>Ga0209933_1000258_pt1 | contig 115058 bp, 112 predicted proteins | sample ThiBiot_300_biof_FD_183944 | JGI IMG/M metagenome (GOLD analysis project Ga0209933, IMG submission 183944) | Wastewater bioreactor microbial communities from Cape Town, South Africa - Thiocy_cont_300_biof (SPAdes) | ecosystem: Engineered > Bioremediation > Thiocyanate > Unclassified | place... | reverse complement strand
GGGGGATTTCTCTACCCGCACAGCTTTTCCGTCTCGCACACCCTCACCTCCCCGTTGCTACGCAACGGGTCCCTTCCTCTCCCACTGCGTGGGAGAGGACTGATGAACGATGTGTCCACTCCCTAGCATTCAAATGGGGAGGCGAGCTGGGCTCTTGCCCTTCGCCTGCCAATTACTATACTATCAGTACAGTTAATAGCAGGAGCCGGCATGGCACCTCTGACCGCAGGTCCCGCCGCCATCAGGGCGCTCTCGGTGCAGACGGATGCGCCGGCGGCGCTGCGCATTGCCAGCCAGTTCGGCCTGATCGGGGCGATGGCCTTCCTGATCCAGGGAGCGGTCTCTGGCTACGGTGCCTTGGCGGCGCTGCCGTTGCTGGCGTTGCAAGGCTTTTTCATCGCCTTCCTGTTCATGGCGCTGCACGAGACCGCCCACAAGACGGCCTTCAAGACGCGCGCCCTCAATGCCGTGGTCGGCCAGATCTGTGGCGTGCTGATCGGCCTGCCGTACGAATACTATCGGCTGTTCCATTGGGACCATCACCGCCACACCCAGGACCCGACAAAGGATCCCGAGCTCGTGGTAGCGTCGCGCACCGATTCGCTGCCGCATCGGGCCCTCGCCTTCACGGGCTTGTTGCAGCTCGGCGCCCGGCTGCTGCTGATGCTGCGCCACGCCGTCACCGGACAGGTGACGGCGCCCTGGATCCCGGAAGACAAGCGCGGGGGGATCGTCCTCGAGGCCCGCCTCTACACCCTGCTCTATCTCGGCCTCGCGGCGGGATCGGTGGCGCTGGCCACGTCACTGCTGCTCTGGGTCTGGATCCTGCCGGTGCTGATCGGCCAGCTCTTCCTCAGGCCTTATCTCTACACCGAGCATACCGGCTGCGGCCGCTCGCCCAATGCCTTCGAGAATACCCGCACCACCGCCACCAACGGGCTGGTGCGCTGGTTCGCCTGGAACATGCCCTACCATGCCGAGCACCATGCCTATCCGTCGGTCCCCTTCCATGCCCTGCCGGCGCTGAACCACCTGGTCGCGGCGCGGATCGTCCATCGCGGGCAAGGCTATCGCCGCGCCGTGCCGGAGGCCTGGCGCGCCCTCAGCGGGCCGTCAGAAGAGACGCCACCAGCTTCCGCGCATAGTCGGCGGACAACGGCCTGAAGCCGAACAGGAAGCGATAGAACAGCGTGCCGTAGATGCGGTCGTAGAGATCGCCGGCGGCAATGCCGGACGTGATCGATCCGTCCTTCTGCCCGCGCTGGATGATCGCCGTCGCGGTGCGGCGCCGGATGTCGAGATAGCGCTCGGTGAAGAGCTGCCCCGAGCCGTTCTTGGCAATGCATTCGGAGATGACGGCGAGCTGGACGCGGCCGAACTCGCCCTTCAGCGCCTCGGCATAGGCGGCGGCATGGCGTTGCAGGGTGGTGATCGGATCGCCGTCCTCGTCGAGCGGCAGCATCAACGAGGCGTGGCGCAGGAAAGCGTCGATCAGCAGCGCCTCGCGCAACGGCCACCATTTGTAGATCGTCATCTTGGAGACCTTGGACGCCCGCGCGACCTTGTCGATGGTCGCGGCCGCGAGCCCTTCGCCGGCGATCAGCGCATAGGCGGCCTCCAGCACGGCGACCTCGGCGGCGGCGGATCGCGGCCGGCCGCGGCGCGCCGGTTGCTGGTTGCTCCTCTCGGTCATGGCCCGACGACCATCGGCTTCGGCGATTGCGTCGAGGCGCTGCCCGTCACATTCATATCCCTCTCCCCCTTGGGGGAGAGGTTAGGTGAGGGGGCGGCCGCAATCGCAGGGTCCTGTGATCTCTGCGTCCTTCGCTTCCCCCTCACCCAGCCTCTCCCCCGAAACGGGGGAGAGGAGAATGAAAGAGGTGCCTGCGCGAGCATGATCCGTCGATAGAGGGCGGTCCGGCGCGCTCCCAGCGAAATCTCATCCACAAGATCGGCTCCCCCAATTGACTCGGCCTCCCCCCGGTGAAACGATTTCCGCGACTGAGGGCTTTGCTCCGAGAACGAGGCGCCGCGGGTTTGTTCCCTGCGTTCGCGTCACGGCCGAGAGTAGAACAAGCGACCGTCACGGACGCTGGGGCCAGCCCGTCCTTACCTGGAGATACATCCGGGAGACTCCTCCGGGGCTTCGACGCGCTTGCAGTCGCGAAGAAGGAAAGAAGGAGGACGTTTTCATGGCCGACCCCAGAACAGAAACGATCATCGGCGGCAGACCAGGTAGCGGCGCGCACCGCGTGGTGGCGCTGTGCGGGCCGTACCTTTCGGGCAAGACCAGCCTGCTCGAAAGCATCCTCTTCGCCACCGGGGCCATCGGCCGGCGCGGTTCGACGCGAGCCGGCACCTCGATCGGCGACGGCTCGGCCGAAGCGCGCAAGCGCAGCATGGGCACCGAGATCAACATCGCGTCGGTCGACTATCTCGGCGACCAGTGGACCTTCCTCGACGTCCCGGGCTCGATCGAGTTCCAGAACGATTCCTTCGCCGCCCTCGCGGTGTGCGATGCCGCGGTGGTCGTCTGCGAGCCCTCGCCCGACCGCGTCGTCACCCTGGCGCCGCTGCTGAAATACATCGAAGACCATCACCTGCCGCACATCATCTTCATCAACAAAATCGATTCCGCCGAGGTCCGCGTGCGCGACATGCTGTCGGCGCTGCAGGCCGTCTCGACCCGCAAGCTGGTGCTGCGCCAGGTGCCGATCCGCCGGGCAGCCGCCGACGGCAGCGACGAGACGGTGGGCTATGTCGACCTCGTGAGCGAGCGCGCCTACCGCTACAAGTCGAGCGGCGCCTCGGACCTGATCGAGATGCCCGCCGAAGTGCTGCCGCGCGAATCGGAAGCGCGCCGCGAGATGCTGGAAACCTTGTCGGAGTTCGACGACACGCTGCTCGAGCAGCTGATCGAGGATGTCGCGCCGGAAAAATCGCTGATCTATCGCGATCTGCACGACGAGTTCGGCTCCGACCAGATCGCGCCCGTGCTGCTGGGCGCCGGCGACCGCGAGAACGGCGTGCGCCGCCTCCTGAAGGCCTTGCGCCACGACACGCCCTTCGTCGAGGTGACGGCGAAGCGCCGCGAGCTGCCCTCGAACGGCGTGGCGCTCGCGGAATGCTTCAAGGTCCTGCACCAGAGCCATGCCGGCAAGCTTTCGCTCTGCCGCATCTGGTCGGGCACACTCAGCGAAGGCCAGTCGGTCGGCGGCCAGCGAATCGGCACCCTGCTGCGGCCGTTCGGCCAGCGCCTCGACAAGGTGGCCGAGGCCAAGGCCGGCGAGATCGTGGCGCTGGCCAAGGTCGATGCCCTGTCGGCCGGCCAGACCCTCTCGGCCGGCGGCATCGCCGCCTCGGCCGATTTCCCGGCGGCCGATCCGCCGGTCTTCGCTTTGTCGCTCGCCGCCAAGAACCGCAACGACGAGGTCAAGCTCTCCGGCGCGCTGCACAAGATCGTCGAGGAGGATCCCTCGCTCTCCTTCGAGGCGCGCGGCGAGACGCACGAGCTGCTGCTCAAGGGCCAGGGCGAGATGCATCTCAAGGTGGCCGTCGACAAGCTCGCCAGCCGCTACAACGTCGCGGTCGAGACGATGGCGCCGCGCGTCGCCTATCGCGAGACCATCCAGGCCGGTGCGCAGCAGCACGCCCGCTACAAGCGGCAGACCGGCGGTCACGGCCAGTTCGCCGACATCAAGGTCGAGATCAAGCCGTTGCCGCGCGGTTCGGGCTTCCGCTTCGTCGACAAGGTCGTGGGCGGCGTGGTGCCGCGCAACTTCATCCCTGCCGTCGAGGACGGGCTGGTCGACTATCTCAAGGAAGGCCCGCTCGGCCAGCCGGTGGTCGATCTCGAAGTGACGCTGTTCGACGGCCAGTACCACTCGGTCGACAGCTCGGAAATGTCATTCAAGATGGCGGCGCGCATCGCCATGAGCGAGGCGATGCCCAAGTGCAAGCCGGTGCTGCTGGAACCGATCCTCAAGGTGACGGTGATCGGGCCGAGCGAATCGACGCCGCGGCTGCAGCGGCTGATCTCCGGGCGGCGCGGCCAGCTCCTGGGCTTCGACACGCGACCCGGCTGGAATGGCTGGGACGAGGTCTCGGCCCTCATGCCCGAAGCGGAGATCGCCGACATGATCGTGGAGATCCGCTCGGTCACGCAGGGGGTCGGCAGTTTCCGCATCGAATTCGACCATCTGCAGGAACTGGTCGGACGCACCGCCGACCGCATCGTCGAGGAGACGAAGAAGCACGCGGCGGCGTGAGGCCTCTCTCCTTTTTCCTTCATCCTCCTCTCCCCCGCTTCGGGGGAGAGGTTGGGTGAGGGGGAAGTGAGGCATGCAGAAATCATACAGGCGCGCGGTTGTGGCGCCCCCTCACCTACCCTCTCCCCCGAAACGGGGGAGAGGAACATGAATTGAGGGGAAAACATTGAATCACATCCGGGTGAGGGTGCGGCTTGGCGGCTTCACGCTTGGCGCTGCACTGCCCATAGTCTTCCGGTTCGATCCCCCAACTGGAGAGCATATCCATGTTCAAGAGACGGTCTCTGATGGCGGGCAGCCTGGCGATGGCTGCCGCGACATCACTGACCCGCGCCGCGGTTGCCCAGGCTGGGCGCCCGACGCTGGTGTTCGTCGGCCACGAGCTTTGAGGCGGCTGCAAGATCTGGCGTGCCCAGTCCGAGCCTGAGCTTCTCAAGTCCGACGCTTTCAAGAAGATCGACTATGTCGTCGTCCATCCAGCCAACGCCGACCTGATCCTGGTCGACGAGAGCTGGCCGGCCGCGGCACGGCCCATCCGGGCAGCTTTCCTGGCGAGCGACGAAGGCAAGAGCCGGCCGAACGCCACGCCGCGCTTCATTCTCTACAGGGACGGCAAGGTCGTCCTGGCCGTGTCCGGCAATGCCGGCTGGAAGGAGAAGATGTGGCCGGCGATTCAGGAAGCAACTGGTACCAAGGCCTGAAGCATCACAGCCTGATTTGCCTGTATAGTCTCCCCGGGGCTTTTCTCGGGGAGACGCATTCGATGATCGACAGACGCAAGCTGGTTGCGGGCGGCCTCACGCTCGCGGCCCTGTCGTCGTTTGGCCAGATGGCGGCGGGACAGACGGCGACCAAGCCACTGCTGATCTTTGCCGGCGACGAGACCTCGGCGGCCTGCAAGACGTGGCGGACCGACTGGGAGCCGCTGTTCAAGCAGGCACCAGTCTTTGCCAAGCTCGACTACCGGGTCGTCTTCCCCGCCACCCCCACCCTGCTGCTGAAGCCGGCCAGCTGGCCGGCCGACCTGCGCTGGGTGCTCGACGCCTTCCTGATGAGCCAGGTCGGCGTCGACCAGGGCGCCGAAACGCCGCGTTTCTTCCTGATCCAGAACGGCCAGATCATCCTGACCACGGTCGGCGTCAATTCCTGGCGGGACGTCATGTGGCCGACCCTGCTGGATGTCACGAACTCCAAGCCCTAGAGTCGGACGGTGGCACGAACGGAGGGTCTTCGATGACCAGCGACCTCTTCCGCCGTCAGCTCGCCAGCTACGCCTCGGTCCATCGCGACCGGCGCAACAAGGCGACGCACTTCGTCGGCATTCCCATCATCGTCTTCTCCTTGCTGCTCATCCTTTGCCTGTGGCGCTTCGAGCTGGGCGGCCGCGATTGGTCGCTGTCGCTGGCGGTCGCGATCGTGGCGGTGCTGGGCTGGATGGCGCTCGATCTCGGCGTCGGCGCCCTGATGGGCCTCCTCATGGCGCCGGCCTGGTACGCCGCCGAAGCGCTCGCCGGCACGCTCGGCTCGCCGGCGGCGGTCTGGGGTGCCTTCGCCGTCCTGTTCGTCGGCGGATGGATCCTGCAGTTCCTCGGCCATCACTACGAAGGCAAGCGTCCGGCGCTGATCGACAATATCTTCCAGGCCTTCATCGGTCCGATGTTCCTGGTCGCCGAAACCTTGGTGGTGCTGGGTCAACGTCCCGATCTTGCAGAGGCCATGGGAGAAGCCAACGTCACGGTGCGGTGAGCAGGGTTGATTTGCCGATTAGGCGCCGCGCCGCCATGTCAAGGAAGCCAAGCACACGGGGTAATGCAGGAGTGAGACGATGCTAATCAAGCGCAGGCACGGCTGGGAACTGCCGGAAGCCAAGGCTACCCCGGAAAGCCACTATCTGCAGCGCCGCGAGCTGGTGCGCTCCATGGGACTCGGGATGGCGGCGGGAGCGGCGGCAATGGCGCTGCCGGCGACGGCCTTCGCGCAAGCCAAGGCGGCCGATCCCTCGGCCGGCCTCTATCCAGCCAAGCGCAACGACAAGTACGGCGTGCCGGCGCCCATGACGGCGGAGAAGCTCGCCACGACCTACAACAATTTCTACGAGTTCGGCACCGACAAGAGCATCTGGCGCGACGCCCAGAAGCTCGAGGTCCGGCCCTGGACGATCAAGGTCGACGGCATGGTGGAGAAGCCGTTCGAGATCGGCATCGACGACCTGCTGGCCAAGGTGCAGCTCGAGGAGCGCGTTTACCGCCATCGCTGCGTCGAGACCTGGTCGATGATCGTGCCGTGGAGCGGCTTTCCCGTGCGCGCGCTGGTCGAGCTCTGCAAGCCGCTGGGCGGCGCCAAGTTCGTCGTGATGAAGACGCTCAGCAAGCCGTCGGTCATGCGCGAGCAGCGCGACCTGCTCTATCCCTGGCCGTATGTCGAGGGCCTGGCGATGGACGAGGCGATGAACGACCTCGCCTTCATCGCCACCGGCCTCTACGGCAAGCCGATCCATAAGCAGAACGGCGCGCCGCTCCGGCTGGTGGCGCCGTGGAAGTACGGTTTCAAGAACGTGAAGTCGATCGTCAGCGTCGAGTTCACCGACAAGCGGCCGGTCTCGTTCTGGGAGAAGCTGCAGGCCAGCGAGTACGGCTTCTGGGCCAATGTGAACCCGCAGGTGCCGCACCCGCGCTGGAGCCAGGCGACCGAGAAGCCGCTGGGCAGCGACGAGCGCATCCCGACCCAGCTCTACAACGGCTATGCGGAGTTCGTGTCGAGCCTCTACGCCGACCGCAAGGCGGAAAAACTCTTCATGTAGCCACCTCCCCGGCGCGAGGGTTACCCTCGCCACTGCCTCGGTGTATTGGCCTACGATGGGCCGGCCCGGTAGAACGGGCACCGATACGCCGAGGTTCGTGGAGGAAACGTGAAACTCAACCGCCGTTCTACTCTTGCCGGTGCCGCCGCACTGGCCACTGCCCCCCTCGCCAGAACGGCCTTCGCCCAGGCCTATCCGAACAAGCCGATCAAGATCGTGGTGCCCTTCGCCGCCGGCAGCGCCACCGACATCACGGCGCGCGGGCTGGGCGCCAAGCTGCAGGACATCCTCAAGCAGCCGATCGTGATCGACAACAAGCCGGGCGCCAGCGGCCAGCTCGGTGCCCAGGCGGTCGCGACGGCGCCAGGTGACGGCTACACGCTGCTGATGGGCACCAACACGACCAATGCCGCCAACGGCGCCCTGTTCAAGAAGCTGAGCTACGACATCGACAAGGACTTCGCGCCGATCATGCGCTGCGTGACCGGCGTCAATGCCCTGGTCGTGAACAACGACCTGCCGGTGAAGAGCGTGGCCGAGCTGATCGACTATGCCAAGAAGAACCCCGGCAAGCTCAATTACTCGGAAGCCAGCGCCTCGCAGCGCCTGTCCGGCGAGATGTTCAACAAGCTGGCCGGCGTGAAGATCGAGCGCGTGCCTTACAAGGCGAGCCCACAGGCGCTGGGCGACGTGGCCTCGGGCCAGGTGCAGCTCATGTATCCCGACCTGCCGCAGGCCCTGACCCAGATCGAAGCCGGCCGCGTGCGCGGCCTGGCGACCACCGGGCCCAAGCGCACCACGGTCACACCCGATCTGCCGGCAATCGCCGAGACGGTGCCGGGCTACACGCTGGTCTACTGGCTGGCCGTCTTCGCGCCGGCCGCCACGCCCAAGGACATCCAGAAGACCCTGGCCGACGCCATTGCCGAAGCGCTCAAGGACCCCGCCACCGCCAAGGCGATGACCCAGGGCCGCATGGAGATCTCCCCGCTCGCGCTCGACGCCTTCGCCGACTACGTGAAGAGCGAGACGGCGTGGTGGACCAAGGAGATCAAGGCAGCCGGCATCGAGCCCGAGTGAGCGCCCCGAGTAAGAGGCGGCCCGAATAAGCGCCCAGAGGCAATGGTTGGAGTGAGCGTCATGAGCAAGGTGATCATCGACAAGGCCGGCCCGGTCAAAACCATCTGGATGAACCGGCCGGAGAAGCGCAATGCGCTGGACAGCGAGCTGCTGCGCGAGATGATCGAGGCGTTGCGGGCCCCGGTGGCGCCCGAAGACCGCGTGGTGGTGATCCGCGGCAAGGGCGACGTCTTCTGCGCCGGCCTCGACATGGCAGAGCGCCGCAGCACGATCGGCGCGGGCGAAGCCAGCGGCATCGAGGTGATGCTGCGCGCCATCGAGCTCTGCCCGCTGCCCGTGGTGGCCGTCGTCCAGGGCGACGCCATTGCCGGCGGCAACGAGCTGGCGCTGCATTGCGACCTGGTGGTGGCCAGCCAGAAGGCGCGCTTCGGCATGTCGCTGGCCCAGGTCGGGCTCGCCCCCAACTGGTTCCTGGCCAAGAAGCTGATGGAAGTGCTGGGGCCGGTGACGACGCGCGAGATGCTGCTGCTGGGCGATCCGCTGCCCTCGACCAAGCTCTATGCGCTGGGGTTGATCGCCCGTTGCGTCCCCGCTGCCGAACTGGAAGCCGAGGCGGCGAAGGTGGTCGACCGTCTGGCCGCCAATGCACCGCTGTCGCTGAAGGCCATGAAGGCGCTGACGGTGAAGCAGCTCGAGTTCCGCGACGGCATCACGCACGACGATGTCGACCAGCTGGTGCAGGCAGCGATGAAGAGCCAGGACGCGCAGGAAGGCATGAAGGCGCGGCTGGAGAAGCGCACCGCCAACTTCCAGGGCCGCTGATCCCGTGTCGATCCGGCTCCGCCTCGACAAGCCCTGGCGGCCGCTCGCCGCTCCCGAGATCGCCCGCCTGCCCGGCCAGCTCGGCGTCTACCAGATCGCCGACGCCACGGGCACGATCCTCTTTATCGGCCAGGCCGGCGCGCGCTCGACCTTCGGCCTGCGCAGCGAGCTGCAGCGCGAGCTCGCCGAACGCGGCGCGGGCTGCCAGTTCCGCGTCGAAGTGAACATGCAGTACCGCTCGCGCTGGTTCGAGCTCCTGATGGTGCACAAGGCCGATCACGGCGCCCTGCCGCCCGACAACGCCCGCAACCCGCCGCCCAATCTGGGGCGCCTCAGCCCGTCTTCCTCCTCTCCCCCGCGAAGGGGAGAGGCCGGGTGAGGGGGCAGTCACCGTCGATCCCCCTCACCTAGCCTCTCCCCCTGAAGGGGGAGAGGAACATGATTTGTCGAGAGGCCAGTAGATGGATTTCGAACCGAACTCCGAGCAGCAGATGCTGATCGACCAGGTCAGGCGCTATGTGCGGGAGGAGATCATTCCGCTCGAGGCCAAGCTCGACCCCGATGCCTCGGAACTGGCGCCGGAGGACCATGCGCGGCTGGTCGAGAAGACCAAGGCGATGGGCCTGTTCGGGATCGACATTCCCAAGGAGTTCGGCGGCCCGGACATCGACATCGTGACCCGCACCCTGCTCGCCATCGAGATGGCGCAGCACCGCGCCGGCCTCTACGTGCCCTGCTACGGCACGTTCGGCGGTGCGGGCCTGGCGCAGATCTTCGAGGCCAACGACGACCAGAAGGAGCGCTATCTCTATCCGACCCTGCGCGGCGAGAAGAAGGCGTTCTTCGGCCTCACCGAACCGTCGGGCGGCAGCGACCCGGCGCGCGCCATCCAGACCAAGGCCGAACGCAAGGACAATGGCTGGGTGCTGAACGGCGCCAAGATCTTTATCTCCAATGCCGACCGCGCGCAGTACGGCATCGTCTTTGCCCGCACCGACGCCTCGAAGGGCCGCGCCGGCATCACCTGCTTCATCGTCGATTCCGACACGCCGGGCTTCCATGTCCGTCGTGTCGTGCACACGCTGCGCTCCTCGCACTACGCCACCGAACTCGAGTTCAAGGACTGCTGGGTGTCCGACCATCAGGTGCTCGGCGAGGTGAACAAGGGCTTCGCGGTCGCCAACGACCGCCTGACGCGCCAGCGCATCCCCTACGCCGCGGGCTGCATCGGCGTCGCCATCGCCGCGCACGAAATGGCGATCGAATGGGCCAAGATCCGCACGACCTTCGGCGAGAAGCTCGCCAACCGCCAGGCCGTGCAGTGGATGCTGGTCGACAACGAGATCGACATCCGCACCGCCCGCCACTTCACCCTGGAAGCCGCCGAGAAGGCGCGGCAGGGCGTGCCGTTCCGCACCGAAGCGGCGATCGCCAAGCTCACCGCCTCCGAAGGCGGCGGCCGCGTCGTCGACCGCGCCATGCAGATCCATGGCGGCATGGGCATGACCAAGGACCTGCCGCTCGAGCGCTGGTACCGCGAGATGCGCATCCGCCGCGTCGGCGAAGGCCCGAGCGAAGTGCAGCGCATGGTGATCGCGCGCGAGATCCTGGGCAGCAGCCTGCGATGAGCACACCCAGCAGAGACACGCCGACGAGCAGCGCGCCGACGGGCCCGCTCGCCGGCATCACCGTCGTCGAGTTCGGCCAGAACCTGGCCGGCCCCTATTGCGGACAGATCCTGGCCTTCCTCGGCGCCGAGGTGGTCAAGGTCGAACGGCCCGAGGGCGACGATGCGCGCAAATGGGGGCCGCCGTTCGTCGAGGGCGACGCGACCGGCTTCATTGCGCTCAACCGCGGCAAGAAGTCGATCACCTGCGATCTCGCCGATGCCCGCCAGCGCGAGGCGCTGATCGAGCGGATCGGCGCCGCCGACATCTTCGTGCACAACGTCAGGGCCGACGTGCCGGCCAAGTTCGGCTTCGACGGTCCGACCCTCACCAAGCGCTTTCCGCGCCTGATCTATGCCGATCTCGGTGCCTTCGGCCATGCCGGCCCGTGGAAGGACCGGCCGGGCTACGAGCCGATCATCCAGGCGGTCGCCGGCCTGATCTCGCTGAACGGCGATCCGAGCGGTCCCGAGGCGCGCATCGGCGTCTCGATCATCGACCTCTCGACCGGCATGTGGACGGCGATCGGCATCCTGGCGGCGCTGGCCAAGCGCACGGCGACCGGCCAGGGCAGCCTGGTCAACACGTCGTTGTTCGAGAGCGGGCTGATGTGGGCGTCGAACCACGTCGCGGGCTGGTCGGTGACCGGCCGCATGCCGCCGCGCCAGGGCACCGGCCATCCCTCGCTCACGCCCTACCAGGCCTTCGAGTGCAGCGACGGGCCGCTGATGATCTGCCCCGGCAACGACCGGCTGTGGCGCAAGTTCGCCGAAGCGCTGGGCCATCCCGAATGGCCGGACGAGGAGCGCTTCAGGACCAATGTGCAGCGTGCTGAGCGGCGCGAGCTGCTGCTCGGCATGATCGCCGACATCATGAAAAGGGAAAGCCGCGCCCACTGGGCGGCCAAGCTCGACGCCCTGGGCGTGCCCAATGGGCCGCTGAACACCGTGCCGCAGGTGATGGAGCTGGCGCAGGTGGCAGCGCTCGGCATGTTCACCCAGCCCTACGCCGACTCCAAAGCCCTGTTCCACGGCCTGCCGCTCAGCATCGACGGCGAACGGGCCGGCGGAGAGGCCAAGGCGCCCAAGATCGGCGAGCACAACGGCAAAGTGTGAGGGAACGTGTCATGTTCCTCTCCCCCATCGGGGGAGAGGTTAGGTGAGGGGGCGTTCTTCGCTTCCCCCTCACCCGGCCTCTCCCCCAAGGGGGGAGAGGAGGAATGAGGGTACGCGCCCACTCCGCTCAGATCAGTGCGCGAAGCTCAGGCAATAGTCCCGCACCTGGTCGAGCGGGATGCGGGCGTGGCTCTGCACGATGATGAACTTGCCACCCGGGTCGGTTCCGTTGGGCAACTTTACCAGCCGCTCGAAATCATCGGCGCCCCAGACGCAGGACTTTTCCGAGAAAAGCTGGACGTCGGACACGTAGCAGGTGTCCCACTCGGCGTGATAGTCGAACAAGGTGCCGTTGATCTCGGCGGCGCTGGTGTAGAGCGAATACTCCGTCCAGGCCGTGGCGAACGGCGACCGCAGCCTTCCCCAGACCAGCGACCACAGGGGATCGAGGAACGTGCCGCGCAGCCGCTCCATCGTCTGGGCCGCCAGGTCGCTGTGCAGGATGTTGGGTGTCACCGACAGGCCGTGCGCCTTGGGATCGTAGGGAACGCCGATCACCTTGGCGGCCTGCTGCCACCAGCCGTGATGGCGCTTGGGCTCCCAGCGCGACAGCGCCCGATCGTGCTCGATGAAGGTCCGCGAATCGAAATCGCCGACACAGCAGACGTCGGAATCGAGGGTGAGGTAGCCACCAAATTTCAGCAGGGCCGGCACATGCAGCTTCAGCACCTGCTGCCGATACCACCCGGTCAGCAGGTAGAAAGGGCTGAAGGCCGGGAAGAAGTCGCGCTCCGGACGAACCGACACATCGATGTTGGGGAAGCGCGGCAGGCTTTGCCGCAGTAGGCTGGCGTCGCTGCTCGGCGCGATGATCAGCAGCTCGAACGGCTTGCGGTCCTTCCAGTGCTTGGCCAGGGATTCGATCAGAAGACCGGCACGCTCAAGGTCGCCCCGGCGCGTGATATTGCGCAGAGCGAGCGGAAGGATGCCTTGGCGAATCTCTGAAAACATCTGTCCTGTTCGGGCCTGACCCTACATATGGTTCCGAGTAGCAGCCACATCAATTGGTGGCCGTTGCAGGAAGCAGGCCCAATCAGCGGCACTTCGCCCCACGATCACGAGACAACGATAAAGCGCTGGATGCGCTGCGTGTCGGACAACGGTGTGATCAAAAAAAGACGCCGGGCACTAAGGCCCGGCGAGTCAAACAGGGAGGCTTCACGTCTGGGAGACGTGGGATCATGAGGATCCCGAGTTTCGAACGCGATCAGCCGAAACCTTTCGTGTCGAAGACCTGCCTCTAAAGTAGGCTTGGACCGGGAGAATGGTAGGGGTGAAGTATTGGACACTGGCATGCGAGATACGCATGCCTTTCACTCGCTATGCATTCCTGCAGATCTTAGCTGCTCAAAAGCTGCTCAAAACCGGGTCTCGGCGACCTTCCGCAGCAGGAAATCCCGGAATACGGCGATGCGCTTGGAATGGCGCAGCTCCTCCGGGTAGGTGAAATACACATCGGTCGTACGGACATTGAGGTCCGGCAGCAGCATCTCGAGCTTGGTCGATTCGCGCGCCAGATAGTCGGGCAGCGAGGCGATCCCCAGCCCTGATTCGACGGCGCGGAAGATGCCGTAGACGTTGTTCACGCGCAGCACGACGGTGCGGCCGGTCTGGTCGACATTGCCCTCGCGCAGCAGCCAGTTCACGTCCTGCACCGGCGAACGGGCATCCTCGCCGAAAATGATCAGTCGGTGCTGGTCGAGCTCCTCGATCGAGGCGGGTTTGCCGTACTTCTGCACATACCCGTGCGAGGCATAGACATGGCTGCGCACGGTCAGCAGATGGCGCTGCACCAGCCCCGGCTGGCGCGGCATGACCATGCGGATCGCCACGTCGGCCTCGCGCATGCCGAGATCGAGCTCGTTGTCGGAGAGCACCAGGCTGACGTCGATCTCGGGATAGAGCGAGATGAACTCGTGCATCTGGGCGGTCAGCCAGGTCGAGCCGAAGCCGATCGTCGTGGTGATCTTCAGCCGGCCGGCCGGCTTGTCCTGGTTGGCACGCAGCAGCGCTTCGGCGGTGTTGACCCGGGCGGCCATGTCGCGCGCCGTGCGGTAGAGCAGCTCGCCCTGCTCAGTCAGGATCAGGCCGCGGGCATGGCGATGGAACAGCATGACGCCGAGCTGCTCCTCGAGGGCGCCGATCTGGCGGGAAATCGCCGACTGGCTGAGCTTCAACGACTCGCCGGCGTGCGTGAAGCTGCCGGCATCTGCCACGGCCTGGAAGATCCGCAGCTTGTCCCAGTCCATTTCCTCGCCTCCCGTGGGCTGCACTGCCTACTCGGCGGCTTGTGCGAGCCGTGTCTCCTGCGCCGCCAGCCACTTCTCGGCCTCGAGCGCGGCCATGCAGCCGGTGCCCGCGGCCGTCACGGCCTGGCGGAAAATCTTGTCCTGCACGTCGCCCGCCGCATAGACGCCGGCAACGTCGGTCGCCGTCGAATCGGGCTTGGTGATCAGGTAGCCCTCGCTGTCCATCGCGAGCTTGCCCTTGAACAGCTCGGTGTTCGGCGAATGGCCGATGGCGACGAAGACACCGTCGGTCGCGAGTTCCTGCTCCGCCCCGGTCTTGACGTTGCGCACGCGCACGCCCTTGACCAGCGGCGCCGGGTTCGCCTCACCCACGATCTCCTCGACCGTATGGTCCCACAGCACGGTGACCTTGGGGTTCTTGAACAGACGGTCCTGCAGGATCTTCTCGGCGCGGAAGCTGTCGCGACGATGGATCAAGGTCACTTTCGAGGCGTGATGGGTGAGGTAGAGCGCCTCCTCGACGGCGGTATTGCCACCGCCCACCACCACCACGTCCTTGCCGCGGAAGAAGAAGCCGTCACAGGTGGCGCAGGCCGAGACGCCGCCGCCGCGGAAGGTCTGCTCGCTCGGCAGGCCCAGCCATTTCGCCGTGGCGCCGGTCGCGATGACGAGCGCGTCCGCCTCGTAGCGGTCGCCCGAATCGCCGAGGCAGACGAACGGCCGGCGCGACAGGTCGACCTCGACGATGGTGTCGAAGAACAGCGTCGTGCCGACATGCTCGGCCTGCTTCTGCATCTGCTCCATCAGCCAGGGGCCCTGGATGACGTCGGCGAAGCCCGGATAGTTCTCGACATCGGTCGTGATGGTGAGCTGGCCGCCGGGCTGAATACCCTGGACCAGCATCGGCTTCAGGCTGGCGCGCGCGGCATAGATCGCCGCCGTATAGCCCGCCGGCCCGGAGCCCAGGATCATTACCTTACTGCGATGAGTTGCTGCCATGTGTGCTCCGCATCCCGCCAACCGCATATCTTCGACATATATGCAAACCTCGCCTGCGATGCACGGGTAGATGTCACTTTTGAACGCAATTGTTCACAGCTGCCCGGCGAATTCTCGCAACTTTATTGCGCGCGTGGCATGGTTCTGGCATAGACCGCGGCCAACGGAGGAAGACGGATGGCTCGCGCAAAGCTCGATCGAATCGACCGGCGCATACTCAGTGACCTGCAGTCCAACGGCCGAATGACCAACGTGGAACTGGCGGAACGCGCCGGCATTTCCGCGCCTCCCTGCCTGCGCCGCGTGCGCGCCCTGGAACGGGCCGGCATCATCAAGGGCTACCATGCCGATCTCAGCCCCGAGGCGCTGGGCTACAGCGTGTCGGTCTTCGCGCTGGTCGGCCTCAGCAGCCAGGCCGAGACCGACCTCAAGTCGTTCGAGGAGCTGATCGCCAAGTGGGACGAGGTCCGCGAGTGCCACATGCTGGCGGGCGAGGCCGACTTCCTGCTGAAGATCGTGGCCGAAACCTGGGACGAGTATCAGAAGTTCCTGACCACGCGCCTCACCTCGGCGCCGAATGTCAGCCACGTGAAGACCATGATGGTCTTCCGCACCGCCAAGCAGGTGCCGGGCGTGCCGATCTCGACGGAATAAGGGCTGCCGCCCGAGGTCTTGTCAGCCGCGCAGGGGATTTACGATCTCGATCCCGGCGAAGTCCTTCTCGTTGTCGGTGACGACAATGCAACGATTGGCTTCGGCGACGGCCGCAACAATAGTGTCTAGGCCACTCCGGGGGCGCCCGGCCGCCCTGCCCGCGGCCATCAGTCGGGCCCAGACAAGACCAGCTTTCTCGTCGAAGGGAAGGACGCGGCCCGCGAAAAGGCTTTGGGGACCTCGCACGCCGGAGAACCAACCATCGAGCGCTTCGCGCCTCCTGCCCTGGGGCATTTCCAGGATGCCCTTGCGGACCTCGGCCACCGTCAACGAAGAGATGAAGAGATCCTCGTCCGCCTGCTCTGCCATCCAGGCAACAAGAGAAGAGGATGGAGTGGGCTTGGTAAAATTGCTGATGATGTTGGTGTCGAGCAAATAGCGCATCAGAGGTCGACCTTGCGCCCTTCCTCGCGAGGACGTGTCAGGTCGAGCTCGGAGCCAGCCAAGGGCGATTCGAGCAACGCTTTCAGAATGCCACCCTTGCGAGGCCCTACTCCCGAGATCGTCCCGCTGACGGCGGCCCGCAGGCGGTCGGCCTCGGGGCCGCCCTCGGCCAGGCACCGGGCGACTGAACGGACCAGATCGCGATCGGTATCGCGGCCAATCACCTCGAAGCGCACCATGCCACGCTTGGACAGCCGGTCCCGGTAGTTGTCGATGGCCCGTCTCTGGGAAGTTTTCTTCATGCCAGGCCTCCATGATGTAACCGGTAATATATCCAGAATTTCGACGCCTTCAAGGCGACCCTTGCCAACCTCTTGCCGAAGCCGCGCCGGCCGGGTAGCCTGCTATAAATACACAGCGTTGTCATAAAGACTGCAGGAGCCGGCTTGGCCATGAAGAACCTCTTCCAGGCATCACGCGTCCTGCTGCTCGACATGGCGTCGACCCTGCTTTTCCTCGGCGTCTATCTGGCGACCGGCAATCTCTTCCTCGCCGTCGGTCTCGGCATGGCGCTGGGGCTCGGCCAGATCGCCTGGCATCTCTTGCACCGCGAGCCGGTCGAGGCGCTGCAGTGGCTGAGCGTGGTGATCATCCTGGCTTCGGGTACGGCGACGTTCTTCACCAACGACCCGCTGTTCGTGATGCTGAAGCCCAGCCTCATCTACGTCGTGGTCGGGGTCGTGATGCTGAAGCGCGGCTGGATGAACCGCTACCTGCCGCCGATCGCGCAGGCGACGGTCCCCGACCTCGCGGTCAAGTTCGGCTACGTCTGGGCTGGCCTGATGTTCTTCTCGGCGGCGCTGAACATCGCGCTCGCACTCGCCTTCGAGCCCGCGACCTGGGCTGCCGTCAAATCGGCCTGGGCGATCGGCAGCAAGATCGCCCTGTTCCTCGTCCAGTATGCGGTGATGAAGTCGACCGGCGTCCGCCGCGCCAAGGCCGCGATGGCGGCGGCAGCAGCCGGCTGAGCCGGCTTACTTGAACTGGCTTACTTGAACTGGACAGTGACCACTTCGTAGGACTTGGCCCCGCGCGGGGTCTGGACCTCGACCGTGTCGCCCACGGTCTTGCCGATCAGCGCCTTGCCGATCGGCGAGGTGACGGAGATGCGGCCCTTGGTGAGGTCGGCTTCGTAGGGGCCGACGATCTGGTACTTCACCTGCTCGTCGGTGTCCTCGTCGGCCAGTTTGACCGTGGCGCCGAACTTCACGACCTTGCCCGTGAGCTTGGAGAAGTCGATCACCTCGGTGCGCGAGATGATGTCCTCGAGCTCGGCGATCCGCCCCTCGATGAAACCCTGCCGTTCGCGCGCCGAGGTATATTCGGCGTTCTCCGAAAGATCGCCATGCTCACGCGCCGCCGCGATCGCCTTGATGATCGACGGGCGCTCCACGCTCTTCAGCACTTTCAATTCGTCCTCGAGGCTCTTCAGCCCCTCGGCCGTCATCGGAACCCTATCCATCGTCAAATCGTCCTTGATGAATCGTACGGCGTCAACTTCGAAGGCAACCCGGAACCGGGTTGCATCCTGCAAGTTGTCCGGGTCCGGAGCGCTCTAGAAAGCGGTCTTGAAGTAGGATTGCAGGGGGGCCACGTCGAGCGCCCCTTCCTTCAGCGCGGCGATGCCTTCGACCGACGCCTTGGCGCCGGCGACCGTCGTGTAGTAGGCGATCTTGTGCATCAGCGCGGTACGGCGCAGCGTGAAGCTGTCGGTCAGCGCGCTGGCACCGTCGACCGTGTTGAAGACGAGCTGCACCTTGCCGTCCTTCATCAGGTCGACGATGTGCGGGCGGCCTTCCAGCACCTTGTTGACGCGCTGCGTCTCGACGCCGTGCTTGCCGAGGAACTCGGCGGTGCCGCCGGTCGCCACGACCTTGAAGCCGAGCTCGACCAGCCGCTTCACCGGCTTCACCATCGCCTGCTTGTCGCGGTCCTTGACCGAGACGAACACCGTGCCTTCGACCGGCACCTTGCTGCCGGCGCCGAGCTGCGACTTGGCGAAGGCGCGGCCGAAATCCATGTCGAGGCCCATCACCTCGCCGGTCGAGCGCATCTCCGGCCCGAGCACGACGTCGACGCCGGGGAAGCGCGCGAAGGGGAACACCGCCTCCTTGACCGCGATGTGCTTGCCGCGCGCTTTCTTGATGCCGAGGCCCTTCAGCGGCTCGCCGGCCATCAGGCGGGCGGCGTACTTGGCGATCGGCTGGCCGGTCGCCTTGGCAACGAAGGGCACGGTGCGGCTGGCGCGCGGATTGACCTCGAGCACGTAGACGTCGCCGTCCTTCACGGCGTACTGGACGTTCATCAAGCCGACGACACGCAGCGCCTTGGCCATCGCCTCGGTCTGGCGCTCGATCTCGGCCAGGATCTTGGACGGCAGCGAGTAAGGCGGCAGCGAGCAGGCCGAGTCGCCGGAATGGATGCCGGCTTCCTCGATATGCTCCATGACGCCGGCGACGAAGACGTTGTGGTCCTTGTCGGCCAGGGCATCGACGTCTACCTCGATGGCGTCGCGCAGATAGGAATCGATCAGCACCGGGTTGTCGCCCGAGACCTTGACGGCCTCGCGCATGTAGCGCTGCAGGGCCGCGAGATCATAGACGATCTGCATGGCGCGGCCGCCCAGCACATAGGACGGGCGGATGACCACCGGATAGCCGATCTTCTCGGCCACGGCGATCGCCTGCTCCTCCGAGGTCGCCGTGCCGTTGGCGGGCTGGCGCAGCTTCAGCTCGTGGATCAGCTTCTGGAAACGCTCGCGGTCCTCGGCGAGGTCGATCGCATCCGGCGAGGTGCCGAGGATCGGGATGCCGGCGGCCTCGAGCGGCTTGGCGAGCTTGAGCGGCGTCTGGCCGCCGAACTGCACGATCAGGCCGAGCAGCTCGCCGTTGCGGCGCTCGACCTCGACCAGCTCGATCACGTCCTCGGCCGTCAGCGGCTCGAAGTAGAGACGGTCGGCGGTGTCGTAGTCGGTCGACACGGTCTCCGGGTTGCAGTTGACCATGATGGTCTCGTACCCGGCGTCGCGCAGCGCATAGACGGCGTGCACGCAGCAATAGTCGAACTCGATGCCCTGGCCGATACGGTTCGGTCCGCCGCCCAGGATGATGACCTTGCGGCGGTCGGTCGGCTGCGCTTCGCACTCGGCCGGCCGCACCCCGTCGCCCTCGTAGCAGGAATAGAGATAGGGCGTGCGCGATTCGAACTCGGCGGCGCAGGTGTCGATACGCTTGAACACCGGCCGGACGCCGAGCGCCCGGCGCGCCTGGGCGACGTCGGCGGCGCTCTGGCCAGTGAGCTCGCCCAGCCGCTCGTCGGAGAAGCCCTTCTTCTTCAGGTCGAAGAACGCCTTGGCGTCCTTGGGCAGGCCGTTCTTGGCGATGCCGGCCTCTACCTTCACCAGCTGCTCGATCTGGCGCACGAACCAGGGCTCGAACTTGGAGGCGTGCGCGATCTCCTCGACCGTGAGGCCGTGGCGGAACGCCTGGGCGATCACCAGCACGCGGTCGGGCGTGGGTGTCGCCAGCGCGCCCACGATGGCGGACTTGTCCGGCGCGCCCTTGATCTCGATCTCGTTGAGGCCGGTCAGGCCGGTCTCCATCGAGCGCAGCGCCTTCTGCAGCGACTCCTGGAAGGTGCGCCCGATCGACATCGCCTCGCCCACGCTCTTCATCGAGGTGGTGAGCAGCGCCTCGGCCCCGGGGAACTTCTCGAAGGCGAAGCGCGGAATCTTGGTCACGACATAGTCGATGGTCGGCTCGAACGAGGCCGGCGTCGTGCCGGTGATGTCGTTCAGGAGTTCGTCGAGCGTATAGCCGACGGCGAGCCTGGCGGCGACCTTGGCGATCGGGAAGCCGGTGGCCTTCGAGGCCAGCGCCGAGGACCGCGACACGCGCGGATTCATCTCGATCACCACCATGCGGCCGCTCGCCGGATCGACCGCGAACTGCACGTTCGAGCCGCCGGTATCGACGCCGATCTCGCGCAGACACGCGATCGAGGCGTCACGCATGATCTGGTATTCCTTGTCGGTGAGCGTCAGCGCCGGCGCGACGGTGACCGAGTCGCCGGTATGGATGCCCATCGGATCGACGTTCTCGATCGAGCAGATGATGATGCAGTTGTCGCGGCGGTCGCGCACGACCTCCATCTCGTACTCTTTCCAGCCGAGCACCGACTCCTCGACCAGCACCTCGCCGACCGGCGAGGCGTCGATGCCGCCCTGCACGATCTCGAAATATTCGTCGCGGTTGTAGGCGATGCCGCCGCCGGTGCCGCCGAGCGTGAAGGACGGGCGGATGATGGCGGGCAGGCCGACATGGTCGAGCGCGACGATCGCCTCCTCGCGATTGTGCACGACCTCGCTCTTCGGGCAGGTCAGCCCGATCTTGGTCATGGCCTCGCGGAACAGCAGGCGGTCTTCGGCCTTGTCGATCGCTTCGGCGTTGGCGCCGATCAGCTCGGCCTTGAGCTTCTTCAGGCGGCCGTCGCGGTGCAGCGCCATCGCCGTATTGAGCGCCGTCTGGCCGCCCATGGTCGGCAGGATGGCGTCCGGCCGCTCCTTCTCGATGATCTTCGCCACCATGTCGGGCGTGATCGGCTCGACATAGGTCGCGTCCGCCAGGCCCGGATCGGTCATGATCGTGGCCGGGTTGGAGTTCACCAGGATGACGCGGTAGCCCTCGTCCTTCAGCGCCTTGCAGGCCTGGACGCCGGAATAGTCGAACTCGCAGGCCTGGCCGATCACGATCGGACCGGCGCCGATGACGAGGATGCTCTTGATGTCTGTGCGCTTGGGCATGGGATCTCTACTTGCCCTTGCTCTTGTCGATCATCTCGACGAAGCGGTCGAAGAGATAGTGACTGTCGGTCGGGCCGGGCGACGCCTCGGGATGGTACTGCACGGAAAAGGCCGGCTTGTCGGTGCAGCGGATGCCTTCGTTGGTGCCGTCGAACAGCGAGACGTGCGTCACCTCGACGTTCTTGGGCAGTGATTCGGGAATGACGCAGAAGCCGTGGTTCTGCGAGGTGATCTCGACCTTGCCGGTCGTCAGGTCCTTGACCGGCTGGTTGGCGCCGCGATGGCCGCGCTCCATCTTGCGCGTCTTGCCGCCGAGCGTGAGCGCGAGGATCTGGTGTCCGAGGCAGATGCCGAACAACGGCACCTTCTTGTCGAGCACGCCCTGGATGGCGGACGCGGCATAGACCGCCGTCGCCGCCGGATCGCCCGGGCCGTTGGACAGGAACACGCCGTCCGGCTTGTGGCGCAGGATGTCCTCGGCCGTCGCGGTCGCCGGCACCACCGTGACCTTGCAGCCGGTATTGGCGAGGCAGCGCAGGATGTTGCGCTTGGCGCCGTAGTCGACGGCGACCACATGATACTTGGGCTTCTCGAGCTTGCCGTAGCCCTTGCCCAGTGCCCAGGTCGTCTCGTTCCAGTTGTAGGTCTGCTTGGACGTGACCTCGAGGGCGAGGTCCATGCCGTCGAGGCCGGGCCAATCCTGGGCGATCTTGCGCATCGCCGGGATGTCGAACTTGCGGTCCGGCGCATGCACCACGACGCCGTTGGGGGCGCCGCCGTCGCGGATGCGTCGGGTGATCGCGCGGGTGTCGAGATCGCACACACCGGGCAGATTGTGGCTCTTCAGCCAGTCGTCGAGCGGCTTGGCGGCCCGCCAGTTGGCCGGTTCGGTGATGTCGCCGCGGATGACAACGCCGCGCGCTGCCGGGGTGATCGACTCGATGTCTTCGAGGTTCGTCCCGACATTTCCGATATGCGGAAATGTGAAGGTGATGATCTGCCCGGCATAGGACGGGTCGGTGATGATCTCCTGGTAGCCGGTCATCGAGGTGTTGAAGCAGACTTCGCCGACTGCATGGCCGGCGGCCCCGACGCCCCTGCCCCAGAAAACCGAGCCGTCTGCCAGCACGAGGGCGGCCGTGGCCCAGCGCGGCGCGGCGTCGGTCGCGCCTGCGGTTTTTGGAGTGGTCATTCTGAATGTGTCCGTTCGTGAGGCCCGCGCCCTAGCCCTCAGTGGCCGTGGCATCCGCGAACCGCGCGGGTTGTAACCAAGCCGCCGCAGAGGGTCAAGGTATGGCAGGTTGCTAATTCACAAGCATTTTCAATAGCTTATTTGCTTTGCCAACAGCGTCGCAGGCGATTAGGTTCCGCCCTTCGACCCAATGGGACTGAAACAATGCTGCGCGACAAGCTGAACGAGGCCATGAAAGAGGCCATGCGGGCCCGCGACACGGCGGGCCTCGGCACGATTCGCCTGATCCTCGCCAAGCTCAAGGAAGTGGATATCGCCGCCCGCACCGAGACCAATCGCGAGGGCGTGCCGGACGACCGCATCCTCTCGATGCTGCAGGGCATGATCAAGCAGCGCCACGAGTCGGTCGCCCTCTATGAGAAGGGCAACCGCCCCGAGCTGGCCGACAAGGAAAAGGCGGAGATCACCGTCATCGAGCGCTTCCTGCCCCAGCAGCTGGACGAGGCTGCCGTCGAGGCGGCCATCCGCGAGGCGATCGCCGCGACCGGCGCCAGCTCGATAAAGGACATGGGCAAGGTGGTGGGTCAGCTCAAAGCCAAGTATGCCGGCCAGATCGACTTCTCCAAGGCTTCGGCCGCGGTGAAGAAGGCGCTCGGCTAACTCGACGGACGCTGGCAGGTCCGGTTCGTGCCCCACGATCCGATCCTGGCCGAGCGCGTTCGTCACCTGCTGGCCGACCGCGCCGACTTCCACGAGAAGCGGCTGATGGGCGGCATCGCCTTCATGGTGAAGGGTGGCATGTGCTGCGCCGCGAGCGGCCGCGGCGGCCTGCTGGTGCGAGTCCAGCCCGACAAGCAGCCCGCCCTGCTGGCAGCGCCGGTGGTGGTGCCGATGACCATGGGCGGCCGCCAGGTGAAGAGCTTCCTCCGCGTGATGCCCGACGGCTACCGCACGCCGGCGAGCCTGAAGAAGTGGGTGGATCGCGGCCTGGCGGCGGTCGCCGAGCTCAAAGACAAGCCTCCACCCAAAAGAACAGTCAGGAAGCGGCTCTCTCATGAGCGCTAACTTGCAGAAATGCCTCACCCTGAGGAGCGAACGAAGTGAGCGTCTCGAAGGGTGCGAACGAGCACCACGCCTGAGGCCCATCCTTCGAGACGGCCGCTGCGCGGCCTCCTCAGGATGAGGAGATATTGTTGCTCCCCCCCCAAAGTTAGCGCCCGTCATCCCCGCTATCCCCTCTGGCCTAAGTCTGCCGTGGGCGCCATTTTAGGACGATGGCCTTCCCCCCGGGCTTCCTAGATGAACTGCGTGCGCGCCTCAGCCTGTCCGACCTGGTCGGACGCAAGGTCGTGCTGAAGCGTCGGTCGGGCTCGGAATATGCCGGCCTCTGCCCCTTCCACAACGAGAAGACGCCGTCCTTCACCGTCAACGACAAGAAGGGCTTCTTCCACTGCTTCGGCTGCGGCGCGCACGGCGATGCCGTGGGCTTCGTGATGAAGACCGAGGGGCTGTCGTTCCCCGAATCGGTCGAGAAGCTGGCGCGCGAAGTCGGCATGCCGGTGCCGCGCGCCACGCCGGCGGAGCGCGAGAGGGTCGAGCGCGCCGCGACCTTGCAGCAGGTCGTCGAGCTCGCGGCGGCCTGGTTCCAGAAGCAGCTGCGCCTGCCGGTCGGCCGGCAGGGCCTCGACTATCTGCGCGGCCGCGGCCTCAGCGACCAGACGGTCGACGACTTTCGTCTGGGCTTCGCGCCCGACTCGCGCGACGGGCTGCTCTCGGCACTGAAGCGCGAGAACGTGCCGATCGAGAAGATCGTCGAAGCCGGCCTCGCCATCCAGCCCGACGACAGGCGCGAGCCCTACGATCGCTTCCGGGGCCGCGTGATGTTCGTCATCAATGACCGCCGCGGCCGCGCCATCGCCTTCGGCGGACGCGTCATGGGGGCGGGCGAGCCGAAGTATCTCAACTCGCCGGAGACGCCGCTTTTCCACAAGGGCGCCAACCTCTACTGCCTCGACCGTGCCCGCGAAGCGGTGACCAAGGACCAGCCGGTGATCGTGGCCGAAGGCTACATGGACGTGATCGCGCTGCACGGCGCGGGCTTCACCGGTGCCGTGGCGCCGCTCGGCACCGCCCTCACCGAAGGCCAGCTCGGCGAGCTGTGGAAGCTCGCCGACGAGCCCTATCTCTGCTTCGACGGCGACAATGCCGGCCGCCGCGCCGCCGCCCGGGCCGCCCAGCGGGCGCTGCCTTTGCTGCGGGCGGGCAAGAGCCTGCGCTTCCTCGCTCTGCCGGCGGGCGAGGACCCCGACAGCCTGATCCGCGCGCGCGGTGCCGATGCCATCCGCCGGGTGCTCGATCTGGCGCGCCCCCTGTCGGACATCGTCTGGGACATGGCGACGGAAAACCGGCCGATCGACACGCCGGAGCGGCGGGCGAGCCTGCAGCGCACCGTCGAGCAGCAGGTCGCCGAGATCGCCGATCCGGTGGTTCGCGACTACTACAAGACCGAGATGCGCAGCCGCCTCGGCAAGCTGCGCCGGCCCGCGGGCGGCCAGGCCTGGCAGCCCGGGGCGCGCCGGCCGTTCCGCCGCCCGGGCGATCCGCCCCCGCCGCCCTTTGCCGCCGGTGCGGCGGCGCGGCACGCGGGCTTCGACCTCGACGGCTCGCGCCAGGAGCGCGCCCTGCTCGGCGCCCTGCTGGAACGTCCGGCCCTGCTGCACGTTCTCGCTGAAGAGGTGGCCCATCTGCCGATCTCCAGTCCGGAGCTGAACCGGCTGCGCTGCGGCCTGCTCGACGCGCTTGCCCTGATGCCGTCGGGCATCGATCCGGCGGCCGACGACGCCACCGACGGCGAAATGCCTCTTGAAGCGAGGCTGATCGAAGATCATCTGAGGCGCACCGGACTGGGGCAGGCGGCCGAGCAGGCGCGGGCCAAAGCCCGGGAAGTCTTCCGGGACGATCCGGCGGATGCCGATGGCTGGGTCGGCCAATGGCGGCGCGCGGCGCGCCACCTGACCCAGCTGACGGCCGATCCCGAGGAACTGAAGCAGGCCGAAGCGGCGCTGGCGGAAGACTGTACCGAAGAGAATTTGCAGCGGTTACAGGCCATCCTGGACCGCATGCGACGGGAAAGCGCAGATCACGGGCCGGGGTGAGTGAAGATATCTGACCTGCGGCTGAATAAGGGGCTTCCCCCTATCGCGGGTTGCGCTTAAGCCCCATATAGTAGAAGGGTAGTGTGCGGGGCAGCCCTCCCCGCCCTTCCCTTCTCGCAGCCAGATTCACGGCCAGATTGGCCGTTACTACCCGTTTGTCGCATCCAAGGACCCGTAATGGCGACCAAAACCGCAACTGTAGCCCCGCCTGAAGCCACCGACGCCCGCGAAGACGGCCCTGATGCGCCGCTGCTCGATACGCTCGGCGCCGAACTCAAGAAGCTGGTTCAGAAGGGCAAGGAGCGCGGCTACATCACCTATGACGAGCTGAACGCCGCGCTGCCGCCCGATGAAGTGTCCTCCGAGCAGATCGAGGACACGATGGCGATGCTGTCCGAAGCGGGCGTCAACGTCGTCGAGGCCGAAGAGCAGGAAGAAACCGCCACCAACCCGGCCGAGCCGGCGAAGACCGCCGTGGTCGCCGCCGAGGCGACCGGCGAGGACGAGGAACTCGGCCGCACCGACGATCCCGTCCGCATGTATCTGCGCGAGATGGGCAGCGTCGAGCTCTTGAGCCGCGAAGGCGAAATCGAGATCGCCAAACGCATCGAGGCCGGCCAGGACAAGATGATCGGCGGCATCTGCGAGAGCCCGATGACGATCACCGCGCTGCTGCACTGGCGCGATGCGATCAACGAGGGCCGCATCCTGCTGCGCGACGTCATCGATCTCGAAGCGACCCAGGGTGGCGGCGCTCCCGGCGAGGGCAAGGGCGCCATTCCCGCGGGCCAGCCGATCGTGGCTCCCACCGGTCCGCAGCTTCCGCGTCCGCCGATGCCGAAGCTCGTGCGCCCGCCCGCTCCGGCCGTTGCCGGCCCGGCCGGCGAAGGCGGCGGCGAAGCGACGCCGGGTGAAGGTGGCGAGGAGGACGACGAGAACGCCCTGTCGCTCTCGGCGCTCGAGGAGAAGCTCAAGCCCGAAGTCCTGCGGACCCTCACCAAGGTCTACAAAGTCTACATGGAGATGTCGAAGGTCCAGAACCGGCGCCTGTCGACTCTCAGCCGCGGCCAGAAGCCGAGCCCGGAATTCGAGAGGAGCTACGAAAAGCACCGCAAGAAGATCGTCGAGCTGGTGCGCACGGTTCACATCAACGCCAACCGCATCGAGCAGCTCAAGCTCTCGCTCTACGACTTGAACCGCAAGCTGATGCTGCTCGAGGGCAAGCTGCTGCGCCAGGCCGAGACCTTCCGCATCCCGCGCCAGGACTTCCTCGACAACTACCTCACCCACGAGATCGACCCGAACTGGCTCGAGAAGGTCGGCAAGCTGTCGGGCCGCGGCTGGAAGGACTTCGCCAAGAAGCGCGCCCCCGAGATCGAGAAGATCCGTGCCGAGATCAAGGAGATCTCCGATCACGCCGGCGCGCCGATCTTCGAGTTCCGCCGCATGTGCAAGACCGTGCAGGACGGCGAGCGCGAGATGATGCGGGCGAAGAAGGAGATGATCGAGGCCAACCTGCGCCTCGTGATCTCGATCGCCAAGAAATACACCAACCGTGGCCTGCAGTTCCTCGACCTGATCCAGGAAGGCAACATCGGCCTGATGAAGGCGGTCGACAAGTTCGAGTACCGCCGCGGCTACAAGTTCTCGACCTACGCCACCTGGTGGATTCGCCAGGCCATCACTCGCTCGATCGCCGACCAGGCGCGCACCATCCGTATCCCGGTGCACATGATCGAGACCATCAACAAGCTGGTCCGCACCAGCCGCCAGATGCTGCACGAGATCGGCCGCGAGCCGCAGCCCGAGGAGCTGGCCGAGAAGCTCGGCATGCCGCTCGAGAAGGTGCGCAAGGTGCTGAAGATCGCCAAGGAGCCGATCAGCCTCGAGACGCCGATCGGCGACGAGGAGGATTCCCACCTCGGCGACTTCATCGAGGACAAGAACGCCGTGATCCCGCTCGAGGCGGCGATCCAGGGCAACCTGCGCGAAAGCACGACGCGGGTCCTGGCGACGCTGACGCCGCGCGAGGAGCGCGTGCTGCGCATGCGCTTCGGCATCGGCATGAACACCGACCACACGCTGGAGGAAGTCGGCCAGCAGTTCTCGGTGACCCGCGAGCGTATCCGTCAGATCGAAGCCAAGGCGCTGCGCAAGCTGAAGCATCCCAGCCGTTCGCGCATGCTGCGCTCCTTCCTCGACCAGGGCTGAGGATCGGCGTGGCTGCGGCTATTCGCGAGTTCGCGGCGCGCGAACTCGCGGCAGACCGTTTCATTCACCTGCTCGGCATCGTGCTGGGCCTCGTCGGCGCGATCGTCCTGATCGTCATTGCCGCGATCTGGCGGCGGCTGGGCGACCTGCCGCCCATCCTGATCTATGCCGCCGGCCTGGTCGCCATGCTGGGCTGCTCGGCCGCCTATAATGTCTTCCATGGCAGCCGATGGCGCAGCTGGCTGCGCCGCTGCGATCATGCCGCGATCTTCGCCATGATCGCCGGCACCTATACGCCGTTCACCCTGCTCGGCCTCGAAGGAACCTGGTCGATCGCGCTGACGGCCGTGATCTGGGGCGTGGCAGGGCTCGGGATTGCGATCAAGCTCTGGCAGCCCGGCCGCATCGAGAAGGTCTCAGTGGCGCTCTATCTGGCGCTCGGCTGGATCGGCGTGGTGGCCGCAGGGCCGTTCATAGCGGCCTTCGATCCCGTCATCCTGAGCCTGCTGGCGGCGGGCGGAATCCTCTATTCGTCAGGCGTCGTGTTCCATGTCTGGCACCGCCTGCCCTACCAGAATGCGATCTGGCACGGCTTCGTGCTGGCCGCGGCGGCAGTCCACTACGCCGCGGTGATGGGCATCGTGGTCGAGGCCTGAGGCCTCACTCCCGCCACCTCACTCCCGCCACCTCACTCCCGATCGGCGATCCGCACCAGCGACGGCAGGAGCTCGCTCACCGTCGAGTGCAGCTGGCGCACCTCCTCGAGCACGGCCGCGAGGTTCTCCTGCACGGCCGCGCAGTGACGGGACGCTTCGCTGCGCACGTCGTCGAGGCCGGGATCGATTCCGTAAGGATGGCCGAGGGCACGGCCGCATTCGCTGAGCACGTTCAAAAGAGCCGTCGATGCGTCGGGTTTGCCGACCGGCTGCACGAAATCGCGAGCGGCGTGTTCGATCCGTTCCAACGCCGTGACAAGGCCATGCACCTCCATGGGCGTCTCCTTGGTCATCAACGAGTTGTTGCGATCAAGAAGATGCTGGCATCGTGCGGCCCCCGACACAAGCCGAGTCGAGCGGAAAAAATACAATTCAGTCCATGCGGCCCGCGAGCCACGACGTCTGGCGGCGCAGGAAGGCCTCCAGCCGCGCCGCGTAGTCGGGCACGACGGCTCCCTTCACCGAGGGCCGCACCGCCAGCGCGTGCCGCCAGGCCTGGACCTTGGGCAGGCCGGTGAAAGTGCCGAGATCGACAAAGCGGTCGAAGACGTCGAAGTAGCGAAAGGCCGGCGCGAACACCGCATCGACGATGCTGAAGCGGGCGCCGGCAAAATACGGCCCCTCCCCCAGTTCGGCCTCGAGCCGCTGGAACTTGGTCCGCAGCGACGCCGCCCGGGCCTCGAAGGCGGCGCGATCGGGTGTCGTCTCGATCGTCCAGATGTCGGCCAGGATCGAGGAACCCATCTCCATCCAGGCGCGGTGACGGGCACGGATCAGCGGATCGGCGGGATGCAGCGCGGGTTCCTGCGTGTCCTCCAGGTATTCGACGATGACGGCGCTCTCGAACAGCACCTCGTCCCCCACCTGGAGGAGCGGCACCTTGCCGAGCGGCGACATCGCCGTGAACCAGTCGGGCTTGGCGGCGAGGTCGACATCGCGGCGCGCGAACGGCACGCCCTTCTCGGCCAGCACGATCGCCGCGCGCTGCACGTAGGGGCAGAGGTCGAACGAAACCAGGGTCAGCATGGCTCTCTCCATAAAGATGCAATTGCATCTATCTGGGAGCCCGCCGGCCGCCTGTCAATGTTGATGCAGGTGCATATATCGTTACTCTGTCGCCATGCCCGCTCCGGCCACTTCCCCATCGAGGGGATCCACAGATCATTCCCGCCTCCCCATTCAAATGAGGAGGTGTCGTCGTCTTACGACGACGGAGGGGTCATACGCGGCGGATGCTTCGCGGCGGATGACCCCTCCGCCCGCGAAGACGCGGGCCCCTCCCCATCTGAATGGGGAGGACGGATGATGGCTTCTTCGCCGTCCGAGCCGGTCGTACGCGCCTGGGCCCGCCTCGAACGTGCCCATCGCGCCGCCCAGACGGCCGTCGAAGCCCGCCTCAAGGAGGCCGGCCTGCCGCCGCTTGCCTGGTACGACGCGCTGCTCGAGCTGGAGCGCGCCGGCGCCGACGGCCTGCGGCCGTTCGAGCTGCAGCGCGAGATGCTGTTCGCCCAGTACAATCTTTCGCGCCTGATCGATCGGCTGGTGGCGGCAGGCTATGTGGTGCGCAGTGCAAGTGCGGAGGACGGGCGCGGCCAGGTGCTCGGCCTGACGCGGGAAGGCCGGGCCATGCGCAAGCGCATGTGGCCGGTCTATGCTGCCGCCATCGAGGACGCCGTGGGCCGGCATCTCTCCCTGGCGGAAGCCACGACACTGGCCGATCTGCTGGGCCGGCTCTACAGTCGCCCGACAAAGTGATCGAGCAGGATCGGTGTGATCGAACAGGGTATCGAACGGCAATGAAGGATATCGTCGAAGCCTTGCGGGCCGAATGCAACGGCCACGAAGGCGACCTGCGATGGCAGGCCGCCGACGAAATCGAGCGGCTGCGGCAGGCCGCGGCGGCGGTCTGGGAACTCATGGCCAGCGCCCCGAAGGACGAAGGCCCCCTGCTGCTGTTCTGTCCCGGCCTCGCCGGCAACGTCGCCGACGAGATCGTGGTCGGCACCTGGCGCTTCGATGCCAACCGGCGGTCGCTCGGCTATTGGGTGAGCGACGTCGGTCAGCTCGATCCGGGTTTCGCCGACACCGGCCCGTGGATCGAGTACCGCGAGCTGCAGCCGCAGCGCTGGGCGCGGCTGCCGGAACGGCCGGCGAAGACGAAGTAGGCTGAGGCCCGCGGTCCAAAAAAGAAAGGCGGCCGCGAGGGCCGCCTTTCGCTCGAAAAGAAGGTCGGATCAGGTGCGCGGCGGCAACGGCAGCTTGGCGTCGGTCAGGAGCTTGACCAGCGTCGGAATGCCGGCGGCGTAATCGCCGGCGTCGCACTTGGCGATCGCCTGCGGGCCCGGGCCCGAAGCGTCGGTGCGATCATAGTCGCGCCACTTGGCTGCCAGGGCGCGGCAGTAGGCGGCGTCGTCCATCGGCGTGGCCGCCGCCATCGGTGCACCGACGATGACGATCTCGACGCGGCGGTTCTGCGGCTCGCGAACATTGTCGCCGGTCTGCACCAGCAGGCCCTGTTCGCCGCGGCCGACCACGCTGATCGCGCCGTCAGGCACGCCTTCCTTCACCAGCGCGGCCTTCACCGCGTTGGCGCGACGCAGCGAGAGCGCCATGTTGTACTGCTCGGAACCCGACGTATCGGTGTGGCCGGTCGCGGTGATCCGGGCGCTCGACCTCGTCTTGAAGGTGGTCGCTGCCTGCTGAACCGTGTTCAGCGCCTGCGCCGACAGGTTCGAGCGATCCCAGTCGAAGAACACCAGGAACGACGGCGGTGCGACAGCCGCCGGAGGTGCCGTCGTGGCAGGCTGGGGGTCGTCGCAGGCACTCAACAGCAGGGCGGCCGTAGCGGCCACCACGAGTTTTCTGAGCATGATCCTTCTCCCCTTGGCTACGATAGCCAAAGGGATCATGGGCGTCGCGCAGGATACCTGCAACTATCGGGCGTATATCGCACAATTAGTTCGCAGCGAGTGAAATTTCACTCGCTGCGAACGCAGCCGGGCTCGCGGGCCGACGGCCTGCCTCAGGCGGCGATCTTGTAGAGCTCGGCGACGTTGTCCCGCAGGATGCGCTTCTTCAGCTCCGGCGAGAGATGGGCGGTCTGCTCGGCGATGACGTCCTGGCTCCACGGCCATGTCGAGTCGCTGTGGGGGAAGTCGTTGGCCCACATCAGCTGGTTCGGCGCCATGTGCTCGGCGAACTGAAAGGCCGTCCAGTCGTCCTGGAAGGTGAGCGCGATGTGCTCGCGGAAATATTCCGACGGCAGGCGCTGCAGCTCCTTGCCCTTCATCCAGAAGCGATGCCGCTTGTAGGCGTGGTCCATGCGATACATGAAATGCGGCGCCCAGCCGGCATCGGCTTCGACGCAAACCACGCGCAGCTTGGGATGGCGCTCGAACACGCCGCTGAACACCAGCATGCCCATGATGTCCTGGCAGCCGCGGATGATCGAAAGGAAGCCGTTGGTCTTGGGACCGCGCGGCTTGGCCAGCGAGTTGTCACCGCTCGACGTCAGGATGTGGAACGACAGCGGCATCTCCAGTGCGACGGCCGCTTCCCAGAACGGGTCGTAGGCTTCGTGGTCGTAGTCGAGCTCGCCGGGATTGCCGGGCATCATCACGCCGCGAAAGCCCATCGCCTTGATGGTCTCCAGATCGGCGATGCCCTCCTTCACCGACCGCATCGCCGTCTGGCCAAGACCGATCAGGCGATCGGGGGCGTGCGAGACGTAGGTCTGGAGCCAGCGATTGTAGGCGTCGAAGCAGGCCTTCTTGTAGTCGAAGTCCTTGTGATTGCAGATCAGCATGCCGACGGTGGGATAGATGATCTCGGCGCCCACGCCGTCACGGTCCTGATCGGCGATGCGCAGGCTGGGATCCCAGCCGCTGCGATGCAGGTCGCCGAACTTGGCGCCGCCCAGCCGGATGTCCTGCGGCGCCAGGCCGGCAGCGGCCACCAGGCCCATCGGCACCGGCGTCTGCATGCCGTCGACCAGGTAGATGTCGCCCATGCCGTCCTTGTGGACGATGCGCGGTGCCTTCTCGCGCCACGCCGGATCGATGTGGTCGATGTAGCAATTGGGCGGTTCCGTGATGTGCGAATCAGCGGAAATCGGGCGCCATTCCATGGGTTTCCTCCTGTGTTCGTTGGGAAAATGGTAGGCAGAGGCGGCATGGCGCGGCAAGCCGCCGCGTGGCCCCCGTTTCGGCGAGCGGCAGCCCGGTTGAACGGCCGGAAGCGCTGTGGCATACCCCCGGCCGCACGCTGCCGTAGCTCAGTGGTAGAGCACTCCCTTGGTAAGGGAGAGGTCGACAGTTCAATCCTGTCCGGCAGCACCATCTCTCACAGCGACATTGCGAAAACGGGCCGTGTTTCGGCGTTGCCGCCTACACCGTGCACGCGGTGGGTTGCTCGCGAGGATAGCGGGCACGGCGACGGCCGGGAGACGCCGGCGGTCAGCCCGTCGACGCCCCACGCGCGTTCGGTCGGTCGATCATCTCGAGGATGGTATCGGCGGCTTCGGCTGGCGTGGTCGCTCCGGTGTCGATACGAATCGCCGGCGAAGGCATGGCCTGCATGCTGGCGTCCATGGACGCTCGAAGGTTGCGGAGAATTTCCGGGGATCGAAGCTTGCCGAATGCCGCACGGGTTGGATCGACGAGCCGACGCTCCTGCTCGTCCGCGCCCACACCCAACGCCACATAGAGCACTTCACCGCCGGCCGCTTCGACCAAGCGAGACACCCGGCCTGGAAAGTCGAAAGCGACGGTAGGCTCGGGGGCAAAGGTGAAGATCAGCGATTGCCCCGCTTCAGCGGCTGTCGAAATCGTCTCCAACCAAAAACGTTCGCGCAGCATGACAAACGCCTTCGATCCGAAGGGGAACACGGCCGCAACGGCGTCGACGATCAGATGGTTGTGGAACAGCGGCAAGCCGGTCCGCTCGGCAACCAGGCGAGCGATGGTCAGCTTCCCAGAAGCCACCGGCCCATAGAGGAATATCAGCTTCATGATGCGGCAGCCTATGCCTTGCGCCACCAGCTTTCCAACGATCCCAGGCCAACGATCCCAGGTCGTCGTCGATCGATGAATTCATGACTCGGTCATGAAACAGCTTCGGCCTTCCGCCGAGCATTCGATGTCGGCGATCCGCCGACATCCTCGACTTTCATTGGGGAAACGTGGCGAGAAATTTCCGTTCGGGGTCCCGACGTGCTTCACGAGCGCACCACGCCTGCTCTATGTTTGGATGGCCGGCGGGAATCGGAACACGGAAGGGACCGACCACCGCCCCTGCTGACGGCAGAGTGCGCGGCGAAGAGCTGCAGCACTCATCTCCTTCGGAGGAGACACACATGACTGGAATCACGGGCATCGACCACGTCGCCATCACTGTCGCCGACCTGGACGCGTCCTGCGCCTTCTACGATCGGCTGTTCGGAGCACGAGTCGCTGCCGAATACTCTTCGGGCGCGACCGTCCTGGTGCGGCAGATCACGGTTGGCGCGGCCCTGCTGAGCATCCACCAGCAGGGCAACGGGGTCTCGCTGGTCGCCCGAAACCCGACCGTTGGTGCCGCCGACGTCTGCTTCCGATGGCGAGGCACGATCGCCACAGCCATGGCGCGGCTGGAAGAGTGCAAGGTCCCGATCGTCGAAGGGCCGTCACCCCGGCGTACGGCCGATGACCGTCCCAGCCAGTCCGTCTACTTTCGAGATCCGGATGGCAATCTCCTGGAGTTGATGGCGGCGGACCCGTAGGGCGTGGGGCTGCCCACCGCTGCCGCGCGCCGGAGATGCCTGCCGGCCGACAGGCTGGGAATTATTTAGCATTTTTTATGCGTAAAATATGTCCGGGCGAAGCGCGCCCTGCCCTGGCCAGAATTCCAGGGGACATTAGGGGTGCTTGAGGTTATGAAGGCGCCCGCGAAGGCGGTCGTTTCGGCCGCCGGGCAGTGAGCAAATTGGTGCCGGCAGCACCAGCGCAGCCCCGCGAGTATCGGGGATGCGGGCTTTCTGAGGGTGTGGAAAGCAAATCCGGGATGGCAAAGTCCAATAAATTTGCGTGGGTCGGAGTGGCGGTGATTCTCGCCGCGGCCGGCGCGGTCTTGCTGACGGGGATCTCCGAAGGCCAGATCGGCAATGCACAGAACAAGGCCGAGGTGGTCGGCCCGCTGATCTCGCGCGGCTACACCGAAGCGCCCGCCGGGACGGCGGTGATCGGCGGCGATCAGCTGGGCGGCGACATCGTGATCGAGCTCAAGGTCGTCGAGGGCGAGACCGTCAAGCGCGACCAGGTCGTCGCGGTGCTGAACAACTACCCGACGGCCGACATCGAGGTGCGCCAGCGCGAAGCCGAGCTCACCAAGGCCAAGCAGCAGCGCGAAGCGATGGTCTCCGGGTTCCGCACGTCGGAGATCGCCCAGCAGGAAGTTGTGGTGAAGTCGGCGTCCGAGGAGAGCCGGCTCAAGGATCTCGAGCTCTCGCGCTCGAGCGCGCCACCCGACCAGAAGCAGCTGCAGTCGACGATCACCCGCCAGGTGCTCGAACGCGAGCAGGCCAAGCTCAAATACATGAAGGACGTCCTGGCCGCCGACCTGGGCCAGATCGATTCCGAGATCTCCATCATCCAGGCGCGCCTCGACGCCGCGAAGCTCGAGCGCGAGGCGTCGCTGGTGCGCTCACCGCTCAACGGCGTGGTCGCCGAGATCTACACCCGCGCCGGCGAACGCATCATGTCCTACAAGGGCATCGTCAAGATCGTCGATCTCAACCAGATCCGCATCTTCGCCGATGTCGACGAAATCCATCTGCGCGCCCTGAAGCTCGGCGGCAAGGTCGAGTTCACGTTCCAGGGCAGCCGTACCGCGCATGTCGGCACGATCGTGCGCACGCCGCTCACAGTGAAGCGGAGCAAGCGCTCCGAAGCCGATCTCGGCGAGCAGAACACCCGTCTCGTCGAGGTCGAGATCAAGCCCGACAATCCGTCGGGCATGCCGCAGATGCTGGGCCGCGAAGCCCGCGTCACCTTCGAATAACGGCGGCGCCGCCGCGGCGCGCGGCGGCGTATTCGTAGGCGATCAGCCCGGCCAGCACGAACAGGCCCAGCAGGCGCGCAACGACCATGCCGCCGACCCAATCGTCGATGATCTCCGGGAAAGTGAGCGCGACGCCCGCCAGGACGGCGACCGCCCGCGTGGCCAGCCCGAGCGGACGCCACAGGTGGCCTTGCGCGGCGATCGCGAGCGCCAGGATGCCGCCGGCCGCCCCCACCGTGACCCAGGGGATCCAGGCCCAGCTGGTGTCCTTCGGCAGCTCCAGCAGGAGGCCGATGCCGATCGGATCGAGCACGAAGATGAACGGCACCAGGAAGGCCGGCAGGGCGTATTTCCAGCTCTGCAGGGTGGTGACGTAGGGGTCCGCACGTGTGAGCGTGGCGGCCGCGAACGGCGCCAGCGCTGTCGGCGGCGACACTTCCGACAGCACCGCGTAGTAGAAGATGAACATGTGCGCGGCGTAGTCCGGGATGCCGAGCTTGATCAGCGCCGGGGCAGCGATCACCGCGCACATGATGTAGGAGGCGGTGACCGGCACCGCGAGCCCGACCACCCAGACGATCAGCGCCGTGTAGACCGACGTCCAGAACAGCGACCCGCCGGCGAGATCGATCACGATCGACGAGAATTTCAGCGCCAGGCCGGTCTTGGTGATGACGCCGACGATGATGCCGGCGCAGGCGCAGGTCGCCGCCACGCCCAGCGCCTGGATCGAGCCGTCGGCCAGCGCCCGGAACAGCCGGCCCGGCCACAGCGCCGTGTCGGTGCGCAGGTAGCTCACCAGGATGGCGAGCAGGATCGACCAGAAGACCGCATAGGTCGCCGAGAAGCCCCAGACCATCAGCACGACGACGGAGATCAGCGACGTGAAATGGAAGCCGTAGCGCGTGAGGAGCTGGCCCATCGACATGTCGACGGCGGGATCGACGGCGCGCAGGCCGTACTTGCGCGCATCGATCTCGGTCATCACCAGCAGGCCGAAATAGTAGAGGCAGGTCGGGATGATCGCCATGCGAACGATGTCGAGGTAGGACATCTTGAGGTATTCGGCGATCAGGAAGGCGGCGGCGCCCAGCACCGGCGGCGACAGGATGGCGCCCAGGCCACCGGCCGCCAGCAGGCCGCCGGCGGCGGATTTGCCGTAGCCCGCCTCCTTCATGATCGGCCAGGCCACCGTGCCGATGGTGACCGTGGTGGCCACGCCCGAGCCCGAGGGGCCGCCCAGCAGGAACGACGACAGCACGACGGCGCGGCCCGCCGCATTGGGCTGGCCCTTCATGGCGCGCAGCGAGAAATCGATGAAGAAGCGGCCGGCCCCGGAGGCCTGCAGGATGGCGCCGAAGATGGTGAACAGGATGATCAGCGTGGCCGAGACGTCGATCGCCGAGCCGAAGATGCCGTTCAGCGTCATGTAGAGCTCGGCGATCATGTCGGACAGCGGATAGCCCTTATGCGTCCACGGCGCCGGCAGGTAGTTGCCCCATAGGGCATAGGCCAGGAACACCAGGGACAGCACCGGCATGATCCAGCCGGTGGCGCGGCGCGTCGATTCGAGCACCAGCACGATCAGCAGGCCACCGATGATCAGATCGGTGCGGGTCGGCGAGACGTAGCGGTCGAGGAAGTCGTCGGCTGCCTCGAGGTCGGTCCAGGTGCCGCCGGTCATCATGTACCAGATGACGACCAGCACCAGCCCGGCGGCCACGATGTCCCAGGGAGCCACCCGGTTGCGCCAGCTCTTCACCGCCGGAAACAGCAGGAAGACCAGGGACAGCGCAAAGGCGACGTGGATCTCGCGCAGCGACTGGGTATCGACGGTCGATGCCGCGGCGTAAAGATGGAACAGGGTCATCAGGAAGGCGATGAAGGTGAGCGCCTTACCCCACCAGCCCACGAACTTGTGGACGCCTCCTTCTTCCTGTTCGATCAGCTCTTCGACTTTGCGCCGTTCCTCGTCGTTCAGCAGTTCGGCCTGGACCGTCATATCGTCGCCACCCCAAATGGAACGGGGCCCCCCACCCGGAGAGCCCCGTTCATCGTCGACCTGGATTACGAGAGCTTGATGCCCTTCTCGTTGAAGAATTTGACAGCGCCCGGATGGAACGGCACGGACGAATTGGCCGCCTTCTGGTTCTCCGGAGTCATGTCGATTGCCGCCTTGTGGGTGGCGACGAGGTCGCCGTGGTTGTCCCACAGGGTCTTGATGATGGTGTAGGCCTGATCGTCCTTCATCGAAGCCGGCACGATCAGGATGTTCCAGATGGCGATGACCGGCACCGCGGCATCCTGGTGCGGATAGGCCTTGGCCTTGATCTCGCTCTCCGCGAACACCGGGCCGTACTTCTTGTTGAGCGCCGGCACCAGGTCGGCGGTCGGGATCAGCTTGATCTTGATGCCCTGGGTCGCCGCCAGGTCGGTGATCGCCGCGACCGGCGGGCCGCCGTTGAAGAAGTAGCCGTCGAGCTTGCCGTCCTTCATGGCGTTGGTGCTCTCGGCCGGCGACAGGCGCTCACGCTTGATGTCGGAGAGCTTGAGGCCGAGCTCGTCGAGGATGCGCAGCGCCATGACTTCCGAGCCGCTGACCGGCGCGCTGGTCGAGATGCGCTTGCCCTTGATGTCGGAGAGCTTGTTGATGCCCGTGCCTTCCATGGTCACGAAGTGCACCAGGTTGGGATAGACGACGCAGAGCGTCCGCGAGTCGACGGGCTTGTCCTTGAACTTGTCGAGCCCCTTGATGGCGTCGTAGGCGGTGTCGCACTGGGTCAGCGCCATCTGCGCCTTGCCGTCGCGGATCATGTGCATGTTGGCGACCGAGCCGGCCGTGGCCTCGGCGGTGACCGCCCAGCCCGACACCTTCTTGCTCAGGATGTTCGCCATGGCGCCACCCAGCGGATAGTAGACGGCGCCCGTGGTGCCGGTGGCGATCGAGAACTGGGCTTGCGCCGCCGCGGGCAGTCCCCACCCGGCAGTCATACCCAGCGCGCCGACGGCCGAGCCGGCGGCGATGAATTGGCGTCGCTTCATTTTTCCTCCTGTTTCCCCAACTCCCCAATGGGGCCGGAACAAACCACGTCGACCGCGGCGAGGCAACATTGTGTCGTTGTGCTTGAAGGCCCTGGGGCCGCGAGATAGCCTTCGGCCGGGTGGGGGACGATGAAAACAGGCTTGGTTCTGACGGTTCTGGCCGTCTTGTGCAGTGCAACGATGGCGGTCGACGCGTCGGCCCAGCAGCGTCGCCTCGGTTTGCAAGGTTTTCAGGTCTGCAACCGCACCGCCAACGAGATCGAGGTGGCCAAGGCCGTGAACACCGGCGCCACCGACCGCGGCCAGCCCATCATCATTTCCGAAGGATGGTACAAGCTGCCGCCCGGTGCCTGCACAATGCTGTGGCCGGCACCGCTCAACTACCTGTCCTACCTGGTCTATGCCCAGGACAAGCGCAGCGGCCGCGAATGGGGCGGCACGGTGCCCCTCTGCATTTCGCCCCAGGCCTTCACCATTCGGTCCGACACTTGCGGCCAAGGCTACGAGCGGCGCCCCTTCACCCAGGTCAACATGGGCAACGAACGCAATTCCTGGACCCACACCTTCTATCCGTAGCTCAGCCCATCCCGGAAGCAGGTCGCGCCCCGTCGAGCAGCTGGCCGAGCATCTCGACCACCTCGTCCGACTGGAAGGGCTTGTCGAAAAACGGCCGGTCGCTGTGCTTCAGCGGCATCAGCGAGGCCGACCGGCCCGACGCGAAAACGAAGGGAATGCGCAGCGCCGCCAAGGCATCGGCAACGGGAAAGACCAGCTCGTTGTTCTTCAGGCGGATATCGAGGATGGCGCCGTTCACGGCCTGATCGGCCAGGATGGCAAAGGCTGCGGCCACCGAGGCCACCGGGCCGAGGGCGGTGGCGCCGACATGCGCCAGCGCCATGCGCAGATCGAGGCCGATCGCCGGATCGTCTTCGACGATCAGCACTGTGCGTCCTTCCAGGCTACTCAAACTCCACCCTTTCTGCCGCAGACGATCCCGGCAAGACGCAATCCGAGTGCAGGATAACGTCCCTTCATAACGGCAATGGGAGATCGTGGCTGCATGGCGGAGCCACAAAGTCTTCTTTGGGCCGGTTTGTTCGGAATCGGGCCGTTTGACGCCGGGCCGTCCGGGCTCGGGCCGCCTGCAATCCGGCCGTTGCCAAAATGTCACCTGCCCCCGCGCAGGGGCGAAACGGGCGCAGAGAGTGGGAACTCACCCCTGGACGGCACGTTGTCTGGCTGAACCAGCAACGAGGAACCGAGATCAATGGCGACCGCACAGATGCGGATCAGCGTGGAAGAATTGAGGCTCCTGCGGGCCCTGTCGGTCGGGCAGGCCGTGAAGCTTCCGTCGGCCCATCGTCTGCGCCTGGAACTGCTCGGCCTGCTGCATGACGGGCCGGCCGGGCCCAGGCTGACGACCCTGGGCCGTCACCACGTAGAAACCGCGCTCCCCGACGACGAAGCCAAGGAAAAAGTCACAGACGCGCCGGCCACACCCGTGAAACGGGACCGGTTGGGGCGGCGTTTGCCCCATGGGCGTTCTCTGCCCTTCTGATCCCTGGCCCGTCACTTCTCCCCCTGACCGATGACGGATTGGATTTCCAATGACCCCACCTCGCGCGTCCCAGTCAGCCTTTTCGACCGAACCGATGACGTCGCCGACCGCTCCGCGGCCCTCCCCCTATAGCGTCGTTCCGCACGTCGTGCGGGACGGGCAGGACGGCCAGGCAACAACGCACAAGGAGACGGCCTTGGAAGCGCCGCCTGAGTTCGATCCTCGGAATCTCTTCCTGGCTGCGCTGTCGCCGACCGACCAGGCCATCCTTCGCAGCATGCTGTCGCTGCAACGCCTGCCGCAGGGGCTGGTGCTGCAGGAGCCCGAGCAAAGCATCGAGCACGTCTATTTCGTCGAAAGCGGTATGATTTCGCTGGTCGCGGCGATGCAGGATGGGGCGGCGATCGAAACCGTGACGCTCGGCCGCGAGGCTATTCTGGGTGCGCTGGCCGCGTTCGGTACCCACCGCGCGACGGCCCGGGCGATCGTGCAGATCGACGCCACGGCCTGGCGTCTGCCAGTGGCCGACTTCCGCCACGCCATCGAAGAGAGTCCCGGCCTGCGCAAGATGGCGCTGCTCGGCAGCGAACTGCTGCTGGCCCACATGCAGCAGACCGCCGCGTGCAATGCCTTGCACACCGCCGAACGCCGTCTCTGCCGCTGGATCGTGCAGGTCCAGGACCGCGTCGGCAGCGACGTGATCCGCCTGACCCACGACTTCCTCGCCCAGATGCTGTCGGTGCGGCGGCCGACGGTGAGCCTGATCGCCTACGAGCTGCAGCAGGCCGGCTTTATCCGCTACCAGCGCGGCCGTATCGCCATCCTCGATCGCGCCGGCCTGGAACGCAGCGCCTGCGAATGCGCCGGCGTCCTGCGCGAGAAGACCCAGCGAATCGTCGGTGATATCGGATTCTAGGTTGCCGCCTTGATTTTCATATTCCTCTCCCCCTTTGGGGGAGAGGAGAATTAAAGCAAGGACTGCAACGTCACTCCTTCGGGCGGTTGGTGAAGCGGGCGTTGCCCAGCCCGGTGCCGATGGTGAGGACGCCCCACCGCTCGACGTCGCCCATGTTGGAGACCTCGCTCAAGCCCTGAACCACCGCATCGTTGTGGATCAGCATTGCCGGCTCGTGGCCGTCGATGCGCGGCAGTTTTTCAGCCAATGCCGCGTCGAGCCGGAAGCCCTCCTCCTGCCAGTTCCCCGGCAGGTTCTGCCCGCCGCTCAGGATCGTGCCGTCGTCGTCGATCAATCCCGGGCAGGCAATCCCGAGGAACGGCGCGAGCTTCAGCTTCGCCTCCAGCGCCTTGTCCGTGAGTTCCGTCACCATGTCGGCCAGGCGCTGCACGGCCTCTTCGCGGCTCGGCTTTTCGTCACGATGCCGCCAATGCAGCATCTTCCACACGGCGGCCTTCGAGACGTCTCCCTTGCGCATCTTGAGGTCGACGATGCCGACCCGGAGATTGGTGCCGCCGATATCGACGGCGGCGATGGCGTCATGCCCCGCCAGCATCCAGCTTGGCGCGAGATGCACGGCGCCGATCAGGCCTGCCTCGTCGGGATGATTGGAAATGGGCCGCAGCTCGACCGGCACGGCCTCGCCGGCGAGAATCACCTGCGCACGCCCCATAGCGAGCTGTCCGATATGGCTCGAGCTCAGGCCGCCGCCCACGACGATGCGCTCGGTCTCCTGCCAGTTCTTCAGGCGCAGGAAGCGGCGCACCACCGTCGCCAGTTCATGGGCAAACTCCTCGATCACCGTATGGACGAGGCCGGCCGCGACCGTGTCCTTGCTTGCCAGGGCCTTTTCGAGCTTGGATTTGGAGATTTCCGCGGTCGGCGTATCGCCGAACGGATCCTCGCCCAGGGTCGACACGACACGGTCGCGCCAATCGTCGAGGATCGCGCGAAAGGCGCGCCCGCTGGCGCGATCGCCGACGAAGCCCTCCTCGTCACGCAATTCCTCGTTGTAGGTATCGATCGTGACCGCCGACAGGACACGCGCGCCGTGAACGAGAACAGTGGGAGCCGCCTGGTCGGTCTCCTCTTTTGGCAGCTTGCTGCTCATACGATGACCTTCCCTCGCGCGACGCCATGTCCCGCAGCAGGACAAACGATTGACCCAGCATCGGAGTTCCCAGAACGCGGCTCCGCGGCCAGGATTGACGATCTCTGCTACAATCGCAGCGTGATCCGACCTTTCCTTCGAATGGCTTTGTTGTCGCTTGCCGTGGCAAGCCCGGCCGCCGCGCAAAATTCGCGGCCGGCACCGGAACTCGGCAGCGGCCCCCTGCCGCCGCGCGCCTTCCCGGGGGCACCGCCCGTACCGGGCATGCCGGGCGCCAGCGACGAGATCAAGGATCCGACCACAGGCTGCGCCGTGGTGAACATGACCGCCGAACCCAATGTCGCCATCACCTGGACGGGAGGCTGCGAGCATGGTTTGGCCCAAGGCAAGGGCGTGCTGCAGTGGACGCGCGACGGCAAGCCGGCCGAACGTTACGAAGGCGAGATGCAGGACGGCCTGTACGAGGGCACCGGCAAGATCGTCTATGCCGACCGCGCCCGCTACGAGGGCGAGTTCAAGGCCGGCGAGCGTGACGGCCGCGGCACCTATGTCTTCCCCGGCGGCGGCCGCTACATCGGCCCCTTCCGCGAAGGCCGCCCCAACGGCCAGGGCACCTATGTCTGGCCCAACGGCAACCGCTATGTCGGCGAGTTCCGCGACAACCAGCGCACCGGGCGCGGCACGCTGCTCTTCGCCGACGGCGGCCGCTATGAAGGTGATTTTGTCAATGGCAGGATGCAGGGCCGCGGCCAGCGCGTCTGGAGCAATGGCGCGCGCTACGACGGCGAATGGTCGAACGACGTCGCCAACGGCTATGGTACGCAGGCCGCTGCCGACGGCCAGGTCTTCACCGGCACCTGGGTGAATGGCTGCTACCGCGACGGCAGCCGCTGGGCGACCGCCGGCGTCAGCGCCCAGAGCTGCGGCTTTCAATAGGAGCGCCACGCTCCGCATGAAGCGTTCTGTTTTCCTGCGGCATCGACGGCGCTAAACTGGCGGCATGTCCAGCCTATCCGCCTCTCCGGACCTGATCATGACCCAGTTCCTCGAATGGGTGGCGGCCAAGCCGCGTAGCCGCGAGGACGTGCTGGAGGCCTGGCAAAGCTCCTGCCCGCGCTTTCCGGTCTGGGAAGATGCACGTGCCGAAGGTTTCGTGTGCCAGAAGGGCGGCGAGACGGGCGAGCATCGCGTGGAGCTGACGTCGCTGGGCCGCGCCACCCTCGCTTCGACACGACGCTGATCGCGCTCACGCCTCCCAAGATTCATTCTTGCCGTTTATAGTAGGGACATGACGCTGCAACGGGCGGCCCTGTGGGCGATCGTGGTCGCCGCGACCATCTTCCTGCTGGTCTCGGGCCGCGGATTGCTGCTGCCCTTCGTGCTGGGCATCGTGCTCTGGTACATGATCGACGCGCTGGCCGACACGTTCGCCCAGCCGCGCTTCGGCCGTCTCCGCCTGCCGCAGCCGGTAGCGCTGATCGCCGCGGTGCTGATCATCGGCGGCCTGTTCTGGATCGTCGGCCGCACGATCGGGCGCAACGTCACCGCCGTGGTGGCCGCCGTCCCCAACTACGAGAACCGGCTGACGCAGCTGATCGAGCACGGTGCCCGGCTGATCGGCCTCGAGCAGGCCCCGACCCTCTCCGAGCTGTTCGCCCGCGTGAGCCTCGCCGACACGCTGGGCGGCGTCGCGACCGCCGCCGCCTCGGTGGTAAGCGTCGCCGGCCTGATCCTGATCTACGCCCTGTTCCTGTTCGTCGAGCAGCTCCATTTCAAGCGCAAGCTCGCCAACGTGTTCAGCAGCGACGGCCAGGCAACACGCGTCCAGGCCGTGCTCGACCGCATCGACCGCGAGATCCGCATCTACATCCGCATCAAGACGACGCTGGCCACCGTCACCTCGGCCCTGGCCTACCTCGTGATGTCGCTGGTCGGCGTCGATTTCGCCGGCTTCTGGGCGGTGATGGTGTTCTTCTTCTATTACATCCCGACCGTCGGCTCGATCCTGGCGATCGTCGCCCCCGCCCTGCTGACCCTGGTCCAGTTCGATCACCTGACGCCCTTCCTGATCGTGCTGTTCGTGTTCGGCACCATCCAGGTCGTGACGGCCAACGTCATCGAACCGGCGATCATGGGCCGATCGCTCAATCTTTCCCCCCTGGTGGTGATCGTGTCCCTGGTCGTGTGGGGCACGATCTGGGGGGTCGTCGGCATGTTCCTGTGCGTGCCGATCATGGTGGTGGCGCTGATCGTCCTGGCGCAATTCGAAACCACGCGGCCCGTCGCCGTGCTGCTGTCGGCGGATGGCCGGATTCCGGAGTCGAGCCAATGAAAGCACGCACGCTGCTCGTCCTGCTTGCGCTCTCCGTTGTCCCCGCTGCCGCAGCTGTGGCGCAGGTCACGATATCGCCGCCGCCGATCAACTATCCGCCCGCCACCGACGACAAGACATCGTCGCCGCAGGCTCCCGCCACGGAAACGCCGCCGCCCGAGCCTCCGGTGCCGCCGCCCGCCATCGACGTGATGTATGTCTGTCCGGGCGGTCCCGATTTCTCGGCGCACTTCGCCGAAAACGGCGAGCTCGTGACGCTCAAGATCGCCGGCCAGCCCGATCTCGAGATGCCGCGCCAGACGACCGCTACCGGCTATTTCTATACCGACGGCTACTACGAGCTGCGCGGCCGCGGCCGTGAGGCGACTCTGACGGCCGCGGGACGATCGCTGCGCTGCCACGCCGCCGGACGTCCCGGCCAGCCGCCGCGCACATTCGCCAATGCCGACAGCGCGCTGACGCTGTTTCCCGACGGCACCTTCCGCCTGCGCGAAAAGCGCGCCGGCGCGGCCGAGCCGGTTCTGGACCTCGGGCAGTGGTCACAGGAGGTCGATGGCGGCGTCCGCCTCGTGATCCGCGGCAGCGCTTCGACGCGCCGCGCTTTCCGCGAGGTCGGCGTCGGCAAGCTGATCGACGACAAGGGCGCCGAGCTCACCCTGGCGGCCACGCCCGATCCGATCGAGGGCAAGTTCCGGCTGAGCGGCCTCTATCGCGATGCCCAGGATGGCGGCCTGTTCACCGAATGTTTCACCGACCGCACCTATGCGGTGGTGCCGGGCGGCGCCGAACCCGAACTCGAGCGCGCCTGGGTGGAAGCGACTCCGTCGCGCGAAACCAGCCTCTATGCCGAAGTGGTCGGCGAATTCAGCGGCCCCAACGGCGTCAGTATCGTGGAGTTCCTCAGCTTGAAACGCGGCGCGACCTGCCCGGCGCAGGCGTCGCGCGGCGCGGCCTTGCGCGACACCGAATGGCGCCTGATCGAGATCGACGGCGAGAAAGTGCGCTTCGACGACTGGCGCCACCGGCCGACCCTGCGGCTCAACGACGAGGGCGGTTTCTCCGGCCGAACCGGCTGCAACGGCTTCGGCGGCACCTACGAGCTCACGGCCGACGGCGTGCGCTTCAAGTCCGGCGCCATGACCATGATGGCCTGCCCCGACCCGCAGCAGACGATGGAGCGGCGCTATCTCGATGCGCTCGACGCCGTGCGTACCGCCCAGATCGCCAGCACGGTGCTCGACCTCAACGACGCCACCGGCAAGCGCCGCCTGCGCTTCGAAGCGCGGAGTCTGTAGCGACGGCCTCTGCTACCGCGTAAAGCCCACCTCCCCATATGAATGGGCTGTTGGATTCACACATCGCGCTCATCTTTCCTCTCCCGTGAAACGGGAGAGGACGCCTGAACGATCCGTGAATACGACAGATACGATGGGGACGAGACGAATTCTCAAGGCCCGGCGGTCGGGTCCATACTGAGGACCATCAGGCGGCCCTCGTCTTCGATGGCGATCCGCAGGAAAGGGATGCTCGACAGCGGCGCATCGGCATTGGCCTTGCCGGCGAGTTCGCGGTCGACCTCGTCGAACAGGCGGACGTAGAGTTTCCATTCGGCCATGCCAGACTCGATCGGCAGGCGCGCCGGCTCCCGCCAGTCCAGTCCACGGATGCCGCTCTGGACGACCCGTTCGACAGGTTTGTCGCGGACCAGGGCGGTCTCGAAGCGGCCGATCGTGGCGGTCCGTGCCTCCTTGGTGACGGGCTTGGCGATCACGGCCAGGCAGAGCTGGCCGGGCTGCTCGGGCGGCACGAGCTCGACCGAGCCGCCATTCATGGTCTCGTCGGGCACGTCGTCGACCCAGCCCAGGCGCTCGACGATCACGACGCGCTGGGTGCCGCCCTCGAAACGCCATCCCGACGGAGGGTCGAAGCAGCGCCGCACCGTGCGCGTCTCGCCGGCCGGGGCGCGCGCCAGGATCTCGGGCGAGACCAGGGTGTTGGACTCGAGCTCGGTCGTGTGGATCCTCTGGTCGAAGGCGAAGGAGCCGGGACGGTCGGGCAGGACAGTGAAGAGCAACTGGAACGTCACGTTGCGCGAGCCGGCACGCAGGGTCAGCGTGCCGGTCGCGAAACTGGTGCGCGCCGCATCGCTCGAAATGGCGCTGCGCGGCACTGTGAAGCGCAGGCGCTCCGGGGCGATCGTGGCCTCGCCGCGCCAGTCGCCGATGGTCAATACCGGCTTGGCACCGCCGCCGAGATACAGGCCGACGATCTCGACCTCGACCGGCGGGTCGTCGTCGCCCGGCACCGCAAACGGCGGCACGTAACGCGACACGGTCGGCGCCGGCGGGCCGGCGGGACGGTCGCGGCGGGCGTCGAGGCGAAGCGCGCTGTCGGCTGCCGGCGGCGTCGACGTGCCGGGCGCGAGATTGAGCTCGGCCGTCCCGAGGCGCGGCGGCACGTAGCGCGGCGTGTAGGACAGCACGACCGGACCGTCCCCCGCCGCGGCGAAGCGATCGAGTTCCGCCGCCGCCTTGCCGGCCGCCTGCTGGGCCGCCAGACGCGCGCCCTCGCCCGGCCGTTCCAGGGCGTCGCGCAAGGCCGCGTTCAGCGCCTCGAGCTCGGCGAACGCCTGGCGCCGTCGCTCCGGCAAGCGACCGAAGGCGCGGTCACGCAGCGGCTCGTCACGGGCGATCAAGGTATCGCCCAGCAGCCCCGCGACGCGCAGCGCTTCGAGCAGCTCGAGGCGCGCCACGCCATCGGCGCGCGCCTGCAGCGCCGCCCGATCCGTGCGTACGGCGATCAGCCTGTCGCCGACCGTCGGCTCGCCGGTGATCCTGTCTTCGGGCAGCACGACGAGCAGCCCGACAACCGCTGCCACGACGACCGCGATCGCGGGCCACAGACGCTTCGACTCGATCGACAAAAATCCTGCCGCCATGCGACGGTCTCTAGCACGGCCGCCGGTCCGGTGACCGGCGGCGGATTGTCTGCACGGTCAGTACGAGAACAACACCGGCAGCGGTGAGCTCAGGATGAGATCGCGCGTGACGCCGCCGAAGATCATCTGACGCAGGCGGCTCTGCGTGTAGGCGCCCTTGACGATCAGGTCGGCGCCCAACGACTGGGCCCGGTCGATGATCGTCTGTCCGGCCGACTTGGCGCCGGGCTTCACGTGCTGGCTGGTGACGTTCAGCCCGTGGCTTCGCAGGGACTCGGCAATCTCGGCCGATGTCGGCCCCGGCACCATCGCCCCTTCCACGCTCAGCACCTCGATCGCCTCGGCACCGGCCATGACCGGCATGGCGAGCGATATCGCCCGCGCGCTTTCGGTCGAGCCGTTCCAGGCGAAGAGGATGCGCTTGCCCACCATGTCGGTCGCGCCCGGCGGGACCACCAGGATCGGCCGCCCCGAGTCGAACAGCGCCGTCTCGAAGACGCTTTCCGGCATCTTGGGCAGAGCGCCCGGCTGCGGCAGGACGATCAGATCGTAGGCGCGGCCGATCGTGCCGATCGCCGTCGGGCCGCTGTCGTCGGCGGTGCGCCACTCCGAGGTGAGCCCGCTCGCCCGCTGGTCGAACGCCTGTTTCACGGCGGCCACCCGCTGGCGTTCCTCGGCGTCCTCGGCGAGCCCGCCGCCGATCGGCGCGCCCATGCCGGCATCGGCCCACGCCATGCTCATGACGCCGTAGGACGGTGGTTCGAGGCCGATCAGCCGAGCCCCGAATTTACGCGCGATCTTTGCAGCCAAATCGAAAGAGGACGGATCTTCTGCCGTCCAGGCCATTGTCAGAATTGATTTCATGACACGCCTCCCTGTGCACCAACGTTACCACGACCTTCACCGCCGCGCGTACAGCGATGAAGTTGTTACAATTCCTGCGTTGAAACAGGGTATGGCGTCAATATCTTGCCGTCGACCCTTCGGCGTCGATCGGTCGACCTTTCGGCGCCGATCCCAGGGGGCGCATATCGGCCCCGGCGCAGCCGTCCGTCACGCCAGCGCAGGTCACGGGATCATTCTTCCGAGCATTTTTCTGCAGGAGAGATTCACTTGCTGCGTATTCTCACCCGTCTCGCCCGCAATGAACGCGGCGCCACCACCGTCGAATACACCCTCATCGCTTCATTGATCGCCGTCGCCGCGATCGTCGCCATGAGCCATGTCGGCAAGCAGATCGAGCCGCCGCGGAGCACGGCCGCTCCCTCGTCGGTCAGTTCGAGCTCATAGAAAAAAGAGCAGCGGCCTCGGGATCGAGGCCGCTGCGGCCGACTTCGCCGACAGGTCAGCCGATCTGCTTGGCCGACGGCACGATCCAGGCGAACCGATCCGACAGCGCCGCCAAGGTCACCTTGTTCAGCGCTTCGGCGGAGACCGTGCCGGTGCCCGTCGCATCGGGCAGGTCGCGCGTCGCCACCGTATCGGCCGCGACGGTGCACATATAGCCGTGGTCGGTCGCGGACCGCACCGTCGCCGAGATGCACATGTGGGTCATGAAGCCGCCGACCAGCAGGTTCTTGCGGCCGATCGCCGTCAGTCGCTGCGCAAGATCTGTGCCGGCGAAGGAGTTCGGCAGGCCTTTGTCGATGATCGTCTCGCCGGCGCGGGGCGTCAGCTCCTTCACGATTTCGTAACCGGTCGAGGCCGGATTGAACGCCTTGCCCTTCGATTGATGACGGACATGGACGACCGGCGCGCCTGCGGCACGCGCCTTCTCCAGGAGAACCGCCAACGCCTCGACTGCCGGCTGAACGCCGGTGAGCGGCAGCAGGCCGTCGGTATATTCCCTTTGTGCATCAACGATCAGCAGCACACCATCGGCCATCGTGGCCGGAGTCGGCTGAACGCCGGACATCTGCAGCATGGTCATCGCCATGTCCATCTCCTCGGCTACTCTACGGTTGTGTAAACCCTGAATACATCAACGCCCAAGACGACGATTTTTGCAAGTGCAACGAGGGCATATCTCCGTAAGGTAGAGTACATTTCTCGTCGACGCTCGCGATTGGCACTGACAAACTATCGATCCCATGGACGCTGCCCGCAAGCTCCTGGTCGATACACTTACGCGACGCCCGGATCTCGATCTGAAAAAGCTGTCGCTCGCGATCGGCCGCAATCATGCCTACCTCCAGCAGTACCTGACGCGTGGATCGCCTCGGGAACTGCCGGAGGCGGCGCGCCAGGGCCTGGCACCGTTGCTCGGAGTCACACCGGATGAGTTGCGCGCGCGTCCGCCGCTGGCCGGCGACAGCGCCCTTTTCGACGACGACCCACAGGGCCTGTTCGTTACCGACGAAAGCGACCTGCCGATCTACGGCTCGGTGCAGGACGACGGCAACGAGACAGCCATCGCCTATGCCGACCCGATCGACCATGTTCGCCGGCCCGAGCCGCTTCTGTCGGCGCGCGACGGCTACGGCTGCTACGTGATCGACGACACTATGAGCCCGGCCTTCGAGCGGGGCGATCTCCTGCTCGTCCACCCGGATCGGCCGGCCCGGCCGGGCGACGACTGCCTCTTCGTCCAGGACTCCGCGAACCGTACGCGGCGTGTGCAACTGAAGCGTCTGTTGCGCATCACGAGCGAAAGCTGGTCGGTGCGCCAGTTCAACCCGCCTCGGGATTTCGACCTCGATCGCGGCGACTGGCAGAAGGTGCAACTGGTGGTCGGCAAGTATTCGCGCTAAGCGGTCTTGCGTCGAGTATCCGCACCCCTTCGCCCTTTCCGAGTTCTTTCCCGGACAATCATGAAAGCGATCATCGTCGGCGGCGGCATCATGGGTCTCAGCACCGCCTGGGGTCTGGCGCGTGGTGGCCACGACGTCGAGCTGTTCGAGCAGGGCCCGCTGCCCAACCCGCTCGCCTCGTCGGTCGACCAGCACCGGCTGATCCGCCACCCCTACGGTGCGCATGCGGGCTACGCGCGCATGATCGATCCGGCTTTCGCCGCCTGGGACCTGCTGTGGGCCGATCTCGGCCAGCGCCTCTACGCCTCGACCGGCACCCTGGCGATGACCGGCAAGGGCGCCGACTGGGCCGAGCGCTCGGCCGAGGTCCTGGCCGCGCTCGGCATGCCGATGACCGAGATCCCGGTCGCCGATCTGCCGCGCCGCTTCCCGCTGCTCGACACCACGGGCGTCGAGCACGCCTTCTGGATGGAAACCGGCGGCGTCCTGTTCGCGCAGGACATCGTCGCCGGCCTGGTCCGCCATCTCGAGGCACAGCCGACCGTACGCCTGCACCCGAACACCGCGGTGCGCGACGTCGATCTCGACAAGGGCCGCATCACCACCTCGAACGGCGAAACGCATGCGGCCGACGTCGTGATCGTGGCGGCGGGCGCCTGGCTGCCGCGGCTGCTGCCCGCTCTCGCCGGCAAGGTCGTGCCCTCGCGCCAGGTCGTGATCTATTTCGACCTGCCGGCCGACCAGCGCGCCGCCTGGGCCAAGGGACCGATGATCATCGACAAGACCGGCGAGGTCGGCCTCTACCTGGTGCCGCCCGCCGAAGGCCGCGGCATGAAGATCGGCGACCATGAATTCAGCCGTCGGGGCGATCCCGATGCGCCGCGCGAGGCGCAGGAAAGCGAAATGCGGCCCCTGCTCGAGCGCTGCCGCGACCTGATCCGCGGCTTCGATCGCTGGCGGATCGAGCAGCTCAAGGTCTGCTTCTACAGCGTCACCGACGACGAACGCTTCGTCGTCCAAAGGCACGGTGCCTGCGGCTGGGTGATGTCGCCGTGCTCGGGCCACGGCTTCAAGTTCGGCGCCGTGATGGGCCTCGAACTCGCCCGCACGATCGGCGACGGCGGCGATGCTGCAGCCCATGCAAGATGGGCGGCCGGTCTGGTCGGAGATAAGCCGACCTGACAAAATAGGCCGACAAGAGGGAGAGACATCGACATGGCCACCGCCAAGCGACGCGCGCCCAAGCGCGGCAACGGGCCCGCGCGCGCCGCACCGAAGAAGGCAACCGGCATGCGCCAGGGCCTGGCGACCTACGGCGATGCAGGATTTTCGCTGTTTCTGCGCAAGGCCTTCATCAAGGCGGGCGGCTATTCCGACGATGCGCTGGACCGGCCGATCGTCGGCATCACCAACACGTTCAGCGACTACAATCCCTGCCACGGCAACGTGCCGGATCTGATCGAGGCGGTGAAGCGCGGCGTCATGCTGGCCGGCGCCCTGCCCATGGTCTTCCCGACCGTGTCGATCCATGAGAGTTTCTCGCACCCGACGAGCATGTTCCTGCGCAACCTCATGTCGATGGACACCGAGGAAATGATCCGCGCGCAGCCCATGGATTCCGTCGTGCTGATCGGCGGCTGCGACAAGACCCTGCCGGCCCAGCTCATGGCCGCCGCCAGCGCCGACCGGCCGGCCGTGGTGCTGCCGGTCGGGCCGATGCTGGTCGGCCACTACAAGGGCGAGGTGCTGGGTGCTTGCACCGACTGCCGCCGCCTGTGGGGCCAGTATCGTGCCGGCACCTTCTCCGAGCAGGATATCGAGCAGGTGAGCGAACGGCTGGCGCCGACCAAGGGCACCTGCATGGTGATGGGCACGGCCAGCACCATGGGCTGCATGGTCGAGACCTTGGGCATGGGGCTGCCGGGCAGCGGCTCGATCCCCGCCACCCATTCCGACCGCCTGCGCGTCGCCGAAGCGACCGGCCGGCTGGCCGCCGAGATGGCGGTCCGCCAGGGCCCGCGGCCCAGCGAGATCATGACCAAGGCCGCCTTCCGCAACGCGCTGACCGTGCTGCAGGCGATCGGCGGCTCGACCAACGCGCTGGTCCATCTCACCGCGGTGGCGCGCCGGCTCGGCATCGAGATCGAGCTGGAGGCGTTCGACGAGATCGGCCGCAACGTGCCGGTGCTGGTCGACCTCAAGCCGTCGGGCGACCATTACATGGAGCATTTCCATTGGGCCGGCGGCAACTCGCGCCTGATGAAGGAAATCCGCAAGCAGCTCGACGAGAGCTGCCGCACCGTCGCCGGCCGCAGCCTGAAGCAGGTGATCGACGCGGCGGAAATGGTGCCCGGCCAGACCGTGATCCGCTCGCCGAAGGATCCGATCAAGCCGACCGGCGGCATGGCGGTGCTGCGCGGCAACCTGGCGCCGCGCGGCGCGGTCATCAAGCATGCCGCCGCCTCGCCCGCCCTGATGACCCACACCGGGCGCGCCGTGGTGTTCGATTCGCTGGAGGATCTCGCCGCCCGCGGCGACGACCCCGACCTCGACGTGAAGGCCGACGACATCCTGGTGCTGCGCAACGCCGGCCCGAAAGGCGCGCCGGGCATGCCGGAGGCCGGCTCCTTCCCCATTCCCATGAAGCTCGCGCGCGCCGGCGTGAAGGACATGATCCGCATCTCCGACGCGCGCATGAGCGGCACGGCCTTCGGCACCATCGTGCTGCACATCGCCCCCGAAGCCGCCGTCGGCGGTCCGCTCGCCCTGGTGAAGACCGGCGACCGCATCACCCTCGACGTGCCCAACCGCCGGATCGAGCTGCTGGTCGGCGCCAAGGAGCTGGCGGCGCGGCGCAAGGGCTGGAAGGCCCCGCCGCCGCATCCCGGCAGCGAGCGCGGCTACAACGGTCTGTTCCACAAGACCGTGCTGCAGGCCGACGAAGGCGTCGATTTCGACTTCATGGGCCCCGTGAAGTGACGGTCAGGCTGCGTTCATCGCCTCCCTATTCAAATGCTAGGGAGTGGTCAGATCGCTCATCAGTCCTCTCCCACGCAGTGGGAGAGGAAGGGACCCGTTGCGTAAGCGGCTTGGTTACAAGCCGCGGAGCAACGGGGAGGTGAGGGTATGCGAGACGGAAAAGGTGTGCGGGCAGAGAAATCCCCCTCACCCAGCCTCTCCCCCAAGGGGGAGAGGAGAATGAGAGAGGGTGCCGTTAGCGCAAAAACGGGCAACGAGAAGAAGTGTCCACTCCCTAGATATGAATGGGGAGGAAGCTGATGACCGACCCCAAGCTGCCGCGCATTTCTGTCGTCGTCACCTGCTACAACTGCCGGGACTATATCGGCGATGCCGTCCGCTCGGTCGCGCGCCAGACCTTGCGCGACTTCGAATGCGTGATCGTCGACGACGCCTCGACCGACGACTCGGTCGCCGAGGTGCAGCGCACCCTGGCCGAGCTCGACGATTCGCGTTTCCGCCATGTCCGGCTCGAGAAGAATGTCGGCCAGACCGGCGCCACGCGCCGCGGCCTTGCCGAGACGCGCGCTACCTTCGTCTGCTTCCTCGACTCCGACGATCTCTGGAACGAGGACTTCCTCGAGCGCCACCTCGCAGCCCACCTCAACGAGACCTATGCGATCGGCTTCACCGCCTGCAACGCGCGGCTGATCGACGGCCAGGGCGCCCTGATCGCGGGCTGCGTCTACTGGTTCGGCCACGAGCGCTCGCGCGTCGACCGCGACCAGGCCTTCACGCCGATCGATCCGGCGCGCGTGCCGAAGATCGACACGGCCAACGGCAAGGTCGACTGGCGCAAGCAGACGCCGTACCGCCTCTACACCCAGCGCGTCGTGCACTGGGTGTGGGTCAGCACCTCGTCGATGATGTTCCGGCGCTCGCTGATCGACCTCGTCTTCCCCGACGACGACGAGACCTTCCGCCTGCACATGGACTTCTACATCGTCGTCATGGCGCAGATGGTGGCCGGCTCGCTGCTGATCGACGAGCCGCTCTACTCCTACCGTCTGCACGGCCGCAACGGCGCCGCCGACAATCCGGTGCTGGGCGGCCGGCTGCATCTCTCCAGCCGCAATTGGGGCAACACCCATGCCGTGATGCTCGACCGCATGCTGGCGGCGATGGAACGCGACCGCGAACGCTTCATCACGGCGCTGGGCGACCGGCAGTACCGCCGCATGCTGCTGCGCATGCAGGCCGCGCGCGCCTCAGCACCGATGTCGTGGATCCTGTACCTGCGAAGCCTGCTGGTCTGAAACGCGCGCTGTAATGAAATCGGCGATCGCGCCGATATCGTCGCGGCGGAACCAGGGCAGCGCGGTATCGAGCGGCGGCGTGTCGGCGGCAATGGCCACGATCTTCGCGTCGCCCGGCGCCATCGGCCGTGCATGATCGGCCCGCACCTCGATCTTGAGGTGCGGCTCGCGCTTGAAGCCTTCGACGATCACCAGATCGCAGGGCGCCAGCCGGGCCAGCACCTCCTCGAGCGTCGGTTCCGGCGTCTCACGCATGATGGCGTAGCGCAGGCCGCCGACCAGCGCGACCTCGGTGGCGCCGGCCGCGCGATGGCGCCAGGAATCGGTGCCGGGCTGGTCGATGTCGACATCGTGATGGGCATGCTTGACGGTGGCGATGCGCCAGCCGCGCCGCACGAACTCGGCGACCAGCCGCTCGGCGAGGGTTGTCTTGCCGGCATTCTTCCAGCCGGTGACGCCGAACACGACCTGTTGCATCACGCCACGATTCGATCGGCGTGGGCGTAGGCGGTGAGCCGGCCGTCGCGCACGAAAGCCGCGAGTGCAATGCCCGCCTGCTCGGCCGTCTCGATGGCAAGCGACGTCGGGGCCGACACGGCCGCGATGGCCGCCGCCCCCAGCGCCGCCGCCTTCTGCACCATCTCGTAGGAGCAGCGGCTGGTGACGACCACGAAGCCCCCCGGCTCGGGCGCTGCACCGGCTGCGGCGCGCACGAGCAGCGCGCCCACCAGCTTGTCGAGGGCATTGTGCCGGCCGACATCCTCGCGCACGGCGACCAGCCTGCCCTCCGGCGTCGCCCAGCCCGCGGCATGGGTGGCGCCGTTCACGCGATTGAGCCGCTGTTCGGCCGGCAACGCCGCCATGGCCTGCTCGATCGCCTGGCGGCGCACGCGCTGCGGCGCGGCCACGACCGGAACCGGCCGCAAGGCGGCCTCGAGACTATCGACGCCGCACAGGCCGCAACCGGTGCGTCCGGCCAGGCTGCGGCGGCGCTCCTGGAGGCCGGCCATGCGTTGCGCGGCGATCTCCAGCCGCACTTCAATCCCGCGGCCGACGCCGCGGCCGACACCTTGGCCCGCGACGCCCGGCGCATTGCCCAGCCTCGTATCCTCGACCTCGACATCGTAGATCTCCGAGGCCTTTTCGACGATGCGCTCGGTGAAGGAGAAGCCGCGCGCAAAATCCTCGAGGTCGCAGGGCGTGGCCATCATCACGGCATGGCTGATGCCATTATAAACCAGCGCCACGGCGACCTCCTCGGCCACGATCTCGTCCAGCAGTTCGCTGCCGGTCGCCGTGAGACGCTGGGCGGTCCGATGGATCGAGCCGGCAGGAGAGCCCGCGCCCGTCATGCCGCGACCTCGTCGATGCGCAGCTGCCGGCCCTCGCGATCGAAAAAGCGGCCCCGGTTGAGCGCCAGGCGATCGTTGGCGACATCGGCCTCGACATCCTTCAGCCGGCGGGCGGCGGCTTCGTCGGGCAGCGGGCCGCCGGCCTGGCCGAGGCCGACGAAGAACGCCGCGCCGTCCCAGGGCGTGCGGGCGCTGTCGAGCAGGCGGCGCATTTCGGTCCAGCTCGTTTCGGCGCCGATCAGATGAGCATAGCTCGACTTCAGCGGGACGGCGTCGCGCTGGTCGATGCGTATCAACAGGATGAACAGCGTGAACGGGCCGGTTTCGGCGAACTGGGCGGCGAGCCAATGGTCGAAGTCGGTCTTCGTGGTGTCGGTCTTCATGGCACGTTCCCCGACCTAGAATTCGACCACGGGCGTGGGCGGCACGTAACGCTCGAAGACCTGCAGGAAAGGCTGCCCGCGCTCGGCCTCGTACCAGGCCTCGAAGGCGCGGAAAGCGGCCAGCGGATCGGCGATCACCGGCGGCTCGGCCGCCTCCCGACTGTCGGCGGGCGGCGGATGGGCCGCGGCATGCAAGGCCTCGGCAATCGGGCGCAGCCAGTCGATCAGCGGCCGCGCGCCCTCGCCCAGCTCGACGAGGCCGCCTTCGATCCAGCCGATGTCGCGGAACAGCGCTTCGAGCTGGCGTTCGACCGAGGCCTCGCGGTCGGGTTCCAGCGCGGCGATGCGCGCCATGTCGGAGAGTGCGCTCAGCCGGCGCCAGGCATAGGCCCGCACCCGCTCCGCTTCCTTGATCTGGGCCTCGACCGCGGCGCGCACCTGGCGCTCCGCGGTTTCGGCAGCGGTGCATTCCGCCTGCAGGCGGGCGATCAAGGTGTCGGCAGCGCTCGGCATGCCCGAAGTTGAACCCAGCTTCGGGCTACCGGCAAGGGCTGTGGTTGCTGTCCGCCTATTGGCCAGTGGGGCCTACTTGGCGGCCTTCAGCGACACCTCGGCAACGCCTGCCGCCACGTTGAGCCCGGTGCTGCCCTCGACGCTGACCGGCTGCAGGGTGATCTGGCCGTTGCCGCCGCCGACCAGGACATTGGCGCCGACGCCGACACCCGCCGTGGCCTGCGCGGTGGCACCGCCATAGGTGCCGGCCAGCGCGCCCTTGGAGATGTTACCCGGGGCGAAGACCAGCCAGACGATCTGCGAGTCCTTGGTGAAGCCGATATCGATGCCGTAGCGGTTGATCGAGCCGGTATAGCGCTCGCCGACGCCGTCGGTGCGGGCGAACAGGCAGTCGAGTTCCTTGGACGAGCCGAAGACGAAGCCCATGCCGCCCGCGACCTTGCAGGTCAGCGAGCCGACATTCGCCCCGGTCTTGCCCTTGGCGCCCGCCGTGCCGGGTGCCGCCGGCGACTGGGCCTGGGCAAGCATTGCCGTGCCGGCCAACAGGGCGGCGGCGCCGAGAACCATCGAGATCGATCGAACCATGACGTACTCCTTGGGCAGTGAAACGCTATTCCTGATCCCGCTGGGGATCCTGCTTCTTGGCACGCTCGATGGCCTCGAGGATTTCCGAAAGGCCCGCCCAATAGACGACCCCCTGCTTCTGCAGCTCGTGCCGGGCTGTCCGAATCAACCCGGCCTTGCGGATCATCAGATTGGCAAGCGCGATCTTGGCGTCTTCCTCGTCGGCCACCACGGCACCCTCTACGCTGACATCAACAAACGAATATGGCGCGACAGCGGCGCCGCTCCCGAATCAGCTCGGCATCAGTTCGGCGCAACCAGCGGTGTCGGCGTCGACAAGGTGCCGTTGCGCGCCTTCATGATGAACCCTTCCGCGCGGCGCTGCGTGTCTCGCTCGATCGCCGCGGCGACCCTGGGGTCATAGGCCGGGTCGCTGACCGCAATCAGCGCATCGGTCTCGGCCTGGCAGTTGAGGCTGATGGTGCGGGCGAGGTCAACCGCGCTGCCACCGCTGCTGCCCTGGGCGGCGGCATTCTTGACGAGGCAGGCGTCGCGCTCGGCGTAACGGTCATCGATACGGCTGGCACGCCGCGGGTCCGAATAGTGCGCCCAGGCCGAACAGCCGGCCAGCGACAATGACATCAGGACAATCAGGGGACGGCGCATCAAGGGGCTCGATTCCTGCAGGTGACGGGCGACAAGGCAGACGTCAGGGGTCAGCCCCGGTGTGATTTCACGGAGGGGATTTTACGCGCTTCGCCCGAGCCTACTCAAGCAGACCGTAGCGGCCGTCAATCGATGCGATTCCGCTGCCCAGCCGCGGCCGTGGCGGCTGGCGGTGTCGATCGATATGGCTATCGAGGCAGTGATACGTACAATTTGCCGATGAGAGACGCTTCGGGGCCGCATCTGTCGCTGTGGAAGCAGGCGCTCGGCGTCGTGCCCGAGTCGGTCTGGGAGCGAAAGGACCTGCAGACGCTCGTCCTGGCCGACAACGGGCTGACCGACCTTTCCGATCGAATCGGCGATCTGCGCCATCTGCGCATGCTCGATCTCGGTCACAATCGGCTTCGTCGAGTGCCCGACAGTATCGGCGACCTCGAGGGCCTGACCGATTTTCTGTACCTGCACGACAATGAATTGACGGCTCTTCCGGCGTCGCTGATGCGCCTGGAGCGTTTGCGTTACCTCAACATCAGCGAGAACGCGTTCGAGGTTCTGCCCGAGGCGGTGACGGGAATGATCGGTCTGATCGAACTGCGCGCCACCGACAATCGCCTGACGCGCCTTCCCTCCTCGATCGCTCGGTTGACCCGATTGCGCGAATTGCATGTCCGCAACAACCAGCTCGGCACGCTGCCGGAGGCGATAGGGTCGCTGCCGGAGCTGCGTCAGATCGATCTCAGAGGAAATCCGGTCACCAGCCTGCCGGAAAGCCTGTTGAACTCCCCCCGTCTGGAAAAGCTCGATCTCCGCTGGGTCACCACCCTGACCCCGCCCGACTGGCTGGCCGAGCTCGAAGCCAGGGGCTGCGTCGTCTACTTCTGACGGGCGCGAGCGCCCAGGATCAGGGCCCGCATCAGGGCCGCACGGCCGTCACCTCGATCTCGACCAGCCAGCCGGGATTGACCAGGCCGGCGACCTGCATCACCGAGCGGGCCGGCAGATTGGGCTGCTCGGCCGTGCCGAAGAACTGCTTGTAGCCGTCCATGAAGCCAGCGAAGTCCATGCCACTCTTGGTGGGATCGCCGACCAGGAAGACCTGCATCTTCACGACGTCGCCCATCGACAGGTTCATGCTCTTCAAGGCGCGTTCGATGGCCTTCAGCACGCTGACGGTTTGCGCCTTGGTGTCGCCGAACGCCGCGACGCTGTTCCGGGGCGCCTTGTCGTCGACCACCGACGGCACCTGACCGCTGACATAGACCGTGGTCTTGCCAGCGGGGACTTCGACGGCGAGTGCAATCGGAAAATCCGAGTTGGGTATCTTGTGGCGCACCACGTTCTGCGCCAGCGCCGGCGCGGCCGCCGCACCGGCCAAAGTGGCGACCAGTGCCGCGCCCAGGAAAGCCGTCCGGATCGTCGATCGTTCGAGCATGGCAGTCCTCCTCCCTCGCCTCGTTCCCTGGACGGGCCAAGGAACCGGCATCCGTTACGTCATCGTGCGGCTTTTACATCGCCCGCGCTGACGTTGTCCCGGTAGTTGTTGCCGAAGTGGCTGCGCACATAGTTGACGACGGCAGCGACCTGCTCGTCGTCGAGATACAGGCCGAAGCCCGGCATGCCGCGCAGGCCGTTCAGCACGACGAACACGGGATAGCCATTGGCCTCGAGCTTCTCGTTCCTGGCCAGCGCCGGAAATTTACCGGCGCCGACCGCGCCCTTGGCATCGGGCATGTGGCATCCCTGGCAGATGCTGCGATAGAGCACCTCGCCGTTCTTCGGCACGAAGCGCTGGTTGCTGGAGAACGTGCCGTCGGCCGACTGCGCCGCAGCGCCGGTGGCGACGAGCATCGCCAGCAGGAGCGACGTGGATGGAACGAAGCTCGACATGGTCGCGACCCTCCTGATCCCTAGCGGCTGGCCACGACGCGCTGATGCAGGCGCGAGATCGTATCCAGCGCCGACAGCACCGCACCTTCCTGCCAGGCCGGCAGGTACGACGCATGCTCGCCGGCCAGCGCAATGCGGCCGTCGATCTGGCAGAGGTTCTTGTAGTGCGCCTTGCGGGTTTCCTCGCTCCACAGCCCGTAGCAGCCCTGGACGCCCGGCACGCGATGCCAGCCGACGGCGATGCCGTTCTCGAACTCGGCCTCGTACTGCGGATGGATCTCGGCCCCCCAGGCCACCGCCCTCTTCACGCGCTCCGCCGGCGGCAACGCGGTGAGCTCGTAGGCATAGGGTCCGAAGGTATAGGCGCCCAGCAGCACCGCCTTGCCGGCATCGCTATAGCCGGTGTTGGGATAGCCGATCAGCGAGATCGGCAGGTCGGTATAGCTGATGCCGCCATAGATCGCGTCGTCCTGTTCCCAGAAGCGCCGCTTGAACTGCAGCCCGATCTTGCACGACGCGTCGTAGGGCACGGCACTGATGGCGCTGGCCATCTCGTTGCCGACATTGATGTCGATCTGACTTAGAATCGACAGCGGGATGGTGCAGATGCACCAGTCGGCGCTGGCCGTGCGGACGTCGCCGCCCGACTTGCTGTTCTGATAGGTAACGGTAACGCGCTGGGCGTCCTGCTTGATCGACGTCACCTTGGCGTCGAGCTGGACCAGCCCTTGCAGCTCGCGCGCCAACGCCTTGGCGATCATGTCCATGCCGCCCACCGGCTGGAACAGGGTCGTGTGAAATTCGTAGATATTGCCGGTCGCGAGGTGGCGCCACAGGCCCGACTTCAGCAGGTCGCCAAGCCCCACCGGCTGAGAGACGGTCGGCGCGCCGGCGAGACCGCCGCCGGGATCGCGCTCGTAGCCGCGTCGATCGCTGGTGAAGCCGTTGGCGGCATAGGTGTAGTCCCTGTTCAACGCGCCCCAGCGGCGGAGCGCTGCCAGGAGAATCTCCTTGTCCTCCTGGGTCACCATCTCATCGAGCTTGTTCTGGCTGACGGCCTTGCCCAGCAGCTCGGCGACGTGACCATTGAAGTCCGACAGCACGTGACGCAGGCGCTGCGGCTTGCCGGCGAAGGCGCGGTGGCTGTGCAGGTAGGCGTTGTAGTTGACCTGCACGAACGGCTCCAGCGCGACCCCGAAGCGCTTGCAGTAGTCGAGCATCGCGTGGTGGTGATAGGGAATCCGCCAGGGGCCGGGATTGAGGTAGAGGCCCTTGTCGAACGCACACTGCTGCTCGAAGCCGCCCAGCTCGGTGTAGCGATCGCCGCCGCGCAGGGTCCAGCAGCGCCCGCCGATGCGATCGGCATATTCGAGGAGCTGGACCTTGTAGCCGGCCTTGCGGAGTTCCAGCGCCGCCACCAGACCGGCCAGGCCGGCCCCCAGGATCAGGACCGAGGCGCCCTTGGGATCGCCCTCCAGCTTGATCGGCCCGCTATAAGGGGACTCGGCGGCAACGCCGAGGCTGGTCATCGCCTGGTACATCGCCGCGCTGCCGGCCACCGTGCCGATCAACTTCAGCAGGTCGCGTCGGCTGGTGCCGTGCTGCTCGCTATCGGACATGCCCCTCGCTCCCTCTTTTTTCATTTGTCGTCGTCGGAGAAGACACCGGCAATCATGAGCCGCCGAGCACGGAGAAGCGACGGACAAAAGCACCGTTGCAGGCCGTGTGAAGCGCTCCCGAAACCGTAACACCAGGCCGCTATCCATTAACCGCTTGGACCTTCGCAACGTCCCGTCGCAGACTGGCGGACGATCGCGTCATCAGGTTGCCGGCAAGCGTATTGCCAATGGGAGGTCCATCCGTGACCACTGCCCCCATCAACACCGGCCATCGGTCGGATTCTTTTCCCGTCGCGATCGCCATTGGCGCCATCGGTGTCGTCTACGGCGACATCGGCACCAGCCCCCTCTATGCGTTCAAGGAAGCGGCCAGGGCCGCCGCGCACGGCGGGACCATCGCCCCAGCTCAGGTGCTCGGCGTCGTATCGTTGATCCTGTGGGCGTTGATCCTGATCATCTCGCTCAAATACGCGCTGTTGATCCTGCGGGCTGACAATCGCGGCGAAGGCGGCATCGTTGCCTTGCTGGCGCTGCTGTCGGCGCGCAATGCCCAACCGGGCACCTGGCGGGCGCAGCTGCTGATCGTGGGCCTGATCGGTGCCGCACTGCTCTACGGCGATGGCGCCATCACGCCCGCCATCTCGGTGCTCTCGGCGATCGAAGGGCTCAAGGTCGACGCGCCCTCGCTGGCGCCCGCCGTGGTGCCGATCACGATCGTCATCCTCCTCGTCCTGTTCTTCATGCAGAAGAAGGGGACTGGCTTCATGGGCCGGATCTTCGGGCCGGTGATGCTCGTCTGGTTCCTGGTGCTGGCGCTGCTCGGCATCCACGGCATCCTGATGGCCCCCGAGATCCTGGCGGCGCTCAGCCCGACCTGCGCGCTCGACATGCTGCTGCACGGCGATTTCCACATCAGCTTCGCTATCCTGGGCGCGACGTTCCTCGCGGTGACCGGCGGCGAAGCGATGTATGCCGACATGGGCCATTTCGGGCGCTTCCCGATAAGGCTCGCCTGGTTTGCGGTCTGCCTGCCGGCCTTGGTGCTCAACTATTTCGGCCAGGGCGCGCTCCTGATCGCCGATCCCAGCGCCGTCGACAATCCGTTCTTCCAACTGTCGCCGGACTGGGCCCACTACCCGCTGGTCGCGCTGTCCGCCGTGGCCACCGTCATCGCCTCGCAGGCGATCATCTCGGGCGTGTACTCGCTGACCCAGCAGGCGATCCAGCTCGGTTTCCTGCCGCGCATGCATATCCGCCACACCACCAGCGACGCGATCGGCCAGATCTACGTGCCGTTGGTGAACTGGCTGCTGGCCGCCGCGACCTTGGGCGCCGTGCTGGGCTTCGGCACTTCCGACGCCCTGGCCGGCGCCTACGGCATCGCCGTCTCCCTGCTGATGGTCATCACGACCTTCCTGGCCGCGCTGGTCGCCCTCAAATGGGGATACTCGCCGTTCATCGTCGTCGCGGTGAACGGCTTCTTCTTCCTGATCGACGCCACGTTCTTCGCGGCGAACGTACCCAAGCTGTCCGACGGCGGCTGGTTCCCGCTCCTGCTCGCGGGCGCCGTCGCCTTCCTGATGCTGACCTGGCGCGATGGCGTGCGGCTGGTCGAGCGAGCCCGCGCGAAGCTGCGTCAGCCCGAGGAAGATCTGATCGAAACCGCCCTGACCAAGTGCCATGCCCGGTTGCCCGGCACGACCATCTTCCTGGCATCGGCGCCGCGCGGCGTGCCGTTGGCGCTCACCCAGTTCGTCAAGCACAACCATGTGCTGCACGAGCGTGTGCTGCTGGTCACCGTGCAGATCGAAGAACAGCCGCGTGTCCCCGAGGAGCTGCGGGCCGATGTCAGCGAACTCCTCCCGGGCATCACCCGTGTCCTCCTGCATTACGGCTTCATGCAGTACCCCACCATCTATGAAGGGCTGAAGCTTGCCTGCCGCCAGGGCAAGCTGCCGGGAATCGATCTCTCGAACGTCACCTACTATATCGGCCGCGAGACGATCATTCCCCGCGAGGACGTCCCGGGCATGTGGGTGTGGCGCGAATCACTGTTCGCCTTCCTGCAGCGCAACGCCGAGCGATCCGCGGCCTTCTTCGGCGTACCCACCACCCAGGTCGTGGAGTTCGGGACGGAAATCGAGATCTAGGTCTCACGTCTCGACGACTGGTGGGCCTGGGTATCGCGTCGCCAGGCCGTCGGCGTGGTGTCGAAGCGATCGCGGAACCAGCGGGAGAAGGCGCTGAGCGAAGAGAAGCCCGCCATGTCGGCCAGCGTGCTGAGCTTCCTCTCCGGATTCGGCAGCGCGCGGGACACGACCTCGGTGCGAACCGCCTCCACGATGCCGGAGAAAGTCTGATCCTCTTCGGCGAGCCTGCGATGGAGCATCCGGCGATTGAGGTTCAACTGTCCGGCCACCAGCTCGACCGTGCAGCAACCCGTCCCCAGTTGCAGCGAAACTAGTTCACGCACCTTGTCGGACGTTCCGACATTGGGACGCGCCAGCAGCGAGTCGAGATGCTGGCGCACATAACGCGCCAGCGCAGGGTCCGCCGTCGGAATGGCCCGGTCGAGGTCGCGCGTTGCACACACGATGCCGTTGAACTCGTGGCCGAACTCGATCTTGTCCCCGAACAGGCGGCGGTAGGTCTCTCGGCGTCGCGGCGCCGCATGGGAGAAGCAGACCAGCGGCTTCCAGTGCGGCCCGATCAACGACCGCACCACGCGATAGAACACACCGACTGTCAGCTCCGTGCCCTGGCGGAGGGGAACCGGTTTGGGAACACGGATTTCCGTGATCATGACGGCAGTCCCGTCCTGCTCTTCGAGTCGCAGATGGAGTGACTCGTTGTGAAGCGGGATGTAGCGCATCAGCGAGGTCACGGCGTCGCGCACCGTGGCCTCCTCCCGCACCAGCAGGCCGATGGGCCCCAGGACCGACAAGGTCCGGGTTTCCGCGAGTCGCAGGCCAAAATCCTCGACTTTGGCTTCCCGCGCCGAGTTCTCCAGGAGCCGGCGGAGTGCCGCAGCCGACACCTTTACATCCGGGCTGTCCAGGCATCGTCGATCGATTCCGGCGTCCCTGATCATGCGCATCGGATCGAGCCCGACCGATCGGGCGATCTCCGGATAGGAGGTGAGGCAGGCGCTGCGAATAAGGTTGGTCACGGTGTCCGGCCCGAACTGTCAAATCCATGTCCCCGAATGTCAAACGGCATGCCCCGCCTCCCGCTACGCTCGGGAAAATCAAGGGAGGGGCCGATGGCCTATCAGTCGATCGACGTCAGGAAGCTCACGCCCACGATCGGTGCCGAGATCTTCGGCGTCGACCTGTCCACGCCGCTGGGCAACCAGCAGTTCGACGAGGTCCATCAGGCCTTGATGGACAACCTCGTGATCTTCTTCCGCGACCAGCAGATGAGCATCGAGCAGCACAAGGAATTCGGCCGGCGCTTCGGACGCCTGCACGTGCATCCCAATGCGCCGATCGGGCTGCCGGAGCATCGCGAGATCCTGGTGATCAAGGCCGACGAGACCTCCAAGCGCGTGGCCGGCGAGGAATGGCACAGCGACGTGTCGTGCGACGCCGAGCCGCCGATGGGCTCGATCCTGCATCTCACGGAGGTTCCGCCCGACGGCGGCGGCGACACGCTGTTCGCCAACATGTATCGCGCCTACGAGACGCTGTCGGAACCGATGCGCAGGATGCTGACCGGTCTGACAGCGATCCACGACAGCGCCAAGGCCCATGGCTACCGCGCGAAGGCGACCGACCGCGCCGACCTTGCCTTTCCGTCGACCGAGCATCCGATCGTCCGCACCCATCCCGAGACCGGCCGCCAGGCCCTCTATGTCAGCCGCGGCTTCACCAGCCGCATCCCGCAGTTGCGCAGAAACGAGAGCGACGCGCTGCTCGACATGCTTTATCGCCACATCGAGACGCCCGAGTTGCAGTGCCGGTTCCAGTGGAAGCCGAATTCCGTCGCCTTCTGGGACAATCGCGCCACCCAGCATCATGCGATGTTCGATTACTTCCCGCACCGTCGCTACGGCCACCGCGTGACCATCTGCGGCGACAAGCCCTTCTACCGGGGCTGACCATGAAGCGCCGCCTGCTCCTCGCCGCGCCATTCCTGGCCGCGCCCTTGCTGTCCGCTGGCGCCGCCACCGGCGCCGAGCCCTACCCCTCCAAGCCCATCCGCGTGATCCTGCCGGGACCGGTGGGCGGCCTGCTCGACGTGGCGGGCCGTGCGGTCTCCGATGTCATGCAGCGCGAACTGGGCCAGCCCTGGCTGATCGATCCCCGGCCCGGCGCCAACGGCATCCTGGCGGCCCAGCTCGTCCTGGGATCGCCCGCCGACGGCTACACGCTCTATCTCACCGTGTCGGGCCACGTCGTCCTCAACATGCTGATGAAGGCGCCCTTCGATGCCATGGCCGACTTCAAGCCGATCGCCATGCTGGGCGTGAGCAGCGGGCTCGTCTGCGTGCCGCCGAACTCCCCGGCCAGCACCATCGCAGAGTTCGTGGCGCTGGCGCGCGCCAATCCCGGCAAGCTCAACTATCTCAATCCCGGCAACGGCACCGGCGGCCACCTCATTCCCGAGCAGCTCAAGATCAAGTACGGCATCGACATCACGTCGATCTCGTACAAGGGCCTGCCGCCCGGCGTGCAGGACCTGCTGGGCGGCCGCCTCGACCTCGGCGTGATCAGCACCGTGCTGGCGGCGTCCCACGTCAAGGCCGGACGCCTCAAGGCGATCGCGGTGGTGGGACTGAAGCAGTACGACGACCTGCCCGGCGTGAAGACCATGGCCGAGCAGGGCGAGGCGGACCTCGAAGTCCAGTCGTCGATCCCGCTGCTGGGCCCGAAGGACCTGCCCGATGCGATCGTCGGCCGGCTGAACAGCGCAATCAACCTCGCGCTGGCCGACCCGACCGTCCACGCCCGTCTCGCCAGCGCCTATATCGACCCGATGCCGATGAGTCCCCGCCAGCTCGGCGAGGCCATGCAGCAAGAGCACGTGCGGCTCGGCAAGCTCATCCAGAAGCTCGGCATCACGGCCGACGGCGCCTAGCGACTGGCCCATCAGCTCACCGTCTTTCACGTCCCGTACGACAGGAGTAGCTCATGTACTTTACCGACGACTCCCTCTTTCCCGAGAACATGCAGCCGCTGATCATCACGGCCGCGCCGTATGGCCCGGAATGGCTGCCGGGCGATGTCGAGGACCTGCCGCTGACCTGGGACCAGCAAATTCAGGCCGCGGTCGATTGCTACAACGCCGGCGCCACGATGCTGCACGTGCACGTCCGCGACCCCAAGACGGGTCAGGGTTCGAGTAATTTCGACGACTACAACCGCTTCATGGCCGATCTGCGCGCCGCCGTCCCCAAGATGATCCTGCAGGTCGGCGGCTCGATCTCGTTTGCGCCGCACACGGAAGACGCCAAGGCCAAGTGGCTCGACTATGACACGCGGCACATGCTGACCGAGATCACGCCCAAGCCGGACTGCGTGACCATCACGACCGGCACGACGCTGTGGGACATCACCCAGGCCTTCCTGCCCGGCGACACGCGGGGAACGCATCTCGATGATCCCAAGGTGCAGGCGGCCTGGGCCGGCATGGTCGTGGACTCGACGCCGGCCTTCTATGTCGAGCACCTCAAGCGCCTGCACGCCAACGGCATCCAGCCCTACTTCGTGCCGGCCCATGTCCATCAGCTCGAAATCATCGAACGGCTGATCCGCTCCGGCGCCTACAAGGGCCCGGTGAACATCGCGCTGTGCGGCTATGGCGGTGGCACGATGGGTCGCAATCCCTATGACTGGATGGAGATGCTTCGCCGCACGCCGCACGGCGCGTCGAGCGTCACCTTCTGGAGCAGCATGCGCGGCAACATCGCCATCCAGAATCTCGCCCTCATTCTCGGCGCCCATGTCCGTGTCGGCAACGAAGACAATATCTGGGATGCACGCGGCAAGCGCTGGTCGACGGTGAAGCAGATCGAATGGGCGGTGAAGATGTCCGAGCAATTCGGCCGCAAGGTCGCGACCGCCGAGGAAGCCCGCAAGATGATGAAGATCGGCGTCTGGTACGACACGGTCGAGGAGACGCTGTTCAACCTCGGCCTGCCGCCGAACCGGCCGGAAGGCTACAAGGGCTTCCTTGCCTACGAACCCGATGGGCGCCTGCCCAAGATCGCCGGGACACGCACCACTCCCATGAGCATCCTCTGACTCAGCGCGAAGGGCGAGAACCAATGTCCACGGGACCGTGGGACTCCGCGCTGGAGAAGCTGCGAAGCTGGGAATCGTCGTGGGCGGCGATCTGCGCGACCATGACGGAGAATCCCTGGGAGAGCGGCATCCTCCCGCGCAGGTTTGTCGAGCTGGTCGGCGTGGCACTGAACGCCGCCTGCACGAACCTGAACCCCGAGGGCACGCGGCGACACATTCGCGCCGCGTTGGCCGCCGGTGCCACGCGCGACGAGATCCTCATGATCCTCAAGATGGCCTCGGTGATGGCCATCCACTCCTGCAGCCTGGGCGCGCCGATCCTGATCGAGGAAGCGGCGGCGGCTGGCGTGAAGCCGGCGAAAAAGGCCGATGGCCCCACGCCGGCCTGTGACCGGATGCGAGCGGCCGGGCAATGGAACGTCGCCTGGGATCCGTTCTTCGAGCTCGATCCGCAGTGGACGGACGAGTTCATGGCCACGGGCGTCGCCATTTACGCCAGCAAGACCTTCACGGCCAAGGAGGTCGAGCTGCTGAGCATCGCCTTCGATGCTTCCTACACGCATATGTACGCACCGGGTACGCGGCGTCACATCAGGAGCGCCTTGGCGGCAGGCGCCTCGGTCGAGGAAATCATGGAAGTGCTGAAGCTCTGCGTCGTGCAGGGCGTGCAGGCGTGCAATCTCGGCGTGCCCATTCTCGCCGAGGAACTGGCACGGGCGGGCCGCACGGATGACTAGCGAACGCCTGCAGCGCCTGAAGGAACGCGGCATCGACGAAATCCGCCGCTTCCTGCTTATGTTCATCTATCTCTGGCTGGTGTTCGGCCTGTTCGTGCTCAATGAGAGCATCATCCTGGGCGGGCACAACATGTCGTTTGCACCACAGGGATTCGCCCTGATCAACGCCGCCGTCATGGCCAAGGTCATGCTGATCGCCGAGGATCTGAAGGTCGGCCGGCGACTCGATCATCTGCCCCTGATCTATCCTGTGGGGTACAAGTCCGCCCTGTTCGCCGCCCTGTTCATTGCCGTCCACACCGTCGAGCGAGTTCTTGTCGGCATGATCGCGGGCAGATCCTTTGCCGACAGCATTCCCCACATCGGCGGCGGCACCTGGCAGGGCGGGTTGACCGTGTGGGCGATCATGACTGTCTCCTTGCTGCCCTTCTTCATGTTGCGCGAGATCGGGACGTTTCTGGGCGAAGGCCGCCTCTGGAGGCTCATGTTCCACCCAAGGCCGAGAGGCGGTCAGCAAGCACAGGCGGAGATTCCGCCTTGAAGCTTACGCATTGCCTCAAATCCAACCGGATGCTTCCGCCCCGAGAAGCCCGCCAAGTTTTCCCTTCAGCAGCAGCCGCTCGACCGCCTGCAGCGCCAGCAGACTCATCGCGTCCCTGATCTCGCCCGCGTCGGCCATCTGAAACACCTGCTTCAGCGGCATCTTGCGAACCACCAGCTCTTCTGTGGGTTCAGGCATGGCCTCGCCTTGCGAGAGGTCCCAGGCCAGGAACACCATCGCCCGTTCGTCGGACACCGAGTTGGAGAGATCGCATTCCAGCAGCTTGTGCCAGCGCTCGGCGCGAAGGCCGGTCTCCTCCCGAAGTTCGCGCGCGATCGACTGCAATGGATCGCCCTCGAGCGCGCCGCCGCCTTCGGGAATTTCCCAGCTGTATTCCTGCAGCGCGAACCGATACTGACCCACCAGGTAGGTGTTTCCCTCGCGGTCGATCGGCAGCACCCCGAGCGCCAAGTTCTTGTAGTGGACCGTTCCGTAGATGCCGGAGGTGCCCGAGGGGGTGACGACCTCGTGGTGCGTGACCCTGATCCATCGGTTGTCATAAATCTCGCGCTTCGACGCGATGCCCCACGGGCCCCTTCGCTCGATCACCTGCGTCTCCTCTTCAGGCCCTCTCTTGGCACGAGCGAAGGCTGAAAGCAGCAGTCAATGCACGGTCGGCACCAGGCGATCCTGACGCCTGCCCAGACCATACTGGCACTCGGCGGAGATGTAGCGGCCGGCGGCGGGGGGACTCTGTGGGAAAGGGAGAACTGCCCGCCGCCGGTGCCCCAGCTGGGTGGGCGGGGCTGCTACGGCAAGAGACTACACAGATGCCGAGGGGGCCATTGCGCAGATTGCGACACCTTTCGCTGATTCCGCCTATCGCCGGTTCGTTCTCCACAGACACCGACGGCTGAGAAACAGCGGCCTAGCGATCCGACGACTTGGATTCCCAGCTGATGCCAGGGGCGATCTCCTGGCGGTTGACCTTGGCGGTACCTTGAAGCGGATCGGCGGCGCTGATCAGGTCACCGCTGTGCGCGTCATAGACGAACGCCGCCAGCTTGGCGACGGCCTCCTGGGTATTGGTGCGATACAAGACCACAGTCGGCGGCGTCGCGCTGTCGAGCGACCGTGGGTCGGGGATTCCGACGAAGAATTCCTTCTCGTTTGTCGACATCGCGCCAATGCGCAGCTCGACGATGCTGGCGGCTTGATTGCGATCATTGGTCAGGCGCACACCGCTGCGCAACAACGCATAGCGCAACGCGCTGATGGCATACTTGTTGTCGTCACCCGGAACGTAGGTCGTATCGAGAAAGGCCACCCCTCTCACTCTCAACGCTTGCGCCAGCTGACCGGCGACGCGGTCGGCGGCAGTCGAAAGCAGCATCTGCTCTGTTGCAGTCTTGGCCGGGATACTGTTCTTGACCGAACTACAGCCCGCCAAGAAAGCAATCGGAAAGAGCAGGACAATACGCATGCCGCCAAACATGGGGGGCAGCGCCGGTCCGTCAAGTCACCGGCCCGGCTGTAAGACAGTGTAGGCGGCCCAGCGGGCCGATTGAGGTGCCGACTGCAGACCAGCGAGGCCGCCACCAACGATGGCAACCGTCACACGGTCCATCGATCCGATGTCCACTGCTCGATGCATCAGCGCATCGCCAGGATTGCACTGAGGCCCATGCCCAGGCCCGTTGTAATCAGCAGCGCGCAAATAAGTCCCTTGAGCAGCTTGGGGGACAGAGGCGACGGGCGGCGCGCCGCGTAGGATGTCACGAAGAACACGACGGGCAATGCTTCTGCCGCGAGTTGCAGCGCCAATGGCGAAAACTGACCGGACGGAACCACGATGAGCAGACGCAAAGCGGTGCCAAGTCCGAAGATCACCATCAGCGCGTTCTGGATCCGGGCCAACGACAAGGGCTGGCGATACAGCAGGTAGACCAGAGGAGGCCCCGGCGCGGAGAACATGCCTGCCATCAAGCCGGCAATACCACCGGTGACGGCAAATACCCTGGGCGATGAAAGCGCCGGCAATGGCTTCGATGTGCGCCACAGCGACAGGGCACAGCCCACGATGCTGATGCCGAGGATCAGACGGAGGGCCTCGTAGGCCGTGTCGGCAAGCCAGGTGAGAAGCAAAGCCCCAGCCACGATGCCGACCGCGCTGGCGACGAGCGTCGGCACGATCAGCCGTTCGACATTCAGCGCTCGCCGGCGCCAGAGGAACGTCCACGCCGTTGAAAGGCCGATGATGGTGGTCGCGTTCACCGCGTCGGTCAGCGGCACCAGGTTGGTGGCGCCGATCAACCCAAGAAGGATCAGGGCCAACGCAAACCCGGTAAGGGCCTGCGCATAGACGGCACCCGCGACGAACACCAGGAAGGTCGCATGCGTCCAGAGCTGCGCACTCAGTTGCAAGCGAGCGCCCCTTGTCTCAACGGGTCAGCGAGATGTCCGCCACCCCGGCGAACAAGATGGGGCCGCGCTCGTCACTCGACCAATATGTGGCTCTCAGCATCGATTAGGTCGGTTCCTTCCCGGCAGGAGCGACGCCCCGAAGCTTCAAGAGATGGCCGGTCTTCATCCAAAGCCTGCACCCATGCGAACCCGCCGTGGCCCGCAGCACGCTGCCGGCCGGCAGCCGCAACCACGAAAGACGCTCGAAGCTTTCACCACCCTCCTCGAACCCACCGTCCAGGACCAGCAGTTCGGCCCCGCCGGGCATGTCCAGTGCGATGGAAGCCCCGATGCTCCACTGCTCGAGCCGCACGTCTTCGCCGTCATCGTGGAACAGAGGCAGATGGTTCACGCCGGGCCGCGCCGCATCCGGCACATAGGTCATTCCGGCCGTGTTCACCCTGACCTCCCGGCGATCCATTGGATCGAACTGCCACAGTTTGACCAGCAGAACGCACCCCGGGGTAGAACCAGGCGTATGCCGTGACGTCGGCGGATTGCGGACATAGCTTCCGACCGGAAAATCGCCGTGCTCGTCCTCGAACACGCCATCGAGCACAAGAAGTTCCTCGCCGCCGCCATGCGTGTGCGGAGAGAAGTGGCTGCCTGGCAGGTAGCGCACGATCGACGTGGCGCGTGCGACCTCGTCGCCGATGCGGTCGAGCATCCGCCGTTCGACCCCGGCCATCGGCGAGGCCACCCAGGGCAACCGCGCAGCGTGGATCGCGACGCGACGCGAGAAATCGGCATTGATCTCCATGCGAGCCTCACATGCGACTGGTCGAGATTGGACGTCAATTGACAAATCACAGCGCCAGCGGTGCCGCTCCTTCCCCGCCGAGGCTCAGGCGAACAACTCGCTTCCACTCAGATAGAATCGCCAGGCGGATCGAGCCGCCGTGGACAAGCCAGAACACTGCACACAAGAAAAATTCCGATAGATTTGACTCTATCGGGCTTCCCGAGACGTCCCACGGACGAGAATTGGCGGAAGAGAGCGGGAGTCGAACCCACCCAGGACCGGCTAACGGCCCTCTCTGGCTTTGAAGGCCAGCCGCCCCACCGGGAACGATTCTCCTCCACGGCGGATATTTCCCTAGAATGGCTGCGCTGTCACCTGCCGAGCGAAGGAAACGCGTAGATGTCGATCGAACTGAAGTACGTCATTGCCAACGTGTCCGATCTTGCCGCTGCCGTTGCCTTCTGGCGCGACACGGTGGGATTGAAGCTCAAATTCCAGACACCGGAATGGGCCGAGTTCGACACCGGCGCGACGCGGCTCGCTTTGCAGCCCGCCACGCCGCAAAATCCTGCAGGCACCTGGCAACCCGGCCTGCGCGTGCCCGACCTCGAGACCAAGCGCGCCGAGCTGGCCGCCCACGGAATCGATATCGGCGCCGCGCCGCACGAGGAGCATGGCTTCCTGCTGTCGCTGTTCGCCGGACCCGATGGCGCCAAGGTCAGTTTGAGCGGGCCGGTGCCGAAGGCGTGAACACGCGACGCGCTGTCGGACTCACGCTTCTCGCTTTTTCTTCCCCCGTCTTTGCGGGGGAAGTGCCCCGTCATACGGGGTGATGGGGGTCATGATCTTCGCGTCGAAACACCCCTCCGCCCGCGATTACGCGGGCACCTCCCCCGTAAAGACGGGGGAGGAGATGATGTGCAAGTCCGACCGCTTCAAGACACCGGCGGCAGCGGCCCGTAGCGTTCGAGCTTCTGCGGGGCCGTGCGCCGATAGTCGCCGCGGCGCACGGTGATGCCCTGGCGGTCGAAGAATTCCAGGATCTGGATCGCGACCTTGCGGCCGTTGTCGAGCTTGTCGCGAAAATCCGCGGCGGTGAAGTCGCGGCCGAAGGCGTGGGCGATGCCGATCATCTCGGCCACGGTCGGCCGCAGGAAGTAATGGTCCTGCGCCAGCTCGACGACGCGGCCGATCTTGGCCAGGCGCTGCAGGATGCGGCGCACGTCGGGTTCCGGCACGTCGTAGGCCTGGGCAAAGTCGCGCACCCGTGGCGGCTTGAAGCGATCGCGCACCATCTCGCCGGACATCTTCTGCCATAGCGCCTCGTCACGAGCGCCGAGCTTCAGGGAATGGCCGGGCAGGCGCAGGTAGGCAGCATCGACCACGACGGTTTTGGCACGGATCTCCTGATCGAGCAGGACCTGGAAGACCGGCGCCGGCCAGCGCCGCTTGAGCGCAACGCGCAGGCGCTCGGCCTGCAAGCCCGGCGCGTCGGGCTTGCTTTCGTGGAAGGCCTTCAGCGTGTCGAGAATGTCCTGCTTGGCCTCCGTGAGAGTCGTCGCCAGGAAGCCGAAGCCCGCCAGCGCCACGCCGTCGGCTGCCTGCAGCAGCTCCTCGACCTCAGCCGGCCGCAAGTTGCGCGAGCGGCCAAAGCGCGCGAGGTCGAGGTGGCCGGTGGCGAGCCGCAGCAGGCCTTCCAGCGCCTCGCCGTCGGGCTCGGCCAGCGCCGCGAGTTCGGCGAGGCGCCGCTCGGCGCGCCGATTGCGCGGCGGCCCGAAGGGATCGATCACCCGCGCGCCGGCAATGGTGCGCGTGGCCGAGGGATCGCGCAGGATCACGCGATCGCCCGTCAGTGCACCTATCTTCTCCTCGAGCACGAGCTGCGCGAGGGACGAATCGGCCGGTGCCAGCCTGTCGCCTTCGAGCAGGGCGACGCGTCCCATGACATGGGCCGAGCCGAGATGGACGTGCACCGGCGACCAGTGCTTCAGCGGCTGGCCTTCCGACGCCAGCAGGCTGAGGCGCACATCGATGCGATCGGTCGGCGCATGCAGCTCCGGCCCCACCACCCAGTCGCCGCGCCGGATCGCCTCCTTGGAAAGACGCGCGCCCGTGAGGTTCAGCGCACAGCGTTCGCCGGCCCGGCCGACCTCGGCCGGACGGTTCTGCGCATGCAGCGACCGCACGCGGGCTTCGAGGCCCGAGGGCGTCAGCAGAAGATGATCGCCGACCTTGATCTCGCCGGCATGGACGGTGCCCGTCACCACGACGCCGGCGCCGGCCAGCACGAAGCAGCGGTCGACGGCAAGCCGGGCAAAGCCCGTCGCGCCCTTGCCGCTTTCCCCCAGGGCCAGCAACTTGGCCTTCAGCTCGTCGACGCCCTGGCCGGTGATCGCCGAGACCGGCACGATCTCCGCCCCGGCCAGCGAGGTCGTCGACAGCAAGGTCTCGACCTCGGCCATGCGCTCCAGGATCTGGTCGTCGTCGGCGAGGTCGGCCTTGGTCAGCGCCACGATGCCGCGATCGAGGCCGAGCAGGTCGACGATCTGCAGGTGCTCGACGGTCTGCGGCTTGATGCCTTCGACGGCCGACACCACCAGCAGCGCGGCATCGATGCCGGTGGCGCCGGCCAGCATGTTGTGCACGAAGCGCTCGTGGCCCGGCACGTCGACGAAGCCGAGCTGATGGCCGCTGCCGAGATCGCTGTAGGCGTAACCGAGATCGATGGTGATGCCGCGCGCCTTCTCCTCCTTGAGGCGATCGGCGTCGACCCCGGTCAACGCCTTCACCAGCGCCGTCTTGCCATGGTCGATATGGCCGGCGGTTCCCACGATCATGACAAGGTCTCCAGGGGAAGGCGGGCCCGGCGTTCGGCCTCGGCGCGCTCGGCGGGCCGCGCATGGCTCCTGGCCTCGCGCAGGAAGCCCGAGGCCAGCTCGCCGGCACCGCCGGCGTCGGCACGCAGCAGCCAGTGCAGGGCTTCGACGATATCGCGCGGCACGCCCTTGCCGGCGAGGCAGGCGGCGCCCAGCATCGCCTGAGCTTCGGCATGGCCGCGCCGTGCCGCCTCGCGCCACCAGCGGGCGGCGGCCTCGGGATCGCGCGCGACGCCCAGCGCGTTGTGATGGATATCACCCAGGCGCGCCATGGCGCCGGGCCTTCCATGGGCCGCCGCGCGCTCCGCCCAGTACCGGGCGCCGGGATAGTCCTGCGGGCAGCCGCCGCCCAACAGCTTCATCCAGGAGAGCATGTCCTGCGCATCGGCGTCGTCCTGCTGGGCCGCCTTCTCGTACCAGCGCGCCGCTTCCGCCTGATCCTGCGGCACGCCCCAGCCTTCGTAATGGCAGAGCGCCAGGTTGCGCTGGCCGCCGGCATCGCCCTGCTCGGCCGCGAGCTGCAGCCACGTCACCGCCTTGGCAGGGTCGCGCTCGACGCCGCGGCCTTCGAGGAAGGCCGCTCCCATGTTGCTCTGCGCCCGCGCGAGGCCGGCCTGGGCGAGCGGCGCCCAGAGATCGAGCGCAACGCCGTAGTTGCCGTCGTTCCAGGCCGCAAGCGCCTCAGCCATCTGCCGCTCCTGCGATGGGGCGCCACCGACAGGGCGGCGGTCAAACGGGGCGCTGCCGAAAGGAGAACGGTCGAGCAGCTTACCCAGCCAGGCCATCGATCTTGTCCAGAAGCGCCGCGAAGACCTGCTCGTCGGTCAAGGTGCGCAGATCGAAGAACAGCGTGCCGTCGGCGATGCGGCCGATCACCGGGATCGGCAGGCGGCGAAAGGCATCGGCGATGCGGTCCAGGCCCTTGCCGCGAACCGCCAGCGCAAAGGATGGCAGCAGGTCGACCGGCAGCGCACCCGAGCCGATCTGCCCGCGCACCGGCTCGATCGAGGTCTGCCAGCCGTCGAGCGCGGCCGCGAAAGCCGGCAGCAGCCGCTCGGCCTGCGCGCGGATCTCCGCTTCAGGCCGCGCGAGCGCGCGGAGGGTCGGCAACTGCTCGATCAGCCGCGCCGGATCGGCGTAGAGCCGCAGCGTGGCCTCCAGGGCGGCCAGCCGCACCTTGTCGAGTCGCAGGGCGCGCTTCAGCGGATGCCGCGCGACGCGTTCGATCAGGGCGCGGCGCCCGACCAGTAGCCCGGCCTGCGGCCCGCCCAGCAGCTTGTCGCCGGAGAAGGTGACGAGATCGACGCCCGCCGCGATCGCTTCGCGCGCGGTGGGCTCGTGCGGCAGGCCCCAGGCTTCGAGGTCGGCCAAGGTGCCGCTGCCGAGATCCTCGATCAGCGGCAGGCCCTTCTCACGCGCCAGCGGCACGAGCTCGGCGGCCGTCACCGACTTGGTGAAGCCCTGGATGGCGTAGTTCGAGGGATGGACCTTCATGATCGCCGCGGTGTCGGGGCCGATCGCGGCGGCATAGTCCTTGAGGTGCGTGCGGTTGGTCGTGCCGACTTCGACCAGGCGGCAGCCGGCCTGCGCCATGATGTCGGGGATGCGGAAGGCCCCGCCGATCTCGATCAGCTCACCGCGCGAGACGACCACTTCGCGGCCGGCCGCCAGCGCGCCCAGCGCCAGCAGCACGGCGGCCGCGTTGTTGTTCACCGCCGCCGCCGCCTCGGCGCCGGTCAGCCGGCAGAGCCATGGCGCCACGTGCTGGTCGCGCTCGCCCCGCGCCCCGCCGCCCAGGTCGTATTCCAGGGTGGTCGGCCAGCGCATGGCTTCGACGGCCGCGGCAATTGCCTTCTCGGCCATCACCGCACGGCCGAGATTGGTGTGCAGCACCGTGCCGGTGAGATTGAAGACCCGCCGCTGCGAGGGGTGCGCGAGGCCCGCCAGCCGATCGGCGCACCAGCGCGCGCAGGCAGCCGCGTCGGCCACCTCGGACGCGCCGCGCTTGGCCTCGGCCCAGGCGCGCAAGGCCTCGACGACCAGCGGCCGGCCGGCCTGCTCGATCAGCGGCGCCAGTTGCGGCCAGCCGGCCATGCGGTCGATCGACGGGGGACGAGTCTCGGGGGCGCCTGGGGCGCGGTCGGCACGCGACACGGGGATCTTCCTTGCAAACAGCCTGGCCGGAGAGTTCTCCGACAGGACCGAGGATGAACCAGCTCGCCCGGACGATCAATGCGGGTCGATCATCCTCGTCCCCGGAGCGAAATGCGGCACTGTCGGAGTCACACTTCGCTATCGTTCTCCTCTCCCCCGCTTCGGGGGAGAGGCCGGGTGAGGGGGAAGTGAAACATGCTCCGATCACGCGAGCGTGCGGTCGCGGCCGCCCCCTCACCTGGCCTCTCCCCCGTTGGGGGAGAGGAACATGAGACTCTCACAAACTCTCCGCCTCGCCCGTCGTCATTACGCCCAGCACGAACGGATTGGGCACGCGGGCGAACCCTTCTTCGCCGACCAGCAGATCGAGGCCGAGCGAGCCCAGATCGTCGGCCAGCGGTTCGAGTGCCTTGGCACTTTCGAGATAGAAGACCTTGGAATAGCCTAGGCAGGCCTCGCAGCACTCCGCTCGCAGGAAGCTCGTACCGGCGAGATTGCGGAACGAGATCTTGTCGGTCGAGCCGCAATGCACGCAGCGCACGCGGACGTAGCGCCACGAGGTGGCGCACAGCGAACAGTGCAGGTGGCGATGGCCGAACTTGGTGCCGCCGGGTGCGATCATGCCGGCCACCGGCGGCGAACCGCAGGCAGGACAGATGCCGGTGTCGGCCTCGACCTCCTTGCCCGGGCCGACACCGAGATCGGCAAGATCGAGGAGGGCGGCCATGCGCGTCCAGGCAACCTGCAGGGCGGCCGCTACGAAGACCGCGACGGCAGCCTCCTGCGGTGACACATTGCCCTCCAGGAAGCGATCGGCCAGGACTTCGAGATCGGCTTCGCCGGTTCGTTCGAGCGCCGCCCGCGCCGTCTCGGCCGCTTCCGGCAGCTTGCCGCGATCGATGCCGGCGAGAATGTGCGCAAGGGCAGCCCGCCAGCTTCCGTCGCGTCGCCAGGCCGAGGGATCGAGCGGCGCGCGGCCGACCAGCTTCCCCTTGGCGATTTCCGCCGCCCCCGGCAGGGAGCCCGGCGGCAGGTCGCGCAAGGCCGCATCCTGGGCGGCGACCAGGGCCGCGATCATGCGCAGGAAGCCTTCGAGCTCGTGGCCCTCGGCCAGGGCCTGCAGCCGTTCGGCACGCTTGGAAAAGACAGTGGCGAGGTCGGGCAGGCGAACCGGATCGCCCTGGGCGACTTCGCCCAGGGTGCTTTCGCCAAAGCCGGTGGAAGGGGTACGCGGTGGTTTGCTCAGGGCTTCTCGACTTCCTGGCGGAACCACTTGCGATGATGCTTCCAGCTCCAGCCGCGCGTGACCGACCCTCTTGTCATGGCCCGCAATGTACCCTTCACCCAGATCGCGGCATAGACATGAACGATCCAGATCAGGATGGCGCCGATCGCACAAAGCGCATGGACGACCGCCGCCAGCCGCTTCTGGTCGACGGTCGTATACTGCTCGAAGTAGACGTCCCACAGCACGATGCCGCTGCCGAACAGCAGCAGGATCAGGATGCTCTGGCCCCAGAAGACGAGCTTCTGGCCGGCATTGTACTTGCCGAGCTCGGGCAGGCCCTCCTCCTTGTTGTTGATCACCTTGCCGAGATTCTTCATCCACACCGTATCTTCGCGCCGCCAGAAGTTGAGCGTGAAGAAGCGGAAGAACAGGCCGGCGAAGCTCAGCGCCAGCACGACGCCGATCCAGGGATGGATCGCGCGCGTCGCCTGGCCGCCGCCGAACAGGTTGGTGAGGAAGAACAGCGAGGGATGAAACAGCGCCATCCCGCTCAACGCCAGCAGGATCAGCGACACCGCGGTGATCCAGTGGTTGATGCGCGCGGCCGTCGTGTAGCGGGCGACGACGTTGGTGCCCTCGCTCATGCGCCTTTTCCTTTCATCATGTCATCGGCCTTGCGCTCATCGCTTTCGGAGACCTCGTTGGGTCCCTTGGTGATGTAGTGCAGGAAGCCGAACACGCCGGCGAAGGCGATGGCCGCAAGCGAGATCGGCTTCATGACGCCCTTCCAGAACCCGACCATTGGGCTGATCCGGGGATCGTCGGGCAGGCCTTCGTAGAGCGACGGCTGATCGGCATGGTGCAGCACGTACATGACGTGCGTGCCGCCAACGCCCGGCGGATCGTAGAGGCCGGCATTCTTGTAGCCGCGCGACTTCAGGTCGACGATGCGATGCTCGGCATGGGCGATCATGTCGTCCTTGGAGCCGAAGTAGATCGCCTGCGTCGGGCAGGCCTTGGCGCAGGCCGGCGCCTGTCCGACCGAGACGCGGTCGACGCAGAGCGTGCACTTGTAGGCCTTGCGGTCGACGTTGGAGATGCGCGGTATGTTGAAAGGGCAGCCCTTCACGCAGTAGCCGCAGCCGATGCAGTTCTCCGACACGAAGTCGACGATGCCGTTGGTGTACTGCACGATCGCCCCCGGCGCCGGGCAGGCCTTGAGGCAGCCCGGATCGTCGCAATGCATGCAGCCGTCCTTGCGGATCAGCCATTCGAGATCGTCGCCGTTCTCGTATTCCGCGAAGCGCATCACGGTCCACGAGGTCGGCGTCAGGTCTGTCGGATTGTCGTAGGTGCCGTCGGTGTAGCCGATCGGCGCCCTGAGGTCGTTCCACTCCAGGCACGCCGCCTGGCAGGCCTTGCAGCCGATGCACTTGCTGACGTCGATCAGCTTGGCGACCTGCAGGGCGGACTGCCGAACCTGCGGTGGCGCTTCGGTCGAGGCGGAGCGGCGGCGGATGTCGAGGGATTGCAAGGTAGCCATGGTCTGCCCTCCTCCGCCTATGCCACTACCGGCGACGGCGCCGGCGGTGTGGTTTTCTTCACGTCGACCAGGAACGCCTTGTATTCCGGCGTCTGGACGCTGGCGTCACCGACCGGCGGCGTCAGCACGTTCATCGGATGCGCCTTGCGGGTGAGGCCGACGAAGCCGTAGTGGATCGGTATGCCCAGCACGTCACAAGGCTTGCCGTCGACCATGATCGGCCGCAGCCGCTTGGTGACGCAGGCCTTGGCCTTGATCGAGCCGCGCTGGCTCGTCACCTCGACCCAGTCGCCGTCCTTGACGCCCTTCGCCGCCGCCAGCCGCTCGCCCATCTCGACGAACAGCTCGGGCTGCAGCACGGCGTTGGTGTGCGCATTCTTGGTCCAGTAGTGGAAATGTTCCGTGAGACGGTAGCTGGTCGCCACGATCGGGAACTTGTCGGGCTTGCCGAACGCCTTGGCGTCGGCCGCGAACACCCGGACGACCGGATTGGTCGTCACCTTGGGATGCAGCGGGTTGGCGATGAAGGCGTCCATCGGCTCGTAATGCTCGGGGAACGGCCCGTCCGGCATGGCCGTGCGGGCAAACAGCCGTGCCGTGCCTTCCGGATTCATGATGAACGGACCGACCGCCTTGTCCGGTGCCAGGGTGGGCGCGTAGTCGGGCACGTCGGGCCCGGTCCAGCGCGCGCCGTTCCACCACATGTACTTCTTGCGCTCGCTCCACGGCTTGCCCGCGGGATCTGCGGAAGCGCGGTTGTAGAGGACGCGGCGATTGGCCGGCCAGGCGAAGCCCCAGTTGGGATAGACACCCTTGCCGGTCGGATCGCTGGCGTCGCGGCGCATCGACAGGTTGCCGGCCTCGGTATAGACGCCGGTATAGATCCAGCAGCCCCCCGAGGTCTTGCCGTCGTCACGCATGACGCCGAAGTTCGGCAGCAGCTGCCCGGCACGCAGCAGGAGCTTCGAGGGATCTGCCGGATCGGGCACGTCCTCCAGGGCGAAGCCGTTGATCTCCTTCAGCACCTCCGCGGCATCGGGGCTGCGCGGGTTGGAGTAGTTCCAGGTGAGGTTCAGGATCGGATCGGGGAATGCCCCGCCGTCCTTGGCATAGGCCGTCCTCAGGCGATGGAACAGGTCGGACATGATCTCCATGTCGCTGCGCACCTCGCCCGGGCCTTCCGCCGCCTTCCAGTGCCACATGATCACGCGGCTGGAGTTGGTCGCACTGCCCTCCTCCTCGGCGAAGGTCGTGGTCGGCAGCACGATGACCTCGGTCTGGATCGCCTTGGGGTCGACGTTGTTGTACTCGCCGTGATTCTCCCAGAAGCGCGCCGTCTCGGTCTCGAGCGGATCGATGACGACCAGCCATTTCAGCTTCGAAAGGCCGGCCTGCACCTTGGTCTTGTCCGGAGCGGCCATCATCAGGTTCAGGCCCTGGCAGAACAGGCCGGTCATCTGGCCCGCCGCCATCATGTCGACGATCTTCAGCGTGTCGTAACCGACATCGAACTTGGGCAGGTAGTCGTAGGCCCAGTCGTTGTCCTTGGTCGCGGCGGCGCCGAAGAAGCTCTTCTGCTGGCTGACGAAGAACTTGCCGTAGTTCTGCCAGAAGCTCGTCTGCCCCGGCCGGATCGGCTTGAAGGCGCGCGACTTCATGTAGTCGGCGTAGGTCGTCTCCTTGTCGGTCGGCAGGACGAGGTAGCCCGGCGTCGAGGTCGAGAGCAGCGCGAGATCGGTGATGCCCTGGACGTTGGAATGGCCGCGCAGTGCGTTCACACCGCCGCCCGGCATGCCCATGTTGCCCAGCAGGAGCTGGATCATCGCCATGCAGCGGATGTTCTGGGCGCCGGTCGTGTGCTGCGTCCAGCCCAGCGCATACATCGACGTCATCGTCCGGTCGGGCGTCGAGGTCGAGCCGATCATCTCGCAGATCTTCAGGAACTTGTCCTTCGGCGTGCCGCAGATCCGCTCGACCATCTCGGGCGTGTAGCGCTCGACATGGGCTTTCAGCAGGTTGATGACGCAGCGCGGGTCCTGCAGGGTCTCGTCGACCTTGGCCATGCCCTGCTCGTCGAACTCGTAGTCCCAGCCGGAGCGGTCGACATAGGCCTTGCGCGCCTCGTCGAAGCCCGAGAACAGCCCGTCCTCGAACTTGTAGCCCGCCTTCACGAGATAGGAGGCGTTGGTGTAGGCCTTGGCATAGTCCTGATGGATCTTGTTGTTGCCCAGCAGGTAACGCATCACACCTGAGAGGAACGCGATGTCGGTGCCCGGCCGGATCGGCGCATAGACGTCGGCCACAGCGGCCGTGCGCGTGAAGCGCGGGTCGACCACGATCAGCCTGGCCCCGTTGTTGGCCTTGGCTTCGACCACCCACTTGAAGCCGCAGGGATGGGCCTCGGCGGCGTTGCCGCCCATGACCAGAACGAGATCAGTGTTCTTGATATCGTTCCAGGAGTTCGTCATCGCGCCACGTCCAAAGGTGGGGCCAAGACTGGCCACCGTTGGTCCGTGTCATATTCGGGCTTGGTCTTCCAACCCCAGCAGCCCGGTCGCCCGCACCAGCTTGTAGGTGAGGTAGCCTGCCTCGTTGCTCTGCGAGGAGGTGCCGAAGAAACCGGTCGTCAGCCAGCGGTTGACCGTGACGCCGTCGCGATTCTTGGCGATGAAGTTCTTGTCGCGGTCCTCCTTCATCAGCCGGGCGACGCGATCCATCGCAGCGTCCCAGGAGATGCGCTCGAACTTGTCGGAGCCTGGCTTGCGCACCATCGGATATTTGAGGCGGTTGGGGCTGCGCACGAAGTCGAGTGCCGCCGCGCCACGCGGACAGAGCGTGCCGCGATTCACTGGGTGATCGGGATCGCCTTCGATGTGAATGATTTCAGAGCGTGCGTTCTTCGAACGATCGCCCATCGTGTAGATCAGCACGCCGCAGGCGACGGCGCAGTAGGGACAGGCATTGCGGGTCTCGGTCGCCCGCTCCAGCTTGAAGGGCCGGACGCCGGCGGCCAGCGCCTCGCCCGCTTCCATGAAACCCAAGGCCCCGACCGAAGAGGCGGCGAGGCCGGCGGCGCTCACCTTCATGAATTGCCGACGTGTGACGGCCATGAGCAGCTCCATCCCTAGGCGGCGCTTCGTCGTCACTGCAGTGACCTTTTTTGCGCCTTATTCGTCTAGTGAAACGCTGCAGTCCGACCGAATCAACTGAAATACTTTCGGAATTATCAAAATTCGGAGAGTTGCCGAAGTGTGAGCAGTTGCACCTTCGCAGCGCAGCGAAAGCTGCCAGCGCGGGTCACGTCTTTCTTTCTCCTCTTCCCCGCTTTGGGGGAGAGGCCGGGTGAGGGGGAAGCGACGGATGCCGAAATCGCAGGCGCCCGCTGTCGCGCGCCCCCTCACCTAGCCTCTCCCCCACGGGGGAGAGGAACATGAAAGAGCGGCTTGATCGGAAAGAGACTCTACTGCGGCTTCTTCTGAAGCCCCCAGGTCTCGGCAAGCAATTCGGCGATCCGGGCCGCCAGGATGTTGTTGCCCAGGCTCTCACCGTCCAGTGCCCGCACGACATGGATATCGTCGGCGTAGATCGTGCCCTTCTGGTCGGCGAACACGTCGGCGAGGTTGTAGACCGCCAGGCCACGGTCGCGGAGCGTCATCATGCCGGCGGTAATGCGCTTGTAGAGGTCGCGGTAAGCCATCGGGCCGACCACGCGCTTCTCTTCTTCCGTGAGTTCCTTGTCGATCGCCGGCACCGGCTGCAGGAAGAAGGCGGACTTCACGCCGTTGTCCTTGGCGATGACATAGGTCCCCCGCCAGTACTTCTGGAACAGCTCGAGCTGGACGTTGAACGCCCATTCATGATCGGCCCGGATATTGTCGGGCATGTGGAAGATGCTGTTCAGCGTGGTCTTCTTGGTCGACTTGAAGATGTCCTTGCCCTTGGCCATCTGTTCGATGCTGCGCACGATCAGGTAGGCGGCGTGCGAGCGGCCGAGTAGCGGGTTGAGCGCCAGCGAGCCGGCAATGCGGCCCATCACCCAGCCGATCGCGGCGTCGCCGAAATTCTCGTCGGCAACGAACGGATTGACGTCGAGGAAGTTGCTGAGCGGACGCTCCAGCCGCTCCTCCGAGCCGGGACGGAAGAAATAGTGCTCGTTGTAGCCGCCCAGCACCGCCACGGCGTCGACCGACGTGGCGTAGAGCGAGAACAGGATGAAGGGCTGCGGCTCCTTCCAGGCGCCGTCGCCGCCGTTCAGCACCAGGAACGGCTTGCCGGTCGGGCTGATGTATTTCTTGTTCAGCTCCACCTCGAGGTAGCGCGGCGTCGGCGGCGGGCCGTTCTGGCCGAGCTGCGAGGCCACCGAGCCACCGGTCAGCAGGACGACGTAATAGTCGTCACGCTTGACCGTGGGATAGTCGGGCCCGTAGAGGCCGATATTGTTGACCCAGGGCTGGCCGCAGGGCGGGTTGGCGTGATGGACGAACCCGACATAGGGATGGGGAAACAGCGTATCGACGTAGCGGCAGGACGTGCCTCTGGTGGCATCGCGCACGTAGGTGTTCTGCGTGCGCTGAAAGAGTTCCTGTGCCGGCGTGTAGCGACCGTCCTCGACATAGAGCCAGGCGATCGCTGCGACCTCGAGCACGGCAAGCGCGAAGACGATGCCGATGAGGGTCGATATCCAGCCGAAGATACGCTGCTTCATCCTTGTGCCGTCGGTTTCTAGTCGTTCTGCCTCGGCTGGGAGCGCGGCACTGGCGCGCTCCCAGCACTCTCAATCACTTCTTGGCGTTCTGGATCGCCTGCCAGACGCGATGCGGGCTGGCCGGCATCTCCATGCTGCGCACGCCGAGCGGCCACAGCGCGTCCATGATGGCGTTCATGACCGTAGGCGTGGAGCCCACGGTGCCCGATTCGCCGACACCCTTGACGCCGATCGGGTTGCTCTTGGCCGGCACGCTGTCGTCCAGCGTGTTGTTGAAGGTCGGGAAGGTGTCGGCGCGCGGCATGGCATAGTCCATGAACGAACCGGTGATGAGCTGGCCGGTCTCGCGGTCGTACACGTTCTCCTCGAGCAGCGCCTGGCCGATGCCCTGGGCGCAGCCGCCGTGGATCTGGCCGAACACGATCGGGCGATGCAGCGGCTTGCCGACATCGTCGACCGTCGTGTAGCGCTTCAGCTCGACCCGGCCGGTGTCGGGATCGATCTCGACCTCGCCGACATGCGCGCCGTTCGGCCAGGCGATGCCGTCGACCGAGTTCACGTTCTCGATGAAGATGCGCTTGTCGGGCTGGCGTGCCGCCAGGTCGCCCAGGCCAATGGCGCGGTCGGTGCCGGCGATGGTGAAGCGGCCCGCCGCGTAGACGATGTCGGCGGCGCTGGCCTCGAGCGCATCGGCCGCCAGCTCCTTGCCCTTGTCGACCAGCTTCTCGCTGCCGCTCAGCACGGCCGAGCCGCCGATATAGGCCGAGCGCGAGCCCATCGAGCCGACGCCGCCGACGCGATCGGAATCGCCCATGGCGATCTCGATCTGCGACGGATCGATCCCCAGGAGCTCGGAGGCGAGTTGCGTGAAGCTGGTCTGCAGGCCCTGGCCCATGCCTTGGGTGCCCATCCAGATCGTGACTTTGCCGTCGGCCTTGACCTCGTAGTGCGCCATCTCGTTCATGACGTTGGCCGAGGTCCATTCGACGTAGGAGGCGAGCCCGCGGCCATAGAGCTTGCCGCGCTTCTCGGCCTCGGCCTTGCGCGCCTCGAAGCCCTTCCAGTCGGAGGCTTCCAGCGTCTTGGTCAGGAAGAGGTCGAAGTCGCCCGAGTCGTACTTCTCGCCCATTGCCGTGGTGTAGGGCATCTGCGAGGGCTTCACGAAGTTGCGCCGGCGCAGCTCGGCCGGATCCATGCCGATCTGGCGCGCCGCCGTGTCCATCAGCCGCTCGAGGTTGAGGATGCATTCCGGCCGGCCGGCACCACGATAGGCGCCGATGGTCGCCGAATGGGTGATCACGGCATTGAGCTTCAGGTCGACGACCGGGATGTCGTAGGTGCCGGTGGTCACCTTGGGGCCGACGAACAGCGGGATCACCACGCCGGCGCGCGCCGGATAGGCGCCGATATTGGCGAAGGCCTCCATGCGCAGCGCCAGGATGCGGCCGTCCTTGTCGAGGGCGAGCGAGGCCTTGTGCAGCTGATCGCGGCCGGCGGTGGTGGCGGCGAACTCCTCACTGCGCTCGGCGCGCCACTTCGCGGGGCGCTTCAGCACCTTGGCCACCCACACCGCGACCGCCTCGTCGGGCTGGATGCCGACCTTCATGCCGAAGCCGCCGCCGATGTCGCGCACCAGCACGCGGACCTTGTCCTTCGGCATCTTGAGGATGACGTCGGCCAGGGTGTCGCGCGTCACCGACGGGTTCTGGCTGCCGATATGGACGATCAGACGATCGCCCTCCCACTCGGCCATGACGGCGCGCGGCTCCATGGCGTTGACGATCAGCCGCTGGTGCATGATGTCGAGCGCCACGATGTGCGCGGCCGCCTTGAAGGCGGCATCGGCCTTGGCGGCATCGCCGAAACGGTTGAAGCCGACCAGGTTGCCGGGCGCCCCCTGCCAGACCTGCGGTGCGCCGGCCTTCAGCGCATCCTCGATCGTGGAAACCGAGGGCAGCGGATCGTAGTCGACCTCGACCAGCTCGGCGGCGTCCTGTGCCTGGCCGCGCGTCTCGGCGACCACGGCTGCCACGGCCTCGCCGACATAGCGCACGGCCTCGTGCGCCAGCGACCGCCGCGGCGTCATCTCCGGCTTGCTGCCGTCGGCATTGGGGAACATCGCCGGGAAGGAAAAGTCGCCCGCCCCTTCCTTGGCCATGTCCTGCCAGGTGTAGACGGCGACCACGCCGGGCGCCTTGCGGGCCTCGTCGGCATTTATGCCGAGGATTTTTGCATGGGCATGCGGAGAACGCACCAGGACCACATGGACCTGGTTCGGACGGGTAAGATTGTCGGTGAAACCGCCGGTGCCGGTCAGAAGCCGGTCGTCTTCTACACGCTTGATGTACTGAGCCTTGCCGAACACCGCCATACGCCGCTCCTGTCGCTCGCCGCCCCTGGATTGGGGCGGACTATAGCGGCGGGAAGGCGGCCGACAAGCGCGGCATCAATGCCGCAGGGTGGGCATCTCCGGAAGTGTCACGATGCGAATTCCGGCGGCCTCCAGTCCTTCGCGGACGGCGCGCGAGACCGTGACGGCGGTCGGCCCGTCGCCGTGCACGCAGATCGAATCGACCTGGCAGGGGATGCGCTTGCCCGAGGTCGAGTAGATCGCCTGCTCGTCGACCATGCGGCGGACATGCGCCACTGCCTGGGCGGGATCCTTGATCATGGCATTGGCTTCCTTGCGCGGCGTCAGGAAGCCCACATCGGTATAGGTGCGGTCGGCGAAGACCTCTTCGGCGACCCGCAGCCCGTGCTTGCGGGCGGCCTTGCCCTGCTCGGTATTTGCCTGGGCAAGGAAGATCAGGTCGCGATCGACCGCCTTGGTGGCGCGGGCGATCGCTTCCGACATCTCCGCGCTTTCGGCCGACATGTTGCCCATCATGCCGTGCGGCTTGATGTGCGTGACCTTCATGCCGTGCAGCGCCGAGATCGCCTGAAGGGCGCCGAGCTGGTAGGCGATGTTGGCTTCCAGCTCCTTGACCGTGAGGTTGATCACCCGGCGGCCGAAGCCCTGCAGATCGGCGAAGCCGGGATGGGCGCCGACCGAAACACCGTTGGCGGCGCAGAGCTTCACGGTATCCATCATCACCGTGGGGTCGCTGGCGTGAAATCCGCAGGCGACGTTGGCCGATTTCACGATCTTCAGGACCTCGACGTCGTTGCCCATCACCCAGGGGCCGAAGCTCTCGCCGAGATCGGAGTTGATGTTGACGTGTCCGGCGTTCGTGGCGGCCATGCGAGACTCCTCATATCGAAGCCGTTATCCTAGCAGATGTGAGTGTACGGTACTTATCCTGCGGCGACACCGCTTTCACGGTCGAATTCGGCAACGAGATCTCGCCGGAGATCAATGGACGGGTGATGGCGCTGCATGCCGCCATCGCCCAAGCGCGCGACGCCGGCGAGATCCCGGGCGTCGTCGAAACCGTGCCGACCATGCGGTCTCTCATGGTGACCTACGATCCTCTGGCGACCTCGCGCGCCGAGCTGCAGCCTCGGGTCGACGCGCTGGTCGCCCGTGGCCTGCCGGCCGGCATGAAAAGCCGCCAGGTCATGCTCCCCTGCTGCTACGACGACCGCGAATTCGCGCCCGACCTCGAGGAGGTGGCGGAGCGCACCAAGAAGACGCCCGACGAGGTGATCGCCGCCCACCTCGCCTCGCCCTTCAAGGTCTATGTGCTGGGCTTCATGCCGGGGCTCGCCTATGTCGCGGGCCTTGAGCCGTCGCTCTTCCTGCCCCGCCGTTCGCAGCCGCGGGTGCGCGTGCCGCGTTCGTCCGTCGCCATCGCCATGGACATGACCACGATCTACCCGTTCGAGAGTCCCGGCGGCTGGCATCTGATCGGCCGTACCCCGCTCTGGATGTTCGACCAGCGCCGCGAACAGCCGGTCTTCCTGGCGCCCGGCGACCAGCTTTCCTTCCAGCGCATCGACCGCAAGACCTATGACCGCATCGCCCGCGACGTCGAGGCCGGCGCGTTCGACTGGTCGAGCCTGGTGAAGAGCCAATGACCGCCCATCTCAAGGTCGTGCGCGCCGGCCTGTTCGACACCCTGCAGGATCTCGGCCGCATCGGCTTCATGGCGCTCGGCATGCCGACGGCCGGCGCGATGGACCGGATCGGGCTTGGCCTTGCCAACGCGCTGGCCGGCAATCCCACCAATACCGCGGCCCTGGAGATCGGCGTCATGGGCCCCGACCTGCTGGTCGAGGCCGACAGCGTGCGGGTGGCCCTGGTCGGGCCGTTGTCGCCATCGCTGATCGAAGGCCCCGATGCGTCCCCCAAGCCCCTGGAAAGCGACCGCAGCCATCTGCTGAAGCGCGGCCAGACCTTGCGCGTCGGCATGGTCGAGGGATCGAGCACCGCCTATCTCGCAGTCGCTGGCGGGTTCGCGCTGCCGGCTTTCATGGGCAGCCTGTCGACATATTCCCGCGCCGGCATCGGCGGTTTCGAGGGCCGCAAGCTCGGCGCCGGCGACGCCCTGCCGCTCCGCCGTGAGGCAGCACCCGGTGGCGACGAGCACAAGCTCGCCCAGCCGTTCGACTATGGCACCGGCCCGATCCGCGTCGTCTGGGGGCCGCAGGAGGAGTATTTCTCCGCCGCCGGCCGGCAGACCTTCATCGGCGCCGACTATAAGGTGTCCAAGGAAGCCGACCGCATGGGCATCCGCTTCGAAGGCCCGGTGATCGAGCACGCCGTCGCGGTCGACAAGGGCGGTGCCGACATCATTTCCGACGGCATCGGCCCCGGCGCCATCCAGGTTCCGGGCGCCGGCCTGCCGATCGTGCTGCTGGGCGACCGCCAGACCGTGGGCGGGTATCCGAAGATCGCGACCGTGGCCTCGGTCGACCTGCCGCGGCTCGGTCGCCTGCTGCCGGGCCAGACCGTGCGCTTTGCCGCCATCCCCGTCGACGAAGCCGAGAAGCTGCGGCGCGACCAGGAAGCCCGCCTGCAACGCACCATTGCCGGCCTGGTCGTGGCGCGGCCGCCCGGCGGCATCGACCTGGTGCGGCTCTACGAAGAGAACCTGATCGACGGCGTGGTCTATTCGGGCTGAGGGCGGCGCATGCTCTGGCGCGACCAGAGTTCGAGGCGATCGAGAATGCCGACCAGCTCCTTGCCGGCCGGCGACAGCGCATAGAGAACGCCGCGCGGGAAAGCGGCAATCGGCGCGCGCAGGATCAGGCCCCGCCGCTCCAGCCCCTCGAGACGCTCCGACAGCACCTTCGGCGCGATGCCGGGCAGAAGAACCGCCAATTCATTGTGCCGCCTGGCGCCGCCCTGCAGATGCCACAGCACCAGCGCGTTCCAGCGATGGCCGAGGAAAGCGAGCCACGCCTCGACCGGGCAGTCGTCGGGGCGCCGCTGCGCCGGCACGTCGAGGTCCCTCTTTTTCGCGGTTGGCGCGAAGCTCATCGCCGCAGTCCTTCCCGTTTGGTGAGCGCTGAGCCGGCATGCTTTGTCCCGGCTTTCCCTTCCAGGAGAGCGATCATGACCGTTACCGACCCGCGCCAGATGAACACGACCTTCGCACACGCCTTCAACAGCCGCAGCCTTAAGGCGCTGCTGGCGCTCTACGAGCCCGACGCCGTGCTGCGTGCGGCGACGGGCGATCGAGACCTCGCCGGTATCGACGCCTTCACCGCGGAACTGCAAGGCTTGTTGCGGGTGCCCGGCACGATGACGTCGCTGAACCGTTTCTGCCTCCGCCACGGCGACCTCGCCCTGCTCTCAGCCGATTGGAAGATCATCGACGGCGCCGGCGCCGTCGTCGCCTCCGGCAGCTCGGCCGAGCTGGTCCGCCGGCAGGCCGACGGCACGTGGCTTTACGTCATCGACCACCCGACGGGCGCTCGGCCAGCCTCGCGGTAGGCGTCCGTTCAGGAATCGGCCGGAAAAAAGGGCCGGGTGGGGAACCGGCCCTTTCTACGCTCAGCACCGCCGGCGGAACGCGGGGGAGAGCCGGCGACGTGATGCAATGATCCCGACAGCCAATGGTTGCAGGGCGGCGGATGGCCGGCGGCGCATGAACAAGGGGGATAACCGTTCCGAACAAATCGATGACCGAGTCACCATCTCGTTTCCCAATGGCACCGCAAAGGTCACCGCGACTTCTGCCGATCCCCCCTAGACTGGCCATCGAGCGCGTGGCTCTCGCTCCGGAATCCCACCACTCCGGCCGCCGGTCTACGTTACCCACCCACCTACAGGCGGGCGCGCTCACCTCTTCGGGGTTGCCACCTCTTCGGGATTGCCACCGCTCCCGCACTGCCGAAGGCGCACCGAGCGTCCTGTTGCAGTGCTTCTGTCGCACCAGTCATGCAAATTCAACACAACGGCGCCTCGAAGCCGGAACTACACTGTGATCGCGCGCAACGGCTCGCTGCCCACCCAAGCAGAAACGAGCCGTTACGGACAGGGGGTCTCCCCCTTCCGGCTGCCAGCCTTCCCGTACTCATTCAAATCATCGGCGGGCGCGCGCCTTTCTCTGGGGCTTCTCTTGGGCTCGACCACCGAGGGCGCTCGACCATCGAGGGGGCTCGACCATCGAGCGAGACCCGCAGCTACCGTCGATAGACTTCAACTCCGCTGCCTGCAGCGCTCGACATTCCGCGCAGGTCGAGATTTTTCACGCGCATTCCGGTCACGCGTTGAAGGTCTTCTCGCCATCTTTGCCGATTGTCGAGGAAGGTCAGCAGCTGCTCGTCTTCCGGCACCGTGAGTTCAACGGCGAGATCGAGATCCGAGCTGACGGTCGCGCGACCCTTTGCTCGGCTGCCCAAGACAAAAAGCGCTCTGATCCGGGGTTCGCTGCGCGCCCAGTCGACAAGCACGTGCCTAGGAAACTGCTCCATGGCAGACCACCCAAGGCTGCTTCGCCCTCGATGCTCTGCCCATTTCTCGAGGGCCGCAAATCAAGGTGACTTGAACGCGGCCGTCGCCCGGAGCCCCCCCTCAACATCCCCCTCAGCATCCCATGAGAGCTGCAGAGCAGCTGTAAGCACATCGGGGCCTCCCTGAGGAGCCCGATCTACCGAGCCGGCGTCGTGACCGTCGTGGTCGTCGTTTGGGTCGGGGCGTACGGATCGTTGTAGACGGTGGTCGTACGCTGCGTCGCCGGAGCGGGCGCTCTCACCGTCTCGTGGCTCACCGAACATCCAACGACCAGCACGGCGACGCCGACGGCACCAACGCGAGCAAGAACCCTCATGGGTAACCTCCTTGTTCAGGTGGTTCGCCAACGTCTCCAATGTGACCGAGTTCCTCGACCGCAATTGCCGTGTCGGCGGGTCGCCACGCCTCATCGTGGAACCGCATGCGACTTTTCCCGTTTGTCGAGATGACGACAGTCCCTCGAGGAACGTGTGGAAGCCCCTCGTCTTGAACGCCGTCTTGTCGCAATCCTGGCAGCCGATGTGGAAGGCTACAGCCGCCATATGGAGCGTGACGAGGTAGCGACGCTCGCGACCTTGTCCAACCATCGACTGATCTTCGACGGACTGATCGTGTCTCATCATGGGCGGATCACCAACACGGCCGGCGACAGTGTGCTGGCCGAATTTCAAAGCGTCGTCGATGCGGTGGACTGCGCCATGCATGTGCAAGACGGCCTGGCAGCCGCCAACGATCTGCTCGAAGAAGCGCGCAGATTGCATTTTCGCATCGGCATCAATGTCGGCGACGTCATGGTGAAAGACGGCGACATCTTCGGTGATGGCGTCAACATCGCCGCGCGACTGGAAAGTCTGGCGCAGGCCGGCGGCATCTGTGTCTCGCGCGGTGTGCGCGACCATTTGCGCAAGATGGGTCAGTACGCCTTCGAGGACCTGGGGGAACAAACGGTCAAGAACATCGCGCAGCCGATCCGGGCATTCCATGTGCGCAAGGCCAGCGATGTCGGCCATCCCGTGTCGCCGCTCCCCGTCCCCGCACCAAGCCGGCCGGAAGAACCGCCGGAGTTCGAGCTCGCCTTCTGGGAAGCCATGAAGGACAGCGAAGACCCGGCGGAGTTCGCGGCCTACCTCGAAAGGTATCCCGCAGGTGCCTTCGCGAAGCTGGCCCTTGCGCGCCGACAGTCGCTGCTCGAAGCCCCGGAAGGCCCATCGCGCGCTCCCGGCGTCGAGGCCGACACCGACGCAGACTCTGCGGCAATCGAGATCGCCTTCTGGGAGTCGGTGAAGGACAGCGACAACCCAGCGATGTACGAGGCTTATCTGGAACGCTACCCCGAAGGAGCGTTCGCCGCCTTGGCTGCGGTCCGCCTCGAAGAGCTCGAGAAGGCCGCCAACGCGCGCAGCTGAGATGATTTGCTGAACTTGCCACGCAACAGCTCTTCCTCCGGCACGTTCTCCCCGCGCAGCCCTTCAACGAGGAGGACCTTATGAAGATCACCGTCGCCGCCATTGCCCTGGTTGCCGCCACCGGCTTGGGAGGCATCGCCTACGCACAAACCACGCCGACGCAGCCCGGAACCGCCCTGCCCGGCGGCACCAGCAACCCACGCCAGAACCTGCCCACGACGACGCCGAACGCGACCGCAGGCGAAGCCGCGGCCAAGGCGCAGCTCGAGTCGAAGGGCTATTCCGGCGTCAAGCAGCTGACACGCGATACGGCCGGCAACTGGTCCGGCAAGGCGATGCGAAACAACGTCGAAATCGCCGTGACCCTCGATGCGGCAGGCAACGTGGTCGAGCGCTGATCCCCACGGCGGGGCGTCCGCACCGGACGCCCCGCTCCGGAGATCCGGTGATGTCTTCGGCGCGGAACGACGATACCGCAGAGCCGACACGGGAGGCGGCCGAAGAGGCCGGACTTTCCTATGTGTCGGACAACGACCCGGGCATCTGCCGCCGCAAGCGCGGCAAAGGGTTCAGCTATGTCGGGCCGGACGGCGGAAAGGTCGAGACGGTGTCGGACCTGAAGCGTATCCACGCGCTGGCCATTCCGCCGGCTTGGCGTGACGTCTGGATATGCCCGCGAAAGAACGGCCATATCCAGGCGACGGGCCGCGACGCCAAGGGGCGCAAGCAGTACCTCTACCATTCCGACTTCCGCGAGGTTCGCGAAAGCGCCAAGTACGAGCACATCATGACGTTCGTGCGCCTCCTGCCGGCAATTCGCGCGCAGGTGGCGAGGCATATGGCGATGCCCGGCCTGGGACGCGAGAAGGTCCTGGCGACTGTCGTTCATCTGCTGGAGTCGACGCTGATCCGGATCGGCAACGAAGATTATGCCAAGCAGAACCGCAGCCACGGGCTTACGACCTTGCGCGACCGGCATGTCACGATCGCCGGATCCGAGCTGCGCTTCCAGTTCAAAGGGAAGAGTGGAAAGACCTGGCGCCTGGGCTTGAAGGACCGGCGTGTGGCGAAGGTCGTCAGGGCATGCCAGGACCTTCCGGGACAGGATCTCTTTCAGTATCTCGACCAGGAGGGGATCCGGAACAGCATTACGTCCTCCGACGTGAATGCCTATCTGAAAGACATCGCGGGCGCGGACATCACCGCAAAAGACTTCCGGACGTGGGCGGGAACATTGCTGGCGGCGCTCGCCCTTCAAGAGTTCGAAGCCTTCGACGGCGAAGCCGGAGCGAAGCGAAACGTGAAGGCGGCGATCGAGCGGGTCGCGACGCGTCTCGGCAACACGCCGACAATCTGCCGAAAATGCTACGTTCACCCTGAAATAGTGAACAGCTATATCGAGGGCTCCCTGCTGCTGCACGTCAAGGCGCGAGCGGAGCACGAGCTGCGACAGAATCTCAGCAAGCTCCTACCGGAAGAGGCCGCCGTGGCGAGCCTGCTGGAAAGCAGGCTCCGCCGCATGGCGAAGGCCGGCACGTCGATCGGCGGCGATCGACGACGCGACCACGCGACAGGCGCTCAGGCGGCGTCGCGGTAGACGATCGTGTCGAACCCTTCCTCAGCCGTGGGCGGCTGGAAGTAGCGCGTGATCGCGTCGAACTCGGCATCGCTCACGACGTATTCGTGGGTGCCGGCGGCATTGCGCCGATGCAGTCGCGCCCGGCAGGCCTCGTCCGGCAGGTCGAGGAAGTGAAGCCGGTGCGCGGAGGCGGCCTCCTCGAAGATCGTCCGCATCCAGTGCCGGTTGGCCACGGTGTTGGCCGGGAAGTCGAGCACGATCGACAGGCCGGCGCGCAGCAGCGTGGCGAGATGGCCGCCCATGGCCTTGCGCAGACGGGCGGAGAGACGCCCATAGTCGGCGACCGTCTTCACCTCTCCCTCGTAGAGGCGCGACATCCAGTAATCCTCGCTCACCAGAACGGTTGCCGGCGCCTGCGCCAGCCGGGCCGCCAGGGTCGACTTGCCGGCGGCGATCTTGCCGCAGATCATATGCAAGGTCGGAACCTGAAGGGATGACGCCGGAACAGACATGGGAGGGCCTCTCGAAGCAAGCGGCCCTTCTGACCTCGTCAGGCCCGCCGCGTCCAGAGCGACAGATAGCCGAGACACATGGCGATCGCGATCGGAATGGCGCCGAGCACGATGAACACCACGTCGCCCGGCATACGCAGCCATTCGAGCAGCCTGTGCAATGCCCCCGATGTGTAGGCCAGGCTGCGGGCATGCCAGTAGCCGTTCTGCACGACATCCTGAAGCTGCAGAATGCCCGAGGGAAACAGGCTGAGCAGCAGCATCATCGCCAGACCGGCATTCAGGCCCCAGAAGCCGCACCTGATGAAGCGCTCGAGGTGGGTCCAGGTCACCTCGCTCGTCGACTCGCGCAGGACGAAGGTCATCAAGGCCACCGCCAGCATGCCGAAGACACCCATCATCGCAGCATGGCCGTGATTGGCCGTGAGGTTGGTACCGGTCTCGAAATAGCTCACGATCGGCATGTTGATCAGGAAACCGAAGACACCGGCGCCGGTGAAGTTCCAAAAGCCCACCGCCATCAGGAAATAGAACGTCCATTTGTGGCGGAACGACTTGCCGCCCTCGCCGCGCGTCACCGTAACGAAATGCCAGGCGTCGAGCGTGATGATGGTAAGCGGCACGACTTCGAGGGCCGAGAATGCCGCCGAAAGCGCCATGTTGGTTTCGGTCTGGCCGTTGAAATACCAGTGATGGCCAGTGCCGATCAGCCCGCCGCCGAACACCAGCACGACGTCGAGGTAGATCGCCCGCAGTGCCGTATCGCGCCCGACCAGCCCGAGTTCGTAGAAGACGATGCCGACGACGACGGTGACGAACAGCTCGAAGAAACCTTCGACCCAGAGATGGATGATCCAGAACCGCCAAGTGTCGACGATCGTGAAATGGGTGGCGCCGTCGTAGAACAATGCCGGCAGGTAGAAGACCGGAATTGCCGCGGTGGCGATCAGGAAGAAGACGACGAGCGGCCGGCGCAGCGGGTTGGCCAGCTCACCTTTAACGTTGCGCCACAGCAGGACGAACCAGAAAACCAGGCCGATCGCCAGCAGGATCTGCCAGGCGCGGCCGATCTCAAGATACTCCCAGCCCTGATTGCCTATCCACCACCAGGCATCGCCCAGCCACTGCAGCAACCCGGCCCATTCGCCGAGCAGACTGCCGACCGCGACGATAACGATGGCGACGAACAGCAGATGGATGGCCGGCCGCTGTCCCGGCGGTTCGCTGCGGCTCAACATGCCGGCAACGAACAGAGCGCCGCCGACATAGGACGTGGCGATCCAGAAGATTGCGAGCTGGACATGCCAGATACGCAGCAAGTTGCTGGGAAGGAACGATGCCAGATCGATGCCGTAGAAATCGCCCGGCTCGGCACGGTAGTGCGCGACGCCGCCACCGACCAAGGTCTGCACGACGAAGAGAAGCGCCGCGACGGTCATGAACTTGAGGGCCGCCTGCTGTGTGGGTGTGGCCGGCGCCAGGGCGGAGACTGCCGCCATCGCCTGCGTCGAAGACTGTTCCGGCCTGTGCCAGCCGAGCTGATTGAAGCGGCCATAGGCCAGCAGCACGATGGCGGTTCCCGCCAGCAGGAACACCAAACTGATGGCGCTATAGATCACCGCACCGCTGGTCAGGACGTTGCCCGCTAGCGGATCGTAGGGAAAGTTGTTGGTGTAGGAGTGAGGCTCGCCGGGCCGCTGGGCGGTCGAGGCCCAGGCCGTCCAGGCAAAGAACGCCGTGAGCTGCCACAGCTCCCGTGGATCGATGATCGTCTTGGGAGCCAGTCCGCCGTTCAGCGCCGGTGTGACGAAGTACGCCGCCCAGTAGTCGATCTGGCGCGCGAAGGACGCGGCATCGACGGCACTGAAGCGCAGTGTCCCACTCGCCGCGTCATAGCCGTTGTGCTTCATGGTGCGGGCGACGCCACCATCGATCTCGGCCCGCTGTTCCGATGTGAGCTCGGCATAGGGCCGTAGAAAGCGGGCACGGGCGGCCTGCTCGGCGGCATCGAGCGCCCAGTTGTGGAGATACTGAGCGGAAAAGTCCGGGCCGAGATAGGCGCCGTGGCCCCATATCGTGCCATTAGCCATCAGGCCGTATTTGAGGAAGACCTGCTGACCGGCGGCAACGTCCTCGCTGGTGAAGAGGACACTGCCCAAAGGATCCATAACCTTGCCCGGTATGGGCGGCGCTTTACGATAGGCTTCGGCGGTCAGCCCGATCAACACCGAGAAGCCGAACATCATGGTCACGATCGCCGCGACCTTCCACCATGAGGACAGCCCACTTTCGGCCGAAACCCGCGCCATCGCCATGAGCCGGTCTCCCCAGATCGAGCAGACGATTATCGCATCATAGGTGAGGGTAATGGCGGACTGCAATTGTCGCCGTGCATTTCGTCCACCGACGCGGCGGCAGTAGGTCCGGTCTTTCGCCGTAGCGAGCGGTCGCCGGCCTTTGCTACGAACGACGGACGACGGACGGAGGGAATGAATGAGCTGGCAACCGGAGATGGACGAGCTGCGGCGGCGTCAGGAAATGACGAAGCAGATGGGTGGCGCCGACAAGGTGAAGCGCCAGCACGACGGCGGCCGACTGACGGTGCGCGAGCGCATCGATCGCCTTGTCGATCCCGGCTCCTTCCGCGAGGTCGGCAGCGTCGCCGGCAAGGCCGAGTATGACGGCCGCAACGACCTCGTCCATCTCATGCCCGCCAATGCCGTGATGGGGCGTGCCCGCATCGACGGTCGCGCCGTCGCCGTGACCGGCGACGACTTCACCGTGCGCGGCGGCTCGGCCGACGCCACGATCAAGGAAAAGGACATCTTCATCGAGCGCTTCGCCAACCAGTATCGCGTGCCGCTGGTGCGGATCATCGAGGGCTCGGGCGGCGGCGGCTCGGTGAAGACCATCGAGACGACGGGCCGCGCCAACGTGCCGGGCGTGCGTGGCTGGGAGTGGGTCGTGCAGAACATGGGCACGGTGCCCACGGTCGGGCTGGGCCTGGGCTCGGTCGCCGGCCTCGGCGCGGCGCGCCTCGCCGCCACGCACTATTCGGTGATGGTGAAGGAGATCTCGGCGATGTTCGTCGCCGGACCGCCGGTGGTGAACCGGCTCAGCCCCAAGCAGTTCGACAAGCAGGAGCTGGGCGGCTGGGAGATCCAGCTGCGCGCCGGCGCGATCGACGAGGCCGCCGACAGCGAGGACGAGGCCTTTGCGCTCGCCCGGCGCTTCCTGTCCTACATGCCCTCCTCCGTCTACGAGACGGCCGATCGCGGCCCCCAGACCGACGACCCCAAGCGCCGCGAGGAGTCGTTGTTCGAGGCGATCCCGCGCGACATCCGCAAGGTCTATCGCATCCGGCCGATCGTCGAGAAGATCGTCGACCAGGGCAGCTTCTTCGAAATGGGCAAGCTCTATGGCCGCTCGGTCGTCACGGCGCTGGCGCGCATCGACGGCTGGCCGGTGGCGGTGATGGCCAGCGATCCGATGTTCTACGGCGGCGGCTGGACGGCCGATGCCTGCCAGAAGGTGGCGCGCTTCGTCGACCTCGCCGAGACCTTCCATCTGCCGGTCGTCTATTTCTGCGACTGCCCCGGCTTCCTGATCGGCCTCGAGGCCGAGAAGAGCGGCGTCATCCGCCAGGGTGTGCGCACCATGTCGGCGATGTTCCAGTCGACGGTGCCCTGGTGCACCTTCATCATCCGCAACGCCTTCGGCGTGGCAGGCGCGGCGCACCAGAACGGCGCGCGGCTCAACTGGCGCTATGCCTGGCCGTCCGGCCGCTGGGGCTCGCTGCCGCTCGAAGGCGGCATCGAGGCCGCCTACCGGGCCGACCTCGACGCCGCTCCCGACCGCAAGGCCAAGATGGAGGAGATCGAGGACCGGCTGAACAAGCTGCGCTCGCCCTTCCGCAGCGCCGAAAGCTTCTGGATCGAAGAGATCATCGATCCCCGGGATACCCGTCAGGTACTCTGCGAATTCGTCGAGCTCGCGGCGCCCGTACGCGGCACCGGCCGTTCGTCGATGTGGATGCGCCCCTGAGGGTCGGAATTCCTAGTGCTGCACTGACCGTGCCAATGTCCAGGCACGGTCTCCTATGGACGGTGCCTTAGCGGACGAAGCTGAAGTAAACTGCCGGCATGACCGCCGACGACGATTACTACTCAGCCCAGATGGCGGCGCTCGGCTTCGTTCCGCCGGCCCAGCAAATCGAAACCCCCAGTCGCGAAACCCTCGAGGCCGCCGACCGCACGTCGCGATTCTGGAGCAGCCGACACGACGGCGAGCTGCCGCTCGGCTCCGACGCGCATCGGCGCGAAACCTGTCGGATGTTTCACGAGACCTTCAATCCCTACCGGCCATCGGTGATCGACTGGCCGAAGCTCTCGCCGGACATGCTGAAGCGGATCACCGCGCTGCCGATCTGGGACATCGCCGTCCAGACCGAGGGCAAGGCGCGGCTGCGCTTCGCCACCTATGCCCAGACGCTGGACGATCCCGAGATGCGCGGCGCGATCCTGCTGAATGCCTGGGAGGAGAACCGGCACAAGGAGGTGCTGTCCAAGCTGGTCCAGGCCTACGGCATTCCGCTTGCCGTCGAGCCGCCCTACCAGAAACCGCGCGACGCGGAATGGTCCTACCTGGTCACCGGTTTCTGCGAGTGCATCGACAGCTTCTTCGCCTTCGGCCTGTTCGAGCTGGCGCACCGCTCCGGCTTCTTTCCCGCCGAGCTGGTCGAGACCTTCGAGCCGGTCGTCCAGGAGGAGTGCCGTCACATCCTCCTGTTCGCCAACTGGCTGGCTTGGCGCCGCGCCAATCTGCCCTTGTGGCGCCGTCCCTTCTTCGAGCTCAGGATCGCGGCGGTCTGGGCCGTCATCGCCTGGGAGCGCCTGGTGCTGGCACGCCAGATGAACAAGGGCGACATGGCGACCGAACAAGACAGCAACTTCACCATGAGCAGCGCGCAATCCGTCACGGCGGGCGATGTCGGCGTGCTCGACCTCCTGAAGATCTGCCTCAGCGAAAACGATCGGCGTTTCTCGGGCTACGATTTCCGCCTGGCCCGCCCGACCACCGTGCCGGCGCTGGCGCGGCTGGCGCTGTTCCTGGCCAAGCCCTGGTCGCGGGCCAAATCGCGCAAGACGGCAGATCCGTCCCCGTCCGTCCCCGAACTGAGGACCGAACCGCAGGATCGATGACGGCTTCCCACCGGCCGGCCAATCCGATCGGCTGACGGAAAGCCGGCCGTCCGCCATTTGCGAGGTCGCGCCGCCGCCGTTAATGGGGGAGGACCGGCAGTGTCCTGTCGCCCCCGTGTTCACCGAGGCATTTGTGTCCACCAGGACTTCGTCGATCGGCCGCATTGTCGAGATCAGCACACGCCATCCGCTGATCGTCCTTCTCCTGGCCACTGCCCTCACCGCCGTGGCGCTCGCCTACACCGCCCGCCACTTCGCGATGACGGCCGACACAGCGCAGCTCATTTCGACCAAGCTCGACTGGCGGCAGCGTGAGCTCGCCTTCGAAGCGGCGTTCCCGCAGTTCAACCGTCTCACCATGGTGGTGGTCGATGGCCAGACGCCCGAGCTGACCGACGCGGCGACCGCGCGCCTGGTCGCCGCCCTCGAGGGCAAACCCGACCTGTTTCACAGCGTGCGGCGTCCCGACGGCGGGGCCTTCTTCGAGCGCAACGGGCTGCTTCTGCTGCCCGTGAAGGACGTGGCGGCGACCACCGAGCAACTCGTCAAGGCCGCGCCTCTGCTCGGCCCGCTGGCCGCCGATCCCAGCCTGCGCGGCGTCCTGGCCGCCCTGTCAGGCATGGCAATGGGGATCAAACATGGGCAGATGAAGCTCGAGGAGCTGGCGCCCGCGTCCACCGCTTTGGCGGAGACCTTCGAGCAGGCGGCGGACGGCAAGCCCGCCTACTTCTCCTGGCGCACACTGATCGCCGGCGCACCGGCGGGATCGCGCGAGCTGCGCAACGTCATCCTGGTCCAGCCGGTGATGAACTACTCGGCACTGGAGCCGGGAGCGGCGGCAAGCGACGCCATCCGCGCGGCAGCCAAGGCGCTGGGCCTCGATCCGGCGCACGGCGTCACGGTTCGCCTCACCGGCCCCGTGCCGCTGGCCGACGAGGAGTTCGTCACCCTTGCCCAGGACGCCGACATGGTCGTCGCAGCCATGGCGATCGCCCTGCTCGGCATCATGTGGCTCGCGGTACGGTCGAGCCGTGTGGTGATCGCGATCCTCCTCACCACGCTCGCCGGCCTCTTCATGACGGCGGCCATCGGCCTGTGGGCGACCGGACGTTTCAACCTGATCTCAGTGGCCTTCATTCCCCTGTTCGTCGGACTGGGCGTCGACTTCAGCATCCAGTTCAGCGTCCGCTTCCTTGCCGAGCGCCTGATCCATCACGATCTCGCCAAGGCGCTGGCGGCGGCCGGTGCCGGTGTCGGAAAGGCGTTGGCGCTTTCGGCCATGGCGATCGGTGCCGGCTTCTTCGCCTTCCTGCCCACGACCTTCATCGGCGTGGCCGAGCTCGGGATCATCGCCGGCCTCGGCATGGGCGTGGCCTTCGTGCTGAGCATCGTCCTGCTGCCCGCCCTGCTGATGCTGTTGCGCCCCCGGGTGAGCGGAACGGCCGAAGTCGGCTTCGACATGCTGGCGCCGGTCGACGCCTTCCTGCGCCCCCGCCGCCGCGCCGTGCTGATCGTGGCGACGCTCGCGGCGATCGTCTCGGCCGCGCTGCTGCCGTTCGTCCGCTTCGATTTCAATCCGCTCAATCTCAGGAGCGACAAGGTCGAATCGATGGCGACCCTGCATGCGCTTGCCAGCGATCCCGACTGGACGCCCGACGCGATCAACGTCCTGGCGCCGTCGCTGTCGCAAGTGCCCGACCTGCAGCGCCGCCTGGACGCCCTGCCGGACGTGGCGCGAACCGTGTCCCTGCAGAGCTTCGTGCCGGCCGATCAGCCCGAGAAGCTCGCCTTGATCGCCGACGCCGCCAAGCGTCTCGGCCCGGCATTGCAGGCGTCGCCCAGCCCGCCACCCAGCGATGCCGAGCTGCGCCAGAGCCTGTCGGCGACGGCAGCGGCGCTGCGCGCCGCTGCCGGCGAGGCACAGGCGCCGGCCGCCGTCTCGGTCCGCCGCCTGGCCGCGGTGCTCGATCGGCTGGCGGCGGCCACGCCGGAAGTCCGCGCCGCCGCACAGGCCGCCGTGACGGTCCCGCTTCGTGTCATGCTCGACCAGGTGCGCGCCCTGCTGCAGGCCGAGCCGATCAGCCTGAAGAGCCTGCCGCCCGATCTGGTCGCCGACTGGACGACGCGGGACGGCCGGGCCCGCATCCAGGTGCTGCCGCGCGACGGCCATGTCGACTCGACCCGCGAGGACAACGAGTCGATCCGGCGCTTCTCACGCGCCGTCCAGTCGATCGCCCCGGACGCAACCGGCCAGCCGATCTCGATTTGCGAATCGGGCGACAGCGTCGTCGAAGCTTTCCTGCAGGCGGGCGGCTACTCGTTCGTGGCGATCGTGGTGTTGCTGGTCGTCGTGCTGCGCCGCCTGTGGGACGTGACGCTCACCATGCTGCCGGTGGTGCTGAGCGGCCTCCTGACCTTCGCGACCTGCGCCGCGCTCGACCTGCCGCTCAACTTCACCAATATCATTGCCCTGCCGCTGCTGTTCGGCGTCGGCGTCGCCTTCAACATCTACTTCGTGATGGCCTGGCGCGCCGGCGAGCCGGCGATGCTGAAGTCGAGCCTGATGCGTGCCGTCGTGTTCAGCGCCTTGACCACCGCCACCGCCTTCGGTGCGCTCTGGCTGTCGCACCATCCGGGGACCGCCAGCATGGGTCGCCTGCTGATGATCTCGCTGGGCTGGGAGATCCTGGTCACGATGGTGTTCCGGCCCGCCCTGCTGGCGCGGCCGCCCGATCCGTGATTGAGGCCTCTTTCATTCTCCTCTCCCCCGTTTCGGGGGAGAGGTAGGGTGAGGGGGAAGCGAAGGACACTACGATCATACGTGTGTCGTTGCGGCCCCCTCACCTAGCCTCTCCCCCAAGGGGGAGAGGAACATGAAAGCCAAGATATCGGCGTAGCGCTCAGCGCGGGGCGGCCTGCTCCGACGCCGGCGTCGAGCGGGCGTACCACAGGCGCAGCGCCTTGAGCGCCACGTCCGCGAGCTGCGGCATGAAGCTCGGACGCAGCAGTTCCGGCTCGAACGCCTCCATGCGCCGGCCGTTCTCGGCGTAGCAATCCTCGAGGAACTGACGGAAATTGAAGCCGTCGAGGAACATGCTGACCTGGGTGGCAGCGAAGTTCTTGCCGTCGTTCAAATCCTTGCCGCGCTTGGCGAGGCCCGCCATGCGGCGCAGCGAACGCATGTAGTAGTGGAAGCTGGTGAGCGGCAGCAGCCTGCGCGCCAGCCAGCCGCGACGGGCTTCCGTGTAGGCCATCCAGTTGACGAAGAACACGATGTGCCGGGTTTCCTCGTACATCAGCGTCTCGAAGATCTTCAGCATCTCCTTCGGCAGGAACTCCGACTGATAGGCGATCTTGAACAGGCCGAAGCCGAGGAACGAATCCAGGCACTCGCCGAAGCCGAAATCCTTGAACCGTCGATCGATATTGTCGCTGATGTCCTCGAGCGGCCGTTCCGGTGCGTCGAGCCCGTACTTGTCGATCATCACGCGGATCAGCCGCGCGTGCCGGCTCTCCTCCTCGCCCTGCAGCGCAAGCGCCTTCTTCAGCACCGGATCGTCAACCGTCTCGGTGAAGGCGGCCACGATCGCGCCGGCACGGCGCTCGGTATAGAAGACCTCCTCCCAGAACGGCACGGCACGCAGACGGCCCAGCGCCGCCTCGTCGAGCTCGGGCCACGGCAGAGTGTCCGGATCGTACGCCGTGTAGGTCTCCGTGAAGTGCCGGCAGAATGCGTCGCGATGTTCCAGCGATCCGATTTTCAACATTGACGCCCCTCGCTGACCGACATTCAAAAACAACACCAAAGCTTTGTCCATCGCGGCAGATTTGCTCGCATGCCGCGCGCAAAGCAGATCGTCAGTCTCGCCAGACGTATGGACCCAGCGGATAAGGCTCGTCCGGCGGGAACGGCTGCCAACTATCGAAATCGCGCGGTGGCGCAATGATGCCGTCGCCCCTCTTGGAGCGCAGCGCCAGGCTCTGGCTGGGCAGGATCCACGGCTCGACCAGCATTTCCAGCGGCGGCTTGGCGAGCGGTGTGTCCTCGTAGGCGATCACGCCGCTCTGCTGGCGCACGATCGACCGCACGGTATCGAGATAGTGCCGCCATTCGAGCGTGAGGAAGGCGTCCGACGGCACCACCGCGACGACCATGAGCAGGCTGAAGGCCAGCAGCCGTCGTGCAGCCATCGGCGCCCGCAATTCCCGAAACGCCGCGATCCGCTCGCCGAGCCGCGATTTGTAGAGCCACATCAGGACGGCGACGGTCGCGACCACGAGGCCGGCGACGCTGCGCGCCGTGTACTGCGACTTGGCATGCGGCCGCACCAGCGTGTCGGTCAGCGCCAGGAGCGGCGAGAGCACCAGCAGGACGAGGAAAATACCGGCAACCAGGTAGGGTCTGGGCGTCGCCAGTGCGGCCGGGCGGGCGATCGCCCAGATCACGATCACGAGGGCGGCCAGCAAGGTCAGATCGAACTGGACGTTCTGCCAGGCGTTCAGCACGGTCGACGCAGTCTTGCTGAGATGCTCCTGTGAAAAGGGATGGATGATCGAGTCGGCCGCCACCACCATCCCCGCCAGGAACAGCAGGGCCGCCATGACGTGCAATGTCGTAGGCCACCAGGGGCGCCGCGGCGCGTCGTAGAGGCGCCAGGCGATCATGAGGGCGACCAGTGGACCGCAATAGATCATCACCTCGTAGGTCCGCACGCTGACCAGGCCGGCGGCCAACAGAAAGGCGCCGTCGGCGGCGGTCAGCCGTTCGGCCGTGACAAGTCGCGCCGTGACGGCGATCACCACGGCGAAGGCGGTGTTGTATTCCCCGACAATGAAGAACGACGTCGTCATGAAGACCGTGCCGATCACGGCGATCACGGCGGCGAGCAGGACCGGTTCGTCCCGGACGCGCGTCAGGGCGACGTGGTAGAAGGCCGTCGGCAGGGCCAGAAGTCCAAGCGACAGGATCTGCGCCAGCAGATGGAGGTCGGTGACCCCGAGAAACAGCGCCACGATGGCGGGGAACTGCCCCAGCACCATGGCGTAGAGGCGCGGCCCATAGAAGTCGAAGAACCATTCGCGCCGGGCAATCTGCACGAGGAATGCCGAACCATCGACGAAAAGCCCCCGGCACTCCCAGCTATGCCAGAGCACCAGGGCCCAGAGCAGGCCGATCGTGGCCCTGTATGCGACTGCGGTCGTTGGCATTTTCCTGTGTTCGCGGCTCTACAGGAGGGTCACCGCAGGTGCAAGCGCGGACGGCTTGCAGCGACGCGGGGGCGCTGTTAGCAAGGCCCCGCAAGCGAGGACCGACGATGCTCAATTGGGAGAAAATCGACGCCATACCGGGCTGGTTCATGTTCCAGTCCTACTGCGTCTGGCGCGCCCTGCTCGATCAGCAGGCCGGCACGGCCGGCGACCTGTTCGAGATCGGCGTGTGGCGCGGTCGCTCGGCGTCGGTCCTGGCGGCCTATCGCAAGGGCAACGAGAAGCTCTACCTGTGCGACCTCCGGCTCGACGAGCCGGCGGTGCGCCGTTCGATCGAATCGGTCGGCGCGCAACCCGCCAACATCGTGCCGCTCTCCGGCCCGTCGGCCGATCTGCCGGCCAAGCTCGACCTGCAGGCGATGCACCAGACGGTGCGCTGGTTCCATATCGACGGCGAGCACACCGGCACCGCCGTGTATCGCGAGCTCGAATTCGCCAACCGTATCGTCAATACCGACGGCATCGTGGTGATCGACGATTTCTTCTCACCGCGCTACCCGGCCAACACGACCGAAGTGATCCGCTACCTCGAGAAGAACCCCTTCCACTTCCGCCTGCTCGCGGTGGGCTTCAACAAAGGCTATCTCTGCCGTCCCGAGAGCCTGCCCCGCTACATGGACTTCATGGCCTCGGGCATGTCGCGCACCCTCCTGGGCTACGGCGCCAAGACCACGATCTTCAAGACGACCGGACCGTGGGACACCGATGCGGTCGGCATCACCGACTATGTCGAGGACGCCGGCGCCATCGCCGGCCCCGACAACGAGCCGCAGCGCTGGCACATGATGCGCACCCGCCACGTCTGGGGCCCGCTGCGCCACCTGCAGAACGGCTGGCGGATGCTGCGCGGCTGATCACTGTCCTCTCCCTAAGGGCGAGTGTCGCGCTGACATTCCTCCTCCCCGTCTGAATGGCTAGGGAGGGGACACTTCTTTTCCTCGCCCGTTCTTGTGCTAACGGCACCTTCTCTCATTCTCCTCTCCCCCTTGGGGGAGAGGCTGGGTGAGGGGGATTTCTCTACCCGCACGTCTTTTCCGGCTCGTATACCCTCACCTCCCCATTGCTCCGCAATGGGTCCCTTCCTCTCCCACTGCGCGGGAGAGGACTGATGAGCGCAGTGTCCACTCCCTAGCATCTGAATGGGGAGGCGAAGACGCATGAACGCAACAGCGCCTTGGCCGGAAGCGGAAACTACGCCGGCCGCGCGATCTTCAGCTGCTCCTCGATATCGTCGGCGATGAAATTGCGGACGACCTCGTCGAGATCCTTGTCGGTCTCGAAGCCGAGACGGCGGGAACGGGCCGAATCGATGCCCTGAGGCCAGCCGTCGCAGATCTTCTGGATCGCCGGGTCGTGCTGCCAGCTCACCTTGCCGACCTTGCGGTTGCCGGCATGGCGGCCGACCGCCTGCTCCAGCTCCTTGGCCGTCACCTTGATGCCGTTCAGCAGCAAGGTCCGGCCGGGGCCGAACGCGTCAGGCGGCAGATCGTGCAGACGCACGAAGGCATCGACCGTCTTGCGCGGGCTCAGCACCACCATGACGGTCTCGGGCGTCACCGGGCAGACGACGTCGACACCGGTCAGCGGCTCGCGCACCACCGAGCTCGCCCAGGTCGACGCCGCCTTGTTGGGCAGGCCGGTGCGCACGCAGATGGTCGGCAGTCGAACCGAGGTGCCGCGCAGATAGCCCTTGCGGGTGTAGTCGCGCACCAGGAACTCGCCGATCGATTTCTGCGCCCCGTACGAGGTCTGCGGCGTGAGCGGCGTATCGTCGGTCACGGCGGGCGGCAGGTCGCCGCCGAAGGCTGCCAGCGAACTGGTGAAGACCACCCGCGGATTGGTGCCCAGCGCACGGCAGGCCTCGAGGACGTTGCGGGTGCCCTCGAGATTGACCCGGTAGCCCAGGTCGAAGTCGGCTTCGGCGCCGGCGCTGACGACTGCGGCAAAATGGAACACGGTGGCCGCGCCCTGCATGATCGTCTGCACGGTGGCGAAATTCGAGATGTCGCCGTCCAGCGCCTTGACCCGCGGATCGTCGAGGCCGGGGCCGCTCGCCTTGCCGATGTCGAACAGCAGCAGCTCGCTCACCTTCTCCGGCCGGCCCGAAGCGCCCGCGATCTCACCCTGTTGCAGGATTCGCCGGGCCAGCTTCTTGCCGAGGAAGCCGGCGCCGCCGGTGATGACCACCTTCATGTCGTTTCATCCCGATGTCGATCTCAGTCGAGGAAAGTGTGCACAGATCGCCGGCCGCAGTCTATGTTTGCAGGCAATGGCAGGACCCAGTGAAATCTTCGTCTTCAAGGATGCGCTCATCGTCCTGGGCACCGCCGCCGTCGTGGCACCGGTCGTTCACCGCCTCAAGATCAGTCCGGTTCTCGGTTTTCTGGTGGTCGGCGCCGCCTTGGGCCCCTTCGGCCTCGGCCGGCTCGCCGAGCATTCCCGCACCATCGCCTGGCTGACGGTGACCGGCGAAAGGCAGATCGCCTTCATCGCCGATCTAGGCATTGTCTTCCTGCTGTTCTTCATCGGCCTCGAACTCTCGATGCGCCGCTTGATCACCATGCGTCGCCTGGTGTTCGGACTGGGCGGCCTGCAGGCCAGCCTGTCGACCATCGTGATCAGCCTGGCGGCGCTGTGGCTCGGCCAGCCACCGGCCGCTTCCCTGATCATCGGCGCCTGCCTTGCGCTCTCCTCGACGGCGATCGTCATGGAGCTGCTGTCGGGCCAGCGGCGCATGATGTCGACCACCGGCCGAACGAGCTTCGCCATCCTGCTGGCGCAGGATCTCGCCGTCGTGCCGCTGCTGTTCCTGATCAGCGCGCTGGGCGGACACTCCGAAGGCAACGTCGTGCAGGGCATCGTGATCGCCCTGCTCGAGGCGGTGGTGGCGATCGGCATCATCGCCCTGGTCGGACGCCTCGTGCTGAAGCCGCTGTTCCGGCTCGCCGCCTCGACCGACAATCCGGAATTCTTCATGGCGGCGACCCTGCTGATCGCCGTCGGCTCGGGCGTGATCGCCGCCTATGCCGGCCTGTCGATGGCGCTGGGCGCGTTCATCGCCGGCCTGCTGCTCGCCGAGACCGAATATCGCCGGGCCGTCGAGGCGATGATCGACCCGTTTCGCGGCCTGCTGCTCGGCGTCTTCTTCTTCTCGGTCGGCATGCATATCGACCTGAGCTTCATCTGGCGCGAGCCGCTGCTGGTGATCGGCGGCTTCGCGGCCATGATGATCGCCAAGTCGGTCCTGCTCGCCCCGCTCTGCCGCCTGTTCGGCGTGCCCTGGGCGGCCAGCGTCGAAACCGCCCTGCTGCTGGCGCCGGGCGGCGAGTTCGCCTTCATCGGCATCGGGCTCGCGACCCAGTTCAGCCTGATCGAGGCCGGCGTCGCCGCCGCCTTGCTGACCGTCGTCTCGCTGACCATGGCCACCCTGCCCTTCGTCTCGCTGGTTGCCCGCCGCGCCGCCCAGCATGTCGCGCGGGAGATCTCGGGTGAGGCGCCTTCGACCGCCCTGCCCCCGGACGACCATGCCAAGCGCGTCATCGTGGTCGGACATGGCCGGGTGGGGCAGCTCATCTGCGACATGCTCGACCGGCACGAGATCGCCTACATTGCCGCCGACCGCGATGCGCCGCGGGTCGAGCGCTGGCGCAAGCTCGGCCGGCCGGTCTATTTCGGTGATGCTTCCAACCCGCTCTTCCTGCAGCGCTGCGGCATCGACGAAGCGGTGGGCGTCATCGTCACCATCGACACCGCCGCAGTCGACGACGTCGTCCGCGCCGTCCGCTCCCGCCGCCCTGACGTGATGATCGTCGCCCGCGCCCACGATGCGCAACATGCGCGCCATCTCTATACGCTCGCCGTCACCGACACCGTGCCCGAGACCATCGAAGCGAGCCTGCAGCTGGCCGAATCGGCCCTGGTCGGTCTCGGCGTGCCGATGGGCCTGGTGATCGCCTCAGTTCACGAGCGCCGCGAGCAGTTCCGCCATGAGCTGCAGGCGGCGGCCGGCGGCACCGCCTCGATGACCGAGCAGATCCGCCGTGCCCGGCGCGACCGGGCCGCCAAGACGTGAGCGGCCCGTGAAGGTGCTGAGCTGGAACCTGCTGCGGCTCACCGGCGCCGCGGCCGAGGACGTGGCCGCGCTGGCGCAGAAGGAAAGGCCCGATCTCTTCCTGATGCAGGAAGCGACCAAGCATATGGAAACGCTGCCCGACTTGATCGGCGGCCATTTCCATCGGCTATCGTGGCTCGGCCGCATCCACGGGCTGGCGATCTGGAGTCCGACCCCCTTTCCGCGACCGACGGCGCTGTCGCTGCCGGCGTCGCGCCTGCCCGGACGACTGCCGCGGCGACGGGCGCAGATTGCGCAGATCGGCGAGATCACTTTCGCCAACGTCCATCTCTCGCACGGCCAGCTGCTCAACCGCCGGCAGCTCGGCCGTGTCGCGGCTGCCCTGCACGGCCGCCCCTCGGCGATCATCGGCGACTACAATGCGGTCGGGCCGGTGCTGCTGCCGGGCTTCGTCGATGTCGGTCCGCGGGAGCCGACGCATCTTGCCAGCAACGTCGTGCCCTTCCGTCTCGACCGCTGCCTGGCCCATGGGCTGGTCTGCCGTTCGGCCTATGCCCTGGATTTCGGCCCCTCCGATCACCGCCCGATCCGGCTCGAGCTCGACCTCGCCGACAGCAATAGCGCGCCGGCGACAAAGGCCCGCAAGCCGCGCAAGGACCGGCTGCGCCGCTTCTACAGATAGGGCTGGAGCAGGCGCGCCGCGGCGTTGCGCAGGCGGATCGGCAGTGGGTCGGCGTCGATCTCGGCGGCCGTCAGCCGCTTATGCGGCACCATCGCCTCGATGATCCCGCGCGCGAAGGCGGCGTCGTGCAGTTCGACATTGAGCTCGAAATTGAGGCGGAAGCTGCGTGTGTCCCAATTGGCGCTGCCGATCAGCGACCACGATTCGTCGATCGTCATCAGCTTGGAATGGTCGAACGGCGGCGGCATCAGCCAGACCCGGCAACCGGCCTCGACCAGCGGCCGCAGCGGCACCCGCCGCGCCCAGTCGAGGATCGCGTGGTTGGAGTTCTCCGGCAGCAGGATATCGACCTCGATGCCGCGCATGGCCGCCAGGCCCAGCGCCATGGTGAGCGGCTCGGGCGGCAGGAAATACGGCGTCACGACCCGGATCGACCGACGCGCGCAGGAGATCGCCTGAAGCGCCACGAACTCGATCTGCTCGACGTCCTCGTCGGGCCCCGACGTGATGGCCCGGGCCGACACGGTGCCGGCCGGTGCCTGGGCAGGAAACCAGGCCGGCGAGATGAGCTGCTCGCCCGTGGTGAACAGCCAGTCGTCGGCGAAGGCGTCGGTCAACTGCTCGACCACCGGTCCTTCGACCCGAAAGTGGGTGTCGCGCACCAGATGCTCGGGCGTCGCCGCTTCGACATTCTCGGCGCCGATATTGAGGCCGCCGGTGAAGGCCAGCTTTCCGTCGATCACCAGCAGCTTGCGATGGTTGCGCAGGTTCACGAAAGGCATCTGCCAGGGAAAATAAGAATGCAGGAAGCGCGCGACCGGCACGCCGGCCTTGCGCAGATGCTGGTACGTCCCCGACCAGAAATAGCCGCCGCCGATCCCGTCGATCAGCACGCGCACCTCTACGCCGCGCCGCTTGGCTTCGATCAGCGCCTGGTGGAACTTCTCGCCGGCAGCATCGGCTCGAAAGATATAGCTGCACAGCCCGACGCTCTTCTGCGCCTGGCCGATTGCCTCCAGCATGCGCGGATAGGCTTCGTCGCCGCTGCGCAGCATCTCGATGGTATTGCCGGCGGCGGAGGGCCGCCCCGTCAGATGGCCGATGGCGAACTCCAGCGGCGTCAGCGGATCGGACACGGCCGTTGCCGAACTGCCCGCCACGGGCGGCAGATGCTCGCGCCGCAGGCGCTTGGCACGCCGTTTGACCCGGTTCACGCCCATGATGGCGTAGAGCAGGCCGCCCAGGAACGGCGACAGCCAGGCGATCCCGATCCACGAGACTGCCGCGCCGACATTGCGCTTATGGAGGAGAGCGTGAACCGTGACGGACCCGGCGATGGCGACATGCGCCATCGCCGCCGCCGCGCCGACAAGTGCCGCTAGCCCGTCATCGAGAGTCACGCGCCCTACCCTGTCCTTCGGGCCCGCCTCTCGTCAGCGGCCCGTCCATGGGAAGGTTTTAGCGGCGCCCCGTGTCGAATGCCATGCGGACGGCGAGCACGGCCAGCACCGTGCCCATCAGCCAGCGTTGTGCGGCCATCCAGAACGGCCGGCCAGAGAGGAAGGCCGCCACCGTGCCCGCCCCCAGCACGATGAGCGCGTTGACGGTCACGCTGATGGCGATCTGCGTCGCCCCCAGCATCAGCGTCTGGCCGAGCACATTGCCCTGCTCGGCGTCGACGAACTGCGGCAGCAGCGACAGATAGAGGGCTGCGATCTTGGGGTTCAGCAGGTTGGTCAGCAGCCCCATGGCAAACAGCCGGCGCGGCGAGTCGGGCGGCAGGTCGTGCACCTGGAACGGCGAGCGGCCGCCCGGCTTTAAGGCGTTCCAGGCCAACCAACCGAGATAGGCCGCGCCGGCCAGGCGCAGCGCGTCGTAGGCATAAGGTATCGCGAACACCAGCGCCGTGATGCCGAAGGCAGCCAGCAGCATGTAGGTGACGAAGCCAAGTGCCACGCCCGCCAGCGAGATCATGCCGGCGGTCCGGCCCTGGCAGATCGAACGCGACACGAGATATGCCATGTTCGGACCGGGCGTCAGCACCATGCCGAGCGCCACCGCACTGAAGGCGGCCAGGGCCGTCAGCGAAACCATTGCAGCCTCCGCAAGCGAGGCGGTCTTAAGCGACCGCCTTGATGGTCTTGGCCGTGATGTCGATGATCTCGTCGATCTGGGCCTTCTCGATCACCAGCGGCGGCGACATGGCGATGGCGTCGCCCGACTGGCGCACCATCAGGCCGAGCTCGAAGGCCTTGACGAAGGCGTCGTAGCCGCGCGCCCCGACCGCGCCCTTGGGCGCGAGGTCGATGCCGGCCGCCAGGCCGAGATTGCGGATGTCGGTGACGTTCGGCAGGCCCTTCAGCGAGTGCACACCCTCTTCCCAGTAAGGCGAGAGCTCGGCCGCACGCTCGAACAGGTTCTCGTCGCGGTAGATGTCGAGCACGGCCGACGCCGCGGCGCAGGCCAGCGGATGGGCCGAGTAGGTGTAGCCGTGGAACAGGTCGATGGCGTTTTCCGGGCCGTTCATCAGCCCGTCGAACACGTGCTTGCGCACGAACACGCCGCCCATCGGCACGGTGGCGTTGGAGATCCCCTTGGCCACGGTCATCAGGTCGGGGATGACGCCGAACTTGTCGGCCGCGAAGCCGGTGCCGAGGCGGCCAAAGCCGGTGATGACCTCGTCGAAGATCAGCAGGATGCCATGCTTGTCGCAGATCTGGCGCAGGCGCTGCAGGTAGCCCTTGGGCGGCGGCAGGTAGCCGGTCGAGCCGGCGCAGGGCTCGACGATCACGGCGGCGATGTTCGAGGCATCGTGCAGGCCGACGATCTTCTCGAGCTCGTCGGCGAGTTCGGCGCCGTGCTCAGGCTGGCCCTTGGCGAAGGCGTTCTGCGGCAGATGGGTGTGCGGCAGATGATCGACGCCCGGCAGCATGGCGCCGAACCACTTGCGGTTGTTGACCATGCCGCCGACCGAGATGCCGCCGAAGCCGACGCCATGATAGCCACGCTCGCGGCCGACGAAGCGGGTGCGGGTGCCTTCGCCGCGGGCCCGCTGATAGGCCAGCGCGATCTTCAGCGCGGAGTCGACCGCCTCGGATCCGGAGTTGCAGTAGAAGGCGTGGTTCAGGTCACCCGGCAGCAGGGCGGCGTGGCGGGCGGCCAGTTCGAAGGCCTTGGGATGGCCCATCTGGAAGGACGGCGCATAATCCATCTCATCGAGCTGGCGGGCGATCGCGGCCTTGATCTCCTCGCGGCCGTGGCCGGCGTTCACGCACCACAGGCCCGCGGTGCCGTCGATCACCTTGCGGCCTTCCGGCGTCCAGTAGTGCACGCCCTTGGCCTTCGCCAGCAGGCGCGGGTTCTTCTTGAACTGCCGGTTCGCCGTGAACGGCATGAAGAAGGCTTCGAGATTGTTGGCGGCGGGCGCGGTTTTCGGGGGCGTCATCAGGCATACCTTCGGCGAAGATGGGACGGGCCGACCCTATCACTTGTCCGCGACGCCAACCACGCAACGGGCTAATTCTCCTTTGAGGATTTCTGGGGCCGCGATAGCTTTCGCATTGCAACGAGTGCCACCGCGTAGAAACGATCACGAAAACCTCGGGCAGCGGGGGAGACGACAATGATCGACCGACGCCGCATGTTGCGCCACGTATTTGGACTGTCCGCGAGTGCGAGCGCCGCCTGTCTCGGCTCGACCGCACGCAAGGCCTTCGCGCAGACGAACCAGGCGCACCCCTATCCGACACGCACCGTCCGGATCGTCACGCCCTTTCCTCCCGGCTCGGGTCCCGATGCCGCGCTCCGCCTGGTGTCGGAGCGCCTGGGTCGTACCTGGTCCCAGCCCGTCCTGGTCGACAACAAGCCTGGCGGCAACGGCTTCATCGCCGTGGCGGCGTTCAAGCAGGGCAACAGCGAGGGCTACGATCTCATTCAGCTCGACAACACCCATGTCACGACGCATCCGCTGACCTTCGGCAAGCTGCCCTACGACGTGGCCCAGGACTTCGCACCGCTGCGCATGATGCTGCGCACGCCCTTCTTCGTCGCGGTGGCGGCCGACAGCCCCTTCAACAGCATCGACGACATCGTGGCCGCTGCGAAAGCAGCACACGGCAAGATCAATTACGGCTCGTGGTTCATCGGCAGCCCGGGCCATCTGGGTGCGTTGCGGCTCGAGGCGATGATGGGCATCCGCATGACCCACGTGCCCTACCGCGACTTCGGCCAGCTCTACAACGCGGTGTCGACCAAGGAGGTCGACTGGGCGCTGGGCAGCGCGGCCAGCGCCGGCGGCATGGCGCAGTCCGGCAAGATCCGTTTCATTGCGCTGGCCGCTGCCCGTCGCGACCCGCTCTATCCCAACGTGCCGGCCACTGCCGAGCAGCCGACCACGCGCGGCTACGAGGTCACCGGCTGGGCGGGGCTGTTCGCGCCGCGCGGCATACCGGCTGCGCTCGCCAACAAGATCGCAGCCGACATCGCCGCGGCCCTGGCCGCTCCCGAAGTCGTGGAGCGCTATCGGGCGCTAGGGTTCGAGGCGCCAGATCTCGATCCGGCGGCCTTCTCCCAGTTGATCCAGAGCGAGACGGCGTCGTGGCGCGAGATCATCCGCACCGCCAATCTCAGGCTGGATTAGCGCTGGGGGCGCTCATCACCGGACCGCAGGTCTCCAGACCCGCTCATGCTCTCGTGCGATCACGAAAGCACATGAGGCGGACCTGGAGGTCCGCGATCCGGACGAAACGTCTACTTGCTGACGTCGACGACCACGCGGCCGCGCACTTCGCCCTTCAGGATCTTCGGGCCGAGCGCCATGAGGTCCGAAAGACCGGCGTCGCTCACCGTGCTGTCGAGCTTGTCGAGCGGCAGGTCGGTCCCAAGACGCTTCCACGCCTCTTCGCGGGGGCCCTTGGGCAGCATCACCGAAT
>Ga0209933_1000255_pt1 | contig 116916 bp, 109 predicted proteins | sample ThiBiot_300_biof_FD_183944 | JGI IMG/M metagenome (GOLD analysis project Ga0209933, IMG submission 183944) | Wastewater bioreactor microbial communities from Cape Town, South Africa - Thiocy_cont_300_biof (SPAdes) | ecosystem: Engineered > Bioremediation > Thiocyanate > Unclassified | place... | reverse complement strand
CCGCCGGCAGTGCCCCGCCGGCGTGGGCGAGGCACAGCCGCATCCCGGGCCGCCGCTCCCGGCTGATGAGCAGGGCTGCCGACGCGGCAGCGGCCTCGCCCGGCATCCCCACGTCGAACCCGATCCCCAGGCCGCTGTGACGGCACCCAGGCCGAACAGCTGGCCGCCGCCCGGCCCGACCAGCTCCGCGAAGAACTCGTTCTGGGCGGCGGCCAGCACGACGGTCCCGTCGGCGGGCTCGCCGTGACACAGCGTCACAGGGATCGGCGATACGAGCTGCGCCGCCATGCCCTCGACGTCCACTCGGCCAAGCGGCCAGACGGCGCTCCGCCGACCAGCACCGGTTGTCGATCTCCCCGTACGGGCGCCCGGCGAGCAGGATGCGGGCGCTAGTCTCGTCGATCCGCTCCGTCCAGGGGCCACCGGCCGGGGTGGCCGGACAGGACGGGGAGGGTGAGCGCGATCGCGTGGGTGTGCACTCGATCGTCCTGGCGGGCATGGCCTTGGCGGTGGGCACGACGCTGGGACTGCGGATCCTGCGCGACCGTGGGCTGGTCGAGGTCCGTACCGGGCGGCGGGAGTTCGTCGCCTCCCTGCCCCACACGCCCGGCTGGGCAGGCTCGACCTGTGGTTCTCCGACACCGGCCGCGATCCGTCGGAGCTGTTCGAGGCCCGCTCCCATCTCGAGGACCTGCTCACCAGGATGGCCCTCGACCGCGCCGGGCCCGAGGACATGCGCGACATGGACTGGGGCGCTCGACGAGATGCATCGCGCCACCGACGCGGCGGGGCTACCTCGCGGCCAACCTGCGCCTGCACCGGGCGCTGGCCCGGGCGTCGCGACTCGCCGTACTCGCCGACGTGCACGAGACCTTCGTGACGTTGATCGACGCCGGCCTCGTGCGGGCGGTCCTTGTCGGCGGCACCGATGACCTCCTGCGGCACAACATCGATGTACACCGGGGGATCGTGTCCGCGGTACGTCACCGCGACGGCGAGGCACTCGACGAGGCTCTGCGACTGCACCGCCACGACCTCGTGCGCGAGACGACCCCGCCCACTCATCCGCTCCCGGGACCTGAGCGGTCCATCTCGGCGCGGGCTGATGTCACGGCGGCGACGCCTCCGGACCCGACTCCCCCGGGAACAGCTCGTCGGTGTGGCCCAGGTAGCCCAGGGCGAGGAACAGGTACGCGTCGGCCATCTCCAGCGCCCTCCCAACGGCCGGGCTGACCGCGGCGGCCTGCTCGGACAGCAGGCCCGCCCGCAGGGCGACGAGCCGTTCGCGCTGGAGGTCGGGCAGGAACCCGAGCACCGGCGGGGCCGCCTGCGCCGGCGTCTGCACGGTCGTCACAGGTTCCCTCCCAACGTCACGGTGGGCCGCTCGTCGACCGACCGGCTGTCGAAGATCCGCTTGGTCTTCAGCTCGTAGCGCGGCAGCGCCCCACTCGGGAGGACCTCGGTCTCGAGCCGGACGCCGAGGCTCTCGCGGAGGTGCCCACCGAGCGCGCGGCCCAGGTCCGCCGCCTCGGCTCCCGGGGTCGCGGCCTCCACCTTCACGAGCATGCGGTCCATCCCGTCGACACGGCTGATGTGCAGCTCGTAGTGGTTGGACAGGCCCGCCACCTCGCCGACCAGGTTCTCCACAGCCGTCGGGTAGACGTTGACGCCACGGATGGTGACCATGAAGTCGGCGCGGCCGAGCACGGTGCCGGGCATGTGCTTCCACGTCCAGCCGCAGCCGTGGTCGGGGGCATCGTCGATGCGCACCAGGTCGTGGGTGCGGTACTTGATGAACGGCTGCGCGAAATGCGTGTAGCTGGTCAGCACGTGCTCGCCCACCGCGTCCGACGACGTGACAGGCTCGCCGGACGCCGGGTCGACGGAGTAGGAGTGGCAGACGTCCTCGATCACGTGCACCCCGCCGCCCCACTCGTTGCAGGACTGGCCGATGAACAGTGCCTCGCCCACGCCGTAGGCGTCATAGACCTGCTCGGCCCCCCACGCCCGCTTCAGCTGGTCGCGGGTGGCGGGGATGGAGAAGCCGGCCTCGCCGCCACCGGCGAGCATGCGCACCCCGGCGTCGCGGACGTCGAGGCCCTCGCGCTTGGCCACCTCGGCGAGGTGCAGCAGGTAGGTAGGCGTGCCGCAGACGACGGTGGGCCGCCGCTCCAGGATCTGCCGGACGCGCTGCACACCGGTCGCCCCGCCGCCGGAGACGATCGTCAGCCCGAGGTTGCGGGCGCCCCAGTAGAAGCTCCAGAGCCCGATCCACATACCGAAGTCGAAGCAGAAGTACATCGAGTCCGACGGCCGGATCCCGTGGTCCCACATGCCGTAGCAGTACTGCGACCCCGCCTTGTGCAGCTCGTAGTGGGTGAAGGCCTCGTTGAGGAACCGGCCGGTGGTGCCGGTGGTGTGGAAGTACTGCTGCCACGTCTCCGGCCCGCGGGCGATGCCGCCAAACCCGTCGGCGCTGGCTTCCTGGTCGGCCACGTAGTGTGGCTTGTCGGTGAAGGGCAGCTTGTGGTGGTAGTCGTCCCAGGTGCGGATGTCAGCGGGCTTGACCCCGGCCGCGTCGTAGATGCGACGGTGCAGCGGCGAGTTCTCGTAGGCCCAGCCGACGAGGTGGCGGATGCGTTCGAGGTGCAGCGCGTCGAGCGTCTCGCGCGGGGCGGTCTGGGTCGGCGCGTTCCAGAACCGGGCCTTCTCCGGTGCGGTCATGGTGTCCCCTACCGGCCCTGCCACTGCGGCGGGCGCTTCTCGAGGAATGCCAGCGCGCCCTCACGGTGGTCCTCGGTGGTCTTGAGCACGCTCTGCCCCAGCCGCTCCAGCTGGCGCCCGGTCTCGGCGTCGACATCGGTACAGGTGTTGAGCACGAGCTTGGCCATGCCCAGCGCCAGTGGCGCCATCGTGGCGAGCCGGCCGGCCATGGCGACGGCGGCCTCCAGCGCGCCGCCGTCGGCGACCACCTCGGTGGCCAGCCCCAGCTCCAGGGCTCGCGGCGCGCGCAGCGTGCCGCCGAGCATCACGAGCTCCTTCGCCCGTCCCAGCCCGACGTGGCGAACGAGCCTCGAGCAGCCGCCCGAGCCGGGGATCAGGCCGACCTTGGCCTCGGGCATGACGAACCGGGCACTCTCCCCGGCCACCCGGAAGTCGCAGGACAGGGCGAGCTCGAACCCGCCGCCCGCGGCGACCCCCTCCACCGCCGCGATGACCGGCACCTCCATGGCCTCGACCGTGTCGAACACGTCGTGGATGCCACGGGCCAGTGCGCGGAACCCGCGCGTGCCCATCGCGGTGAGGTCGCCCATCTCGCTGACGTCCTCGCCCGCGGAGAACCCGCGACCGGCCCCGGTCAGCACCAGCACCCGGACCTGCGGGTCACCGGCGGCGTCCTCGACGGCATCACGCATCTCCGAGCGCATCCGGGAGTTCCACGCGTTGAGCCGGTCCGGGCGGTTCAACGTCAGCACGCGGACCCCGCCCGCGCGCTCCTCGACCATGAGGTGCTCGTAGCCCATCAGGCACCGTCCGCGGCCGGGGCGAGCGTGAGCGCCACCGTAGCGACGACCGTTCCACTGGCCTTCCTGACCTCAACGCCGGCGTCCGTGGGGACGACAAGCAAGACATCGCCGGGAAACACCGGGGCTGATAGCCGGGCAGTCGCCGAACGCAACGCAGCCGGGCCGAGCTGCGCGACGACGGCGTCGAGAGCGAGGGCAATGGTCAGCGGGCCGTGCGCGATCACAGAGGGCAGGCCGGCGGCCTTCGCGAACTCCTCGTCGACGTGCACCGGGTTGTAGTCGTCGACAGCGCCCGCGTACCGGGCGATCTGCACCCGATTCACCGGCCCTCGGGTGCACTCCTCGATATTCACGCCTGGGCCACCCTCTCGACGAAGGTGATCGACTGGCGCTGCACCAGGGCGCCGTCGCTGCCCGTGTACTCGGCGACGACCACCCCAAACTGGTTGGAGCCCTTGGTGAACACGTCATCGACAGTGACCCGGACGTGCACGGTCTCGCCCGCGACGAAAGGTCGCTCCCACTCGTAGCCGAGCCCGCCCAGCAGCGCCCGCGACAGGTCCATTCCCAAGCCGTCCACGACCGTGGTCTCGCCTCCGACCGTCGCGGCGAACGAGGGGACCAGGGTGGCGGTTCGTGCCCCGCTGTCGGTTCCGAGCGCACCGGTCAGGCGGACCAGCAGCTCCGGTGTGACCGCCAGATCCGCCTCCGCCAGGGTGCGCCCCTTTGCGCCTTCGTCCACGTCGACCTCCGTGTCGCTGGGGGGCCACGTTTTGCCCAACCCCTTGGTCGGGAGAATGTCTGGGTGGGCGCAGGCACGTCAAGAGGTGACCACCATTTAATTCGCCCGACCCGTCGGTTGACGAAACGCCAGGGTCGTGGATATGGTCCACGTCACTACGATGGAAGGAGTGCCGGTGACGGTCACCGAGGCGCCGCAGCGGGTCTACCGCGAAGGCGATCCCGACATGCCGGAGGAGTTCCACCAGCTCCTGGTGCGGATGCTGAGCCATCACCTGGAGAACTCCACCAACCCCCACTACACCGAACTGCTCGGCAAGCTCTGGAACAGCTGCATGACGCTGTGCCCAACTGAGCGGCTCAAGACCACCTTCGCGAAGCTCATGGCCCAGGAGGTGGAACACGGCGTGATCACCGCCCGGATCCTGGAGGGCCTGGGCGTCGGTCCGATCGACGCACCGATCAAGCAGTACCTGTTCCACCTGCCCATCGACACGTTCTGCGACTTGGCCTACTTCAACGGCCTGGGCGACCGGGTGGGCTGCTACATCGGCGAGACCTGGGAGGGCGTGCCCTACGAGCCGCTGCTGTCCGTCGCCGAGCGACTGCACAAGGACGAGGTCTTCCACGCCACGTTCGGCATGAGCAACCTCAAGCGCATCTGCTCGACGCCCGAAGGCCTCGATGAGGCGAACGAGAAGATCAAGATCTGGTGGCCGGCGGCGCTCGACATGTTCGGCCGCTCGGATTCGGACTTCTCCGACGCCTACGTCCGCTGGGGCCTGCGCACCAAGAACAACGAGGACCTGCGCCATGAGTACATCGCCGACACCCGCCCGATTGTGGAGGCGATGGGCATCGAGGTGCCCGCCGACACCGCGAACCGGCGGTTCCTCTGATGAGTACCGCGGACCCGCTGCTGACCCGCGCGCGCAGCGGGTGGCGGGTCCAGGTGACCCGGCCGGACCCGAAGGTGTCGCTGTTCGAGGTGGCGCTATCCGACTACAGGGAGTTCTTCTTCGTGGCCGTCGGAGAACGATCGGTCTCGGTCACCATGTACGACACCAGCGACGCGACCTACCCCGAGCCGCAGACGTTCATCTTCGCCAAGCCCTACGGCTGGGACAGCGGTCTGTCCGACGAGGAGGCCCTGCTGCAGGTGTGGCAGGCCGTCGGGGTGCAGCGATGACGGTGCGGCGATGACCAGCTTCACCGTCAAGGGCTCACGCAACGGGAGCCTTGTGCACATCACATGGACCGACGGGGAGATCAGCGGCGACTTCCCCACGGTGGACCTGCTGCTAACCGAGGCCGAGCTGGTCCCGATCCTGCACGCGGACGCCTACGCCGCCCGGGCCATGCCCGACCTCGACGGGCTGGCCGACGCGCCGCTGCGCGACCCGACCACGGCCTACCGGCTGATCGCGCACGTGATGGACAGTGTCCGCGAGACGACGGGCGACGCACCCGTCCAGACCTGAGCGACGAGCCCGACCGGCACGACGGCACAGAGCTCCGGTGCACCCGGCGCGATGAGCGGATAGCAGGTCGCCGGCACGACGCTGCGGTCGGGTGAATCGGGGCGGTGACCAACCTGCCCATCTCCCGCGAGCTGATGCACCGGCGGCACTGGTTCCCGGCCGCGGTGTCGAAGATCGATCTTCAACACGGTGTACCTCGACCCGAATCGCGACGTGGGGCACAAGCTCGGCCAGACCATCTACGCCTTCATTCTGCAGGCCTCGTACGGTGTCTGGAAGGGCGGCAAGGACGGCCTGGTCACGAGCGTCCGCTCCCTGCGCAAGCGCGACCTCACGATCTTCCGCCCGCGCGCTGACGTGTACGCCGAGATCCTGCTGCTGGCCGTCCTGTGCGCGACCGTGCTGTACTTCGCCGGCTGGACCGGGCTGCTCGTCGGCGTCGCGACGATGGTCTTCTCCAAGCTACTGGTGGAGGGCTTCAACTACCTCGAGCACTACGGCAGGGTCCGGGCGCCCGGCGCACCAACAGTGCGCAGATGCCGAGCGCCTTCCTCTGCTTCGTCTGTGCGCTGGTGCCCCCGCTGTGGACGAGCTACATCGCCAAGCCGTGGCTGCAGGACTGGGATACGGGGTTTGCCTCCCCCGACGAGCAGCGCATGGCGATGGACGAGAACCGGAGGATCGGCTGGCCCGAGTGGCGAGATCCCGTTCCCGCACAGCTGCACCGTGGGTACCTGCGGCACCTGCAAGTCCCGGCTGGTCAGCGGCAAGGTCCGGGAGATCACCGACTCCCCGATCGCGCTGTCGTCTCAGGAACTCAAGGACCGCTTCATCCTCCCCTGCCAGTCGCTGGCGCGCGGGCCCGTCGAGCTCGACGTCGCCGACCTCGCCGACATGCCCGGCCATCCGCTGGTGCACACCGACGTCGAGATGGTGGCGCGGCGCGAACTCACGCACGACATCCTGGAGGTCACCGTCCGGGTCAACGAGCCGTTGCCTACTCGGCGGGCCAGTACGTCGAGCAGAGCGTCCCGGGGCTGTCCGGCCCGCGCAGCTACTCCTTCGCCACGGGCGCGGCCGACCGCCCCGAGGACGAGTTCGCCTTCTTCGTCCGCCGGACCCCCGGTGGCGAGTTCACCGAGTGGCTCTTCGCCGACGACCGGACGGGCACGAGACTCGGAGTGGTCGGACCGTTCGGGAACCTGGGGCTGCGCCCGTCGGCCGTGCCCGTGCTGTGCGTCGCCGGGGGCAGTGGGCTGGGCCCCCATCAAGTCGATCCTGGAGGCCACCCGCGACGACGGCGTCCAGCGCGAGGCTCCTGTTCATCTTCGGGGCCCGCAGCACACGCGACCTGTATTGCCTAGAGGAGTCCGAGACGCTGGCCGGGTCCTGGGACGCCGACTACACGTTCGTCCCCGTGCTCTCGGAGGAATCGGCCGACTCGGTCTGGACCGGGGCCCGCGGCATGGTCACCGACGTCATCGCCGGGCTGCTCGCCGAGCTGCTCGCGTCGTGCGACGCCTACGTCTGCGGCCCGCCGGCGATGGTCGACGCGGTCGAGGAGCAGCCGCGAGCGCTGCGTCCCGGGGCAGCTTCTTCTACGCCGACCGGTTCCTGGACAAGAAGACCCAGCGGAAGGGGTGAGCGGTCAGGGCGCCAGCCCCTCCGCCGCCTCTGCCAACTTCTCGACCCCTTCGCGTTCCAGGGCAGGTAGTGCGGCTGCGATGTGGCGCACCGCCGCGAGGCGGTCCGGGGCAGGGGAGTCCCCCAGCCCGGCCGCGGCCACCGCCGACCAGGTCGCCGCGATCTGCTGGTAGACGTCGCGCGCAGCGCGGACCACCGGATCGGGGATCTGCCCGGCGAGATCGGCGAGGAACTCTCCCTGAAGGCGGCGGAACAGCCCGCCGCCAGTGCCGGCCTTCTCCACGAACACCCGCAGGGTGAACAGCGCCTTCTCCAGCTCCGGCCCGTCGAACTCCGCGAACCAGCGGTCCAGGTCGGCCACGAACGCCGTCACCCCGTCGACGCCGGCGGCCGACACCACACCGTCACCCAGCGCAGGGGCCGGCGCCGTCATTCCGCGGACCGCGTCGGCGCAGGCCGAACCGGCCACGGCCCGCAGGTCCGGCAGGCTCTTGGGGAAGCCCAGCCGGAAGCAGGTGTGCCGGGTCGGCATGGGGAACCCGCGGGCCGAGCGGGCCCTCGCCAGGTTGGCGCGGCTGATCGTCTGCGGCTCGGGCCGGTCGTTGTCCACCACCATGACGGTCCCCGCGTCGTCGTCGTAGCCGATCACGACGATGTCGTGGCGGCTCATCCGCATCTTCACCCGCAGGTAGGGCAGCTCGGCCATCTCGGCCCAGCACAGGGCCGGGCGGCCGGCGTCGAGCTCATTGCGCACCCAGGCCCACCCCTCGTCGGGATCATCGGTCGCCCGCAACTCGTGCTCGATGCCGAGCCGCCCGCAGAGCTGCTCGGTGAGCGACGAGCCCCGACCGACCAGGTAGAACGGCGTTCCGAGGCCCGGCCCGCGCAGGTAGCTGAAGCTCAGGGCGCCGCCCACGCCGAACACGAAACCCTCACCGAGCGGATCGCTGCCGTAGCTGAGCCCGGCCCACTCCAGCAGGTCGCGCAGCGCCCCGGAGCCACAGTGCCCCCCGAGCCGGTGCGGGTACCCCGCCACCAGTGATCCGCCCATCAGGCCCCCTCCGCCATCGTCTGGGGCACCGCCGCGCGGAAGCGGGCGATCGCGTCCTCGCCACCACCGGAGCCGAACCGCTCGAAATGCGACAGGTCCACCGTGACGAACACCGCTTCGGCCGAGAACCGCACCGAGCCGTCCGCCGCCGTTCCCCGAGCCGACATCATGACCCTGCGCCCGTCGCGGGCAGCCACCCGGCCCACCAGACGGTGCAATTCGCCGACCGGTACCGGCGCCATGTAGTCGACCGTCAGGCTTCTCGTCACCGCCGGCTCGTTCAGAACGTAGAGCAGAAACGCCACGAGATCGTCGCAGGCCGAGGCCAGCACGCCGCCGTGGACGACGCCGTGCGCGCCGGCGTGCTTCCGCTCGAAGCGGATGTCGGCCATCACCTCGTCACCGACCCGGAACACCTCCATCGCCAGGCCGGCGGGGTTGTCCGGTCCGCATCCGAAGCAGCGGGCCCCGTGAGGCTCCAGCAGGACGGCGTCCGCGGGGCGCGGTGGCAAGTCGGGCATGGTGGACTCCTGCATCCTTCGCGTCAGACTTCTTGACAGCTGTGACGGACCTGTCAGGCTGACATCATGACACAGCGTCGGCAACGGTTCCCCGGCGTTGCCCGTCGACTGCTGCACGAAGCGATACTCGATGCCACCGAGACGCTCGGAGGCCAGGCCGGGTGGGACGCCCTGCGGATGGCCGATGTGGCGACAGCCGTGGGGATCAGCCGGCAGACGCTCTACACCGAGTTCGGCTCCAAACCAGCACTCGTCCGAGCCGTCGTCCTCGATCGAGCGAATCGGCTGACGGCGTCCCTGACCGGAGTGCTCGCCGCGGCCGACAGCGACGTGCACGGCGCTATTCGCGCCGCCGTGCGGTTCCTGCTGGACGCGGCGCGGGCCGACCCGCTGGTCAAGTGCCTGGTTTCCGGGCCTGACGGTGATCTACTCGCCCTCGTCACCACCGGCTCCGCGCCGATCATCGACGGCACCACCCGGGCGCTCACCGACTACGTGACCGAGGTGCGCCCGGGCACCGACGCGCGCCGCGTTGCGGTGGCCGCGGACGCGTTCACTCGGCTCGTGATCAGCCACGTCGTCCTCCCCGACCGCGAGATCGACGACGCCGCCGACGACGTGGCCGACGTCATCGGACCCTACCTGATGGAGGTGCTGTCGGCGACCTGAACGGGCCACCCGCAGGATTTGCCGCTGTCGGCGTCATCCGGACCCACCGGAGGGCCAGACCCAAAGTCGACCTGTGCACCGAGCACGAGCCTGACCATCGTGCGGGCCACGTCGTCGATGTCATCGCGACCCGGATCGAACCACTTGTAGACCCAGCTCGTCATGCCCAGCAGGGCGTGGGCGGCATGCCGGGCGTCGACGTCGGGAAGCCCGCCCTCCGCGACGGCGGCGTCGACGATCTCCGCGATCCGCCGCACGTAGGCGCGCTCCTTCTGCCGGATGGCGACGTCGAACGAGCCGTCCAGACGCGGCCTCTGGTCGAAGAACACCGAGAACAGGCTCGGCTCCTCGGCCATGATCCGAACCTGGTGTTCGATCAGCGCGGCCACCCGGACCCTCGGGTCGGAGATCTCGGAGAGCTGGTCGAGCCGCTGCAGGGAGAGCGTGATGGCCCGGTCGAAGATCAGGTACAGCAGTTGAGCCTTGCTGCGCACGTAGTGGTAGAGGCTGGCCTTACGCAGCCCCAGGACGGTGGCGACATCGTCGAGCGACCCGGCGTCGTAGCCCCGCTCGTGGAACACCCTGGTGGCGGTGTCGATGATCTCCTCGAGCCGCCTGCGGTACTCGGGCGACGGTTCGGTGAGCCGTGGACGCCCGGGCCGACGTCGCGGAACAGCCGCTGTGTCGTCCCGACCCGCTGGTGAGGCCACTCGGTCACCCCCTATGCCGCCACTGTAGTGACTGCGACGACCAGCCGGGGCCTGCGGGTCAGGCCGGACCGCGGACGACCACCCAGCGCTCGACCTCGTGCCGCTGGATCTTGCCGGTGGTGCTGCGGGGCAGGTCGGTCTCGGCGACGAACCGGACGTCCTTGGGTACCTTGTATCCGGCCAGTTGCCCGCGCAGTACGCACAGCAGGTCCTCGGCGCTCAGCTCCGCCCCCTCGACGCGTGCGACGACCGCCACCGGCACTTCTCCCCACCGCTCGTCGGGCCGGCGGACGACGACCGCGTCCGCGACCCGGGGATCGGCCAGCAGGAACCGTTCGATCTCCGCCGGGTAGACGTTCTCCCCACCCGATTTGATCATGTACTTGACGCGGTCGACGAAGTCGAGGGTCCCGTCGGGGTTGCGGCGGAAGCTGTCGCCGGTGTGGAACCAGCCACCGCGGAAGTCCTCGGCGTTCGCCTCGGGTGCCGCCCAGTAGCCGCTGAACAGCGTCGGGCCCCGGAAGGCCAGCTCGCCGGGCGACCCGTCGGGCACGTCCTGGTCGTCCGGGTCGACCAGTCGCACCAGGCACAGCGGATTCTGCCGTTTCGTCAACGACACCGGTGCCTCCCCCACCGGCAGCCGGTTCCCCGAGGCCGGTGCCATCCCGCTCTCCGTCGAGCCGAACGTATTGGCGTAGGGACAGTCCAGCAGCCTGGTCAACTCGGCGATCTGCCATCGCGGCACAAGGTCCGCCATCGCGCCGACGAGCTTGACCCCGCGCACCGCGGACCCGTCGGCCAATGCGGCCAGCAACGGGTCGATCATGCCCGGCATCGCCACCAGCCAGCTCAACCGGTGCCGCGCCAGCGCGCCGACGATCGTATCGAGGTCCAGGCCGTCACAGACCACGACGCGCCCACCGAGCATCAGCGTGATCAGGCTCTGGTCGGTGGAGGCCATGTGGAACATCGGCGCCCACGCCACGAACGCGTCGTCGGCAGTGGCACCGGTAATCGTGGCGAACAACCCGGCGCGGGCGATCATCGCCCGGTGGCTGATCAGCGCCCCCTTGGGCAGACCGGTCGTACCGCTGGTGTAGAGGATCGTCAGGCCGGCCTCGGGGTCGACAGGTCCGGTGGCGCCGATGCCCACGGGCTCGGCAACGGCGATCCGCGCCTCGAGGTCCTCGCCCAGCACCACCACCGGGCCGACCCCGTGGTCGACCGATGCCAGCAGAGCACCGAACCGGGCCGAGACCAGTATCAGCACCGGCTCGACGAGCCCGATGCAGTGAGCCAGCTCGTCGGTCACCAGCCGCCAGTTCAGGCAGGCGGTGATGGCGCCCAGACGCCCGGCCGCGAGCTCCAGCTCGAGGTACTCGTGGCGGTTCTCGGCCAGCACCGCGACCCGGTCGCCACGGCGCACCCCCCACGCCACCAGTACCCCGGCCAGCCGCGCGACCCGGTCGTCGAGCTCCCGATAGGTCCAGCTCCGCGCGCCCTCCTCGATCGCGACCGCGTCCGGCGCTGCCCACGCCTGCTCGGCGACCAGGTCGGCCACCGTCACGGCGAAGCACGCGGACGGCACGCCGGGCCCGGCCCCGCTCATCGGCGGTCGGCCGTCAGGACGAGGGCGGAGCCGTCGGTGAGCGCCCCGGAGGTGACGACGCCGACCTCGTGACGCGGCACCTGCCGGTCCCCACCACGACCCTGGATCTGCAGGACCGCCTCGGCCACGGTGTTCATGCCGTGCAGGTACCCCTCGGCGAGCAGGCCGCCGTGGGTGTTGACCGGCAGCGGCCCTTCCAGCGACGTGTTGCCTGCACGGACGAACGCGCCCGCCTCGCCGCGCCCGCAGAACCCCAGCCCTTCCAGGCCCATCAGCACGACGCTGGTGAAACAGTCGTAGATCTCGGCGAAGTCGACGTCCGCCGGGGTGATGCCGGCGCGGCCGTACAGCTCGTCGCGCAGCCGATAGGTGAAGTTGCGGCTGTAGTCGTCGTGCATGATCTGGTCGCCGACGTCGAGCCCCGGCCGCGGACCGGCCCGGTACACGGCCGATGCCACGACCGCCGGCGGGTGCCGGAGGTCCCGGGCACGCTCGAGCGTGGTGACCAGGACGGCGCAGGCACCGTCGACCTCACTCGTGCAGTCCGCGACGCGGAACGGCTCGGCGATCATGGGCGATGCCAGGTAGGCATCGAGATCCAGCGGGCCACGCAGGATCGCCCGCTCGTTGGCCTGCGCGTAGCGCCGCTGTGCCATCGCGACGGCCGCGAGGTCACGGTCCGAGCCGCCGGTCTCGTGCAGGAAGCGCTGCGCCCACATCGCGATGTACATGAGGTACGCCGAGTAGCCGATCGGGTACCGGTACTGGGCGGCGGGACCGGGCAACGGCGTGCTGCCGACCCTCGATCCGGAGCGCCCGTTGAGCGCGCGGAACACCAGGACGTTTTCGGCATAGCCCTGCGCGACGGCCATCGCGGCCTGCTGCACCATGAAGCACGGGGACTGGCCGCCCTGGTTGAAGTCCATCACGAAGCGCAGCTCCGGCAGGGCGAGCGTGGTGGCGACCGCCTCGCCGGACACGGAGTCGTTGGAGAGGCTGAAGGTGACGACCCCGTCGATGTCGCTGGGCGGGATGCCCGCGTCCTCGGCCGCCGCTGCGGCTGCCGAGGAGGCGAGGTCGAGAACCGATCGGCCGGACTCCCTGCTGAAGGGGGTGTAGCCGACGCCGGACACCGCTGTCGCACGCATGTCGCCTCCTGCGGCGACCGTACGTATGCCCCCGGCGGTCGTCAACCGAGCGTTCGAGATTCGTCTGTGCCGTCGAACAGCTGTGCCGTCGAACAGCTGTGCCGTCGAACAGCTGTGCCCTGTTAGGTTCGCCCCATGCCCGACCAGGCCGTACCCGCGTCCCCCGCAGCGCCGGCCGCCGACGTGGACAGCGCGGCGCACTGGCGCACCCTGCGTCAGCACCGGCTGGCGCTGCAGGAGTGTGAGGCGTGCGAGCGCAGGAGGTTCCCGCCGACGCCGCGATGCCCGTTCTGCGCCGATCCGCGCTCGCGGTGGGAGACGGTCGCCGGCACGGGGACCGTCTACTCCGCGGTCACCGTCCACCGCACCCTCGACGCGGCCTTCGACGGCGAGACCCCCTACACGGTCGTCACCGTCGACCTCGACGGCGGTGGCCGGATGCTCGGCCGTGCCGCAGACGGACGGCTCGACATCGGCGACCGGGTGACGCCGAGCTACCTCGACCACGACGGCTGGACCGAGCTGCGCTTCGGCCTCGCGCGACCCTCTGCCCACGGCCGGACGGCACCCCGATGACCACCGATCCATCTCGACGTCGGCCGACCGGCCGCGGGGCCCTGCAGGCGGCCCTCGCGGTGGGCGGGGCCGTGCTGGGCGGCGCGGCCGCGCCAGGCCGGCGCCGCGTGCGGTGCCGGCACCCCCTCCCCCGCACCGCGGCGGGCACGGGACCCCCTGGTGCTACTGCACGGCGTCGGCGGCACGTGGCAGGTTTGGGGGGAACCCGTGCTGCCGCTGTTTTGGGGGGAACCCGTGCTCCCGCTGTTGGAGCCGCATCACGACGTTATCGCGGCAACGCTGCGCGGCCGCGGCGGCGAGCCGTTCCCGCCCGGTGCCGAGGTGTCGCTCGACGTGATCGTCGACGGGTCGAGGCGGACCTCGACCGGGCCGGTCTCACGACGGTGCACCTGGTCGGGAACTCGCTGGGCGGCTGGGTCGCGCTCGAGCTGGCCTGCCGGGGGCGGATACGCTCGGTCGTGCTGTTCGGCCCGGGCGGCGCGTGGGGTCCACCGCGCGGAACACCGCCGTCACGACGACGATCCGCTGGACGCTGCTGGTCTTCGCCCGGCTCTCCGTCACGCGGATGCCATCGCCGCGCAGCCCCGCCTCCGCTCCGCGCTCCTGGGGATGAAGGTCGAGCACCCCGACAACGATTCCCGCTGCCTTCCTCGCCGGCGCAATCCGCTCGGCTGCCGAGTCACCGTCGATCCCTCGGCTGCTCCAGGTGCTCACGCGCCGCCAGCTCGCTCCGCTGCCCCCCGGGAACCGGTCCAGGTCGAGTGGGCCGAGCGCGACCGCGTCATCCCGTTCGAGCACTTCGGTCGACCGCTGATGGAGCGGGTCCCGGGAGCCGAGCTCGTCCGCGTGGCCGGCATCGGCCACGTCCCGATGTTCGACGATCCCGACGCCGTCGCCCGGCTGATCCTCGACGTGACGGGCGCGGTGGACCGGTCCGCGACGCCCGGCTGACGGAGTCCCTACGGTTGTTCCCTGAACGTCTACCCAGCGATGTAGCGGCCTCGACACGTCCTGACACGACGAACGGTCTTTGAGAATCCGCCGGCGACCGCCAACCCGAACTCATGCGGTCTCTCGGGCCGGGTGGACAACCGGCGCCCGTGCCGTCGGTCTCGGCCGAGGAGCGTGAGCGGTGAGCTGGAAAGCATCCGGAAAGGACACGATCGGCGACGTCATCGCGGCCAACACACAGGCATGTCCGGACAAGGTCGCCGTCCACTTCGACTCGGGCGGGATCTCGTTCGGCGAGCTGGACCACGCTCGACCGCCGTCGCCAACACCCTGCTCGGGTGGGGCGTGCGGTCCGGCGACGCGGTTGCCGTTCTGATGGAGAACCGGCCGGAGATGCTGGACTCCTGGTTCGGCGTCGCCATGACGGGCGGCCTGTACGTCTCAGGGCCTGGGCGATCGGGGGCGCAGGCGGCTACGGCGCCGGCCTGACCCGCCACCTCGCCGAGGGTGGGGAAAAAGGTCGTCGAGCTCGACCGCCCGCTGCGACCGGCACGCCGCGCCGGGGCGAAGTCCGACGTGATCGACGCCGAACGCCCCGCCCGCGACGCGCGGGCCCGCACGAAGCTGGCGGCACCGAAGACGGAACCACACCGGACGGCGTTGGCGGTGTTGCTGGCCGGGCGACGCAGCGCCGTGGACGCCGCCAGCACCGCGCAGCGGCAACTCCGAGCGCTGGTGATCACCGCCCCAGAGCAGGTGCGGGCCCGGTTCCGCGGCCACTCCACCCCGCACACTGATCGATATCGCCAGTCGGGTTCGACCCGGTCGTGCGGTCCTGGCGGCCTGCGTTGTTCGGCGTTCGGTGTGCCCAACGAGATCGCCGAGGACGAGGTGATGGCCTGCGTGGTCCCCGCGCCGGGCGCCACGTTGACCCCGGCCGAGCTGGTGGATCCCTGCGTCGCCACCATGCCGTCGTTCGCAGTACCCCGGTGCCTGGACTACGTGGCAGAGCTCCCGAAGAACCCGATGGGACGGGTACTGACGACCGAGCTGCGCGATCGCGGCGTGACAGAGACGACCTGGGACCGCGAGAAGACCACATACTCTGTCCGACATGTAGAATGTGCTTCGATATTGTGTGCTAGCGTCGACGAGTCCGTCAGTACTCGATATCCAGGGAGTTCCTGTGGTCAGGACCGGTGCAGCAGGCGTGCCGGGCGCCGATCGGCGTGACCGGCGCGTGGCCACCCGTCGCCACATGATCCTCACCGCCGCCGCCACGTCGATGGCCGAGCACGGGTACGAGCGGGTGACGCTGGAGCAGATCGGTGAGCAGGTCGGGCTGTCGGCGACCGGGCTCTACCATTACGTCGGCGGCAAGGAGGACATCCTCGCCCAGCTGATGACCGACACGATCGCGGAGATCGGCCGCGAGACCGACGTGCTGGCCGCCGGCTCCACCGACCCCGAAGTGCTGTTGCGCGCCTTCGTCCGCGCGCACCTGCGGGTCGCGGTGACGACACCGGCCGGACGGGTGCTGAGCAACCACCAGGACATCGTGGTCAGCGAGACCTACAGCGACGTCATCCGGGACGCGCGCCGCCGCCACGAGCGGCGACTGGAATCCATCCTCGCGGATGGAGCGGCCGCGCAGGCGTTCCGCGCTCCCGATCCGCGGACCACCGCTCGGTTCGTCCTGGGCGCTCTCAACGGGGTCCCCCGATGGGCAGGCCCGCAGGCCACCGCCGCCGCCACCGACAAGATCGGTGACCAGCTCGTCGACCACCTGATCAGCGGCATCGGGGTCGGTGCGTCTCCACCGGGCTCCCGATGAACGGGCAACCGACCGGATCGATCCACGAAGGGGTGGGAATGACCGAAGTCCGAGAGGTTCCGCAGGCCGAGTCGCGCTTCACCGAGCTGACCTATGCCGTGATCGACGGCGTCGCCCGGATCGCGCTGAACCGTCCCGCCGAGCTCAACTCCTTCAGCACCAACCTGTACCGCGAACTCCGCGACGCGGTCCGGTTGGCCACCATCGACGACGGGGTCGACATCGTCGTCATCACCGGCACCGGCCGTGCCTTCGCCACCGGCGGCGACCTCAAGGAGGTCTTGGCGTACCTCGAACCCGGTGCCGATCCGCTCGACATCTACCGCTTCGAGGACAACCTGCCCTTCGAGACCGTACGGCAGTGCCCGAAGGTCACGATCGCGGCGGTCAACGGGATCTGCATGGCCGGGGGCCTCATCACGACCATGTCGTGCGACATCTCCGTCGCGGTGGCCGACGCCGTCTTCGCCGCTCCGGAGGGCAAGGTCGGCGTGGCCGAGGGCTGGATGCCGGCCGTCATGTTCGGCCGGGTGAGCCTGTCGAAGATGCGCTACCTCGCCCTGACCGGCACCGCGATCCCGGCCGACAAGGCCGAGCGCTGGGGTCTGATCACCGAGGTCGTGCCCGACGCCGCCGCGCTCGACCGCCGCGTCGACGAGATCATCGCCGAGGTCCGTGGCACCTCGCCCGCTGTGCGGCGGTCCTACAAGCAGACCATCAACGACATCGCCCCGGCCGGGAAGATGGGCGACTTCCGGGAGGGCACCGGCACCCCCGACGGCATCGAGGGCCTGCGCGCCTTCGCCGAGAAGCGACCGCCGCGGTACCGCAACGGCTCGCACCCGATCTGACGCCACCCCGCAACCGCAACGGGCCGGATCGGGCCGACCCTTCCGAAGGATCGACACACGGGAGACGACGATGCGTGACTGGAACGGACTGCTCACCCAGCTCACCCCGGAGAAGGCCGCCGACTTCCGGTCGCAGGGGTACTGGGCCGAGGATCGGCTCTGCCACCAGGTCGACGAGGCGGTGTTGCGAACGCCGGAAAGGGCGGCCGTCGTGGACCGGGGCGGCTCCACCAGCTACGTGGAGCTGCAGCGGCTGAGTCACGTGGTCGCGGCCGGCCTGGCCGGGCTCGGCGTCAGGCCCGGTGACGTCGTGAGCTGGCAGTTGCCCAACCGGCTCGAGGTGGTCACGCTGATGGTGGCCTGCACCCGCCTCGGTGCCGTGTTCAACTCGCTCGCGCCGATCTTCCGCGAGCGCGAGGTGTCGACGATGCTGGCATTGGGCGCCCCGAAGGTGGTGGTCACCGTCGAGTCCTTCCGCGACTTCGACCACGCCAAGATGATGAGCTCCATCGCCCGGTCCCTGCCCGAGATCCCCACAGTGGTGGTGATCGACGGTGCCGGCGGTGACCTCGGCTGGCCGCAACTGCTGTCCGACGGGGAGGCACGGCTCGACGCCGAGGGCCCGGTCGACGCCGGGACCAGCGCGGACGCTGTCGCGCAGCTCGCGTTCACCTCCGGCACCACCGGCGAGCCCAAGGGCATCCTGCACACCCACAACAGCCTCTACTACGGCGGGCGCGTCATCGTCGAGCGCCGCGAGCTGACCGCCGACGGGGTCTACCACATGGCCTCCACCCTCGGGCACCAGACCGGCATCCTGTTCGGCATCCTCGCCCCGATCCACCTCGGTGCGACCATGGTCCTGCAGGACGTGTGGGACGCGGGCGACTACCTGGACATGGTCGAGGCGAACGGCGTCACCATGACCAACGGGGCGACGCCCTACCTGCAGGACACACTGGAGCGCGCCGACTTCGCGGCCAGGGACACCACCACGCTGCGGCAGGTCGGCTGCTTCGGGTCGGGCTTCCCCAGCCCGCTCGCCCGCCGGGCCGCGGAGATGCTCCCCGACGTCGAGTTCTACGGGATCTGGGGGATGACCGAGGTCGGCCTCGCCACCTCGCACTCCCCCGGCGATCCGCGCGAGATCGTGTGCGACACCGACGGCCACGCCGTGTTCCCGATCGAGGTGGCGATCCGCAGCGACGACCTCACCGAGGAGCTCGGCCCCGACGAGGAGGGCGAGATGGTCGTGCGCGGCCCGTCGCGGCACCTGGGCTTCCTGCAGCCCGGTCTGGCTCCGTCGCACTTCCTCGACGGCGACTGGTACGTCACCGGTGACCGGGGCCGGATCCGTTCCGACGGCCGGCTGGTAATGACCACCCGGAGCAAGGACATCATCATCCGAGGCGGCGAGAACATCCCCGTTCTGGAGGTCGAGAACGTCCTGATCGAGCACCCCGACGTCTGGTCCGCCGCCGTGGTGGCCGTGCCCGACGAGCGGCTCGGCGAGAAGGCCTGCGCCTGCCTCGTCCTGCGCCACGGCGCCTCCTTCGACCTGGCCGAGCTGCGACGCTGGCTGGCGGAGAAGAAGGTCACCCGCCAGTTCTGGCCCGAGTACGTGCAGGTCTACCCGGAGTTCCCGGTCACCCCGAGCGGCAAGATCAAGAAGTTCGCGCTGCGCGAGCAGGTAGCGGCGATCGCTACCGGACCCATCGGTCGAGGAGCCTGACGTGATGAGCGACAGCCCGCTGCGGGATGCGATCGCCATCGTCGGCGTCGGGGAGTCCGCCTACTCCCGCCGGTCCGCGGTGCCGGTGCCGACCTTGATGGTCGAGGCGGTGCGCGACGCCATCGCGGACGCCGGCATTGACGTCGACGAGGTCGACGGGATCGTCTCCGACGCCGCGGTCGCCCCCCACCTGCTGCCTGCCGACGAGCTCGCCGCCAACCTCGGCCTGAGCGACCGGGTCTTCACCGCGCAGATGTCGGTGGGCGGCGCGGGCAGCGTCGGGGCGCCCCTGCTGGCGGCCCAGGCCATCGCGACCGGTGCGGCGAAGACCGTGGTGTGCTACTTCGGCGTCGACTGGGGCTCGGCACCAGGCGGCCCGTACCGGTTCCACGGCACCGACCCGTACAAGGCGAGCCTCGAGATGCCCTTCGGCTTCTACGGGCAGCCGGTCTACTTCGCCGCCGTCGCTCGCCGCTACATGCACCGCTACGGCCTCACCCCCGAGGACCTCGCCGACGTCGCGATCTCCACCCGCGCCTGGGCGGCGCTGCACCCGGGGGCGATGAAACGCACACCACTCACCCGCGCGGACTACCTGGGCTCACCCATGATCGCGGACCCGCTGCGGGTGCTGGACTGTTGCCTACTCACCGACGGCGCCGCGGCGTTCGTGATGACCTCGACCGCGCGGGCACGCGACTGCCGACACCGCCCGGTCTCCGTGGCCGGCGTGTCGTTCAGTGGTGCGGCCATGTCCGGGCACTCCTACCTGGCCCAGCACGAGGACTACCTCGCCACACCGGCTCAGGTGACGGGACCGCGGGCGCTCGGGATGGCCGGAATCCGCCCCGAGGACGTCGACTTCGCCGAGATCTACGACTGCTTCACCATCAGCTGTCTGCTGCAGGCCGAGGACCTGGGCTTCGCGCCGAAGGGCGCTGGTGCCGCGCTGTTCGCCGACGGGCAGGCCGCCCCGGGCGGATCGCTGCCGATCAACACCCACGGCGGCCTGCTCTCTCACTCCTACGTGCTGGGGATCAACCACGTCGTCGAGGCGGTGGCGCAACTGCGCGGCGGGTGTGGCGACCGGCAGGTGCCCGGCGCGGAGGTCGGGCTCGTGTCGGGATACGCGGGCTGGGAACACGCGAGCCTGGTGCTGACCGCATGAGCGCGCCCGATGACAGCGCCGCCGGCCCGTGGGTCCCCGACACGACGTGGCCGGTCCTGCAGGAGTTCTGGGCCGCCGCACGCACGGGTCACCTGGTGTTCCCGCGCTGCACGGCGTGCGGCCGGTACCAGTGGTACCCCCAGGCGATGTGTCCGGCGTGCCGCGCAATGGCGTTCGCCTGGGACGAGGTCGCGCCCGACGGCTACGTGTTCAGCCACACCACGCTGCGGCGCAGCTTCGTCCCCGGTGCGGACGGCCAGCAGGCTCGGCACATCGTGTTGGTCAAGTTCCTGCACGTGCCGGGCGTCACCCTGGTCACGAACGTGCGCGAGGACGTCGAGCCCCGGGTCGACCTGCGGGCGCGGATCGCCTTCGACGAGGTCGCGCCCGGGGTGTCGCTTCCGGTCAGCGAGCTGTACGAGGTCTGACAGTGAGGATGTAGGGGAGCCCCGCAGCGGTCGTCCTGACCCAAGCACTGACTGGCTGCGTGCCTTCAACGGGATCTGTCGGTCGGTCCGCTGCGGGGCTCGTTGTGCACTCGCCAGACTCGCGGTGTGACCTCATAGGAGCCTGTGCCACCAGGCACCCATCACTGTCTTGTCCACTCGCCCGGCTGGTGCGTGCTGCCCTGCCCGGTCGAGAGAACAGGTCAGCCATGCCCACGATGACACAGCCCGATCCCGTCCCACAGTCGACCGTCGAGGTGACCGGCGGGGTGGATACGCACAAGGACACCCACACCGCCGCCGCGCTCGATGCCGCCGGACGAACGTTGGGGACCGCGCAGTTCCCGACCACCCCGGCCGGCTACGCCGCGCTGCTGAGCTGGCTGCGCGGCTTCGGCACCCTGATGCTGGTCGGGATCGAGGGCACCGGGGTCTACGGTGCCGGGCTCGCCCTGTGTCTGCGGGTCGCCGGGGTGGCGTTGGTGGAGATCGACCGCCCGGACCGCAAGACACGGCGCTGGCAGGGCAAGTCCGACCCGGTCGACGCCGAGGCCGCCGCCCGGACCGCGCTTGCCGGGCACCGTACCGGTGTCCCCAAGCACCGCGACGGCACCGTGGAAGCGCTGCGGCTGCTGCGGGTGGCCCGCCGCAGCGCCGTGGCTGGTCGTGCGGATGCCCAACGCCGGATGAAAGCCCTGGTCGTGACCGCCCCGGACACCCTGCGCAGCGTGCTGCGCGAGCTGAGCGACCGCCGCCTCATCGATCTGTGCGCCACGCGGCGACCCGACCGGGCCGCCGCCGGTGACCCGACCGTCGCCGCGGTGATCGCGTTGCGGGCCCTCGCCCGCCGCCACCAGCAGCTCTCGATCGAGATCGACGAGCTCGACGCGCTGATTGCCCCGCTCACCGAAGCGGTCAACCCCACCCTGTGCGGACTGTTCGGGGTCGGCCCCGACGTCGCCGGACAGCTGCTGGTCACCGCCGGGCAGAACCCCGACCGGCTGCGCTCCGAGGCCGCGTTCGCGATGCTCTGCGGCGCAGCCCCGCTACCGGCGTCCTCGGGACGCACCCACCGACACCGGCTCAACCGCGGCGGTGACCGCCACGCCAACTGCGCGCTGCACCGGATCGTGCTGTGCCGGCTGCGCTGGGACCCCCGCACCCGCGCCTACGCCGAGAAACGCACCGCCGAGGGTATGAGCAAGAAAGAGATCATCCGCTGCCTCAAACGCTACGTCGCCCGCGAGGTCTACACCGCCCTGCTCAGTCCCCGCCCTTCCTCCACCCCGGCCATCCCTTCCGCCGCGTAGGAGGAGTCCACGTGGAGCGCCCGCAGCGCAGCGAGGACGAACGACGTTGACACCGACCAGCGGCGGAAGACGATCTACCGGGAGGAAGGCAGCCACGACACCGCTCAACCGGAACGATCTTCAAACCACCGCTTGACAACCATAGGAGCATCCGCCCGGTCACACCGTTGCGGCGAGCCGGGCCCGCACGCCGGCGAGCCGCTCGTACTGGCCCAGGACGTCGACCGCGGTCGGCATCATCACGAACGCCTCGGCCCCGGCGTCGCGATACCGGGCCAGCGCGTCGGCCACGCGGTCCTCGCTGCCGATCACGCACCACCGCTCGATGGCCTCGACGGGCAGGCCGTACTGGCCGGCGACGAACCGCTCCAGCTCCCCGCGACCCGTCTCGGCATTGTCGGTGACGTGCACGAACACCAGCATGACGGTGGTGCACACCGGGCGGTGGAACTCCTGGGCGTGGGCCCGCAGATCCTCGACCGCCCGGCGCACCCGCTCGGGTTCCAGCCACACCGCGAACCAGCCCTCGGCGAGCCGAGCCGCGCGCCGCACCGCATGGGCCGAACGACCGCCGACCACCAGCGGAGGCCGCGAGGACGGCACGGGTTCCAGCTTCGGCGAGCGCACCGGGAGCAGCGGGCCCGGATGGTCCACGGCCTCGCCGCGCAGCAAGGCGTCGACGACGCCGATGGCCTCGTCGAGCCGGCGGCCCCGCTGTGCCACGGGGTAGCCGGCAGCCTCGAACTCGGCCGGGTTCTCCCCGCCGACACCGACGCCGACGATCAGGCGGTCGGGAGCGAGCGCCGCGACCGTCCCGAGCTGCTTGGCCGTCCACACCGGGTTGCGCATCGGCAGCAGCAGCACGCCAGTGCCCAGCACCAGCCGCTGGGTCACCGCGGCGACGGCGGCCAGCGCCCCGCACGGCTCCAGGACCGGCGGGTGGAAAGTCAAGTGGTCACCGACCCAGCCCGAGTCGAACCCGAGGTCCTCCGCCAGCCGCGCGGCCGCCAGCAGCGGTGGTGTGCCCAGCCGCAGCGGGTCGAAGTTCGGCAGCATCACGCCGAAACCGGACTCCCGCACTGTCAGGGGCGCGCTCACGCGGTTGCGACCTGGCCCAGCTCGCCGTCGTTGATCCGCTTGGTGAGCTCCCGCTTGAGGATCTTTCCGACCGGGTTGACCGGCAGCGCGTCGATCAGGTGATAGGTCTTGGGGATCTCGAATCCCGCGAGCCGGCCGCGGCAGAACGCGATGAGCTCCACCGCGTCGATGGTAGCGCCCTGCGCCGGCACGACACACGCGCACACCCGCTCGCCCCACTTTTCGTCGTGGGCACCGACGACGGCCACCTCGCGGACCGCCGGATGCTCGACCAGCACGCTCTCGACCCGTACGGCGTAGACGTTCTCGCCTCCGGTCTTGATCACTTCCTTGCCGCGGCCCTCGAAGTAGAAGTACCCGTCCGGGTCGCGGCGCAGCATGTCGCCGGTGTGGAACCATCCCCCGCGCCAGGCACGCGCGGTCTCCTCGGGGTCGGCGTAGTACTCGGGAATCACCGATGCGCCGCGCAGCAGCAGCTCACCAGGGGTATCGGGTGCGACATCACGATCCTCCTCGTCAACCAGGCGCCACTCGAGCCGGGCATCCAGCCGCCCGACCGACTGCCGGCGTTCAAAGACGTCCTTGCCGCGCAGCAGGCAGGTCGTGGTGTTCTCGGTCTGGGAGTACAGGTAGAACAGCTCGGTGTCCGGCAGGTACTTCGCCACCACGTCACGGTTGAAGAAGTTGCCGCCGGGGACGAACAGCTTCGTGATGCTCGACAGGTCGTAGTCGTCGATGCCGGCGTCGACGAGCCAGTTGAACAGCACCGGCGGCATCAGGAAGACGTAGCTGACCTTCTCCCGGTCGATGATCGAGAGGAACTCGGTGGGGTCGAACTTCGGGGTGACGATCGTGGACGCGCCCACGATCATGTGTGTCAGCGTCGTGACCAGGATGGACGCGTGATACGGCGGCATGGGGTGCAGGCAGACGTCCTGCGGCCGGAAGCCGATGTTCCACTGGAACGCGTAGTGGTTCTGCAGCACAGTCGAATGGGTATGCACCCCGAGCTTGGGCAGGCCGGTCGTGCCGCCGGTGGAGAACAGGATCACCGGGTCGTCGTCGCCGACCCCCGCCGGGAGCGGCACCCCCGCGCCCGACGCCACCATATCCTCGTAAGCCAGAACGCCGTCCGCCGCCGGCCGGGGCCCGATCTCCACGACCGTCGCGATCCCGGCCAGTAACCCGGCCGCACGCATCGCCGACACGCGATCACGATGGTCCGGCCCGACAACCAGCACCCGGGCACCGCACTTGGCGACCAGCGCGTCGATCTCGTCGTCGAGGCGGCGGGTGACCATCGGCGCCAGGACCGTGCCCGCCTTCGCACACGCGAAGAACAGCTCCGGCATCTCGACGCAGTTCTCCAGCACCGCGGCGACGGTGTCGCCCCTGCCGAGACCCAGCCCGGCGAAGCCGCCGGCCAGCCCTCTGGTCCGGTGCTCCAGCTCGGCATAGGTGAGCGAGCACTCGCCGACCGTGATCGCCTTCTTGGTCGGGAACTCCTGCGCGTGCGAGGTGATGAAACGCCCGAGGTTCATCGTCATGCCGGGGCTCCTTGCGGTCGGCGCCGCACCGGCGCGCTGGGGTTGAGCACGAAGCCGTCGTAACCGCGCGCCGCAGCGGCGTCGCACGCCTTGCGGTACGTCCCGACGCCCGCGACGTAGGGGTAGACGACGCGGGGTTTGCCGGGCACGTTGGCACCCGTCCACCAGGAGTCCACCGCGCCCAGCAGGGTGCGCGCCGCGACACGCGCGGCGTGCTCGACCCACCCGTCCTCGGCTTCGACCGTGGGCTCGATGAGGTCGTGACCGTTGCGACGCAGGTGCTCCAGGCAGTCGCCGATCCAGTCGACGTGCTGCTCGATGCAGGTGGGCATGTTGGAGAACACCGAGGGGCTGAGCGGACCGGTGATCGTGAACAGGTTCGGGAACCCGGCGGACATCAGCCCCAGGTGGTTCCGGGGTCCGTCGGACCACTTCTTCCGGAGCTCGACACCGTCCCTCCCGACGATGTTCATCGCCAGCAGCGATCCGGTCATGGCGTCGAATCCGGTGGCCAGCACGAGGACGTCGAGCGGGTACTCGGTGTCGCTCGTGCGCAGGCCGCCGGCGGTCACCTCCTCGACCGGGGTGCGATGCAGGTCGACCAGTGTCACGTCGTCGCGGTTGTACGTCTCGTAATAGCGGGTGTCCAGGGCCGGGCGGCGGGTGCCGAAGGGATGGTCGCGTGGCGTGAGCACCTCCGCCGTGGCTCCCTCGCGGACCACCTCACCGATACGGGCACGCACGAAGTCCGCAGCCACGTCGTTGGCGGTGCGGTCGGTCAGCACGTCGGCGAACCCGCCGAAGACGAATCGCATCCCGCCCTCGTCCCAGAGGCCGCGGTACAGCGCCTCCCTCTCCTCCGGCGACACCGACAGGGCCGAGCGCGGGTCGACGTCGAACGGGAAACCGCCCAGCGAGCGGCGGCAGCGCTCGCGGATCGCGTCGTAGTTCGCCTTCACGTCGGCGCTCTGCACAGGGTCGGACGGCGCATTGCGCGCAGGGACGCTGTAGTTGGGGGTGCGCTGAAAGACGGTCAGGTGCTCGGCCTGCTCGGCGAGCAGCGGGATCGACTGCACTCCCGACGAGCCGGTGCCGAGTACCCCGACACGGCAGCTGGTGACCTCGACCGGCTCGTGCGGCCATCGTCCGGTGTGCAGCACCGGCCCGCGGAAGTTTTCGACGCCGGGCAGTGCCGGAACGTTCGGTGTGGACAGGCAGCCGACCGCGGAGATCAGGAACCGGGCGCGGACCTGCACGCCGGTGTCGGTGCGCACCGACCAGCAGGACCCTCCCTCGTCGAACGTTGCCGCCACCACGCGGGTGTCGAACCGGATGTCACGCCGCAGGTCGAACCGGTCAGCGACGTGCTCGAGGTAGTGCAGGATCTCCGGTTGCGACGCGTAGCGCTCGCTCCACTCCCATTCCTGCTGCAGCTCCTCGGAGAAGGAGTAGGAGTAGTAGACGCTCTCGGAGTCGCAGCGGGCGCCCGGGTAGCGGTTCCAGTACCACGTGCCGCCCACCCCGGACCCCGCCTCGTAGCCGCGTGCGCTGAGACCGAGCTCGCGCAGCTTGTACAGCATGTAGAGGCCCGCGAAGCCGGCCCCGACGACGACCGCGTCAACGCCGTCGTCCGCCCCGCGCACCGCGCTCACCGCTGCCCCGCGCCGAGGACGGGGAACCGGGGTGCGACGAAGGACGTGCGGCCCGCCTTCCAGAACAACGTCTCGCCCAGGTGCTCCGCCACATCACGACGCGGCAGGTCGAGCGGGTCGGCGTCGGTCGGGCGCGACTCGAGGTGCTCGGTCAGCTGCAGCCAGTACGTGGCCGGGCCGAGCCTGGTCACCTCGTGCGCCGGCGCCGATGCCACGACGTCTCCGCCGATCAGGTCGACGTACGCGGGCCCCAGCACCGTCCCCCACCACATCTCCGGGAGCCACGCCCGCAGGTTCTGCGGTGTCAGGTAGACGAAGCCCGGTGGCTCACCGTCCGGGCCGTCCGCGCCGGGCAGGACGTCGACATAGCCGAAGTCGGCCCCGAAGGTGGACGACACCTCCCGTACGAATCCGGCGAGACCGTCCGGGCCCGCTGCCGCGGCGTCGCACTCGAGCGTGATCGTGGCGTGCGTGTCGGTGGGATAGAACATCGGATGCACTCCTCCGCGGACCCGCCCGGGAGCGCGGGACTCCCAGAAGATCTCTCCGCCGGGGCTGCCGTGCACGGAGCGCACTGCCCGGGCCGAGCCGCCCCCGTCCCCCGGGCTCCGCAGCCCGGGAATCGCCCCGGGAACGTGCCGAGCAAGTATCGAGAACAGCCGGGCGAGCGCGTCGGCCCCGATGAGCGGGTCCCGGGTGAAGACCTGAGCGATGTGTGTTGTCATCCGGATGTCAGTGATGACATCCGGACGCTGTGGCGGTCATGCCTCCCCCGTGACGGCGGAGACCGCGGGCGTCGTCGCTGCCTCGGGATAAAACTGGTCCGACCAACGCCGGTAGGCCAGATAGGGCTTGGCCTCCTCGGGAGGCAGCGGGGGTCGCGCGATGTAGGTCATGTGCTCCCACACGACGAGGTCCCGATCCACCTGACGACGCAGGTGCTCGATCCGTTTGGCCGCCCGTTCGGTGGGCACCTCGGCATTCGGCTCGTGCCTGGGGACGAAGTTCGTCATCCGCAGGTCGGAGAGGGTGTCGTCGATGGGCGTGACCGACTGAATCTGGACGGTGTCGTCGATGCCCTCGAAGCGGAACAGAGCGATGCCGATCCCCCATCCCTGGATGTCGAGGTGTCCGACCTTCCCCCCGGCGGGAGTCAGCCACGTGTCGCCCTTGCCCCGGCCCCAGACCATCCGCTGCCGGGAGTGCCACAGCGGCCCCTCCCCGGAGAACTCGACGATCTCCGGCACGTCCGTCGCCTCGTGGACGTACTTCTGGTGCGCCGGATCGGCCAGGTTCTCGCCGAGGAACTGCGGCGCCACGGGACGGTTGAGCCACTCGCCGGTGCAGTGCGGGTGTACGGGATAGAACGTGTCGGCGTCGTACCCGGGGATCGTGGGTAGCTCCCACGTCGGCTCGCCGCCTGCGGCGTCGTACCAGAGCATGACCAGACCATTGACCTCGTGGACCGGCCACACGGTGACGCGCTGGCCCCGGTTGGGCTTGGTGCTGTAGGGGATCTCGGCGTTGCGCCCGTCGGCGCTCCACTGCCAGCCGTGGAACGGGCAGACGAGGTTGTCGCCGCACACCGAGCCGCCGTAGCCCATGTGCGCCCCGAGGTGGGGGCAATACGCATCCATGATCGACAACGCGCCTGACTCTCCGCGGAAAGCGACGAGATCACGGCCGAAGTACCGCAGCGGGACGACCTTGCCGACCTCGAACTCCGCCGACCAGCCCACATGGAACCAGCCCGTGGGGTGGTTCCGGTACGGGAAGCCGCGGCTCGACGCACTCCGCATAGGCGGTGACGCAGTGTTGACCACCCGAGAACCTCCATCGAACACAACGGGCCTACATCTGCAGCACCCTAGTTATTGCAACGATACTCACGATGTCGAGGATCATTCGAACATCGGAGGCCCGTACTGTCAAGGCAGAGCGACCCTCGAACAGACTCTCGGAGGCACTCGGAGCGCACGGACAGCCGTGCTGCCTGGGCGCCGGAAATCCGGGCGTCGACGGAGTCGCACCGTGTCGGGGCGCCCGACGCCAGCTTCCGGACCCTTCTGCCGAGTACCTCTACAGAGGTCACAGCGCGCCCACCGAGCGATGGGACCCTCAAGCGCAACATCGATCAATGAGGGAGCGGAGGAGGAGCTCGACCGTGTCGTCGGCATACGCGTCAACGTTTCGGCCAGCCGGGACCGCAGTTCGAGCGCGGTGGCGACGGTGCGGACCATCGCAGCACCGACGAGACAGTCTGAATCCCGCATCCGGGCCTGTCACAGGCACCGGGCCAGACCGTGTCGCCGCGAGTCAGTTTGCGTCAGGTCCAGGCGCTACACCTCCTTGGATTGTCGTCGCCTCGCGCATCGTGGAGATCGCGCAAATGCGTGGTACAGCCGACCTCGACTGCCCGCGAGAACATCTCCAGGAACAGCAATTCCCCGGCCGCCAGCGGCCTCATGACTTCGTTTCCGTCTTGGAGGTAGCGGAACTGATCGGCGGCGAACGGGTGCATCGTCACGCCTCGGGCGGGTCCAACCGTCCGGTGAGGTAGCGCTGCAGGTTCGGCGCGACGGCGGCGACGACGGTGGTGTGGTCGGCGGAGGCGAGCGGTTCGAGGCGGAGCACGTAGCGCACCATGCCCAGCCCGATGACCTGGGTGTCGGCCAGCGCGGCCGGAGCTCGGGCTGGTCGGGGCCACCGAGCTGACCACGCGGCCCAGGATCACCCGGCTGATGAATTCGCGCATCATCGCTGCGGCGGTCTCGTGTCCGGCGATGCTGCGGATCAGCGCCACCATCGCGCCGCCGCCGGTGGTGTCCCAGACGGTCAGGAAGGTGTGGATGAGGCGGGCGGCGAGCTGGTCGGCGTCACCGTCCAGCAGCCGCGGGAGGATCTGGTCGGGGTCGAGCGGGATCCGCAGGGCGGCCAGGAACAGCGCGTCTTTGCCGCCCAACCAGTGGTTGACCATCGCGGCGTCGACGCCGGCCTGCTCGGCGATGGCGCGGACCGTGGCCCCGTCATAGTCGCGTTCAGGTGAACACCCGACGGGCCGCGGTGACCAGCGCCGCGCGGGTGTCTGCCGCGCTGGCTGGTCGTCGGCCCCGGGGACGGGCGGAGCGTGGTGTGCTCACGCTGTCGATCTGTGCAACGCCGGGCGCCGCGGGCCGATGACACGGCAGCTGCCACCGGTTCGTTCGCGGAATCTGGTGTCCACCACAGTTGCCGGGAGGCGAGTTCGGCGCCCTGGGCCATGCTCGCCAGTTTGGCCCAGGTGACCTTCGGGTCGATCTTGAGGTAGGTGGCGAAGGTGGCGAATCCGCAGTCGCTGGAGACCAGGACGCGTTCCCGGCCGACGACCGTGGCGTAGCGGATGATCCGCTCGGCGACCAGTTCGGGGTGCTCGATGTAGTTGGTGGTCGAGTCGATCACCCCGGGCAGGATGATTTTGTCGTCGGGGAGGGGGATGTCTTCGAAGACGCGCCATTCGTGTTCGTGGCGGGGGTTGGCCCCTTCGAAGGAGATGGCCGAGGCGCGGGCAGTGAGCACGATGTCGAGGATGTCGCGCAGGGGCACGTCGAGGTGGTGGGGGCCTTCGTAGTTGCCCCAGCACAGGTGCAGCCGCACCCGGTCGGGTGGGATGTCGCGCAGGGCGTGGTTGAGCGCCTCGATGTTCTGGGCGATGCGGCGGCGGAAGGCGTCGAGGCCCGGGTCCTCGCCCTCGTACATCTGACGGGACATGCCCAGGTCGGGGCAGTCGACCTGCAGCACCAGCCCGGCCGCGTGGATGGCGTCGTACTCGGTCTTCATCGCCTCGGCCAGCGCGGCAAGGTAGGCCTCGTGGGTGGGGTAGTGCCGGTTGGCCAGGAACACCGCGATGACGCCGGGGGAGGCCGCGGTCAGGAACACCTCCTGGGCGCCGGCGCCCGCGGCGCCCGCGGTGGCCGCGGTGATGTTGGCGATGTCCTGCTCGACGGCGACGGTGCTCGGGTAGGTGACGTCGCCGGTGCAGGAGGGCATCGTCATGTCCGCCATCGCCTCGCCCAGGATCCGACCGGCGAGTTCGGGGAACTCGTCGAAGTCGTGGATCGGGATGGCCTCGGTCTGACCGTCGAAGCCGGTCAGCCGTTCCTTGACGTAGGTGGAGTAGCCGATCTTCCCCAGCTCGCCGTCGTTGATGACGTCGACGCGGGCCGCGAGCTGGTCGCCGATGACGCCGGCGACCGCGTCGCGCACCTGCTCCGGTTCGGGGACGGGCCCGCCGCGTTCATGATCGGCTAGTGCCTGCCGCAGCGGCTCGGGACGGGGCAGGCTCCCGGTGTGGGTGGTCAGTATCCGCTCGTCGCTACGCAACATGGCTGCGGTTCCTTCCCTGCAGGTCGAGTGCCCTTTCATCAAGGCTCGTCGTGCGGTGTGCTGGTGCCGAGGAAGCGCTCGAGGTCGACGACTCCCCGGGTGGCCTCCGCCCACATGGCCTTGGCGGCCTCGATCTGATGACGCTGGACTGCGGCTCGCTCCCGGGCCTGTGACGAAGGGGCGTCACCGCGCCCAGCGGGCCACCCCAGATGAGTCGGCCTGCCCGCAAAGCGATCAGGCCGCGTGGCCCGGGTAGTCCGTCACCGGGTCACCTCCACGGTGCCCGCCATCAGGGCTTGGACGGTACTCCTCAATCCATAGCAGGAAAAGGTGCAGGCCCCGGAGAGGAGCTACTGAACTCAGAGGAGGTGTTCGACGAGATCCGCGAGGTGGCGGAGCAGCGGCGCGGCGACCGCACGCTCGACATCGTCGAGCCGATTCCAGGTGGTGGTCAGGTGACCCGCCACGACCGATCGTTTCGCGGCGAGCAGTTGCTCGCCGCGTTCGGTCAGCGCCAGCACCCGCACCCGTCCGTCGGGGGTGCCGACGGTGCGCTGCACGAGCCCGTCGCGTTCGAGGGTGATGACGCCGCGGGTCACGGTCGGTTGGGTCAGCCCGGTGTGGTCGGCGACGGCGACGACTCCGTCGTTGCCGCGTGCTCGTACGGCGTCGAGGAGTACCAGCTGTGGGACGGTGATGTCGTCGAACAGCGGCTGCAGGCGGCCGCGGGTGCGCCGGGCGGCGGCCAGGAACACCAGTACCGCGTCGGCGAACTCTTCGGCCGCGGTCTCGGGTGACATCATCTGCGCGGCGCTGGCCACCCCGTTGAGCTGCACAGTGCTGGCGTGCTCGTCGTTTCGCACCGCGGCTCCTTTCCGTCCGGTTGCGCGACCACGCGCGAGCCGCTGCCAGGCCACCTGCCCCCGCTGAACAATAACGCTGACCGGCGCCCTCCAACGCCTCGATGATCAGGAGCCCGGTGTGACCGTCATAGCTGGAGCCTCGACGGGGGCAGCTCGTTCAGGTTCGGCCGCTGCGACCGCGCGAAGCCGGGCGCGCACCGCCAAAGTCAGCTCGATGATGAGGACGGCGAGGCTGACCACCAGCAGGACGGCCCCGACGATGAGATCGTTGCGGGTGCCGGTCACCCAGTCCTGGCCCTGTGGCTGGTAGCCGACGGTGAACGGCGCCACGACGAGCCACATCCCGACCGCGGCGAACAGCAGGGACACGATGGCGTGCACCCGGGGGGCGAACGGGATCATGACTGCTCCGTGGTGTGGGTCGGGATGGCCGACCGGTTGGTGGACAGGCCACCCCGGTCGTGTTCGGGGTTGTCGCGGTTGAGCGCGTCGACTAACGGCCGGAGCAGGTTGACGAGCTCGTCGGCCGGGCCGCCGGCCACGCCCGTGGGGGTTGCCGAGTCGGTGCCGCGCAGGGAGTCCGGGTCGGGGTAGGGGCTGCGCCGCGGCGGGAGGCCCCCGGCGGCGCGGAGCCTGCTGGTCAGGTCGGCGAGCAGGGCGATGCTGGCCAGGAGGGCGAGGATGGCCAGGCCGAGGCCGGTGAAGAAGTCGGTGGTGGTGGCGTTGGTCCAGCCCGTGCCCTCGGGCTGGTATCCCAGGGCGAACGGGGCCAGCATCAACCAGCCTCCGGCCAGCAAGGCGACGATCCCACCGGCCAGCCCGACGGTCGCGGCCCCGAGCGACCCGCGCCCGGCGTCACCGCCAGGCGTGGCCCGGGCGTGGCCGGTGTGGTGCGGTGCGGCTCGCCCCACGGGCGACAGATCATTACCGAGCCGATCCGACATGCTGGTCCTCTCGATCATCGTGGGTGGCGGGGAGCTCCGCGGTGGCGCCCGGTGTCGGGGTGGACCCGGTGACGCCGGCGAGCGCGGCGGCCAGCGCGCGGCGCGCCACGGGTCGCAGGACTTGCCGGGCGGCGGTTTGTGCGCGTTCGTGCTCGCTGCCCCCGCTGGGCGGCGCGAGTCGGGCGGCGGCGGCGGTCAGGTGAGGGTTCGCCCCGTCGGTGCGTTGTAGGTGATCGGCGAGCCATGCGAGCGCGACCGCCGCGACGAGCAGGGTATGCGTCGGCGCGGGGTCGGTGCCCGGGCGGAGCGCGGACGCGCCGGGCCCGCGCAGCGGGACCTCGCGCAGGAACAGGACCACGAGGAAGCCGAACACCGCGAACGGGACCGCGGCCAGGAACGCGGTCTGCAACGCGTCGGCGAAGCCGGTGATCACCGCGGTGTGGATCGGCTCGGGGAGGTTCATGATCTGCGCCGGGGTACCCAGCGACGGACCGCCGACCGGGAGACCGGCGGTCGGCACGCCGGCCTCGGCGAGCCGGTTGGGGATGGTGTCGCGCAGCCGGTGGGTCAGCAGCGCCCCGAACACGGCCACCCCGACCGCGCCGCCCAGGGAACGGAAGAACGTCGCCCCCGAAGTGGCCACACCGAGGTCTTTCCGGTCGACCGCGTTCTGGGTGGCCAGCACCAGGACCTGCATCACCAGGCCGATACCCACGCCGGTGATGAACATGAACAGCCCGGCCATCGCCAGGGGGGTGTCGACCTGCAGCCGGCTCATCAGGGTCAGCCCGACGGCCGCGACGAGCAGCCCCACCACCGGGAAGATCTTGTATCGGCCGGTGCGGGTGATCGCCCGCCCGGACCCGATCGACGCGATGAGCAACCCAACGACCAACGGCAGGGTCAGCAGCCCGGATGCGGTCGGGGTCTCGCCCTTGACGATCTGCAGGTACTGGGGCAGGAAGATGATCGCGCCGAACATGGCGATGCCGACGACGAACCCGGCCAGGCTGGTGATCACGAAGCTGTGGTTGCCGAACAGATGGGGGGGCATGATGGGTTCCCGGGCGCGGCGTTCCTGCCACACCGCGGCGCCCAGCATCACCACCGCGACCGCGAACAGCCCGTAGGTCCAGCCGGAGTTCCAGTCGAACTCCTTGCCGGCCAGGCTCAGCACCAGCAGCAGGCTGCTCACCGCGGCGACGATGAAGAACGCCCCCAGCCAGTCGATCGCGTGCAGGCGGCGCGGGAAGGGCAGCTTCAACACCCGCTCGGTGACCAGCAGCGCGACAAGACCGATCGGGATCCCGACCCAGAACGTCCAGCGCCACGACAGGTGCTCGACCAGGAACCCGCCCAACAACGGCCCGGCCACGGTGGCGACGCCGAACACGGCACCGATGTAGCCTTGGTACCGGCCCCGTTCCCGGGGGCTGACCACGTCACCGATGATCGCCTGAGCCAGCGCCATCAGCCCGCCAATGCCCAGCCCTTGCACCGCCCGGAACCCGACGAGCTGGATCATGTCCTGAGCAAATCCGCAGGCCAGCGACGCGACCAGGAAGATCCCGATCGCCGACTGGAACATGATCTTGCGGCCGTAGAGGTCGGACAGCTTGCCCCAGATGGGGGTCGAGGCGGTCGATGCCAGCAAGGTCGCCGACACCACCCAGGCCAGCTGGTCCTGCCCACCCAGCTCTCCCACGATCGTGGGCAGCGCGGTCGCGACGATCGTCTGCGACAACGCCGCGACCAGCATGCCCAGCATCAGCCCGACCAGCACCACCATGATCTGGCGGTGGGTCAACACCGGCATCCCCTGCGCCGCAGCCGGGCGGGCGGAGGCTGGGCGGGTCGCTACAGTGGGCGGTGAGGAACTCATCAGGTGTCACTCCGTTCGGGGTGGTCGGCGGGCCGAAGCTGCGGTGCCGTGCTGGCGGGGGCGGGCGGCCGATCCCGTGGTCATGGCAACGGGCTCGATACCGGGGAGGAAGCGCTCGAGAAGATCGGCGAACAACACCTGATCGCGAACCGGGCATGAGGTCGGCAGTTCCCGTACCAGCCGGCGACGCAGCTCGCGGGTCGATTCCAGGGCATCGCGTCCGTGGACGGTCAGTTGTAGCCGGCAGGCCCGCCGTCGTGCGGATCGGGCACCCGGCCAGCACCTTCGCGTGTTCCAGAGCTGCGATCTGGCGGCTGATCGTGGAGGGATCCAGGTGGATCCGGTCCGCAACCGCCGTGGGCCGCAGCGGCCCCTCGTCGTAGAGGCACCCGAGAACGCAGTAGGCCGAGCGTTCCAGCAACCGTCCCCCGGCACTCGAGACGTACATGCACCCGCTGTGCCCGCCGGACCAGCTCGGTCAGCCCGCGCTCGATCCGAGCCAGTGGATCCACGCCCGGCGACGATTGCATGACTGCTACATATCGTGATAGATGCACTAGCCACACGTCTAGCTACGATGGCGATGTCGGCTCCGCTCGCGTCTCGGGCCGGGTGATCGCCCACCGACATCCGCGGCGATCCTCGCGTCGCCGACGGAGCGGTGCGGCGCTGTCCCGTCGCAGCTCGCACGCGTCGCTGAGAAATGCTTCGGTCTGGGCGATGCCACGCGTCGTCTCCTTGATGACGATGAACTCAGCGAGCTTGTGGCGCCGCCACGTCGGCGGACACGCCTTGACAGATTGGGCGGCAATGGCGGGCTGGCCGCACATTGCGGCCCCGTAGTCGGCGCATCCGGCCAGCACCAGCCATGCTCCGTAGCGGAGGACGTTACCGGCGATCTCGGCCACCACCCACCCAAGAGCACGACCGATCCCGGGATACGTGTTACGCACCGGCCCCACCTCCACGCCGACCGGCCACACGGTGCCTGGCCGCGAAAGGGCGGGCGCTGATCACGCCGATGTGGCCAGCCGCCGCACCCGCGGGGAACGCTACGCCACTTTATATAGCAGGAACAGCCCTCTTGTCGTACGATCTGCACTATTCGGGCCGCCTGTGGCGGTCCGCTGAAAGCTGTTCTTCCCGGTCGGGGACGCCGGGCCGGCGCAGCGGCAGATCGCCGCGGCCAAGGCGGTGTGCCGCCGCTGCCCGGTGACCGAGGAGTACCTGGCCTGGGCGTTGCACGCGCGCTGTGGCCGGTCATCGGCGGCCTGGTCTGGTCGGTCGGAGTGACCCTGGCCGGGTACGGGCTCGGGTCGGTGGTGCCAAACGTGGACCGCTACCTGCTGCCGGTGATCGCCGCGGTCGTGATCGTCTCGCTGATCCCGCACGGGCTCGAGCTGCTGCACTCCCGGCGCCGCCCACCACGCCACACAGCGGCTTCGACTGACGGGCAGGCGCGCTGAGATGCCAGGGCTCGGCGACATCCTCGACGGCGCGGTCGAGGACACCCAGACGTTTCTGAACTGGGCCAACCTGTCAGCGATCAAGTAATTCCCCCAGCGTGAGGGGTTGTGTGAAGTCTCAGGACATTCTGGACTGATCGTTCTCGGCACATCGTGGACAGTCGCGGGTCGTTGATCCTGGTTGTGACGGTGGATGAGGACGGCTCGGCGGGGACGACGTGGCTGGTCGAGCATCGGCTGCGCGCGGTGCTGGAGGTCCGTGACGGGGCGCCGGTCACCGAGGTCGCCGCCCGCTACGGGGCGTCGCGGCAGTCGGTGTACGGCTGGAAGTCCCGCTACGAGCGCGACGGAATCGGCGGGCTGGCGGACCGGTCACGACGCCCGCACACCAGCCCGGGCCGGATGCCTGCCCAGGTAGAGGCGCTGGTGTGCGAGCTGCGCCGGACCCATCCCCGCTGGGGCGCACGCCGGATCGTGTTCGAGCTCGCGACCCGCGGGGTGGATGGGGTGCCTGCGCGCGCGACGGTGCATCGGGCGCTGGTCCGCAACGGCCTGGTCGAGCCCCAGCAGCAGCGCCACCGTCGTAAGTACAAGCGCTGGCAGCGCGAGGCGCCGATGCACCTGTGGCAGATGGACCTGGTCGGCGGGATCTATCTGGCCAACGGCCGCGAGTGCAAGATGGTCACCGGCATCGATGATCACTCCCGCTATGTGGTGGTCGCCGCGGTGGTGGCGGTGCCCAACGGGCGCGCGGTCTGCGACGCGTTCGCCGCGGCGATGGCCGATCACGGGATCCCGTCGGAGGTGCTGACCGACAACGGGAAGCAGTTCACCGGCCGGTTCACCAAGCCCCGACCCGCCGAAGTGCTGTTCGAGCGGATCTGCCGGGAGAACGGCATCACCGCCCGGTTGACCAAGCCGCGCTCGCCCACGACCACCGGCAAGATCGAGCGCTGGCACCAGACCCTGCGCCGCGAGCTGCTCGATCACTGCGGGCCCTTCGCCGACCTGCCCGCAGCGCAGGCGGCGATCGACGCGTGGGTGCACTCCTACAACCACAACCGGCCGCATCAGTCCCTGGACATGGCCACCCCGGCCAGCCTGTTCCGACCCGCGCGGTCCAGCACCGTCAGCGGTCTCCCGGCACCCGCAGCGAGTCGAACCGGCCGCGGCGACGCCACTGGAGACGGCCACCGACCCACCCACACCGCCGCCGCCGTCGTCGGGGTCGCGGCGGGAGGTGATCGTGGCGGTGAGCAGCAACGCGGTCGAGTTCGACACCGTGATCGCGGCCAGCGGCGTGCTCAACGTCCTTCCCCGGGTCCAACGCGTGCGGATGAGCACCACCGACGCCGGGCGGCTCGCGCACGTGTGGGCCGACGAGCACAGCATCCACATCCTGCTCGGCGCCCAGCTGGTCAAGACCGTGGCCTCCAACCTCGCCCCCGCCGACCTGGCCGAGTTGCGCATGCGCGGCGCTGCGCCCGCGGGACCGCCGCCCTCGAGCGCGGTGGCGCGCAACGGCCGGTTGCCCGCCGGCGCGGTGATCGAGATCGACCGTGCGGTCGACCGCGACGGAAGCCTCACCCTGGCCGCCACCCGGCTGGTCCTGGGCACCCAGCTGGCCCGAACCCGTGTCACGCTGCGCCTGGACGGGCACCTCATCCACGTCATCCATGACGGCGTGCTCGCGAAAACGCTGCCCTGCCCGGTCCCACCCGAGCAACGCCACCGCCTCCGCGGCGCCCGCCTGGCCGAACAAGCCCTACCGCCACCGCCAGCCGGCCCGGTCCACCTCGAGCGCCGCGTCCCTGTCGACGGCGTGGTCATGGTGACCCGCCAGCGGCTGCGCGTCGGGCGCACCCACGCCGGGAAGACCGTCACCATCATCGTCGAGGACACCCACTTCCGCGTCCTGCACAACGGCGAGGAGCTCAGCCTCCACCCGCGCACCACGACGCAGCCGGTCACCAGATTCCGCGCCTACGCACCCCGCCAACCCGGCGAGTGATCATGTCAAGGGTGTCCCGAGAACGATCTGTCCAGGATGTCCCGAGCCCTCACATCACAGCCAACCGCGACGGGTTCGACGCGGTGACCGCCTTCGCCACCCGGACCGGCTGGCTCCACCCGGTGATGGCGGGCTACGCCACCTACGGCGTCGTCGGGTTCGCGGCGTTGCTGCTGGCCGGGTGGTGGCTGGCCCGCCGCGCGACCAACGCACCGGCCTCGACCGCTCCGTCCTCATCTGCGCCGTCCCCCGTCCCGTCCGCTTCGTCGGCTGCCGGTCGGCCGGCGCGGAAGATTGCGACGGCACTGTGGGCCCCGGTGGGGATGCTGATCGCGCTCCGGCTCAACCAGATCGTGGTGGCCTCGGTGCACGAGCTGCGGCCCTACATCGTGCTGCCCGCAGCGGAGGTGCTCGTCGCCCGCCGCGCCGACTACGCCTTCCCGTCCGACCATGCGGTGATGGCCGGCGCCGTCGCGGCCGGGGTGTGGCTGGCTTCCCGACCCCTCGGGTACCTCGCCGCCGCGGCGGAGCTGCTGATGGCGTCCGCCCGGGTGTATGTCGGCGCGCACTGGCCCGGGGATGTGCTGGTCGGGCTGGTCTTCGGCGCCGCGGTCACGATTCTCGGCTACCTGCTGTGGCGCACGCCGCTGACCTCGGCGGTGTTCAGGCTGGCCCGCTCCAGGCTGCGGCCCCTGCTGACCGCGCACGCCACCGCGCTGGAGAACCTCGAGGCCGAACCCGACCGGACCGAGGGGGCCCAGCTCGTTGCGGATTCGTCCGGGGACGGCAGCGACTTGCCGTGGGTTCCTCGCCGCACCAATCGGGGACAATGTCGAGTTCGCCATCGGGCACTCCGGCGTCAGCGCTGGTACCTGCGATTCGGCCGCTACGTGTTCCTCACCGAGGACCGGCTGAACAAGGCCGAGGGCTTCTTCACCCGCCACGGTGGGAAGCTCGTCACGATCGCCCGGTTCGTCGAAGGGCTGCGCCAGGCCAACGGTATCGTCGCCGGGCTTGCCGGAATGCCGTGGCGGTCCTGGTGTTCAACGCGCTCGGCGCGCCGATCTGGGTCGGGACCTGGAGCGCGGTCGGGTACCTCGCCGGCAACCCGGCAACCATCTCGACGCTCATCTACGCCCAGGTCAGACGCTACGAGCTCTACTTGCTCATCGCGCTCGCCGTCGTCGCGCTCGCCGTCGAACGCGCCGACCGCGACGCCGAGACGGCCGTCCCCAACCTGTTCCAGGCGCCTACCCAGAACCAGGACCGCACCGTGGTCCAGGGCCGCCGACCCGGCCTGGGACGGTCCTGATCGGTCACCCGCAAGTGCCCGAGGCGAACGCCTCATCGCACGCCCAGCTCATGATGGATTCGGTCGGGGTTCGCGCCAGTCGGGGGCCTCGGGGCTGTCGGCGACGGCCTTGGACCAGCGCTCGGCGAGTCCCTCGAGGAGTCGGCTTTCGACTTCGGCGGCGACGTGGGAGTAGGTCTGCTGGATTTTGTCGTCGAGGATGTGCCCGAGCCTGCGGGCTTGGGCGATCTCGGGCACGTTGTCGGCGATCATCCACGTCTTGTGGCTGTGGCGCAGCCCGTGAAACGTCAGCCCGGTCTTTGCCGGCGAGAGCCGTACGTGCGGACGGGTTTGGGTCAGGTTGCCGTCGGCCGCGGGACGCATCGCGCGGCGCCCGAAGTTGCTGCGCCGGTGCCACTCCCCCTCCGGCGAGACGAACACGTGCGGGTGGTTGTGGCCCTCGAGGTGGGCGCGCAGCAGCTCGACCAGGAAGTTGGGCAGGGTGATGGTGCGGGCGGACTCGGCGGTCTTGGGCGGGCCTAGCTCGAGGCCACGGCTGGACTCGTGCAGCGTCCCGACGTCAGGGTCGATGACGATCAGTCCGTCGTCGAGGTGGGTGTTGGCGCGGCGCAGGCCGACCAGCTCGCCCCAGCGGGCACCGGTCCACGCCGCAGTCACGATCAGTGTGGCCGCGGCTGGGCCACCGATGGGTAGGCGGGCGGCGTTGTCGGCTACAGCGAGCGCTTCTTGCGGGGTGGCCCAGATCCGTTCCACCCGTCGGGTGGCGCGGTGGCGGCCACGGCGCCGCGACCGGATCGGGTTGGCCACGATGAGCCGCTCCTCGACCGCGTCAGCCAACATCAACGACAGCAGTTTCGTCACCCCGGACACGGTCGACAGGGCGTAGCCGCTCGCCCGGAGTTGCTTGGTCCACGCTGCGGCCTTGATACCGGAAATGTCGGCGAGCCCTTCATCGCCCCAGCGGGGAAGGATGTGGCATCGCAGCATGCTGCGGTAGTAGTCCTCGGTGCGGATCGCGACATCGAGGGCGTCGAGCCAGTCCACGCTCCACTCTCGCAAGGTGGTCTTCCCCGCGGCCGGGTCGATCCACGTGCCGTGGCGTTGCTCGGACTCGAGTGTGTTGGCGTGCTGCCCGGCCGCGGTCTTACTGGTGAACCCGTTGACCGCGCCGATGGTGCCGTCCTCGCGGCGATAACGGACCCGCCAGCTGCGGTTACCGCTCTGCTCCACCCAGGCCATGTCGTGGTGTCCCATCCCTCATCACACGGCAAACCAGTCTTGGCGACCCCGCAAGCCCGAGACGCCAACGTCCATGGACGCTCCGATACGGCCAGAGCGGAACCCCTGCTCTGCCCAGCAGACGGGTGATCGGTCATCGTCGGCGGATCGGTCGGCGACGCAGCGGCGTCGTTGGTCCGGCCGGGCGCGCGCCCGCGGCGGCGATCGCTTCCACATCAGCGCGGGAGAACCGCAGATGCTTGCCCATGAAGGTGCACGGCACCCGGCGCTCGGTCACGCGGCGACGCAGCCACGACTCCCGCACTGCCAGCAACTCCGCTGCGTGGCCCGGGGTATAGAGCGGGAGAACCCCCGCCATGGGGACGCTAGGTCCCACAGCGGGCCGCACCGAGCAGCCCGGATCCGCCTCCGCCACATCGGTGCCCAGACGTGCGCCGGGCGCGGCCGCGGCGCTCACGGCCGGGCGGGATCGATCGGGTCCAGTCATCGCCTGCACCCGATACCCACCCAGCGTTCCTCGGCCGGCGCACCGCCCGCCTCGAAACCGCCGGATGTCGGGGTTACGCGGCCCGCGGGTGTGTCAGGATCGGCTCCGTGGCCGTCCCGGAGATCCATGTGCAGCGCATCGCGGCGTACTGCGCGACCCGGGTGCCCGCGCAGGCGCGCGACCAGATTCGAGTCGAGCACACAGTCCGCGGCGCCACGGTGACGATCATCGAAACGCGCCCCCCCTGGGACGGGACCGACGCGGCGTGGACCCGGCGGCCGATTGCGCAGCTGCGCTACGACGGGCGCCGGTGGCGGCTGTGGTGGCCCGATCGCCGCACCCGCTGGCACCCCGTCGACGCCGCCCCGACGGTGTCGCCTGATCCGCTGATGAAGATCCTCGACGATCCCGGCTCCGCACCGTTCTGGTAGGCCGCCGGCGATTCGCCAGCCGCGGCGTCTCACGCGGCCGGGTTCGCGTCGCACGGGCTCGCCCCTGCTCGCCCGGTCCGAGCCGCCGCATCCGCCCGGCGCGCTCCCAACGCGGCCGGGTTGTCACCGGTACCGGCCGCGAACGCACCGGGCCTGTCCGTGCGGAACAGCAGGACGTCCTCGTGCGCGATGAGGTGCAGGGGCAGCCCGGCGTCGCGCTGTTTGCGGATGAAGTCGCGCTGGAAGAACGAGCCGCGGGCGACGAGGCCGTCGTCGGCGACGCGGCCGAGCAGGGCGACGCAGCGCTCCACGGGCACCAGTCCGGCGCGGGTGCCGCAGGCGAGGATCTGGGAGGGCAGGTCGATCAGTTCGGCGTGCTCCCGCCACGGCCGGACGGTGATTGCCACGTGCGCGCCGGGACGCAAGACTTCGGCGAGGGCGGTGAGGATCCGCTGGAAACCGGCCAGAAGGCGATGGTGACCGATGTTGGCGAGGTTTCCCCGGTCGAGCAGGTTGCCGTAGAGGTGGTGGTACTTCTGCACGCCGCCTCCAGGGATGACCGACACCTGCCCGTGGGTGGAGGGACCGTAGGGCGGGGAGGTGACCACGAGTGCGACGTTGCCCGTGTGGCGCGCGGGCAGCAGCGTGGCGAGTTGACGTGCGTCACCGTGCAGCACGCCGGAGTCGTCGAGCACGGCCGGGTCGATGCCGTGCTGGCGGGCGAGGGTGAGGTTGGCGCGGGCGACGTCGACCCAGTGCGGCTCGTACTCGACGCCGACGGCGCGCCGACGGAGGTGGACGGCCTCGACGAGGGTGGTGCCGATGCCACACATCGGGTCCAGGACGAGGTCCCCGGGGCGGGTGTAGTGGGCGATGGCGTGGGCTGCGACGGCGGGCAGCATCTTCGCCGGGTGCGCGGTCGACTCTGCGGTGTACCGCTCGCGGCGCTGGCTGGCGGGGGGCCGCTGCGCGGTGGTCCACACCGACAGCGGCAGGTCCTCGATGTCGGGAACAGCGGCGGACGGGCCAGCCGCGGGTTCGGGGTGAGCGGTGGCGGGCATGACGGTAGCTCCCGGGTCGGCGGGCGAGGGACGGCGAGCGGGCAAGCGGGTCACGGTTGCGGCGACCGGGCCGTGGCGGGGTGGGCGCCGCCGCCGTGTCCGACAACCCGCGAGTTGCATGACAGCGCGATGAGGGACGGAACGTTGCTTAGGCCCTGGACCTCGGTCTGCGACCTGCTTCGCGTTGTCCTGAGGTGTTGTGAGTACTCTTCAGGATTCATGAGGCTTGACTCCACTTGGTGAGTTGAGATCGGAAATACTGAAGACGGGAGACGTGGGTTGACGCTCGGCGTCGTACGAGATCTGCGTTCGGTCCGGGCACCGGTCGATGCGGAGGAGCTCGCGGCGTTCGAGACCGACGTGGTGGCCGAGTTTGTGATGGCACGCTCGGCGGCTGGGCTGGCCGACAGCACGATCCGTGGTGAGGTCGGTCAGCTCGACAAGGTCCGCGGCTGGTTCGGCCGCCCGGTGTGGGAGATGGACCCGTCCGACGCCGACCGCTACTTCGGCCAAGAGCTGCGCTCGGGGTCGAAGGCGACCCGGATGGCGCGGGCGCAGGCGGTCCGGGTCTTCTTCGCGTTCCTGCAGCTGCGCCATGCCGCGGAGATCCACGTGATGACCGGCCAGGTCGTGACCTGCCCGGTCGACGAGATGAACCAGCCCCGTGGGACCAAGGACGCGAAGCTGCGGGTGCCGCCCGGCGACACCGAGGTCGAGGACCTGTTCAGCCGCTGGGCCGCGCAGCTCACCACCTGCCGCAAGTTCGCCCCGACCGCGCGCAACTACACCGCCGCCCGGCTGATGGCCACCGTCGGATTGCGCGTCAACGAGGCCCGCCATCTCGATCTCGCAGACCTCAAGTGGGACCTCGGACGGCTGGGCAAGATCCATGTCCGGCACGGGAAGGGCTCGCGGGGATCGGGCCCGCGCGAGCGGATGGTCCCGATGATCGGCGGCGCGGACCGGCTGCTGCGCTGGTACGTCGAGGACGTGTGGGGCCATCTCGACGACAACCACACCCGGCCCGGGGCACCTTTGTTCTGCTCCGAGCGGCGCAACCTCGACGGCACGAAGGCCCGCGTCGGCGACGACGTCCTGCGCGAAGGCCTCGCCAGGGCCGCGGCGACGCATCTGCCGGCGTGGGCGTCGCGGCTCACCCCGCACGTGCTGCGCCACTACTGCGCCTCGCAGCTCTACCGCACCGGAATGGACCTGATCATGATCCAGGAGCTGCTCGGTCACGCCTGGATCGCGACCACCATGGGCTACGTCCACGTGCACCGCAGCCACGTTGAGGACGCCTGGATCGCCGGGCAGGCCCGGGCGGCGGCACGACTGGAAGGGTTGATCTGAGTGCGCTGGAACCTGCGTCTGGCCGCGGCAAACCGCGGCATCTGGAAGGCCTCCGAGCTGCAGCGCAGCCTCGCCGAGCACGGCCTGGTGATCTCGGCGGGCAAGATGTCGGGCCTGTGGTCGGGCCGGCCGATCTCGCTCAAGCTCGCCGACCTCGACGTCATCTGCGTCGTCCTCGGCTGCGAGGTCGGTGAGCTGCTGATCCCCGAGCCCGACACCGTCACCCGCCCCGCCACCGACACCGCTTCCATCGCGGCGTCGGTGACCGCGGGCGATCGCGGCGGGCCGCTCGGTGTCGTCCCGCGGCGCCGTGACGGCCGCACACTGCCCCCGGCCTGAGCAATGGACCGCCGCGCGAACCGCCCGGTGCTCAGCTGCCCGGATTGCCTGGCCTGGGGCGTGACCGGCTACCGAGGCCGATGCATCCCGTGCCTGCGCTATGCCCGGGCCTACCCGGTCGGGCCGTGCGAGGCCTGCGCTCGCGTCGTTCCTCTGCGGGTCGGGCACTGTCGGCTGTGCTGGGACCAGGCTCGTCTCGACCGGCCCTACGTCGAGCGGCACACCGTATTGCTCCCGCACGTCCGCCACGTGCGAGTCCACCAACTGTTCTTTGCGGGCATGACGTTCAAACCCCGCGGCGACCTGATCGCCCAACGCCGAGCACAACGGCAACTTGCCGATCCTGCCGGCGACCCGCTGCGCCAGCCCGACGCGCAGCTGCTGTTGTTCGACGGGCTCGCCCGTAGCTTCCGCTACGGCCGGGTCGATCTGCGCCGTGAGCCCGTCGGCGACAACCCAGTCCTGCGCGCCGCTCTCGCCCTCGCCGCCAGCCAGGCTCAGCTCCGTGGTTGGAGTGACGCTGTTGTGTCGACCCTCAACCGCAACCTGGTCATGGTGCTCTCCCAGCTCGGAGAGGGAGAGCAGGTCCGCTACTCCGACTACGCCGATGTCCTGCGCGCCCGGTCGGCCTCCCTGCGGCGCACCACCGACATCCTCGCCGGCGTCGGGGTCCTGCTCGACGATCGGGTGCCGGCGTTCCACGCCTGGGTCGACCGACAGCTCGCCGACCTCGCCCCAGGCATCGCCGCCGACACCCGCGAGTGGGCGCTCACCCTGACCACCGGCAACGTCCGGACCCGACCACGCGACGAACGATCGATCCCCGGCTACCTTGCCGTCGCACGCCCCGCGCTGCTCGCGTGGTCCGGCGCACATAGCCACCTGCGCGAGATCACCTACGACGACCTGCTCACCGCGGTCGCGGACCTGCACGGCCACCAGCGGATCACCACACTGGTCGCGCTGCGCTCCCTGTTCGGCTGGGCTAAACGCACCGGCAAGGTCTTCACCAACCCCGCCGCCCGCCTCCGTGTCGGCACAGCATCCACCGGGCTGCTGCAGCCCCTGGCGGCTGGGCAGATCGGGCTCAGTTTCACGGCCGGGGCCACCCCGCAGGCGCGAGTGTTCCTCGTCCTCGCCGCCGTGCACGCCGCCCGTCCGAGCGACGTCCGCGCCATGCAGCTGCGCGACGTCGACCTGGGCAACCTGCGGCTCACCATCAACGGCCACGAGCGGCGCCTCGATGACCTCATCCGAACCGTCCTGCTCGCCTGGCTCGACCATCGCCGCCGGCGCTGGCCGGTCACCGCGAACCCGCATCTGCTGATCAGCCGCGCCAGCGCCCCCGGGATTGGACCGGTCAGCCCCCCGTGGGTCGACCGTGAACTGCGGGGGCTCCCCGCGACCCTCGACCGGATCCGCCGAGACCGGCACCTCGAGGAAGCCCTCGTCCAAGGTCCCGATCCGCTGCATCTGGCCGAGGTGTTCGGTCTCAGCTCCAAGACCGCGATCCACTACGCCCGCTCCGCCCGCGAGCTGCTCACCGAGCCACCCGACCCCGCAGCGCCGGGATCACCGGGAACCCCCGCCCCACTACCCTCGGGAACGCCGACACCCCCCTCGGGTTCCTCCTGAAGACCCTTCGGTTCGCCTGAACTTCCGGAGGAATGAGGTTGGGCGAAGACCAGGACGTCGCTGTGCACGCGCCGGTGCGGCGCGGGCGCCCGCTCGTCAGCCCGGTGGGCGGGGTGAGCGCGGAGATCGGCGGGTGTGAGGTGCACGGCGACGATGTGCTGGAGGTAGAGCAGGTCGGCGTTCTGCCCGGCGGTCACCATCGGCCCGGTCGGGTCGACGAGAACCCCGCCGTCGCGGTCACACCGGGTGAGGACCACAAGGACGCCGCCGAGCCGTAACGCCCGGGCGGCCAGCCGGGCCAGGGAGTCGGTCTGTCCGGCCGCGTCGTGCCGCGCGGGCATGTCGGTGATCAGCAGGTCGACCCGGTCGTCCGTGCCCTCAGGATCGGTGCTGTCAGCGGCGGTACTGTCGACGGACCCGGGAGGGTCTCCGAGGAGCGGCCGGCGGCCGAGCTCGGCGACCGCTGCGACCGCGGTGGCGGGGACCGTCCCAGTGTGTCTGGTCGTCCAGGGCTGGAGCAGGACGGTGGCGCCGGGTTCGCTGAACGAGGTCACGGCGCGGGCAAGCACGGGCAGCGGCCAGGCCGATCCCGACGGCTCCGCGTCCGGCACGCCTCCCGCGGACGACGGGAGCGCCGAGCCCACGTCCTGCGTTGTCGATGTCCTGGAGCTGGCGTGCGAGGGGGTCTCGTGCTGGACCGGAGCCTGGTCCGGAGTGAACCAGATGGTGGACGGGGTGGGTGCCGGGTTGCCGCGCCGGGTGTCGGGGCGTCCGGAGTTCGCCGGGCTGCGCCGGGTGCGGGTCGGCGCGGTCGGGTAGGGCCGGAACTCGACGACCGCTCGGCCGCGTCTCGCCTGGCTCGGGGTGGTGGCACCGGGGTCGCCGGGCCGTTCGGTGGCCCGCGACTGTCCGTCAGGCTGCATGGGCTGCTCCAGAGATCCGGGGGACGGCCGCATCCGAAGCGCGGCCGAGGACACCCCCTGAACTCCGTCATCAAGCCCCGGTGGGGACATTCCGATATTCACCTCTGTTCCTGAACTTCCATTCTCAGGGCTGTTCCGTGTGCCGTTCTCGCAGCGCCCGGGCGGGGTCGATCCGGGCCCAGCGATCGCCGCTGCTTCACGACGGTGGCGGCGGCTGACGCGGCCGGCGAGGTCGGTCGTACCGGCTTAGCGGCCGGGTACCGAACGCTTACCGCTGAGGCACCGATCAGGTACCACGCGATGTTTAACCTGTTCACGGGCGTGACCCTGGGAGGTCACAACGGCCGAGACCGCCACGACGATCGGCCGGACACGACTGGTCGAGAGACCCGGTGCGCGGTCGGCGGTAAGCGGTTCGTACCTCATCGGTAAGTGATCGGAAACGGTTTGGTACCACCGGTTGTGGCGTTCTTTCCTCGCTGATTCCCAAGCGAGGCGAGGAGCCGAAGGATGCAGGACAGGAACGCGATTCCGAGGGCCGCTTTCGGCCCGACAGACATGCCGCTCGACGCCGCGCGCTCGGCGTTCGGGTGGCTGGTCACCGGGCCCGAGCCGCTGTCGGTCGACGGACGCGGGTTCGCCGGGCTGCCGGATCGGTGGGTGCCGCTCGACGAGGTGCGCCAGCGACTGTTGGCTCGTCGCTGCCCGCAGCCGGTGCGCGACGCGGTGTGGGCGCACCTGGTCGAACGGTCCCGGGCAGCGCAGACAGAGGCGGGGGCCGGGGCGTGGACGGTGGGGTGCGTCGGGGTCGCGCTTCCTGCGTTGACCGGGATCGCCGCGACGCTCACGGCCCGGTTGGCCGGGGACCCGCGCGACATCCACGCCGCGGTGCTGGCGGGGTTCTTGGGCGAGCTGCCGGTGATTGACCTGGCCCGGCCGCGGATCATGCTGCGGCTGCGGTGGGCGGCCTACCGGGCCGGGCACGGCTGTCTGCGGGAGTCCCTCGACGCGCCGACCCCGTCCGCGCGGGCGTTCGGTTCCGCCGCGCCGCCTGCGCCGGCCGGGCATCCGGATTTGGTGCTGGCCCGCGCGGTCGCCGCGGGCGTCATCACGCCGGTCGAGGCCGAGCTGATCGGCGCCACCCGGCTGGAGGAGGTGTCGCTGGCTGAGGCCGCCGCCCGGCGCGGTACCCGGTACGAGGCGGCGAAGAAGGCCCGCCAACGTGCCGAGCAACGGCTCGTCGCGTTCGTCCGCGAGCAGCAGGCGCAGCCCGATGACGACCAGCTCGAACTCGCAGCGATCACCGCCGCCGACGCGGCTCGGACACACACGGTGAGCGTCGAGGTGGTGTCGGGAACGCATCGGCGCCGGGTTCGCCGCCGGATGTCCCCGGACGCGCCGCACGGCGGAGTTCAGGTGCGTGGACGGGACCAGCCCGTCCACGACGGCGTTGCCCACCGCCCGACTACCGACGACCGCGACGGGCGGCCGCCGGCCGCGGGGGCGGTGGCCCGCACGAGCTCCCGGCCGGTCGAGACACCGGGCCGCACCCGACCGAGCACGGAGGGACCGCGATGCGCGTGAACCGACCCACCACTCACCCCCACGACCGGAGGCGCCGCGGGCGCCGTGCGCTGTTCGTCGGCTCTGCCCTCGGCGTGCTCGTCGCCGGGATGTTGCTCGCGTCGGCCGCATCCGCGTACGCGGCCGACGCGGGAGCGGTGGTGCTGGCTGCGGCCCAGTCGGTCGAGCAGGTGCTGGGCAACGTCCGGGGCTGGGTCATCGGGATCCTGGCCTCTTTGGCCACGGTGTTCCTGACCATCAGCGGGGTCCGCTACATCCTGGGCAGCGGCGAGCCCGAGGAGATCGGGAAGGCCAAGATCGCCTTCCGCAGCGCCTGCGTCGGTTACGCCCTGGCGATCCTCGCGCCGCTGGTCATCACCGTGCTGCAGGGCATTGTCGGGGCATGACCGGTGTGCGCGACAGCACAACCGACCCCCCGCCTGCGGACCAGGCGGACCCGCGCAAACATCTCCACGACGGCGGCACGCGGCATCGGGCGGCGCCTGGCCCGGTGGATACCGGTGCTGCTCGTCGCCGGGTGTCTCCTTTCGGGACTCGCACCAGGCGCCACGGCGTTCGCCGACCCGGTTCCAGTGACCGTCGCGGTTCCCGCGCAACCCCCGGACACCAGCCCGGCACCGCCGCCCCCGCCGGGCGGTTGTGTGGACGGCTTTCCGGCCCTGGTCTGCGCCCCGGCCACGACGGCTCCCGACGCCGGGCTCCCGCTGACTCTGCCCGTCGCGCCGCCTACCACCGGCGCGACGCCGTGCGACGGCTTCGGGTGCCTCCCCGACGTACCCGCACCCGCTGTGGACCCGGGCTCGGCGGCCGGGCCCGCTGCGGGCGCCGAGCCGGTGCGGGCGCCGTGCGGGTTCACCGACCTCGGTGGCTGCGTGAGCAACGCGATCAACGACTTCTTCCGCGGCGTGGTGACCGCGGCGCTCAACCCGCTGCTGGACCTGCTCTCCGGCACGCTGCTCACCACCCCGGAGCTCGGCTCGCTGCCCGGGCTCGCGCAGCTGTGGAGCAACTCCTGGCAGATCGTGCTGGCCTGCTACGGCCTGCTCGTCCTGGTCGCCGCGATCGTGATCATGTCGTTCGAGACCCTGCAGACCCGCTACACCGCCAAACAGATCGCACCGCGCATCGTGGTCGGCTTCCTGGCCGGGGCGCTGAGCCTGTGGGCCGCGACCCGCGCCGTCGAGATCACCAACAGCCTGTCCCGGGCGGTCATGGCCGGCGGGGTCGACCCGGCCGGCGCCGGGCAGGCACTGCGCGACATCACTCTCGGCTCGCTCGCCAGTGGCATCTTCGAGGTGCTCATCGGACTGCTGCTGGTCGGGATGGTGCTCGCCCTGCTCGTCGGCTACATCATCCGGGTCGCGCTCACAATCATCCTCGTCGCCGGGGCGCCGGTCGCATTGATGTTCCACGCCCTGCCCCAGACCGAGCACATCGCCTACTGGTGGTGGAAGGCGATGGGTGGCTGCCTGGCCATCCAGATCGTGCAGAGCCTCACCCTGATCACCGCGCTGCGGGTGTTCCTGGCCCCCGGCGGGTTCAGCCCGTTCGGGCCGACCCCGGGCGGGCTGGTCAACCTGCTCGTCGCGTGCGCGCTGATGTACGTGCTGTTCAAGATCCCGTTCTGGGTGCTCGGCTCGATCCGCGGCGGCGGGGGGCGCTCGTTCGTCGGGTCTCTCGTGCGCGGGTTCATCGCCTACAAGACCTTCGGCCTGATCTCCGGCCGCGGCAGCAAGAGCGGCAGTGGCGCGGCGGCAAGCCGGGGCGGGCGGGGACGCGGCGGCCGCACGGATGGTGACGGTTCCGGCGACGCCTACGCGAACGTGCGTGCCGACTCCAACGGCCAGTACATGCTCCCGCTGACCGGCCTGCGCCGGGTCCGCCCGGCCCGCCCACCGAGCGGCGACACGCCCCCGGCACCGGAGGCGGGCTTGCGCGGGCGGGGCCGACAGCTCGCGCTGCCGTTGGGCGAGGACTGGCCGGAGAACCGGCCCGTTCTCGGCCGGGACGGCCAGTACCGGCTGCCCATCGACGTCCCGCGCCGAGCCAGCACCCCCGCCACGCCGCCGAGTCGAGGAACGGCCCCGCCGGGACCCGCACCTCGGCGGCCCCGCGCGGGGGTCCAGCTCGAGCTGCCGCTCGACCCCTACAAGGGCAACCGGGCCCGCCCGGACGGCCAGTACGCGCTCCCCCTCGACGGCGTGCGCCGGGTTCCCCGAACCCCGCCCCCGGTGCCACCAGCGCCGCCACGCCGGACGGCGGGAGGCCCGCGACCGCGTCAGCCCGAGCTGCCCTTCGACCCCTACCGGGGCAACCGCCCGGACCGGTCCGGCCAGTACCCGCTCCCGCTCGACGACCTCCGCCGTGTCCCGCGCCGCCCGACCACGGCCCCGGCTCCGGCTTCGCCGGTCCGACCCACGCCATCTGCCGCCCCACGGGGCGGCGGGCAGCAGCTGCGCCTGCCGATCGGTCTTCCCTCCCCGACCCGACCACCCGCCACCCCCGCACCCGCGGCGCCGCGCCGTCCCGCGAGTCGCCGTCCCGCCGCCCCGGCCGGACCGCCGCCCACAAGCGCAGGCGCGCCGCCCACCGCTGCTGAAACCGCACCCCGAACACCTCCCCCGCCCCGCCGGCCACGCCGGTCCCGACCCGCAGACCCCACCGGAGGAACCTCATGACCTCGCCCGTCCGGATCCCCGCCGACGTCGACATGGCCGACCGCGTCATCGGCTCGCTCACCGCCCGCCAGGTCACGATCCTCGGACTGACCGGGCTCGGCCTCTACGCTGCCTGGGACGCCACTCGCCATGTCGTGCCGGTCGCGGTGTTCCTCGCCCTCGCGGTGCCCGTCGCGGTCACCGCGGTGGTACTGGCGCTCGGGCGCCGCGACGGCGTGTCGATGGACCGCCTGTTCCTCGCCGCGATCCGCCACCGCGTCGCACCCCGCACCCGCACCGCCCACCCCGTCGGTGACAGCCGGCGAGGCGACGCACCGGCGTGGCTCGACGCCCGCGGCCGTCCCGCCAACGAGCCCGCCGCCCGCGGACGGCGCGGGGTCCTGCGGCTGCCCGCCCGCTCGGTCACCGCCGGCAACAGCGGGACCGACGTCGGCATGGTCGATCTCGGCGTGGACGGGCTCGCCACGGTCGCGGTCGCGTCCACCGTCAACTTCGCGCTGCGCACCCCCGCCGAACAGCAGGGGCTGGTCGCCGTCTTCGGCCGCTACCTGCACAGCCTGTCCGCGCCGGTGCAGATCCTCATCCGCGCGCAACCGCTCGACCTCACCGGGCAGGTCGAGGACCTCCGCGCCCGAGCCGGCGAGCTGCCGCACCCGGCGCTACAAGCCGCCGCCCGCGAGCACGCCGACTACCTCACCCGCCTCGCCGAACACGGAGTGCTGCTACGCCGCCAGGTCCTGCTCGTGCTGCACGAACCGCTCGGCCCCACCGGACCGGTGGACGGGCTCGGCGGACCCTCACCCCTGGCGGCGGCCCGCGCGGGCCTGGCATCGCTGAGGGGCCGCCACCGCCCGGCCGACCCGCGCCCGCCCGGAGGCGGCGCGCGCCGGGCCGCCGAGGCCCGGCTCGTCCGACGCCTGGGCGAGGCGATGGAGCTGCTCGCCCCGGCCGGGATCACCATCACCCCGCTCGACGCCGCCCGCATTACCGCCGTGCTCGCCGCCGCGTGCAACCCCGACCCGCTCCTCGCGCCGACCCCGCGGCGCGCCGGGACCGGCGAGATCGTCTATGCCGCACCCGGCCCGACCTACTGGGAGGGCGACGACCCCGACGAGTTCGAAGAACCCAGCCACGACAGGGAGCACGACGGCTGGATCGACGACGGCTGGGATGACGATGGCTGGGACTACGACACCGACGACGCCACGCCCCCGAGCGACGACGAGGACCGGGACGACGACCTCTGGGACGGTCGCCGGCCCCGAGGATCGGGGCGGACCGGCACGCCGCGCCGCTCCCGAGCTTGGGCGACGCGACGACGGTCGCGGTGCTGGCCTGCGTGGGGGGCGGCGATGAGCGGCGGCCGACGTACCGGTCGGCGCCGACCGCGAGCGGCGGGCGTGGCGACGCCGGCGTTCGTGCCCGACACCCTCACCGTCGGCGCTCGCCATCTGGAGATCGGCGGCGGCATCGGCTCGGGCGAGCACGTCGCGTCCCTGGTGGTCGTCGGGTTCCCCCGCGAGGTGCACCCCGGCTGGCTCGACCCGCTGCTCACCCACCCCGGCCGCATCGACGTCGCCGTGCACGTCGAGCCCGTCGACCCGGTCACCGCCGCGACCCGGCTGCGCTCCCAGCTCGCGAAACTCGAGAGCGGCCGCCGCTCGACGGCCGAGCACGGCCGGCTGTTCGACCCGCACGTCGAGGCGGCCACCGAGGACGCCTACGACCTGTCGAGCCGGGTTGCCCGCGGCGAGGGCCGGCTGTTCCGGGTCGGGCTATACCTCACCGTGCACGCCGGCGACGCCGCCGAGCTGGCCGACGAGATCGCCGCGGTCCGCGCCCTGTGCGCCAGCCTGCTCATGGACGCCCGCCACACCACCTACCGCGCCCTGGCGGGTTGGGTCGCCACCCTCCCGATGGGGCTCGACCCGGTCGGGATGCGTCGCACCTTCGACACCTCCGCGCTGTCCGCGGCGTTCCCGTTCACCAGCCCTGATCTGCCCGCGGCCGACCCCGCCGGCGCGGCGGCCCCCGACGGGGTGCTCTACGGCTACAACCTCGGATCCCAGGGCCTCGTGCACGTCGACCGCTTCGCCGCACCTATGCACAACCACAACGCCGTCGTGCTCGGACGCTCCGGCGCCGGCAAGTCCTACCTCGTCAAGCTGGAACTGCTGCGGTCGCTGCACCGCGGCGTCGAGGCGCTCGTCATCGACCCGGAGGACGAGTACACCCGGCTGTCCGACGCTGTCGGCGGCACCCGGATCGACCTCGGGGAGCCGGGGATCCGGCTCAACCCCTTCGACCTGCCGATCCACACCGGCCCCGACGGGCGCCGCCACGCCCCGCGTGACGCGCTCGCTCGGCGCAGCCTGTTCCTGCACACCGCGGTCGCGGTCCTGCTCGGCGACCGCCCCGACCCCGGCGGGCGGGCCGCGCTCGACCGCGCCATCACCGCCACCTACACCGCCGCCGGCATCACCGCCGACCCCGCCACCTGGACCCGGCCCGCCCCGCTGCTGCGCGACCTGCGCGACACCCTCGCCGAACAGGAAGGACCAGGCGTCGGACGGGAGCTTGCGGAGCGGCTGCATCCCTTCGTCGACGGCAGCTTCAACGGGCTCTTCGACGGCCCGACCACCACCCGCCCCGAAGGCCACCTGGTCGTGTTCAGCCTGCGTGAGCTGCCCGACGAGCTCAAGGCCACCGGCACCCTGCTCACCCTGGACGCGATCTGGCGGCAGGTCACCAACCCCGCCCTGCGCCGGCCCCGCCTGATCGTGGTCGACGAGGCGTGGTTGCTGATGCGCGACCGGGCCGGGGCGGAGTTCCTGTTCCGCATGGCCAAGGCGTCACGCAAGCACTGGGCCGGGCTGACCGTCGCCACCCAGGACACCGCCGACGTCCTCGGCACCGACCTCGGGAAGGCAGTCGTCGCCAACGCCGCCACCCAGATCCTGCTCCGCCAGTCCACCCAGGCCATCGACGAGGTCACCCGGGTGTTCGACCTGTCCGCCGGGGAACGCCAGTTCCTGCTGTCCGCCGACCGCGGCCAGGGCCTGCTGTCCACCGGCGCCACCCGCGTCGCGTTCCACGCCGTCGCCTCCGAACTGGAGGACAGCCTCGCCACATCCAGCCCCGCCCAGCTCGCCGAGCAGGACACCGACCGCCACGGCGATCACGACGACGAGGACGTCGCGTCGGGTGGAAAACGGAACGGGGACGGCTGGATCGACCTCGACACGTCCCACCGGCCGGACCGGCGACGCCGCAAGCCCGACTCCGCCTACGTCTCCCTGGACCCGCAGTGACGCCCCGGAGCGCACGGACCGCGGTCGACGCCGCCGTTCGCCTGCGCCCCGGACGATCTTCCGTCCCAGAACTCGCCGCTGCGACCGTCGGCGGACCGCTCGGTGATGTCCTGCACGATCCAGGAGCCGCGCTCGGCCGGTGGGCAGCCGAGACGTTCGGGCCAGTCGTGTCCGTGCTCGTCGCGCGCTGGCCGGTCACGCTGGCCGTCCTCGCGGTCGCGGGTACAGCCATCGCGCTCGGGTGGCGACGGTTCACCCGCCGCCGCGACGACCGGCTCGTCGCCGACGCCCGGCAGATCACCGTGCTCGCCCCACCCACGGTCGATCCGGCGGGTGGGGAGGCGCTCTGGGCGAACCTGGTCGGGCTGCTCCGCCCGGCCTGGCGCCGCCTGCTCGCCGGTCAGCCGCACCTCGTCTACGAGTACGCGTTCACCAGCACCGGAACGGCGATCCGGCTGTGGGTGCCCGGCGCCGTCCCACCCGGGCTGGTCGAACGGGCCGTCGAGGCGGCCTGGCCGGGGTCACACACCCGCACCGAACCCGCACGCCCTCCCCTACCGGCGGTCGAGCCGGGGTGGCGGCGGGTGGTCACCGGCGGCGAGCTACGCCTCGCCCGCCCCGAAGCGCTGCCGCTGCGGACCCGGTTCGACGCCGACCCGGTCCGCGCCCTGATCGGCTCCGCAGTCGGGCTCGGGCGCCACGAGGCCGCCTGCGTCCAGGTGATCGCCCGCCCGGTCACCGGCCGACGTGTCGCGCGGGCCCGGCGCAGCGCCCGCCACCTTTATGGCGCGAGCGGATCACCCGTCGGGCTCCTCACCGGGGTGCTGTCCGAGCTTCTCGACCTGGTCTCCCCGGGTCCGCTGCGCCGGGGTCGCCGCGCCGGCCCGGCCGTGGCGAGGAGACCGTCGAGTCAGGACCGGCCGGTCGCGCTCGACCTGTCGGCCCAGGCCCGGGCGGTCGTGGAGAAGCAGCGCGGCGCCCAGTACGAGACCGTCGTCCGCTACGCCGCCGCGACCGACCTGCCCCTTCCCGCGGCAGGGAAGGGCGCAGGCCGGGTCGGGGTGGGCGACGATCCGGTCGGGAAGGCGCGGGACCTGGTGCGCGGCCGCGCTCACGCGCTGGCCGCCTCGTTCGCCTCCTACACCGAGCACAACCGGTACTCCCGCCGCCAGCTGCGCCACCCCGCGGACGTCCTCACCTCCCGCCGCCTCGCCGACCGGTCCCGGCTGTGGAGACGCGGACGGTGGGGACGCGACGGTGATGTGCTGTCGGTACGGGAGCTGGCCGCGCTCGCGCACTTGCCCACCGACGACCACGTCCCCGGACTGCTCCGCGCGGGGGCCCGCGCCGTCGCCCCACCGCCGGGCATTGCCACCCCCAGCCGGGACGCCAAACCCCTCGGGGTCACCGACAGCGGCCACGAACGACCGGTCGCGCTCCGCGTGCCCGACGCGCGCCAGCATCTGCACGTCATCGGCGCCACCGGGTCGGGCAAGTCGACCCTGCTCGGAAACATGATCCTCGCCGACGCCGAAGCAGGTCGCGGGGTCCTGCTCGTCGACCCCAAGGGCGACCTGGTCACCGACGTCCTGTCCCGGCTACCCCGGCGCTGCGCCGACCGGGTCGTGCTCCTCGACGCCGACAGCCGCTCCCGCCCGCCGTGCCTCAACCCTCTCGACATCCGCGTCGCCGCCGAGGCGAATCCGGCGTCGCGGGATCTCGCCGTGGACAACCTGGTGTCGGTGTTCCGGCGCGTCTACGCCGCCTACTGGGGGCCGCGCACCGACGACGTCATGCGCGCCGCCTGCTTGACCCTCACCCTGCAACACGACACCCCGTCGCTCGCGCAGCTCCCCGGGCTGCTCGCCGACCCCGCCCGCCGCGGCCGGCTCACCGCCGCGGTCACCGACCCGGTCCTGGCCGGGTTCTGGGACTGGTACGAACAACTCTCCGACGCCTCCCGCGCGCAAGTCGTTGCCCCGTTGCTGAACAAGCTGCGCGCGTTCCTGCTGCGCCCCTTCGTCCGCGACGCCATCGCCGCTGGACCCTCCACCATTGACATGACCCAGGTCCTCGACGGCGGCATCTGCCTGGTGCGCATCCCCAAGGGCTCCCTGGGGGAGGAGACCACCCGGCTCGTCGGCTCGCTCACCGTCGCCGCCGCGTGGCAGGCCACCACCGCCCGCGCCCGCAGCCCCCAACCCGAACGGCGCGACGCGTCCCTGGTGGTCGATGAGTGCCACAACTTCCTCAACCTGCCCTACCCCATCGAGGACATGCTCGCCGAGGCCCGCGGGTTCCGCGTCGCGATGACCCTGGCACATCAGCACCTCGGGCAGCTCCCCCGCGAGCTGCGCGAGGGCCTGTCCACCAACGCCCGTTCCAAGATCTTCTTCAACGCCGGCCCGGAGGACGCCCGCGACCTCGCCCGCCACACCGCCCCGCACCTGACCGAGCACGACTTGACCCACCTCGGCGCCTACCACGCCGCCGCCCGCCTCGTCTCGCACGGCGAGCAGACCCCCGCGTTCACCCTGCGCACCCAACCGCTCCCGCCCCCGACACCCGGGCGGTCCCGGGAAATCCGCGCCGCCGCCCGACACGCCGACACCCTCCGCGCCCAGGACGCCCGCACACGCACGTCCAGCACGACCCCGCCCGCTCCCCCATCGACCGGCGACCGACCTCCCACCCCCGCGGCCGTCGACCCACGCCGCAGCTGAACCTGCCGGAAGGAACTCTTCGATGATCACCAACCCGACCCGTCAGCACGCCCTGCGCAGCGCCCCCGGACCGGCCTCGCGTCCCGCAGGTCGGGTCCGCAACAGCGTCGAACACCAGGCCGCGCTCGCGTGGCGGCTCACCCCCCGCGATCGCTGGATCGTCGCGATGCTGGCCGAGCACCGGGTCCTGACCGCCACCCAGATCACCGACATGGCGTTCCCCTCCTTCCGGTCTGGGCGCCAACGGCTCCGCGAGCTCTACCAGTGGTCGGTCATCGACCGGTTCCAACCCTTCGCCACCCTCGGCAGCGCCCCCATGCACTACGTCCTCGCCCCAGCCGGTGCCGCAGTCCTCGCCGCCGCGCACGGCCTCGAACCCCGCGAACTCGGGTACCGCCACGACCGCGCCCTCGGAATCGCGCACAGCCTGCGCCTCGCCCACACCGTCGGGGTCGCCGAATGGTTCGCCGCCCTCGCCGCCCGCCACCACCCCTGCGCCGACGAGTCGGCGCTGGAGGTGTGGTGGTCCGAGGCGCGGTGTGCGCGCCTGTTCGGTGACCTCGTCCGACCCGACGGCTACGGCCGCTGGCACACCCGCGGCCGCCGGATCGAGTTCTTCCTCGAGTACGACCTCGGCACCGAGGCCCTGAGCCGGGTCGCCGCGAAACTCGCCGGCTACGCCGCCCTCGCCGCCGCCACCACCATCACGACCCCACTACTGATCTGGCTACCCACCCCGCGCCGCGAAGCCAACGCCCGCACGGCGCTGCACCGCGCCTGGCGCGACCTCGACCAGCCCGCCGCGGTCCCCGTCGCCACCGCCGCCGCCGGACTGCTCGACCCGGACGGCGCCCACCCCAGCCCCGCCGACCCTGTCTGGCTCCCCCTCCATGCCACCGGTCCGCGCCGCGACAGCGGTCCTCGGCTACCACTGGATCGTCTCGCCGAGGCCTGGCCCCACCTGGAGCCTCATCTCGGCGACTCTGCCCCGCAGGCGGAACCCACCGGCACCGGCGAGCACGGAAGCGGCGCGGCCCGATTGCCTGCCCCGTTCCCCATGCCGCCCGCCCCGTCCCCACGCGGGCGGGCCGCGCCGCGTCGGTGAGCGCCCGCCTCGCCGCGGTGCTCGTCGCGGTCGTCGTCGGGCTCCCGATCCTCGCCATCGCCGCCGTGGCGGGCGCGGCCACCTCGATGTTCCCGGCGAGCAGCCCCACCCCCACCGCGCTGGCCGACATCCCCACGGACTACCTCACGCTCTACCGGCAGGCCGCCGCCACCTGTCCCGGCTTGGACTGGTCGGTGCTCGCCGCCGTTGGGAAGGTCGAGTCCGACCACGGCCGCTCCCCGCTGCCCGGCGTCCGCGCCGGGGAAAACAGTGCCGGAGCTGCCGGTCCGATGCAGTTCCTCGCGCCCACCTTCGCCGACGTCGTCGCCCACCACCCGCTGCCGCCCGGCGGGGCGACCCCGCCGTCGCGCTACAACCCGCACGACGCCATCCACGCCGCCGCCCACTACCTGTGCGACCAGGGCGCGCGCAACAGCGACCTCAACGCCGCGCTGTTCGCCTACAACCACTCCCAGCCCTACGTGCGTCAGGTCCTCGACCGGGCCCGCGCCTACGCCGCCGCGCCGACCACCGGGACCGGTGACTGCAACGCGCTCGCCGCTGCGAGCCCGGCCGCGCTCGCGGCGATCAACTACGCCTGCGGCCAGCGCGGACTGCCCTACCTGTGGGGCGGTGACGGCCCTGACCGTGGCGACGCCGGGTTCGACTGCTCCGGGCTCACCACCGCCGCCTACACCGCCGCCGGGATCACCCTGCCCCGCACCGCCCAGACCCAATACCTCGCCGGGCCGCCTGTCCCCGCAGGCGCGCCCCTGCTGCCGGGCGACCTGCTGTTCTACGGCACCCCCGGCACCCCGACGACTGCTCGCATCCATCACGTCGCGCTGTACCTCGGCGCCGGGCAGATGATCAACGCACCCCGCTTCGGCCACCCCGTCCAGGTCGAGTCCTACCGGTGGAACGGCGACGACTACGCGGGCGCCACCCGACCCTCCGCAGCCTCCCCGCCACGTCCATCGTGAACGAGCTTCGCGCATTGGTCTGTGCTAGCCGATGACGCGTGGCCGCTGCTCCGCTCCACCTCCATCTCCGCCGACGGAATCGTCTGTCGGTTCGTAGCCCGCACCGCCGGCAGGACACCCACGAGATACGCAGCCTCCTGAGCCTGTCAGGTGGTCGGTAGGTTCGCTCGATGTCCGAGGGCCAGCCAGAGAGTCCCCGTCTTGCAGGGATCGCCGCTACCCGCGCGACCCTGCGCGACGCTATAGCCGAGGCTCTCTGGGCGTGTGTGAGTGCCCCGGACCTCGCCGACGTCTGTGTCGCTCTTCTCGGTCTCGCCCCACCGCGAGACGAGAACGACGATCCGATGTCGAGTAAACGCCGGTACGTGAGGCTGCGCCTCATGAACAAGACCGTCCCCGAGTTGATCGACCTCGCCGGCAAGGTCGTCGAGGAGTACGGCGACACCGAACTCGCAGCAGCGGCAGGCAAGTTCGGGGCCAACGGGGTCGACGGCGAACTCAAGAACCTGATCTTCGGCGCTGACGGCCCGAAGCCGCGAATCGTGCTGCGAGATGCGATCAGCAACATCATCGAGGTCGTCGAGAACGGCGAGTTCTGCCTGATCTACGACCGCCCACTCGCGGCCAACGGCCTCACCTGGCGCGAACTGGTCGACTGGTGGTCCCACGTTTCCTCGCCCGCCGGTGCCGAGCGGGCGCGCGCCCTCGACCTCTACGACCGCCTCATCCGATCGCTCGACAACGACGCCGAGAGGCTGATCTTCCGCACGTACTGCGAGCGCTACGGCAGGGACGGATTCGACCTACCGGCCTTGATCCCGCAGGTCTACCTGCGTTCGATATGCCCGAATGGTCCGCGAGGATCGTCGCCTGCGCCTCGCCGGGTACGACGTCTACCGCTTCGGCGGGCACGAGCTGATCGACAAGGTAGCCAGCTCTCGAATGCTCAACACATTCTTCGATGCGCTCCTTGAACGGCACTGGCCGTAGCCCCCACAGCGTCGGACCTCAGAGAGCCAGCAGACTCCCGGGTGCGATCACAGGACACCACGGACCAGCAGTCTGCGTGTGACCCCAGCGATAGATGGCCATTCCCCAATCCGGGTTGGCCGGGGGGATCACGGCCGTTCCCACCGGAGCAGCCAGCATGCTCATCGCACCATCCAACTACCGCTGGTACCCGATCGTGCGCAAGCAGTAGCACTTGCAGTTCGCAGGGCATGTCGACAACCTCGGTCGTGATCCAGACTCATAGCCCGCGGGTGTCACTCCGTCGCACAGCCAGATCTTCGGCGAGATGGACCAAACGAGTCAGGCGTGGGCTGCCCGTGACCGGCTGAGGTTGCACCGCGTGTGCACGAGTCGTAGCCGCGCGGTCTGCCGGTGGAACTCCCACCAGACCCTGGCGTGGTCGCGGTCGGCCAGCCGCCGACCGGTTGGGCCGACGCATTCGACGCCGATCGCGTCCCACCCGCCGACGAAGTCGGCGAACCGCGAGGCGAGCTCGATGAATGTCGGTGCGGCGTGGTCGACCTGTACCCCGTTGCCGCCGACAACGATCACACACAGCTCGCAGACGACGCGGCCGCCAGCGAGGTCGGCGGCCTGCGTGTCGAAGAACCCCACGATCTGGTCGTTGATCTCCTCGCGGAGAGCGAGCCGTACCCCGTGCTCAATGCTGGGCGCACCATTGAGCGCGACGAGGTAGGAGAAGTCGACTTCAGTCCCGTCGACGCGGCGCAGCCAGAATCCGCGCGTGCCGTAGGCATTGAACCGCACGACGACATCCGCGATGCCTGGACCGATCTTCTCGGCGCCTTCCGGGTGGTAGCCGTCGCGAAGCAGCAGTTCGATCATCCCGGCGTCCGACGCCGACAGCGGCACGTCGACCGCAGCGCCGTTGAGGATGCCGCGGAACTCGGCCTGCACGGCCGACTTCGACGAATAGGTGTGGCTGCCGAGCTGGTACTTGGCCATGGCGGACATAGTGCCCGCCGCCACCGACAGTTCCCGGTAGTCCAGTTCGGCCGCACTTCGGCGTGAGTGACCGGGCACCCGCATGGCCAACCCGGATTGGGAGTGGCCATCTATCGCTGGGGGTCACACTGCAAGCTGGTTTGCGCTGGTCGGCGGGGCATCGACGCTCCGCTTGACATCTCCGACGAAGGAAGCGTCCATAGGTTCGTAGCCCGCACGACCGGCCGCGCACCGGGGGCCACACACGCTCCGGCCGGGGCATGACCACCGCTTCGCACCACCAGACCTATGGAGCCCGTCATGTCCTCCCAGACCACCACGCCCACCTCCGACACCCCGATAACCGAGACAGGCCGTCCCGACGGGGACGAGCCCGCCACCGACCGGCCCGCCACCGCGGGCGACCGCTTGTGGGCCGCCCTGCGCGCCCACCCCGGCGCCACCGCGGACCAGCTCGCCGGCGAGGCGGGGATCGGCCGCTCCACCGCCGCGAAACTCCTCGTCCGCTGGGTCAACGACGGCACCGCCGCCCGCGTCCCGACCGACGACGGGAAGCGGTCAGCCTCCCGCTTCACGATTCCCGCCACCAGCATGAACACTGCGCCGAATACCCGTGCCGACACCGGTGCGGCCGTCAGCGCCCCGCACAGCGCGACGCAGGCCGGTCCCATCACGCCCGACCCCAATACCGCCCCCCTCTCAGCCACCGATGCGGACGGGCATTCCGGCGAAGCCGTGGGAACGGCGCCAGCCGACACAGTGACGGCCGCGACAGTTGTCGAAACGGCACCTGCCGAGGACGAAACCTCACCCCCCGACCGGGACACCGCCGCCCCGGACGGCGACGACTCCGACACCCCGTCCGGGCCCGTCCGCGCAGTCGGCTTGCCCGCCGACGCAGCGGCGAGCCCTGCGGGCAACGGCGCCGCGGGGGCCGTAGCGGCGCTGCCTGCCAAGGGGCCACGCCTCGCACCCGGTGCCCTGCACGGCCTGGTCGAGGACTACCTGCGCGAGCACCCGGAAGAGGTCGGACCCACGAAGATCGGGCACGCGCTGAGCCGGTCCACCGGCGCGGTCGCCAACGCCCTCGAGCGGCTCGTGGCCACCGGCTACGCGGTGCGCACGAAGGAACACCCCAAGCGGTACGCGCTGGCCGCCGCCGATGACACCGGCCCCAACCACACCGACAGCGCGCCCGAGGCCTCCAGTAGGCCGGAGGCATAGCAACGACGAAGCGCAGGACCACCCGACAGGCGGGCACCGACGGCGAACAGCCCGTCCGGTGCCCGCCTGTTCACGTCGCGGGCCCCTGCACCTGCGGTGGCCACACAGGCAGGACCAACATGGTGCGGCTCCCCCCGTCGCGGACCGCGCCCACGTCGTCGACGCAGGAGTCCGGGACGGTGCCACCGCGCCCGAGCGAACATGGCCGGGCCGCAAGGGTGGCCCGGCCATGTCGAGGCGCCCACGGGGTGTGGTTACCCGAGCGGATGGCGGAACCCGCAGTCCGGGCGGTGGGCGGGGTCGCCGAAGAACTCCTCGGGCGGCTCCGGGCGGCCCCCGTGCTCGTCGGGATCGTCCACCTCAGGTGGGGCGGTCGGGTCGCGGCCAGATAGCCGCCCAGCTCGGCCAGGCCGGACACGGTCGCCATCGGCACCCGCGGCGCGGCGCAGGCGGGGCATTCGTCGAGCAGCAGGTAGATCCCACCCAGCCCGGGTTCGGGGACGAACCGGTAGACGGTCGTCGGGGTCGTCGGGGTCGTCGGGGTCGTCGGGGTCGTCGGTGGCGACCACGTAGGCGGCGGCGGGTACGTCGAGCATGACGGCCACGTCGCGACACATGCCGACGCGGAGCCGGTGCACGCGGGCGGCGTGGCCGTCCGGGTCGGCCGGTGCGGTCGGGTGGCCGAGGGCGAGGGCGGCTGCTGCGGCGGTGGCAATCATCGGAGGCTCCCATGCGGTCGGGCGGCGGGTGTCGGTAACGGGGTGCCGGGCCGCCCGGGCAGGGGCGGTCCGGCACGCGTAGGGGGTTCAGGGGGTGGCGCGGAGGGCGGCGGTGGCCGCGCGGGCGATCGCCCGGGCGGTCACGGTCGGGTCGGTGAGCGGGATCGCGGTGACCCCGTCCAGGGGGGTGACCGGGCCGCGGGGCGCGAGCCATAGGACCCCGCACCCGGCGGCGCGGAGCCGGTCGACCCGGGTCTGGGCGGCCCGGCGCGGGGCCGGGCTGAAGATGCCGTCCGACACCACGACCAGCAGCCGCGCCGCGCCCGGGGTGGACAGGTGTAGGGCGCCGTCGAGGGCGTCGAGGGCGTCGTCGATGACCTCGTAGCCGTCCGGGGCGCGGAACCGGGTCACCATCTTCGGCACAGCGCCGGGATGGGTGATGGCATGCACCGCGTCACCGAAGGCGACCGTCGCGGTGGTGGCCGGGACCCGGGTGTGGGCGGCGGCGTGGGCGAGGATCCACGCCGCCGCGCTGACCGGTTTGGCGAACTCGCGCATGGAGCTCGAGACGTCGCAGGCGATGCCCAGCCGCAGCGGCGGGGTCGGCACCGCGCGGCGGGTGGTGCGGGTGAACGGTTCCGCGGTCGGGATAGCCCCGGCCGCGCGTTGCGCGTCGGCCGCGAGGGCGCTGCGCATGCGTAGCCGTCCGGGAGGCAGCGTCGAGGTGGTGCGGGTGGTGACCCGGTCGCGGACCCCCGCGGTGTCCAGCGCCCGGCCGACCTGCCGCGCGGCACGCCGCTCGTCGGGGGTGGGCGGGCGGGTGCCCGCGATGACATCGCGGGCCCCGCCACCGGGTATGCCGGTGCTGGCCGCGCCGGAGCCGTGCGGAGTGGCGGGGCCGAACACGCGCGCGGCGGCGTCGACGGCCGCCCGCGCGGCCGGGTCGGCGCCGGTCGGGGCTGGTGGAGGTGCGCTGTCGGAGGCGCCGGGCACCGGCTCGCGGCCGACCGCGTCGACGATGCGGCGCATCGCGTCGGAGATCGCGCCGCTCATCGGTGACGGCCCGCGGGTCGGTGCGGCGTCATCGGTGGGGTCACCGGCGGTGCCCGAGGCGCTGTCCGGGCGCGTGCCCGGGGCGGTGTCCGGGTCGGTACCCAGCGCGTCGCACCACCGACGGCCGAGATCGATCATCGTCTCCGCGTCGGTGTCGGCGGTGGTGTGTGCGGCGGACCAGATCTCCTGCAGGACCGCGAGGGTGGGCTCGCCGAGGACGTCGGTGACGACGCGGGTGACCGGCTCGACCTCGTCGGGGTTGAGGATCCCCGCCTCGACCCGGGCCAGGAGCAGCGCGGCCGCGTGCCCGGCGTCCGCGCGGGACACCCCGAGGGTGCGGGCGGGGTCGGTCAGCCCGGACTCGTCGAGGATCAGGTGGGTGGCCGAGGCCCGCAACCAGCGCCGGTCGTCCGGGCGGCGTGCCACCTGCACGGCCTCGATCCGGGACTCCTCCAACTCCATCGCGGCGGCCACGGCGCCCGGGGGCGCGCCGGGGGGTGGCTCCCAGACCGAGTGGGCGGCGTGGGCGCATTCGTGGACCAGCAGCCCCCACGCGGGCCCGTAGCGGGCGCGGTCGGCGAGCCGGTGCGGGGTGACGGTGGCGGGGTCGATCCCGGCGAGGTGGTAGCCATTGACCTCGATCGTGGCCAGGGCGGGCAGGAAACAGGCCGGTGCGCCGCGCCCAGCGCCGGGGGCGATGGTGACCAGCAGGTCGTCGCGCTCAGCGATGACGGGGACCTCGTCGGTCATCGCGACCGACAGGGCGAGCCAGGCCGGGTCGGTCACCGGCGCGGCCGGGGCGGTGGTGGGGTCGGTGATCAGGTGGGTGCTCATGGTCGAGGCTCCTCAGGACGGTAGTGCGGTGGGCGGTGGGGGTCAGATGCGGTTACCGAGGGCGAGCGGGGGGTGCTCGGCGCCGAAGGCGTCGCGTACTACCGTGGCGACGATCTCGCGGTCCGCCTCCGGGGCGACTCCGACGAGGTTCCCGGCGGCGGCCTCGATCCCGAGGACGGCGGCGATGCGGTCGAACGCGATCAGCTCGCGCAGTTGCGGCGCCCACCCGACCTCGCCCCGGCGCTGCCGGGTTGCGAGGTTCCGGGCCGCGCGCACCGCCCGGCGGTCGATCTTGAGCTGGACGGCGAGGTCGTAGTCCGACGACACCTGGATCTGTGCGGAGAACCGCGACGACAGCGCGTCGGACAGGACCGCGCCGTGCACCCCGGGGTTGTGTCCGGCGACGACGTAGAACCCGTCGGCGGCGTCGACGACCTCGCCCCCGTTGGCTTTCACGATCACCTGTCGTCGGCCGTCCATCGCCGGGTAGAGGGTGGCGAGGACGTTGGGCGGGATCAGGGTGGCGTCGTCGACGAACAGCGGGCGGCCCTCCCGCATCGCCCGCACCAGCGGGCCGTGCACGAACAGGTACCGGCCCTCCGGGGTCTGGGTGTATTCACCCACCAGGTCCGCGACGGTGGTGTCCCCGTCGCCGGGCACGGTGATCAGGTCACCGAAGGCCGCCTCGACCACCGAGGTCTTGCCGGTGCCGGGCGGGCCGTAGAGCAGGGCGGGCACCCCGGCCGCACGCAACTTCCGCAGCGCCGTCACGTCCGGTACCCCCGCGACCGAGCGCGGGTGGTAGAGCTGCCCGTTCGGGCGCGCCACCGGCCCGGTGACGGGTGCGTCGTGCGGCCCGCACGCCGCACCGGGCATAGGGGCGGGCGCAGTGGCGGGTGCGACGGGGCCACTGGGCGCGGTCGGACCGCAGGGCGCGGCATCCGACGGCACCGAGGGGACCGGGGTCGGCGGGCGGGGCGTGGTGGCCCGGGCCGGTGCGGATGGCAGGGAGGCGAGGTGCCCGGTGGCTGGGGTGGCGCGGTAGCGGGCAGGCCGCTCGGACACCAGCACGGCCTCGCCGTGCGCGGCGAGCACGGACAGGGCGTTCGCGACCGCGCCGGACGAGCGGCTCAGGGCGCGGGCGATCTCCCCCGCGGTGAACGTGTCGGTGGGAGCCTCGTCGAGGTACACCGCCACCTGGCGGCGCAGCTCACCGTTGGGCAGACGGCCGGGCCGGACGGTCGGGTCGGTGGGGGTGGCGGCCGGTGTGGGCATGGCACAAGTCCTTTCGCGTTTCGGGTGAGGCGCAGAAACGAGGCGCTCGGGCCGGATCCCGTCGAATCCTAGGATGGCCGACGCATTCCCCACGGTCGGGGCTCGTCTTTGCGATGGCCCAAATATAGCTCTGCCGCCACCCCTCTTCAATACCTTTAGACCACTTCCTCATGACTCTTTCCATCCTGCATTCGACAGCAATAGGATTGGGTCTTATCTCGCGCTGATGTTCCATGCCGCACACCTGCCCAGCCGGCCAAGGACCTGGTCATGCGCGACGCACAACAACTAAATTCCAGTACAGGACAAGACGGGATAGAAGAAGGACGGAAAGATTTGGAAGAGAAGGATTGAAAGAAGAAGAGATGATGAGACGAAATGAATGGGGAAGAAGTTTGCAGAGTTAGGAGGAGCCGGCCCCATGTGAATAGGCTCTTGCGTGGAGGCCAGTCTGGGAGACCAGGTGATCCATCCGTAGCCGTCGCGAGCAGCAGGACGGAGAACGGCCACGGGGTCCGCCTTGGCGGGCACCATGAGGTGATCCCACAGGTGATCCCGGAGGTGCACCGGAAGCGGTTGACACAGAGAGTCATCTCGATCATCGACCACGTTGCTCTGAGTAGTAGCTGATCTGGAGCGTGGGAGTCCCGCTGCTCTGTTCGTGTGATCGTTGTCGGATCGGCCTCGGGGTCACGGGTGGTCGGGAATGGTGGCGTTCCCGGATCGGCGCACTGCTGCCCGCCCGGGCTTGGAAGGCCAAGCATGGACGGCGGGCGCACCGACGGAGGCATCGATGGAACGCGACGACAAATGGTTGCTGCGGGAACTGCAGGACGTCAAGCACATCTTCGGCGACAAGTGGACGATACCGGTGATGGTCGCGCTGGCTGATGGCCCGCTGCGCAGGTCGGAGATCCTGGCGACGGTGAGTTCCTATTCGATTGATGAGCACTGGCCGGGTGGGGCGACGGTCCTTCATGACAGCATTCTCACGAGGGCGCTGCGCAAGATGGTGGCCGAGGGTCTGGTGGTCCGACACGAGTTGCGCGACAGCTTCCCGCGGCACGTGCGCTACGAGCTCCGCCCCGAGGCGGAGGATTTTCTTGCCCGGGTGCGGCATGTGGTCGGCTGGTCGAAGGGCAACGAGCACGTGGTGGCGCGAGCACAAGCGATCCATCGGGTCCACAATGGAGATAGCTCCGACTGTGACGATTTAGGGTGTGATCTGCCGGCGAGCGGTTGACCCGCAGCACCCGCCCACGATCGTGGTGGCCGGGCCGGCTCACGAGGCTCGGGCCGTTCCGCCCGGAACTGGACCCCCGACGTCGCCCTCTTCCTCGTCGGTGGCGTCGCGACTGGCTGCGTCCTGGTCGAGATCGGTGTCGTGATGGACGGGGGTGCGTCGTTGCAGGCGGCGGGCGAGGTCGACGGTGTCCGGGTTGGGCTGACCGTCGGTCTCGGCGAGCCGGGCGGCGAGCAGCGCGAGGGTGCGGGAGATGGCGTCGGGCCGTCCGAGCCGGCTCTGCAGCCGCATGATGTCGCGGTAGATCATCTCGTTGTCGGGGTCGAAGGCCCGGGCGATCTCGAGGAGGTCAAGGGTGCGTTGCGGATCGTGGGGGACCAGCGCTCGCGCGAGGGCGGCGGCGGAGTCGATCGCGTCGCGGCGGACGGCTTCGCGGGCGATATCGATCCACGCATACGGCGTGCCCTCGGCGAGTTCCCCGCCGTAGGTGTCGACGACGAATTGGTCGGCGGCGAGGCGTTCCTGCTCGGTGCCCGCGCCGCGGCGGGCGGTCACCGCGGCGTCGAAGCACCAGTAGTCGACCTCAACGAGGTCCGGGTCGAGCGTGAGGCGGCCGTCGCGGTTGTCGATGATGTCGCCGACCTCGTCCCCGGTGATCTGGGCGAGGGTCCGGCGGAACCGGGTCAGGGCCGTGTTCAGGGCGTTGGTGGTGCGCTCAGGCGGGCTGTCGGGCCACAGCGCGGCCGCGACCCCGTCGCGGGTGGCACCGTCGGGGTGCAGGGCCAGGTGGACGAGCAGCTCCCGGGCCCGGGGCTGCAGGCGCCCGGTGATCTCCTGCTCCCCCGAGCGGTCGGTGCACTCCGAGTGGCGGGGACGCCACAGGATGCGGGGTGGCCCGAGGATCGCGATCCCGATCGGGCGAGCAGCGGCCTGCGCGGACGGTGGGGGTGGCCAGCCGTCTCTGGTGGGCGGGTCGAGCGGGGTGACGGCGGGCTCTGGCGACCCGGCGGGCGTCCTGTCGATCAGGTCGTCGGTCGGGGTGGGCCCGACCTCCATCTCGCGCTCCGACACGGCGCCACCGGCTTCGGCCCGGACCGAGGCAGCCTCGGCGCGGCCGTGATCCCGGTCGGCCGGGGTGGGGACGGATGTGGTGTCGCGCAGCAGGTTCATGATGTCGTCGGCGGCGTCGAGATCCAGGACGAGTAGGCGCCGGCCGCGCAGCGCGGCGCACGGGCCGGGGCCGGTCGCGGTGACGGTGCCGTCGCGCTGGACGTGGATGGTGCCACCGGCGCGCCACTGACCGAGCAGAAGTGCGGTGATGGCGAACACGGAGCCGTTGTCGAGAACACCTTGGAGCCGCGCCGGCTCGACCGGGGCGCGGGTGACCAGAACAATGACGGGCCGGTCGTGCTCCGGTGTTGCGCTGTGGGCGCGGGTGAGCGATTCGGCTTCGAGGACATCGAGGGCGTCGTCGATGGTGTCGTACACGTCGAGCGACGGGAGGTCCGGGGTGACTCCCAGCGCCTCGGTGAGGTCGTTGCGTGGCATGAGAATGCGCACCGCACGACCGTGCTGCTGGGCGTCTGGTCGGCGGTCGATGGGTCCGGCGAGCAGGGTCAGCAGCAGCGCGCGAAGTGCGTCCGGGCCTCCGGGGCCGGTGAGTCCGAGCCCGCGTGTGTTCGCCACCGCGAGGGCGATCCGCTGGGCGTCATCGTGCGCCCGTCCTGCGCCGGTGGCCTCGGGGTGCGCGGTAGGGGCCCGGCCAGGGCCAGTCCCGGTGGCCGTGGTGGCGTGCATCGCGGCACCGGGATCGACGTCGTCGATGCGGCCGGGCTCGTCGAGATCAGGGTCATCGGGATCGGGATCAGGATCGGGATCGGGTTCGTCGGTTCGGAGGTGGTCAAGTCGCAGCTGGTAGACCACCGGCGCGGCGGGAAGGTCGTCACGCCGGCCGCTACCTGGTCGGTAGCCGCGCCGGCGTCGCCGCCGGGCGACCACCAGAGCTGCGGTGACCGCCGCGGCCAGCCCGAGCCCGGCGAAGGCCGTGGGGTCCCAGACGCTCGCCGGCTCCCGGCGCCAGGTGCCGGGGGGATCGTCAATGATCGCGGGCGCTCGACTGGGCGGGGGTGTGGGCGGGGGTGTGGGGGTCGCGGTGCTCGGGATGGACGGACCGGGCGGGACCGGATCGGCGGGGACGGGAGGGCGCGGAGCGGCAGGTCGCGCGGCGTCGGGGATCGGCGCGGTGGTGGCGGCGCCGGGTGGCAGGGCGAGCTCTTCTCCCGGGTAGATCAAGCTGGGGCGGGTGAAGGTGCCGCCACCGGGCTGCGGCTTTCCCTCGTTGACCGCAAAGATCTCCGGCCATCGGGCGCCGCTGCCGAGCGTGCGATTGGCGATCCGCCACAAGGAGTCGTGGACCCCGGTCACCGGGTCCGCGGCCCGGACGACGACCGCCCGTGCCGCACCGGTGCCGCTGCGGGCCGCGTCCATCGCGGGCTGGGTCGGCATGGTGTGCGTCGGTACGGCGTGGGCGACCGGCACGAGCAGCCCGAACGGCGATCCAGCCGGGCCCGCCACGAATGCCGCCGCCGCCGGCAGCGACGCCGCGACCGACCGGACGTCGCGCCCTGGGCCACGGTGGCCGAGGATCGACAGAACCACGGCACCCACGAGCAGGGCGGCCAGGGCGTGGGTGGGCGAGAACCGCCCACGCGCCGGCACGCGGAGCTGCCCGACGCCTCGCCGCAGCCCCACCGCGGTGCAGCGGGCCACGTCGGCGGTGAACGCCGCCCAGGCCAGCCAGCACGCGCAGGCGAGCACGTCGACGAGCAGAGTGCTGCTCAGCGGGCCGAACAGGTGCAGCTCAAGTTCGTCCCACGTTGGAAGGTGCTGGGGCAGCGGCCACCCGACGTAGCGGGTCAACGCCCACGGCACCCCCGCGACCAGGGCGGCGAGCAGCAGCAGAGCGGGCAGGCCGCGCAGCACGCGACCACCGCGCCCTGCGGTCCGATGTTGGCGGTCCAGACGAGCCGTACGGGTCATCAGGAGAACTCCCTCGGTAGGGCATCAGGAGGCCGGTCAGTGGCTGTCAGGTAGCGCGCCGTCCAGGGCACGCAGCCGTCACGGATCGGGTGCGTTCACGCCGCCTCGCGGCGCGGCTCGGGCCTCGGCGTGCACGGTGATCTGGGTGATGCCGGCCAGGGTGAGCAGGCGCGTGTCGTAGATGGCGGTGACTGCGACGACCACCTGGCCGTCCTGGACCGATACCTGACCGCGGGCTCCGGCGGCGGCGAGCTGTGACTGGGCTGCGGCGACGGCCGCGGACGGCACCAGCTCGATGCGGCCGGTGGCGCGGTAGCCGTCGAGGTCGACGGCCTGCGCTCCTGCCCGTGCTGCGGCCTCGGCCTGGCCGACCGCACGAACTTTCGCGGCCAGGGCCATGCCTCCGTCGAGACCGAGACCGGCCAGGACCAGGATCCCGGTGACCAGCACGACGACGAACGCGGTGACCCGCCCGTCATCCGCCCGCCACCACGCAGCCCACGCCGCCGACCGGCCCGGTGACGACTGGCCCGGTGACGACGAGCCCGCCCGCATCCATGCTGTCCGTCCGGGCCGGTGCTCGCGACGGGTTGCGGCCGGGTTCACGGCGTGTCCGTGGTGGACCGGTAGACGTCGACCGGTTCGGTCGCGGTCGCGGTGACCGCCGGTGAGATCGACCGTGCAGGTCACCGTGACGGTGACCGCGCCACCAGGACGAAATCCGGAGGTGTCGGTCCGGACCTCGACGCCCGCGCAGCTAGGGCCCGCTGCGTCGAGTGCGGTGGTGGCCAGCCGGGACGCCGCCTGATTGGCGCGGGTTGCGGTGCGTTCGATGCTGGCCGCGCGGGCGGCCTGATGCGAGGTGGAGTCCAGACACAGCCGCGCGTCCACGACGCGGTACGCGACCACCGCGATCAGGACGAGCAGCATGACCAGCAGCGGGGTGAGCAAGGTGAGCTCGGTGGCCGCGGAGCCGCGGTCGGCCCGCCACCACCTCCCCCAGCACGGCCGCCGTGCGGTCGGCGACGTGGCGGTGCGGTTCGGTGGCGGGGTCATGGAGGTGTCTGGTCGTCGGGGGTAAAGCGTTCCACCGGCCCGACCGCGATAGCACGAACTGGTAGGACGAGGAACGGCACGACGGAGGTGACGGTTCCGCTCACGGTCACGGTGACCGAGGTGGCGTCCCGGGTGGTGTCCACGCGCGGCTGGGTGAGGGGGCCGCCCGCGAGCTGGCTGATCAGCCCGGTGGCCGTCCTGGTCCCGTCCGCGCCGGTGCCGTCCGGGAGCCGCGCCGCATCGAGGCCTTGCGCGGCGGCGGCCTGGGCGACGTGCGAGGCGTGCGACCACAACGCGAACTGCACGATCAGCATCACCATCAGCAGCAGCAGCGGTGTCGCGACGGCCAGCTCCGCGGTGGCCGAGCCCCGATCGTCACCCACGACCCGCCGAATCCGCCGCATCCGTTGTCGCACACCGCGTCTAGGTCGTGGAAGAGCCGTCGACGTCACCGCAGGCGGCGGGGCCGGACCCGTGGTGGTCATCCGCCGACCAGGCTGATCGCGTTGGCCGCGTCGGTGACCTTGGCGACGATGATGGCGATGACGACCAGCGCGGCGACCACGAGCAGCCCGGTGACCACCACCGTCTCGGTCGAGTACCCGGCGTCGGGTTCAGCGCGCACCGCGGCCCAACGCGAGCGCAGGTCGGCCCGCGCGGCATGCCACCAACGGGCTGCGGTGCGCCATGCCCTGCGGTGGCGGTCCGGGTCGGGCTTCTGATCCGGTTTCTGGTCCATGGTGGTCTTCCTGTCGTCGTGGCCGACGGGTGCGGCCGGGTTCAGAGGCCGGCGAGGATTTGCCCGATCGCCGGGTAGGTGATGAAGACCAGGAAGCCGAGAAACAGCAGCATCACCGGCAGCGACATCCGCTCGGTGGCCGCCTGGGCCTGGGCCTCGGCGTCGGTGAGCTGGTGCACGCGCAGAGAACCAGCGCGGGCGGCGAGGCTGGCCCGCACCCGCGCACCCTCGGTCCCGGCCAAACTCACCGACCCGGCCAGCTCGGCGAGCTCGTCAACGGCGATCTCGTCACCGAGGCGGCGCAGCGCCGCCCACGCACTCACCCGCGTCAGCCGGGCCGTCGACAGCGCCCCGGCCAGCCGGTCGAACGCCCAGCCCTGCCCGATCTGGACCGCGCCGGCCAGCGCGCTGTCCACCCCGGCACCCCCGGCCAGGGTGATCCACACCAGGTCCAGGTAGGCGGACAGGGCGTGGCGGAACTCATCGCGCATCGCCGCCGCCCGCCCGCGGGCCCGCAGATCCGGTAGCACGAACCCGGCCGCGGCGAGCAGGATCCCGCCGGCGAGCGGGAGCCCGATGCCGAACCCGGAACCGGCGACGGCGAGCGCGAGCTGGGCGATCGTGGGGGCCACCAGCCCGGCCAGCGCCAGCAGTGCCTTGCCCGCGAGGTGCTCCCCCACCGGGGTGCCGGTGACCCGCAGATCCCCTCGTACGCGCGGACCGGGTAGTCCCGCTCGCCGCTGAAGCGCCACCAACGGGACGGTGAGCCGGGCCAGGCGGCCACCGAGCGGCCCGATGTCCTCGGCCGCGGCAGGCGCGTCGAGTGTGCGCGACAGCAGATCGCCGAGGGTCGGTCGCGGCGGGAACGCCCAGACCGCCAGCGCCCAGAGGCCACTACCGAACCCGGCGCCCAGCAAGATCGCCCACACCGTTGTCGAGCCCGATCCGCTCCCCCAGCCGGTCACGATCCCGCCCCACCGGTGCGGGCCGCGGCATCGGCGCCGCCGTCCACTTTGGAGGTATTCATGTGTTCGTCGTCAGTGTGGGTGAGCAGCCTGGCGGCCTCGGGGATCGTGGCGATGCGCAGCAGCCACGCAAAGCCAGCCCCGAACAGCAGGCCCACCAGGAGCAGTACGACCTGTCCGGTCATCGAGTCGTAGGTGGCGAGGTAGGGCCGGTTGAGCAGCACGACGGCCACCGCGAACGTGGTCGTGGTGCCGACGATCACCCTTACCGAGGTGCGGGTCCGGGCCCTTCCGGCCTCCACACGCATCCGCATCGACGCCCGTTCCCGCGCGGTCGTCGCGAGCGCGCCGAGCAGGTCCGCGAGCTGGCGGGCCTGCTGCTCGGCCGCGATCACCAACGCCGCCACGACAAGATCAGCGGTAGGGTCGTTCAGATCGTCAGCCAGCAGCTGCAGCGCCGGCACCAGCCGCTCGCCACGGTCCAGGCGCGCCGCGAGCGCGCCGACCTCGTCCCGGATCGGGGCGGGGGCGAGCGGCGCGGTGGCCAGTACCGCCTGCTCCAACCCCGCCGCGGCGGACAGGGTGTCGCGGATCATCTCCGTCCAGGTGGCCACAGCCTCGATCCGGGCGACCCGGCGGGCGTGCGCGGTGTCGCGGCCCAACACCCGCGGCAGGAACCAGCACCCCGCCCCGACCAGCACCGCCCCGACGACCCAGCCGGTCAGCACTCCCGCCACCACCGTGGTGCCGACGGTGGCGCCCGCTCGGACGGCCATGTCCCGGCGGTCCCACCCGCCGTCGCGCCACCGCGCGACCAGCGCGGCCCCGGCGGGCCGTCCCGGTAGCCGGCGGAGCAGGCCGAGGAACAGCAGGAACACGCCCAGCCCGAACCCTCCGCCCAACAGGGCGGCGACCGCGGCCCGCCCGGGGTTCGCCATCCCAGCCGCCGACACCACTGCCACGAGCACAGTCATGGCTGCCACCCGCGGCCGGCCCGGGTGAGCAGCATCGGGTCGAACCCGGCGTCGACCAGATCGTCGAGGGTGTCGGACCGGATCGCGCCCGGGACCGGGCGAGCGCGCCGGTCCTCATCAGGCCGGAAGATCTCGTTGGACACCACCTGGTGGCCGTCCGCGCCGACGACCTCCCGGATCGAGGACACCACCCGGGTTCCGCCGCCGGTGTCGGAGCCGCGGGTGCCGGGCACGCGGGCGAGGTGCACCACGACATGCACCGCGCCCGCGACGAGCAGGTTGGTCGCCTCCAGTGGGAGCCGTTCCGGGCCTTGCGCGGCGTAGGAGGCGAGCCGGGTGAACGCCAAAGCGGAGCTCGACGCGTGCAGGGTGGCCATGCTGCCGTCATTGCCCTGGCTCATCGCGTTGCACATCGGGACGACCTCGGGCCCGCGGATCTCCCCGACGATGACCCGGTCGGGCGACATCCGCAGCGCCCACCGCACCAGATCCGCCTGCGACACCGCACCCTCGCCCTCGATGTTGGCCTCCCGCGCCTGGAACGCGGTCACGTCCGCGTGCACCGCCGGGTCGGTGTCCAGGCCGAGCTCGAACGCGTCCTCGATGGTCACGATCCGCTCCATCGGGTCCATCTCCGCGGCCAGCGCGCGCAGCAGCGTCGTCTTCCCGACCCCGGTCCCGCCCACTATCACCACGTTCTTCCGCGCGACCACGCACGCCCGCAGGAACCGCACCAGCACGTCGTCGACGGTGCCGCGCAGCCGCAGCTGATCCAGCGTCACCCGCGGGTAGCGGTGGCGGCGGATCGACAGCGACGTCACCCCGCCCGCGGTCACCGCCATCACCGCGAACAACCGCTCCCCACCGGGCAGCTGCAGGTTCACCGACGGGCTGCCGTGATCGAAACGCCGTTCCTGGCTCGACGCCCGCGCCGCCAACAGCCGCACCAGGTCAGTCAGCTCCTCGTTCGACCGCGCGATCGGCCCCACCCGGCAGCGCTGCCCGTCGGAGTACTGCACGAAGACCCGGTCGAACCGGTTGGCGTTGACCGTCTCCACCCGCGGGTCGTCCAGCAACGGCTGCAACCCCGCCATCCCGAACAACTCGTCGATCACCTCAGCGACCACGCGCCGCTCCGCCTCCGCCGCGACCAGCGGCCGGTTCGCGGTCAGCTCCTGCTCGGTGAACGCGTTCACCGCGTGGTCGACGATCTCCCGCGCCAGGACCCGGTGGCCTTCGGCGCTGTCGCGGGCACCGGTCCGGCGCCGCTGATCCTCCGCCCGACCCGGGAGCCGCTCGGCCAGAACCGTCCGGACGTGCTCGCGCAGCCGCCGCTCCGCCGCCTCGGCCGAGGGCGACGGCTCCTCGACATCACCGACGACGACCCGTTCCCCCCGCCGTTCGGTGCGCCTGCGGAGCGGCACCGGGACCGCTGCCGCCGCACCCGCTCGTCCGCTACGCCACGCGACGCCTGTCGACCCGTCCTCGCCACCGCCCGTCACGACGCCCTCCCTGCCGTGGTCGGGTGACCGGGACTGTCGTTGCCGGTCCCACCTGCGCGACGGCTCGTCCGGTTCGGGCGGGCATCGTCGGGAGCTGCGGCGATAGCGGCGCGGGCGGCGAGCGCATCGGCGATCTCGCGGGCGCTCTGGCCCAGCACGGACCGGCGAGGCCCGCTGCGGTGCCAGCGCAGCACGCTGCGATGCCCGCGCAGCACCGCGGCTCCTCGCGGGTCGTGCGGGACACGGGCCAGCGGGGTCACCCCCAGCTCGCGGGCGACCGCGGCGATCGAATGCCCGCCACCGGCAAGCAGCAGCACCGGGTCCCGAGACCAGGCCCCGATCTCCGGGATCCGCCGGGCCAGATGCGCCAGGTCATCCGCACCCGCCCCGGACAGCACCACCATCACATCCGCCGACCGCAGCACCGGCATCACCGGCGACCCCTCATCGACCCGACCGCAATCCACCACCAACACCGCCCCCGGGTGCGCAGCGACGGCCCGCAGCGGACCCAGGTTGAGCCCGGCCGCCCGATCCGGCGCCGCGAGAACAGCCAGCGCCCCGCGGGCCCGCCCCGCGTCCGGCGGGGCCGCCACCACCGGCACGTTCCCCGGCAACGCCTGCGCGTGGCGCCACACCAACTCCGCGCCCTCCGCCGGCCGGGCCCCGCCCTCGCCTCGCGTTCCCGCTCGGCCGCGCGCAGCCGCGGCCAGGCTCAGCAACCCCGGCGACGGCGCCAGACCGAACCGCATCGCGACATCACCGCCGGCCGGGTCGGCCTCCACCATGATCGCGGCGGCCGGGTCGGGCCAGCACGCCGCCAGCGCCAGGCACAGCGTCGTCACCCCCGGGGAGCCCTTCACGCTCACCACCGCAATCATCATCAGACCTCCACCCCGCTCACCCGCCGGCCGCGACAAGCACGAGCGCCACCTGGCCCGACGGCACCGCGGCGACCTCGCGGGCCGACGCCTCGGGAAGCTGCACCGACACCATCGTCAACCGGCCGGTGTCCGACGGCGCCACACTCGTCACCACCGCCGGCCACGACCGGGCCGCCGCCCGATCGACAGCCACCGCGCCAACGGTCGCGACCGCTGCCACGACGACCGACACCTGGTCGCCCGGCGCGACCTCCGCCGGTAACCGGCCCGGGTCCAGGGCGACCGCGACGATCGCCTGACCGGCCGGCGGCGTACCGGCTCCGCTGAACGACTCCGGGGTCAGCACCGCACCGGCGGGCAGGGCGACCGCCAATAACCGTCCGATCAGCGTGGGGGCAGCGGACGCGTCGACCGCGCGGATATCGGAGTCCGCGGGCAGCGACACCTGACGGACGTCCGATGCGGACAGGACCTGCCCCACCCCCACCGCCCGCGCCGTGGCCAGCACCATCCGCGAACCCCCGAACTGCACCGTGACCACCAGCGCCCCGACCGCGCATGCCAGCACCAACAGCACCCCGAGCAACAGGTGCGGCACGCTACGACGCCCACCCGGCGATGCGGCCGGACGCGCCGGCCACGGGTCAGCCTCGACATAGGCGGCGTCGCCCGGGATGTCCACGCGAGGCTCGCGCGTGGGAAGGATCGTGCGCATGACCGGACCTCCGAACCGTTGGGGATGAGGGCGCGCAGGATCACCGCACCGACCATCAGGCCGGTCCGTCGCGCCGTGAACTACCGCTGTCGTCTGCTCGTCTGTTGTGCTGTGTGTCGTCAGCCGCCGCCGGTGACCAGGGCCTGGGACTCGGCGACCCGGAACGCGGCTCCCCCGGTCGTGGTCAGCCCGGGGAACGTGCCGCCGGCCCCCGCACCGGCCCAGGTGACCGTCCAGCTCACCGCCACACTCACCGCGAACGCCTCACCCGGCCGCCCGGCCGAGGACACCCGGTAGGTGTGGCCACAGTCCGGCGACGGCGCCGCCGGATCACCACCCGCCGTGTACGGGGTGCCCGGGCCGCGGCAGACGACCACGCTGCCGTCCCCCATCACCCATCTCGCCGATTCCGGCACGGCCCGCGCCGTCACCGACACACCCGGTACCGCCGCCGTCGCCTGCACCGGAGCCCAGTCACCTCCCAGCCACAGCCACGTCGGCAGATTCACCAGCTGAACCCCCACCGGACTTGCCGCGACCAGCGGATCCGGTAGCCGCAACTGCCGTCGAGCGATCTCCGCGAGCTCCGCAGGCGTCGGGCCAGCAACCCCCGGCGCCTGCTGGCCGTCCGCGATCCACACCGGGGTTCGGTACACCGAGTCCCGCCAGCCCACCCCCGAGCACCGCCACACGTACCAGGCACCATCGCCCGAACCAGGACCAGCCGTCGGCGGACCCGCCGCCAGCGGGACACGCAGCACCGCCGCCACAGCGACACTCGGGCGAAGTGGACGACTGAACGCCGCCGTCGCTACGCCACCCGGCGGAGGTTGGAAATCGCTACGCGCGTACGAGCAACGAACCCCGGTCGCTGATTCCGCATTGGGCCGGTCGCCACGGCCGCCTTGTGGAGCCGGGACGTTCGGGCTGTCCTTACCCCGATCGGATACGCGAGGGGAAGCCCCACCTGATCCCGCTCCCAGATCGCACGCCGGAGATGGAGTGTCCGAACAGGAGACCGACCCCCAGAGGTCACCACCTGGGTTCGGAATCGGAGGCGGTTGAGTGGCCAGCAGACCCACTGTTGCAGCCGTGACCATCGCTGATCGAGCCGCCAGCCTCAGCATGATCCGATGTCCTGAACGCCGAAGTCAGACACCTTCCAGGAACCGTCCGACTGCAGTGCAACGACGGCGTTGATTAACCTCCGCCCACCGGATCCCGCGCCCACGGGCGAGCCGTCCGACTTCTTGTACTTCAGCGAGGCCGACGAGTCGCCGCAGTCAGTGACAATCACACGGGAGGGCGCGCTCGCGGGTTCCGCAGATGACACGGCAGGAGACAAGACCGGGTCACCTCGGGTCACAAAGCCATTCACACTGTCCGCATACAGCCCCCGCGACAGGTTTGTCAGCGCGACGCCAGTGGCATGCCTACCGAGGCTCGGCGACTGCCAATCCGACGTTGCCGCCGCAGAGACGAAGTCCGCCCACATCCCGCGGTACGCCGCAAGCGCCTCCTCTCCCGCGAGATCCTGGGGCGATGGGGCGGCCGATGTCGCTGGCGGCGCCGTCGACGCCGGCGGCGTGACCGGCGGTGGACTCGACGCCGAACACCCAGCAACGCAGCCCACGGCGACGACCACCGTAAGAACACGCGCTTGCAGGCGCATCGACTTCACTCCGTCCACCGAACGTCTCCTCGACCGCTCCCCACCTCTGATCATGAGGCGATACTGATCACAAGTACACCCGCGACCCGTACGGACCTGGAAGTCCGTCAACACGGACTTCCAGGTCGGAAAGGGCCTTCGACCGATGTTCACCCGATTGGGCTACGAGTACCGAGGTCATGAATCCTGGGCGCTGACTACAAGCCCCCCTCCGTCAGCCGTTGTCCTCGCGGCGGCCGGCCTCGGCGTGCTCCTCGGAGCGATACTCGCCGCCACTGTCACCTCGCGTACCCTCGCGCGGCCGACGAGCCCCAGACTGATCATCGCTGTTGGATCGGCCACTACAGGTCTCACATTCACCGTCCTGGCCACTCGCTTTGACGGTGTCGACCTACTCGCCTTCTGCTGGCTCGCTGCCGCCGGCACCGTGCTGTCCACTATCGACGTGATCGAGCGACGGCTTCCCAGCGTCATCGTGCTGTCGAGCTATGTGACGCTCGTTGCCCTGCTGGCCGTGAGCGCGCTGGCCGACAACGACTTCACGGATCTACTGCGTGCACTCTGTGCATCGGCGTTGATCTTCGGCGCATACCTCGTAATCGCTCTTGTCTCCCGCCGCGGGCTCGGAGCCGGCGACGTAAAGCTCGGCGGCCTGCTCGGCCTGGCGATGGGCTGGCAGAGCTGGCAGACGGTCTTCGGCGGGACCTTGCTCGGCTGGACCGCGGCAGCCGTGACGACACTGATCATCCGTTGTGCGAGGAAGGGACCGCCGGACTCGATCCCGATGGGTCCTTTTCTACTGTTCGGATCATTGCTTGACATCGTGCTCCACTGAGTGAGGAACACAAGACGAACCCCTGCCGAAAGGTCAAGTCTTCGAGCTTCAAATTTACGGCTATCGAAAACCATATTCATCCTTTAATCCGAAGTTCCGCTTGCCCTCTTGGCACTACCGAGCGTCCATGGTTGTGTGCACAGCCACCCACCGAACAAATTAGTTCGCCGTAGACATTGCCGACCAATTGCCAACTTCGATCAGGCACGACGATGAGGCAACCTCGCGGTCGGCGCAGGAATCATCCGAGACGTCGCCATCAGACGTGGCCTATCCAGCACGTCAAGCGAGGGAGAAGGTTACGTCACCGAATTGTATCCGCTGTAGTTCTTATCCTCATCTTGTCGATGCTTCTCATCGCACTTCTATAAGACACTGCCGCACGGCGCGATCCCACAGCGTCAGAAGACCCGCTATCGGATCAGCCCGGTGGAGGGTGATTGATGAATCGAGGAAGCAGCTTGCAGGGGAAGACGCCATGCTCGTCTTCTATGGTGTCTTCTTCTCCGGGAAGTGCCTCATACTGCGCCTCAATCTCCGCTGGCTCACCTGCGACTTTGCAGTGTGCCCCATCGGGCTCAGTGTAAATGAGATATGCCACCGGACATTCGCAGGCCGTTCCGAAGGCGTACAACCTGCCGCGCCTCGCCCTCTCCACCAAGACAGCTGGGTAGTACACCACGTGCTTGCCACAGATCGTCGGAAGCTCGATCATGCCGCCGACCAGCTGGCTCCGCCTCAGCTCACTTGCTGGCCGCCACGGGCTCAACCCGATCTCGTCCTCGATCGCGTGGAAGTCCTTGCCACTGGTGAAGCCCAAGAACGCTTCATCGTCGAGAGGTCCTCCGCTCGGCCACATGATCGGTCCTGCGAGTGGCCAGAGCTGCGGCAAATCAAGACCGCTGGACATCTCCACCTGGAGGTTAGGCGTCGTGTGTCAGCGATCAAGTTATTCCCCCACCGGCCGCTCAAGAGCGTCCCCGGCGGACGACGTACGAACTGTTGACGGGACGACGGTCGCGGTCCACCGAGGTCGACTCCATGCACGGCCTGTGCCGGCGACCCGGGATGCCAGTACACGGAGGTGCTGCCGCGGCGGCCTCCGGCCACCTTGCCCTCGACCTTCGTGTCCAGCACCGGTCTGACCAGGACTCGAAGCTCATCTCCCGGATGTCAGCAGCGATCCGGGTCGACGCGGTCGCTGCCGGCGAAGGCCGGATGGGGGAATCAACGCGGCCGTCCCTGGAGATGCTGGAGTCCGGCCGTCGTCCCCTGGTTGCCCGCGGCTGCGACGGCCGTCGTCCCTGAGGGGAATCGGGTGATCGCCGGACGAAATCCGGGGGAATTACGTGATCGTTCACAGTCGTGAACCGTAGACCGTGCAGGACGAGTTGTCCGAGCACGATGGTCATGACGTAACCCTGTGGTCGGTCGGGCTCATGCAGTTCGCGGACGCGTATGGCCAGCGGTGTCACCCGCACTGACCAACCGCGGACACCGCTGTACCGACCGACCCAAAATTGGCTGCCCGAAAGGGGCTGCACCATGTCTCTAATGGCGTACAGCGCGCGGTACTCCGAGGCCGGAAGCCCGTAGCCGCCCTCCCGGTCCTCCTCAGAGGACACCAGCATCGCGGTGAGCGCGGTCTTCTGGATCCACGCTGCGACCGCAGACTGATCGTTTGGCGGGATTGTGCCGTGTTCTCCGAGGATGAACGGAGTCAGGACCCGCCGGGCCACTACCTCGAGGCGACTCATCCATCCGTGGTTGCAGTCGCCGCAGACGTCGCGCACCCGCTGGCGGTACGGCGGGCGCACGCCCAACCCCCGCCCGATCCGATTCAACGGCCCGGCCCCATGCGGCACCGGGCCCATGTCCAGCCCTATCCTGCTGAGCCAGTCTCCGAGCACATGCTCGCCGGTGAGCTTGCCACGGTATCCGCAAAAGGCACAGGTGGGCATTGCGGCAGGTTCCTCTGATCGTTGAGGTAGGCGACCCAAGGGCAGGTCGGTTTAAGGTGATTCTGGCGCGCAAATTGCTTGTTGGCGACCGGGCCATGGCCCTAATCTTGGACACGTTGAATCCGGCCAAGGCCCGGGAAGCGCAGCGCCCGGCAGGTCACGATGAGTCGGTGCCGAGCTGCGGCGAGACGCCGCGTGGGTAGCTGTGCAGGCACGACCCGCAGTGTGATCGTCAGGGTGTCTAAGCCTTGATCGCCGCCAGGACTCATGCCCGCTGTGTCACCTTCCCCGATCGTTGCTGCGCTGATCCCGTCGAACACCTGCCTGGCAGTTGTGATCAACGAGATCGATGTCGAGTGCGTGGCGTTGTTCGCTGATCGTGGCTCGGGACCGTGCCAAATCCGCACCGGGCCCGGGTGTCCGTCACAGCGTGGCACCGTGCAGGTGCTAAGCGCAGGACGCAACCGACATGCCGCTCCTGGTCAACCCCAGTGTTGTTGGCGTTCGCAGCGGATCCGGGCCCGCTCTCGGCGCGTCGGGTGGCGGGCGTGAGTGTTTCGCCAGCGCAGATACGCCTGCAGCCGGCGCGCCAGCGCCGGGTGGTTCGGATGATCCGACGCGCCCATCGTCAACGTGCGCAGCGGCCCGAGCTGAGCTTCGATCGAGTTCGCCCAGGAGGCGTAGGTCGGGGTCAGACACAGCTCGATACATCGCCGAGGCTGTGTGCTGACGAGGTCCACGCGCTGCTCGATCTCGACCCGTCTGTGGATACCGACGTCCAGGACATCGATGCGGTGCGGACAATCCTGGCGCGCGTGCCCGCGCCGCCAGTGGTGTCGGTATTCGGCCGGTACTCCAGGACGAGCCCTCGCCGGGCAGAGGTCGCCGCCGACTGCGGGTGATGCGCGGGTGGCGTTCTGCCAGCCCGATAGTGTTCCGGGTCCGTAGGGGGTGCGGATGGACGCAGGAACCGTCGCCACGATAGTGGCGGCAGCGGTGGCACTGATCGCCGCGGTCGTTGCGATCGTGCAGACGAGCGCGGCGAAGGACCAAGCCGCCGCGGCGCTGGATTCGGCCACTGCTGCCGAGAAGCAAGCCCTCGATGCAGAACGGGCGGCGGATTCGGCAGAGGCTCAGGCAGAGTCAGCACGTGTGTCCGCTACAGCCGCGGAGGCTCAGGCTGTCGAGGCTCGTCGGCAGGCGGACGCAGCAGAGGCCCAAGTGGCGCATCTCGACGAGGACCGAACGGAACGACGTCAGGAACGGATTCGGCACTCGACCCGCGCCTTGATCACTGCGGCGAGGAGCTACGAGGGCGCTGCGCGATGGCTGCTCGAGTACGTCGCGGAGAACGGGCCAGCCGACACGAACGCTTTCCGTGCAGCAATCGCTGAGCACGAGACTGCGACCGCAGCACTGAGCGAAGCCTCGACCGACCTCATGCCGCTGGCGCAGCACATGCCGTTCGCCGGGGACGCCTTCGTCATCCACCTCGCGGCGCGAGACTTCCTCGTGTTGATCCCGGAGCTGTGCAACCCCGTGGCGACGGATGAAGAACGTGAGCATGCCCTCGACGAGGGCCGGTCGGTCCTAACAGAACTCAGGGACAACTGGATCGGGCTCTCCATGGCGTTGACGAACTATCTCCGACGTCTTGGTTCGCGAACGCAGTGATCAGGGAGAGGGTCATGCGATCCTGCCTGACATGGACCTGATCGAGTTGGTAGCGGTGGCGTCCTCGCTACGCGCTGTAGTGGCCGTGATCGACGCTGGCGAAGTGTCCGCCGACGAGGCGCATCGCGCCTATCTGGTCGGTGCGGCCGACGCGCTCGAGCGGCTTGAGGCCGCCAGCCCGCCGTCCGACAGAACATTATTCGGTCGTTCCTTTACAGTTGGCGGTGGGACCCGCCCCGCGAAGCGCTCTGCCGGCCCCGTTCGCGCGCTTGGCTACGTCGGCGTTTCCACCGACGGACAGGGCGAGTCCGGCGCCGGCCTCGCAGCGCACCGCGATCGGGGCGGAGGCACAGCAGCAGGGGTGGGCGCTAGAGATCGTCGCCAACGAGGGCCTGTCGGCCGCCACGATGAAGCGCCCGGCGCTGACCGACGCGCTCGAGCGGCTCGACTGTCGTGACGCCGACGTGCTCGTCGCGGCGAAGCTCGACCGCGTGAGCCGATCGGTCGCCGACTTCGCCCGGCTGCTCGACCTCGGGGTCGACACCTCGACGCCGGCCGGCGAGTTCGTAACGAACACCATCGCGAACACCGCGCAGTACGAGCACCGGCTGATCGGTCAGCGCACTCGCGACGGTCTTGCCGCGAAGCGAGCCGCCGGCGTCCGCCTGGGCCGGCCGTCGGTGCTGCCCCTCGAGGTCGTCGAGCGAATCGTGCGTGAGCACCGCGACGGCGACAGCTTGCGCGCGATCGCCGGCCGCCTGAACGACGAGCGCGCGCCGACGGCTCGCAACGGCGCGACATGGCACGCGAGCTCCGCGCAGTCAGTGCTCAACGGGCAGGCCGCCGCCGTTACTCTGTAGATGTCAGCGGAACGCGCTGTCCAGTCGGCTTGCTCATGGTCGCCGGCGGAGGGATGGTCAGCGCCCGATGGACGGTCCAGCCCTGGTGTGGAGGGTCTACGTCCTCACACCTGACGGATATGTCGAGCACGATCTTCTTCGGGACCACGGCAGGATCGGTCCGGATGATGATCTCACGTGTGAAGTCCCGCACCATCCGACGGCGTTCGTGACCAGTCACGGATGCAGTGACTCCTACTTCGGGCTCGAGGACGGCTACGTCCACGGTTACGTTGAAGTGGCCCGGTCCGACCATCGTAAGTTCGACGAGATGACCGCCCGCCGCCCACCGCCTCAACCTGACGCTGAAGTCGGGGGGCAGGCTTACAGCGGCCCGAGCCGGAGAGGCATCCGTTGGCGCCGAACCGATCAACGCGGCTGCGTCGCTGTGCGCGACAACCCAATTGCCCTGACCAGTCACAGTGATCGACTTGTTGATCTCATGCCTGCCGCGTGACACCTCGTCCCACGTCTTTGGTGCGCCCGCGACCGTCGGGTCTGCTTCGTGATCGACAACGCAAATCCGGCCCGCGGCGGTCAATCGGATACGGATCGGGATCGGGCTCGCTATCGACGCCTGTCCCTCGACGAGCCCGCGGGCGACGAGCAGCTCGACAGCCTCGCCCATCTCGGCTTCGGTGACCTGGTGTCGGTTCCGGCGGGTTCCGAATCGGGAACGATCGTCGTCAAGGAAGGCACGTGGCATCGGCTGCTCGAAGTTGTGGTCGTATAGCCACCGAAGGAATGCCTGTCCCACTGCGTTGGCGGAGGGCTTCTCCGCCGGTGTGGCCGCCGCAGGATTCGGACCCATCACCCACCCGTCATTCTCGACGACGAGGACGCGCCCTTCGGCGGTCAGCGCCAGCCTGACGGGGTAGGGCACCTGATCGATGCGCGGCCCGTCGATCAGGTGCTTGTCATCGAGGAAGCGGACAGCCCGCACGAGGTCGTCGTTGCGGACCCGCTGTCCTTCGACCACCACGTCCGGCAGCTCGAGAAAGTCTTCGGCGAGTGGATATCCGTCGTCCTCGCCGTAGAGCCAATGCAGCAGGGCGCGGGCGACTGAGTTGAGCCGCTGCATCTCTTCGATTGCGTCCTGCACCTACGACACCCCCAAGTTGACGAGCGGCAACAGGAGGTCGCGGAGTCCTTCGGCGAAGGCCGTGCCGGCGGCCGTGTTGGCGAACAGGAGCAGTGCCGCCCACAGAGTCGACGCCAGCCGCTTCAGCCGGCCCGGCTCCGGCTCCGCCCCACTGGTCTCGTCCAGCGCACGTTGCGCCGCTCGACGCACGTCGACCGCGTCGTCGTCGTCGATCTCGTACTCATCGAGGCCGGCAAGTGCCTGCTCTGCGACGTCGCGCAGTGCCTGCACGTTGCTGATCTCGGTGTGCTGGGTCAACTGCACGTGGGTGCTGTGTGCGACAACTTGGTTGCCCTGGCCGCCAACTGTGACCGGTTGGTTGACGTAGTAGCTGGACCGGTTCTTCGCGTCGGCCTGCTCGAGGTCGCCGTTGTGCTGGGTCACGCAGGCCCATCCTTCGTCGGTGAGCTGGACGAGTTTCGTGACCTCGCCGCTCATGTCAGGAGCACCGCGTAGTAACCCGCGGGCCACCAAGAGGCGAACAACGCTGTCGGCTTCGTCCTGGTCCACCGCGCGACCCTCGACGTTCGATACGGCGGCGTCGGAGACAAAGTCCGGCGATTGGGCTTGGTTGTGTGGCTGGCGCGAAACCCAGAGCAGGAAGGTCTGCGCAACCGCGTAGGTGCGGCTCATGTCGATCACCCGTCAGTGGTCCGGGGGGAGTGGAACACCTCAAGGGTAGTAGGGAGCACCGACAGAACGTGACCGGAGGACCACGGAGGGGTGATCGATGATCAGTAGACGACGTCCGGGTCGACCGGGGCAGGGCACGGCTGTCCCGGGACCGCCCTCGAGCTGTTCGACGACGGCGCGCTCGCGCACCCCCCGAAGCACCACGGCGTCACGCAGCGTCGGCAGGCACGCGCGCCCGCCCTGGTCGACGTCGCGGAGCCCGCCGCCGCCGGCGGCGAGGTTGGCGTGCAGCTCGTCAGCGAGCGGGCCGGCGACCTCAAGCGGTCGGCCCTCGCGCTCGAGCAGCTCGCCGCCGAGCGTGCCGACGTGCTCGCCGCTCGCGACCGCTCCGCGATCAGTGATAGCCAGCATCGGTCCTCCTGTCGTACTGTTCGTACACATGTTCGAATGACCCCTACGACACGGTGACCGGCGGGCCCACAGGACGGACGATCACCGGGCTGCGAGACTGCAAGAGTGGCAGACAAGAGTTCTATCGAGTGGACCGAAGCCACCTGGAACCCGACGACCGGGTGCGACCGCATCACGTCCGGCTGCGACAACTGCTATGCGCTGACGCTGGCGAAGCGGCTCAAGGCGATGGGCAACCCGAAGTACCAGCTCGACGGCGACCCGCGCACGAGCGGGCCCGGCTTCGGCGTGCAGACCCACGAGGACGCGCTCGACGTGCCGAAGCGGTGGGCGGCGCCGCGGGTGGTCTTCGTCAACTCCATGTCCGACCTGTTCCACGCCCGCGTGCCCGACGAGTTCATCCGCCGCGTCTTCGACGTGATGGCGGAGACGCCGCGGCACACCTACCAACTGCTGACGAAGCGCCCGAAGCGCCTCGCCCGGCTCGCCGGCACCCTGCCGTGGCCGGAGAACGTGTGGATGGGCGTGAGCGTCGAGGACGCCGCGCAGTGCTGGCGCGCCGACCGGCTGCGCGAGGTACCGGCCGCGGTCCGGTTCATCTCCGCGGAGCCGCTGCTCGGACCGCTCGACGATCTCGATCTCGACGGGATCGACTGGCTGATCGCCGGTGGTGAGTCCGGCCCGAACCATCGGCCGGCGGACCCGCTGTGGATCGACGGGCTGCGCGCCGCGTGCGGTGACGCGGGCGTCGCCTTCTTCTTCAAGCAGTGGGGCGGGCGCACCCCGAAGGCCGGCGGCCGGCTGCTCGGCGGACGCACCTTCGACGAGATGCCCGTCGCGCGCTCGCGGTGGACGGAGCCTGCGCTCGTCGGTCAGGGCTGAGCGCCGGGCGCCCGGATCACCTGCTTCCCGTAGACGTCCCCGACCTGGTCCGTGGTGGTGATGTGGGCGTCGTGCAGCCTCTTGAGCGCCTTGCGCAGGTGGGTCGTGCGGGCGATCCCCTCGACACCGCTGTAGACCTCGATGAACTTCGAGCGCACGACGAACCGCTCGTGCTCGCGTAGCAGCGCGCGGAGGTTCTGCTCGATCTGGTGCTCGAGCTGCTCGGCGAGCTTGTGCTCCTGCCGCTTGAACATCGCTTCGGGGTCCAGTTCTAGCAGGGCGTCCTGACCCGTGTCCTTCCGCGCGGCGATCGCCTCGTCGAACACGGCGCGGCGCCACTCCTCCTGTGCCTTGCTGAGCGTGTCGCCGAAGACCTCCATGCCGTCGCGGTGGCGGGTGAGGAACACGAGCAGGTAGGCCGGCTGCAAGTCCTCCCGCTGCTTGACGGTGGCGGTCCAGCCGGCGCACTTCGCCCGGCTCGTGATCTCGTGCAGCAGCCTCGTCTCGAACCAGTCGAGGTACTGCCGGTTGTCGAGAGTGGGGTCGTCCTCGTCCCTCCACCACGTGCCGCCGGCAGCGCGGTCCAGCGCCTCGAGCGTCTTGTCGCGCGCCTTGTTGGTGCCGTCGTCCTTGTGCAGCACGCCCCGGATGCGGCGCACCGCGTTCGCGTCGAACCGGAACAGCACCTCCGTGGCCGGCACGTACTGGCCCGACGGGCGACCGGCGAAGATGTCGACGATGACGTCGAAGGGCAACCCGAGTCCGAAGGGGTCGAGGAACAGGAACAGCGGCACGCCTTCCGCGCGGGTGAGCAGCTCGTCGAGGTGCTCCGCGACGTTGCCGTGCCGCGCCTCCCAGGTGAGGGTGCCGCCGTTGTCGACCTCCTCGAGCACCTGCCGCAGGCTGCGGTACGTGGTGGCGTTCTGCTCGACGAAGTGGCACTCGACGACGCGGCCGCGCAGCGCGGGGGTGCGGGCGGCGTCGGCGATGAGGGCCGGCGAACCGGCAGAGCCGTCCTCGTACCGGCCGGCGCCGGCGTAGCCGTCGACGATGACCACTCGCTTGCCCGCGGACGTCGATCCGGTCTTCGCCGCGAAGGGGACGATGTACTTCGCGAGGATGGCGTGCTTGAGCACTGCGGCAGCGCGCTTGCTCTTGAAGAACGGCTCGACGTCGAGCGTGTCCTCGCCGAGGATGACCTGCTCGTCGTTCGGCTGGTTGCGTCGCGCCGCCACGTATCCCCCCAAGGGTGATCAAGTCCACGTCCGTGTCGTGGAACACCATCAGGCTAGCCGGGAGCACCGACAGTTCCGGGGACGCAGCGTGACGGGGTGCATCTCCTGGGTTAACCCCATGGTCACGGCGGTCGAGCCCGTGTCGACCGCGTGCCCACCCAGAAACGCCGGCCATCACGGCTACCGTCGTGCTCGGCGGGCCGGTGTGGTGCCTGCACGGTGCACGCGGTCGGGTCATGGAGTGACCTTCCTTCTGCGGCGAGCGGCCCGCTATCGCACACGAGCGGTGGCCGGTGCCTGTACTCCAACTCGACCGGGCCGCCGCCCATCCTCGTCATGGAGGGTTTGGCGGTGGAGCGTGTCGTGCTCACCGCGCTCGGGACGAAGGTCGTGCAGTTGGTCACCGACGACCCGGACGCGGCCCGCTGCCCGGCCTGTCGGGTGGTGTCGACCTCGGGCAAGGACTGGGTGCTGACCCGCCCGCACGACCTCCCGTGCGGTGGCGGGCAGGTGGCGGTGCAGTGGCGCAAGCGCCGTTGACGCTGCGGCACGACGCTGTGTCCACAACAGACTTCCACCGAGCAGGTCGCGCAGGTGCCGGCCGGAATGCGGACCACCACGAGGCTCCGCTTCGCTCTCGCGGTCGCGGTCGAGGACGGCCGCGACCAGTCCGAGGTCGCTGCGGCGCATCAGGTGTCGTGGCCGACCGTGCAGCGCGCCGTCGAGGTCCACGCTCTCGTGGAGCTCGCCGAGCCCGAACCGGTCCGGGTGCTGGGCATGGACGAGACCCGGTTCGGGCGCCCGCGGTGGTTGCCTGAGGGCGTCCATGATGACGGCCGGATCCGCTGGGTGCGCACGGATCCGTGGCAGACCGGGTTCGTCGACATCACCGGTGACCAGGCCCTGCTCGGGCAGGTCGACGGCCGCACCAGCGCCGCGGTCCAGGCCTGGCTGGCCGTCCGCACGCCGGCGTTCCGGGATCGAGGTGGTGGTGATCGACCCACACGCCGGCTACGCCGCCGCCGTCCGCGCAGCGGTGCCCGACGCGCTGATCGCGGTCGATCACTTCCACCTGATCATGCTGGCGAACACGGCGGTGACCGCGGTGCGCCAGCGCGTCACCCGTGACCTGCTCGATCGTCGCGGCCGCAAAGCCGACCCCACCTGGGTTCGCCAAGTTGAGACGCGCGGGAGAGCCTCCCGACCGCTACAGGCTGCGGCTCCGTGACAGAACCAGCGCGACACGGACACCGCCATCCCACCGGGACTCGATCGCAGCATCCAGCCCGTCACACACCCACCAAACAGCCGAACCGCCCAGCAGCTGCCGCCAGAACCGCCCGACAGCCGAGCACACCGCCCGCACCGCAACAGCGACCACGACCCCCGACCCGGGGCGGACACCGCCGACACAAGTCGCCGTCAACCGGCCCGACCACCCCGTAAGTCGGCCCGGACAACCGCCGCAGCCAACGAAGATCCACATCGCCGCGCGCCCAACCGACGCGAACAGACCCCAACCGACCGGAACCCACCCAAGTTCACCCGAACAGCCCCAAAAGTCTGGAGCAGAACCTGACCCCATTTGATCCCCCGCGACGCCCTGCTCCAGTTCTGCTCCAGAAGCCGATCATCACGCCGAAATCAAGATCAACTGAAGACCAACTCAAGACCGGCCGAAGATCACTAACGGCGACGATTCCGCAGGTAGAACGCAGAACGGGCGGCTCCCCCGTCGAAGGGAACCGCCCGCTCCGGCCGTCGGGACGACAGGATTTGAACCTGCGACCCCTTGACCCCCAGTCAAGTGCGCTACCAAGCTGCGCCACGTCCCGGCCGCCCCCGAGGAGGCCTCACAACCCTACAACACAGAGATCTGAGGCCGTTCGGCCGGTCATGGCTCCCCCAAAACGGCTGGTAGCCGCACCCACTGCCCGCCGCCGGTTGCCCGTCGGCTGCGACCCCGTCAGTGTCGGCCGACCGACACCTCCCCACCACCGCCGATGGTCGCCCGACGTGGGCGACTTTGGGGGGTACCCGTCAGTAACTTAAACCGAGGCCTGGGCCGGGATCGGGGGCGCCGCCGCCACCAGCGGGAACGTGGCGCGGACGGCGAACCCGCCTCCCGCGGACGTGCCGGCCGACAGCTCGCCCCCCACCGACGTGACGCGCTCGACCAGGCCGCTGAGGCCCGCACCACCGGCGGCGAAGGCGACGCGGCGGCGGCGGGCCGGGGCGGCGTTGACCACCTGGACGTACAGCTCGTCGGGGTGCCAGGTCAGGTCGACGCGCACGGACGCGCCCGCGGCGTGGCGCACGGCGTTCGTGAGCGACTCCTGCACCACCCGGTAGACGGCCCGCCCGACGCCCGGAGCGACCTCGGTGCGGGCGCCGTGGTGGGTGATCTCCACGTCCACGCCGGCGGCCTGGGCGCCGGCGACCAGCGCGGCCATCTCGGCGAGCCCGGCACGCTGCTCGGCCCCGCCGTCGGCGAGGCCCAGGGCCACCCGCATCTCCGCGAGCGCCCGCTTCGCGAGGCCACGGATCCGTTCGGCCGCCTCGCGGGTGGGCTCCTCCTGCGTGGACGCGGCGAGGGCGGCGGCGCCGACGGCGATGAGGGTGGCGTGGTGGCCGACGGCGTCGTGGATCTCCCGGCCGATGCGGGCGCGCTCCTGGGCCCGTGCGGCGTCCTGGGAGGCCGCGAGTGCGTCCTCGCGGACCTGCTCGAGCTCGCGGAGGCTGGCGGTCAGCCGGGTGCGGGTGGCCATCAGGAGGCCTACGAACGCGGGCGCGACGGCGTTGATCCCGACGTAGGCGACGGTGAGCACGATCTGCTGCCAGCTCAGGTCCTGGGTGACCAGGACGGGGGTCACGGCGGCGACCACCGGCAGCACCAGCCACGGCAGCGTGCCCCACACCCGCCCGTTGCGACGCCCCAGCGCGTAGAGCGAGACGACGGCGGCAGGCCAGCCGAGCCCGCCCGCCAGCCCCCACAGCCCACCCAGGACGGCCAGGGGCGGCCACAGGTGGCGCAGCGGCAGTACCAGGCAGGCCACGAGCCCCGCCGTGAGCGACCAGGTGAACGGGGGGTGCGACAGCAGGACGGCACCGACGGGGATTCCGACCGCCGCCAGCTCCACCCCGCCCCGATGCAGCGCTGCGGTCCAGTTCACCCGACACCCCACCCCTGCGCCAGCAACGCGGCCTGCACCCGGTTGTCGGCCCCCACCTTGTTGAGCAGCGCCGACACGTACTTCTTGACGGTAGCCTCGGCCAGCCCGAGACGACAGCCGATCGCCGCGTTGGACTCGCCCGCGGCCAGCCCGCGCAGCACCTGCTGCTCGCGGAGCGACAGCCGCGGCGGCGACGGGGGCGGCCCCGCCGCGAGCTTCGGGAGCAGGCGGGCGGTGATCCGGGGGTCCAGCACGGCACCCCCCGCGGCGAGGTCGCGCACGGCGCGCACCAGCACCTCGGGGTCGGCGTCCTTGAGCAGGAAACCCTGCACACCGAGGCCGAGCGCCTCGGTGACGTACTCGTCGAGGTCGAACGTGGTGAGCACGGCCGCCGGCGGTGCGTCGGGGCGCGCACAGAGCACGCGCAGCGCCTCCAGGCCGGTCATGCCGGGCATCTGGACGTCGGCGAGCACGACGTCGGGCCGGTGCTCGTCGACGGCGCGGAGCAGCCCCCGGCCGTCCTCGGCCTGTCCGACGACCGTGATCGCGCCACCGGCCTCGAGGACGGTGCGCAGCCCGGCCAGCAGCAGTGGCTCGTCGTCGGCGAGGACGACGCGGACGGGGAGCATGCCCGGGAGGTTACTTCCGCGCGCGCTTCTCCCGCACCCGGATCGCGATGCGGACCGGCGAGCCGGTGAACCCGAATTCCTCGCGCAGCTTGCGCTCCAGGAACCGCCGGTAGCCGGCCTCCAGGAACCCGCTGGTGAACAGCACGAACGTCGGCGGCCGCGTGGCCGCCTGCGTCGCGAAGAGGATCTTGGGCTGCTTGCCGCTGCGGACCGGCGGCGGCGTGGAGGCGACGATGTCCGACAGCCAGCCGTTGAGCCGGCCCGTGGGGATGCGCCGGTCCCAGGACGCGAGCGCGGTGCGCAGCGCAGGGGCGATCTTCGTGACCGACCGGCCGGTGAGCGCCGAGACGTTGACGCGCTCGGCCCACCGCACGCTGACGAGGTCGCGTTCCAGCTCGCGCTTCATGGCCAGCCGCCGGTCCTCGTCGACGAGGTCCCACTTGTTGAACACCAGCACGAGCGCGCGGCCGGCCTCCTGCACCATCGTGATGACGCGCTGGTCCTGCTCGGCGATGGGCTCGCTGGCGTCGATCAGCACCAGAGCCACCTCGGCGGCCTCGATGGCGGCCTGGGTGCGCAGGCTGGCGTAGTACTCCATGCCGCTGGCGGTCTTGACGCGCTTGCGCAGCCCCGCGGTGTCGACGAAGCGCCACACCTCGTCGTCGAGCTCGACCAGGGAGTCGACGGGGTCGACGGTGGTGCCGGCGACGTCGTGGACGACCGAGCGGACCTCGCCGGAGACCTTGTTGAGCAGGCTCGACTTGCCGACGTTCGGCTTGCCGATCAGCGCGACGCGTCGCGGTCCGCCGCGGGCGTTCGCGCCGAAGTCGTCGCGGGGGGTCTCGGGCAGCTTCTCCAGGATGACGTCGAGCAGGTCACCCGAGCCGCGGCCGTGCAGGCCCGACACGGCGTAGGGCTCGCCGAGGCCGAGGCGCCACAGCGCGGTGATGTCGGAGGTCAGCCGGTCGTCGTCGACCTTGGTGGCCACCAGGATCACCGGGATGTCGCCCTTGCGCAGGATCCGCGCGACGGCCTCGTCGGTGGTGGTGGCGCCGACGCTCGCGTCCACCACGAGCATCACGGCGTCGGCCGAGCGGATGGCCAGCTCGGCCTGGGCGGCGACGGCGGCCTGCAGGCCGCGGGCGTCGGGTTCCCAGCCGCCGGTGTCGAGCAGCGTGAAGCGCCGCCCGTTCCAGAGGGCGTCGTAGGCGACGCGGTCGCGGGTGACGCCGGGGACGTCCTGGACGACGGCCTCGCGGCGGCCGAGCAGGCGGTTGACCAGCGTGGACTTGCCCACGTTGGGCCGCCCCACGACGGCCAGAACCGGCGCCGGGGTCAGGACCGCGTCCTCGACCCCGTCGAGGAGGTCCTGGTCCGCGGGCGCGAACTCGCCGGGGTCGAGCCCGAGTGCGGCCATCGCCGCGCGGTCGTCGGGTCCTGCAGTCATGATGCTGTACTCCGTAGCTGATCGAGTTCTCGGACCATCCCGGCCAGTGCGGCCCGGACGGTCTCGGTGGCGGCGGTGAGGCCGGTGCGGCCCCCGCCTGCCGGGACGTGCAGTGGCTCCCCCACCAGGACGTCGACGCGGGGGCGCCAGCGTCGTGCGGACCCGTCGGGGCGCCGGGTGCCCCGGCACACCACCGGGACCACCACCGCCCCGCCGCTGCGCGCCAGCCAGGCCGCGCCGTGCTGCGCCGCGGCCACGTCGCCGGACCCGCGCGTGCCCTCGGGGAACACCGCGACGAGCCCCCCGCCGCGCAGTACCCCGACGGCCGCCAGCAGCGGCCGCCGGTCGGGTTCGCCGCGGCGCACCGCGAGCTGGCCGATCCGCGGCAGCACGAGCCCGAGCGGCCCCCTGAACATCTCCCGCTTGACCAGGAACACCGCGCGGCGCCGAAGTAGTCCGAACAGCAGCGGCCCGTCGACGAACGCGCTGTGGTTGGCCACCAGCACCACCGGGCCGCAGGCGGGGATCCGCTCGCGGTGGTGGACGTGCAGCCGGTAGAGCGGCAGGAACAGCCAGGTGCCGATCCAGCGGGCCAGGTCGTGCAGTCGGGGCCAGGATCCGGGAGGGAGATCGGCCCCCGTGGCCGTGATCACCGGAGAAGTCCCCGCTCGACGGCCAGCGCCAGGAGGGCGTAGAGCACGTCGTCGACCGACAGGTTGTCGGTGTCGAGCACGGTGGCGTCCTCGGCGACCTGCAGCGGCGAGGTCTTGCGCGTGGTGTCGAACTGGTCGCGGCGCCGGACGTCGGCCAGCACCTGTTCGACGTCGCCCGAGCGGCCGGCCTTGCGGTCCTGGGCGCCCCGGCGCGCGGCCCGGACCTGCTCCGACGCGGTCAGGTAGACCTTGAGCGGGGCGTCCGGGACCACGACGCTGCCGATGTCGCGGCCCTCCACCACGATGCCGCCGCGCTCGACGAGGCCCTCGTCGATGAGCCGGCGCTGGTGCAGCACCAGCGCCTCGCGCACGGCGGGCCGCGCCGACACCGCGCTCACCGCGCCGGTGACCTCGGGTCCGCGGATCTGGGCCTCGACGTTCTCGCCGGCGAGCAGTACGGCGGGCGCGGACGGGTCGGTGACCGAGCGGAGGTCCGCGGCCGCGGAGACGGCGACCTTCTCGGCCTCGTCGCTCGACGGGTCGAGCCCGGCGCGCAGCACGGCAAGCGTCACGGCCCGGTACATCGCGCCCGTGTCCAGGTAGGCCGCCGACGACTCCCGCGCCAGCCGGCGCGAGACGGTGGACTTCCCGGTGCCGGACGGTCCGTCCATCGCCACGACCCCGCGCAGCATGCCGGTCACCGTTGACTACCCCTCTTCCGGGCCAGCGGCCCCTCCCGCCGCTTCACCGGCCGAACACACAACGCACCCCATCATGCCGTGCGGCCCCGCTCAGTCCTGGGGCAGGTCCCGGCGCAGCGCCGCGGCGCCGCGCAGGTAGGGGTGCCGCAGCTCGGCGCGGGTGCGCTCGGTCTCGACGTGGGCCAGCAGCCGCACCGTGCGCGGCAGCGAGCCGGGGACCCCGATCTCGGTGGCCGACAGCAGCGGCACGTCGGTGAGCCCGAGCAGCCGCGCCGCGTAGGCGGGGAACTCCGCGGTGAGGTCGGGTGTGGCGGTGAAGACGATCGAGATGATGTCGTCGGCCACCAGGTCGTTGCGCTCCAGCATGGCCGTGACCAGCTCGGCGGAGCCCTCCAGGATGTCGTCGCGGGAGTCGGCGTCCACCTGCACCGCCCCCCGCACCGCGCGGACCGCCACCGCGCCTACATCCCTACGGACTTGTACAGCGAGCCGACCTCGGTCCTGTTCAGCGGCCGGAACTTGCCGGGGCGCTGGTTGCCCAGGTGGACGTCGCCGACGGCGGTGCGCACCAGCCGCTGCACGGGGTGCCCGACCTCCTCGAGCAACCGGCGCACCACGTGCTTGCGCCCCTCGTGGATCACCAGCTCCACCATGGAGCGGCCGGCGTGGAAGTCGACGAGCTTGAACGAGTGCACGGCCACGAGACCGTCCTCCAGCTCGACGCCGGCCTTGAGCCGCTTGCCCATGTCACGCGGCACCTGGCCCATGACCTCCGCCAGGTAGGTCTTCTCCACCTCGTAGGAGGGGTGCATCAGCCGGTGGCCGAGGTCGCCGTCGTTGGTGAGCAGCAGCAGACCCTCGGTCTCGGCGTCGAGCCGGCCCACGTGGAACAGCCGGCCGCGGGCGCCGCCGTCGAAGTGCTCGTCCATGATGCCGCGCTCGACGATGAGGTCGCCGACGCACATGCGGCCCTGGTCGTCGGACATCGTGGAGAGGATGCCGCGCGGCTTGTTGAGCGCGAGGTGCACCAGCCCCTCGGCGATGACGATGCGCGAGCCGTCGACGTGCACGACGGCGGTCTCGGGACGCACCCGGCGGCCCATCTCGCGCACGATCTTGCCGTCGACGCTGACGCGCCCCTCGGCGATCAGCTCCTCGGCGGCGCGGCGGGAGGCGACACCGGCCTGGGCCAGCACCTTCTGGAGGCGGACGCCGTCGGGATGGTCGGCGATGGGCGGACGTTGATCAGTCATTTCCGGTTTCACATTTCATCGATGGCGTCGACGTCGGGGAGCAGCGGTGCCAGTGGCGGCAGCTCCTCGAGCGACGAGAGTCCGAGCCGTTCCAGGAACAGCTCGGTCGTGCAGAACAGGGTGCCCTGGGTGGCGTGGTCGACGCCGACCTCGTGCACCAGCCCGCGGGTGAGCAGCGTGCGCAGCACGCCGTCGCAGTTGACGCCGCGCACGGCCGACACCCGGGCGCGGGTGACGGGCTGGCGGTAGGCGACGACGGCGAGCGTCTCCAGGGCTGCGCGCGTGCGGCGCGTAGACGTCGCGGGTGTAGAAGCGCCAGCCACCGCCGATGTTGCGCAGGTCGATGCCGCGTTCCTGCTCCGTGTAGCCGACCGCGAGCCGCTGCAGTGCGGCCCGGACCCGCGCGACGGGCTGGCCGAGCGCGAGCGCGAACGCCTCGTCCTCGGTGGGGGCGTCGACGACGAGCAGGAGAGCCTCCAGGGCAGCATCGAGACGGACGTCGTCGAGCAGCTCGTCGAGATCGGTGCTCACGGGGGCTGGATCACTCATCTGTATCAGGTCGGGGCAGGTCGGACGCCCCCCATCGTACGGTGAGCTCCCCGAACGGCTCCGGCTGCTCCAGGTCCACGCTGCGTTCGCGGAACAGCTCCAGCACGGCGAGGAACCGCGCGACGATCTCCAGCGGCGTGGTGCAGTCGTCCGTGAGCGTGGCGAACGTGGCCACGCCGAGCTCCGCGAGCCGCTCGCGCAGGTGAGCGGCGTGCTCGGGCACCGAGACCTGGGCGGCGTGCAGGTGGTCGAGTCCCACCGTGGGCGGCGGCTTGGGCCGGAACACCGACGCGGCGAGGTCGGCGAACGTGGCGGGGTCGACCCCGAGCAGCACCTCGGGCAGCAGGACGGCGAAGCGCTCCTCCAGCGCCACCGAGCGGGGGAACCGGCGCATCGCCCCGGCCTCCAGCTCGACGAACAGCCCCGCCACCTGCTTGTACGCGCGGTACTGCAGCAGGCGGGCGAACAGCAGGTCGCGGGCCTCCAGCAGCGCGAGGTCCTCGGCGTCCTCCACCTCGGCGTCGGGCAGCAGGCGGGCGGCCTTGAGGTCGAGCAGGGTGGCCGCGATGACGAGGAACTGCGTGGTCTCGTCGAGGTCGGCGTCGTCGCCGAGCATCTTGAGGTGCGCGATGAAGTCGTCGGTGACGGTGTGCAGCGCCATCTCGGTGATGTCGAGCTCGTGCTTGCCGATCAGCTGCAGCAACAGGTCGAACGGGCCCTCGAAGTTGTGCAGCCGGACCTGGAACCGTCCGGGGTGCACCTCGGGACCGAAGACGGCGCCCTCGTCGAGGAGCGTCACCGGGCGAGGACCTCGCGCGCCGCCAGCCGGTAGGCCTCGGCCCCGTTGGAGTTGGGTGCCCAGGTGGTGATCGGTTCGCCGGCCACCGTGGTCTCCGGGAAGCGGACGGTGCGGTTGATGACGGCCTCGAACACGAGGTCCCCGAACGCCTCGATCACCCGCTGGCGCACCTCACGGGTGTGCAGCGTGCGGTGGTCGAACATCGTGGCCAGTATCCCGACGATCTTCAGGTCCGGATTGAGCCGGTCCTGCACCTTCTCGATCGTGTCCATCAGCAGGGCGACGCCCCGCAGTGAGAAGAACTCGCACGCCAGTGGGATGAGGACCTGGTCGGAGCAGGCCAGCGCGTTGATGGTGAGCAGGCCCAGCGAGGGCTGGCAGTCGATGAGGATGACGTCGTAGCGGTCGAGCACGGGCTTGAGCGCACGCCCGAGCGCCTGCTCGCGGCCCACCTCGGTGACGAGCTGGACCTCGGCGGCGGACAGATCGATGTTGCTGGGCAGCAGGTCGAGGTTCTCGACGCTGGTCTGCCGGATCACGTCGTCCACCTCCACACCCCGCTCCATGAGCAGGTTGTAGATCGTGGTGTCGAGCTCGTGGGCCTGGACGCCGAGACCGATCGACAGCGCGCCCTGCGGGTCGAAGTCGACGAGGAGTACCCGGCGCCCGTACTCGGCCAGCGCCGCACCCAGGTTGATGGTGGACGTGGTCTTGCCGACGCCACCCTTCTGGTTCGCGACGGCGATGATCCGGGCGGGTCCGTGCTCGGTGAGCGGGGCCGGTTCGGGCACCTTCAAGCGGTGTCTCCCGGTGGAGTCCGTCTCGGGGGCCGGCTCCACCTCGTCGAGCGGCTCCCGGCGGGGGGCGAAGGGCCGCGGTGTGTCCATGCGGGCTCCGGTCTCTCGCGGAGGTCCCCTGATCTTGTCAAGGGGCCGTTCAGCGCAGAGTAGAAGGCACCGCGGGCGACCGGCAACGCGCCCCGCCGTGGAGCGGTCGCCCTTTCGGTCGGTGAGCACGCGACGTTACCGGCTGATTGCGGGAAGCTGCGCGTCGGGTACCCGGGGCGTGAGACCCCTGTTCCCCGGACGTGACGGCACGGACACGGCCGCGCAGCAACACCTCTGTTGACTCACCGTCGTCCCCGAGACGATCCGGAGAGGTCCACCCCGAAGCCGGACCTGTTCAGCCCGTACACCCTCAAGGGCGTGACCCTGCGCAACCGCATCGCCATGTCGCCGATGACGATGTACCGCTCCGTCGACGGCAAGAGGGACGAGTACCACCTGATGTACCTGGGCGCCCGCGCCGCCGGCGGGTTCGGCCTGATCACCTCGAGCAGGTCGCCTCGCCCCCGAGGGCCGCACCACGCCGCACTGCGCCGGGATCTGGGACACCTGGTGCTGCTGGGCCGCCCGGCGCTGTCCAACCCGCACCGGCCGGTGTGGGCCGCCCGCGAGCTGGGCCACAAGGACCCGTTCGAGCTGGTGCCCGAGGACTGGGGCTGGTGGCTGCAAGAACTTCCGCGGCCACGACCCGAGCATCGGCTGGCCCGAGGTCCCCGTCACGGACGAGGCGGAGGCCGCCGAGACCGCAGCCTGACCCCGCCTCGCGCCCACGGAGACCCCGACTCGCGGTCGCCCACGCCCCGACTCGCGCACGCTCACGCCCCGACTCGCGGGCGTTTGTCCGCGAGTCGGGGTCTGCGTGTGGCCGAGTCGGGGTCTCCGTGCGTCAGCGCAGGGCGCGGGGGTGGCTCGTCGCGTAGACCTCGCGCAGGGTGTCCACCGTGACGTGGGTGTAGATCTGCGTCGTCGTGACGCTCGCGTGCCCCAGCAGCTCCTGCACCACCCGGACGTCGGCGCCGCCGGCGAGCAGGTGCGTCGCGAAGCAGTGCCGCAGGGTGTGCGGGGAGACCTTCGCCGTCAGGCCCGCGGCGTCGGCGGCGCCGTGCAGCACGTGCCAGGCGCTCTGCCGCGACAACCGGCCGCCGCGGGCGTTGAGCAGCAGGGCCGGGGTGCCGCGGCCGCGGGCCGCCAGCCCGGGCCGGGCGCGCACCCGGTAGGCCTCGACGGCCGTGAGCGCCGGCCGCCCGACGGGCACGATCCGGTCCTTGCCGCCCTTGCCGCGCAGCAGCACGGTGCGGTGCTCGACGTCGAGGTCGTCGAGGTCCAGGCCGATGGCCTCGGAGATCCGGGCGCCGGTGGAGTAGAGCAGCTCGAGCAGGGCACGGTCGCGCAGTGCGGTGGCGTCGTCGCCGATGCAGCCGGCGAGCAGCTGATCCACCTCGTCGACGGTGAGGTCCTTGGGCAGCCGCACCGGCAGCGCGGGCGGCGCCACCTCGCGGGCCACGTCCTCGGCCACCAGCCCGTCGCGGGCGGCGAACCGGTGCAGGCCCCGCACCGCCGCGAGCGCCCGCGCCGCCGACGACGCCGCGAGCGGCGTGGGTCCGCTCCGCAGCGCGACGACGAACCTGCTGACGTCGGACTCCCGGACGGCGCCGAGGTCGTCGACCCCGGAGCTCGTCAGGTGGTCGACGTAGCGCCGCAGGTCACCGGAGTAGGACCGCAGGGTGTTGGCCGCGCTCCCCCGCTCGACGGCGAGGTGGTGCAGGAACGCCTCGACCACGTCGACCGGCCTGCTGCCCATCGGCCCATCATGCCGCTACCCGACGGACGCGGACGCGTGACGCGCCACCAGCTCGGCCAGCTCGTCGCGGGTCGGTCCCGCCGGCACCGGCGGCCGCCAGCCGCCCGCGTAGATCGCGTGGGCCCGCGGCTCGACCTCGGCCAGGGTCCCCGGGAGCGTCTGCATGGCCTGGTACGGGCCGACCACCCGCATGAGCGACGGGTCCACCTCGGCCGCGGCCCCGATCAGGTCCGACGGCAGCGGCCGGTCGAGGTCGACGTCCGCACCGGCCCAGCGCGCCGCGAGCCCGTCGTCACACACGACGTGGTCCTCGAACCAGGGGCGGATGTTGCCGGTGCACCACGCGTCGAACGCCCGTGTGGACGACTCCGGGTCGGCGGCGTCCTGCTCCAGCAGCGCGAGGAGCGCCCGCACCTGCAGCAGCGACGTCGTGACGCCCCGACCCGCGGACGGGTTGGTGGTGCACACCGCGTCGCCGACGAACACCAGCCCGGGCAACGGCACCGCGCCGTTCTCGTCGAGCTGGCCGCAGTAGCTGTTGTAGAGCCGGCCCCCGGGCAGCACACCGGTGATCGGGACCGCGCGCTCCGGGTCCGTCCACGTCGCCAGCAGCGGGACGGCCGCGGCGGCGGCCTCGAACACGGCGACCTCCCGCAGGCCCGCGAACGAACGGACGGTGCCGGGCCGGAGGATCAGCGCGGAGAACACGCCGTCGTCGTGCGGGAAGGCGATCACGCCGTAGCCGGGGTAGAACGCCACCCCGGCGATCGGCATCGACATCGGCCCGAAGTCCGCACCGGGACGCAGCCGGTACTGCCGCGAGACGTACGCGAGACCACAGTCGCGGCTGTCCACCGGGGCCCGCAGGCCCCGCCCCAGCCGCCCGGCCCGGCCCGAGGCGTCGAGAACGAGGTCGGCGTCGAGCCGTTGCCCGTCCACCCGCAGCCCGACCGCGCGGCCCCGCTCGGCCAGTACGTCGTCGGCGTGGCCGCGGAGCATGACGACCCCCGGCTCGGCCTCCGCGGCGGCGCGCAGCACCCACTCGAACGTCAGCCGGCGACAGCGCAGGCCGAGCGCGATGTGCGGCGGCTCGGGCAGGATCACGCGCTCGGCCCCCACCGCCACGAGGGTGTCGAGCACTTCGGGCATCTCGGCGGTCAGCGCCTCCACCACCTGCAGCCGGAACGCGTGCGGGTGGTGGAACTGCATCACCCCGGCCCGTTCCCACGTCCCGTCCGGGCGCGGGCCGGGGTCGCGGTCCACGACGGTGACGTCGTGACCGCGACGGGCCAGGGCGATGGAGGTGAACAGACCGGTGGGCCCGGCCCCGACGATGGCGATCCGCATGCCTCGACAGAGGCGGCGACCCGCGTTCCCGATACATCAGGACAGCTGCGGAACGACCTCACGCTCGAACAGCTCGATGCCCGAGCGGTCGTAGGCGGCCTCGGCGAAGTTGAAGATGCCGTAGGTCATGCCCGCGTCCTGCAGCTTCGACAGGTTCGCGACGATCTGCTCCGGCGTGCCGCACGCGGGCAGCCCGCGCACCGCGCCGAGCGACGCCTCCGCCTTCGCCTCACCGACGTACGGCACGAGCCGGGCCTTGGCGTCCTGCAGCCGCTGCTCCACCTCGGCCTCAGTGGCGCCGATGGCCACGTTGTAGTTGGCCGAGCGGGTGATGGCGCCGAAGTCGGTGCCGACGGTGTCGCAGTGTCCCCTGAGCAGCTCCGACTTGTGGGTGAAGCCCTCCAGCGTGCCGTCGAAGTTGGTGTACTGCGCGTACTTCGCCGCGATCTTCAGCGTGACCTTCTCCCCGCCACCGGCGATCCAGAGCGGGATACCGCCGTCCTGCAGCGGCAGCGGGCGGCAGATCGCGCCGTCGACCTGGTAGTGCTTGCCGCTGAACGTGGAGACGCCCTCGGTCCAGGCCTGCCGCATGATCTGGACGCCCTCGTCGAGCATCCCCAGCCGGTCCGGCGCGGGCGGGAAGCCGTAGCCGTAGGCCTTCCACTCGTGCTCGTACCAACCGGCGCCGATGCCCATCTCGACGCGGCCGCCGGAGATGATGTCGGCGGTGGCGGCGACCTTCGCGAGGTAGGCGGGGTTGCGGTAGCTCATGCAGGTGCACATCTGGCCCAGCCGAACCCGCTCGGTGACCGCGCCGAACGCCGACATCAGCGACCACGCCTCGTGCGTGGCCTGGTCGGTGGGCGCGGGCACGGTGTGGAAGTGGTCGTAGACCCAGATCGACTCCCACGGGCCGGCGTCGGCGTGCTGCGCCAGCCCCTTCATCACACCCCACTGCTCAGCCGGCTCGATGCCGACGAGATCGTGTCGCCAACCCTGGGGAACGAACAGTCCGAAGCGCATGCGTGAACGGTACCGTCGGCGGGGTGACCACGCCCGGGCCCTCGATGCGCATCGGTGACGACGAGCGGCACGCCGCCGCGGCCGCGCTGGGCGAGCACTACGCCCACGGCCGACTCGAGGCCCACGAGTACGAGGAGCGGGTCACGGCCGCATACACCGCGCGCACCGCCGCGGAGCTGGAGCGGCTGTTCGCCGACCTCCCCCGCCCGGCCCCGGTCATGCCGCCGGTCCGCTACGTCCCGGTACCCGACGCCTACGCGCCCTACGGCCGCCACCCGGTCACCGGGCAGCCCTACTCCGACCGTTCCAAGGTCATCGCGGGCCTGCTGCAGCTGTTCCTGCCGTTCGGGGTCGGCCGCTTCTACACCGGCCACTACGGCGTCGCGGTGGGCCAGCTGCTCACGTCACTCGTGGGCCTCGGGGTGCTCTGGTCCTGGATCGACGCCATCGTCCTGCTGGCCGGCCGCCCCAATGACCCCTACGGCCGTCCGCTGAGGAACTGACCGGGCACAGTTGATCGTCAACCCAGGGTTGACGCTCGGTCATCGTCAACCTACAGTTGACGCATGGCAGAACCCGTCCGCACCAACGTCCGCCTCGACGACCTCATCCACGCCATCACCACCGTCCACTCCGACGCCCTCGACCAGCTCCAGGACGCCGTGCTCGCCGCCGAGCACCTCGGCGAGGTGGCCGACCACCTCATCGGGCACTTCGTCGACCAGGCCCGGCGCTCCGGAGCGTCGTGGACCGACATCGGCCGCAGCATGGGTGTCACCAAGCAGGCCGCGCAGAAGCGGTTCGTGCCGAAGGAGTCGGCCGACCTCGACCCCGACCAGGGTTTCTCCCGGTACACCCCGCGCGCCCGCAACGTCGTGATCACCTCGCAGAACGAGGCCCGGGCCGCGGGCAACGACACCATCACCCCCGCCCACCTGGTGCTGGGCCTGCTGGCCGAGGACAAGGGACTGGGCGCCCGCGCGATCGTCGCCCAGGGCGTCCCGCTCGACGCCGTCCGCGCCGCGGCCACCGCGGCCCTGCCCCCGGCCGCCGAGACCAAGCCGGACCTGGTGCCGTTCGACGCGCAGGCCAGGAAGGCGCTCGAGCTGACCTTCCGCGAGGCGCTGCGCCTCGGGCACAACTACGTCGGCACCGAGCACATCCTGCTCGCGCTGCTGGAGCAGGAGGACGGCACGGGCCTGCTGTCCGGGCTCGGCGTCGAGAAGGAACGGGTCGACGCGACCGTCGCCGAGTACCTGAGCCTGATCACCGCCGCCCGGGACGAGGGCTGACGGCCGTCAGCCCTCGCGCTCCGCGAACCGGGTGGGGCGGTCGGTCCACGGCGCGTCGACGGGACGGCCGGTCGCACCGGCCCCCGCCACGGCGTTGGCGGCGAGCACGGCGGCCACCGTCACGCCGTTGACGATGGTGCCGGCCAGCACCATCCGCACGGCCACCGACAGCGTCACCCAGCGGGTGGACATGTCGGCCTCCTCGTCGTCGCCCATCTCCGGGCGCCCGACGTCGGAGAGCCCGCGGGCGAGGAACACCCGCACGGACTCGTCGGAGAAGCCGGGCGAGGGCACCACGTCGATCAGCACCGACCAGTCGGTGGCCGTGAGCCCGGCCTCCTCCTCGAGCTCGCGCTTCGCGGCCTCCACCGGGTCCTCACCCTGGACGTCGAGCAGGCCCGCGGGCAGCTCCCAGAGCCGCCGGTGCACGGGGTGGCGGTACTGGTGGATCATCATCAGCCGGTCGTCGGGGTCGAGCGCCACGATCGCGACGGCGCCGGGGTGCTCCAGGATCTCCCGGACGGCCACCCGCCCGCCGGGCATGACGACCTCGTCGGACCGGAGGGCCATGACGCGGCCGGCGTAGACGTCCTTGCTGGACTGCACCGGGAAGTCGTGCCGGGGAGAGCTCACGAACCTGCTCCGTTCACGGACGCGGCCGCGCGCTCGCGCGCGGGGCCGTCGAAGGGGAGCCGGTCCTCGGCCCGGTACCTCAGCGCCGCCTGGACGAACGCGGCGAACAGCGGGTGCGGACGGGTCGGGCGGCTCTTGAGCTCGGGATGGGCCTGCGTGCCCACGAAGAACGGGTGCTTCTCGGCGGGCAGCTCGACGAACTCGACGAGCCTGCCGTCCGGCGACGTGCCGCCGAACACCAGCCCGACCTCCTCCAGCCGCTGCCGGTAGGCGTTGTTGACCTCGTAGCGGTGGCGGTGGCGCTCGGAGACCTCCCGGCTGCCGTACGCGGCGGCGGCCACGGTGCCCGCTCCGAGCTTGGCCGGGTAGGCCCCGAGGCGCATGGTGCCGCCCATGTCGCGCTGACCGGCCACGACGTCACGCTGGTCGGCCATCGTGGAGATCACCGGGTGCGGCGTGCGCTCGTCGAACTCGCTGGAGTTGGCGTCCTCGAGCCCAGCCAGCGAGCGCGCCGCCTCGATCACCATGCACTGCAGGCCCAGGCACAGCCCGAGCGTCGGGATGCCGCGCGTGCGGGCGTGGGTGATGGCGCCGAGCTTGCCCTCGATGCCGCGGACGCCGAACCCGCCGGGGATGAGCACACCGTCGACGCCGTCGAGCGCGGCGGCCGCACCGGCCGGGGTACGGCAGCGGTCCGACTCCACCCAGAGGATCTCCACCCGCGCCCGGTGGGCGAACCCGCCGGCCCGCAGGGCCTCGGTGACCGAGAGGTAGGCGTCGGGCAGGTCGACGTACTTGCCGACCAGCGCGATCCTGGCGGTCTCGTCGGGATGGTGGACGCGGTCGAGCAGGTCGCCCCAGACCGTCCAGTCGACGTCGCGGAACGGCAGGCCCAGCCGGCGCACCACGTAGGCGTCGAGGCCCTCGGTGTGCAGCACGCGCGGGATGTCGTAGATCGACGGTGCGTCCGGGCAGGCCACCACGCCGTCGAGGTCGACGTCGCACATGAGGCTGATCTTGCGCTTCATGTCCTCGGGGATCTCGCGGTCGGCCCGCAGGACCAGCGCGTCGGGCTGGATGCCGATGTTGCGCAGCGCGGCCACCGAGTGCTGGGTGGGCTTGGTCTTGAGCTCGCCCGACGGCGCGAGGTAGGGCACGAGCGACACGTGCAGGAAGAAGCAGTTGTCCCGGCCCACCTCGTGGCGGACCTGGCGGACGGCCTCCAGGAACGGCAGCGACTCGATGTCGCCGACGGTGCCGCCGACCTCCGTGATCACGACGTCGGGGATGCTGTTTAGACCGTCTGGGCTGTCGTCGTCGGGCTCCGCCATCGCGAGGATGCGGTCCTTGATCTCGTTGGTGATGTGCGGGATGACCTGCACCGTGTCGCCCAGGTACTCGCCGCGGCGCTCCTTGGCGATCACCGTGGAGTAGACCTGGCCGGTGGTGACGTTGGCCCGGCCGTGCAGGTTGCGGTCGAGGAAGCGCTCGTAGTGACCGATGTCCAGATCGGTCTCGGCGCCGTCCTCGGTGACGAAGACCTCGCCGTGCTGGAACGGGTTCATGGTGCCCGGATCCACGTTGAGGTACGGATCGAGCTTCTGCATGGTCACCCGCAGACCACGCGCCGTGAGGAGTTGGCCGAGGCTGGACGCCGTCAGACCCTTGCCCAGCGAGGACGCTACCCCGCCGGTGACGAACAGATGACGAGTCGCGCGAGGCTGCACGGGGTCTCAGCCTACAACGAGGAGCGCCCATCCCCCGCGCGCCCCACCCGGGAGGGCTACGCCTTGGGGGCCGAGCCGCTCGACGCCGTGACCGCCGTGCCGTACTGGCCTGCCCGGCCGTCCACCTGCTCGCGCAGGGCCAGCACCGCGGACACCTGGCCGGCCCCGGTCTGGAGATCGTCCACGGTGGACATCGCCCCGGTGACGGTCGGGTCGGCACGCGCAACGCCGACGGCCCCCGTCGCGTCGGACGAGCCGGCGCGTCCGGCCAGCACCGCTCCCCCGCCGGCGCGGTCGAGCTGCGCGGCGAGCCGGGCGGTGACGGCCGCGGCGTCGGAGGCGTCGACGCCGGTCAGCGCCCCGCCGGTGAGGACCAGGGCCAGGTCGGCCTGCGCCGGGGGATCCCCGGGGGCCACGAAGCCGGCACCGGCGAGGCCGGAGAGCACGGCGCGTTCCTGGTCGGGGGTCGTGCCCGCCTTGGCGAGCAGCACCCCGCCGAGCAGGCCACCGGCCAGGCTCCCGGTGTCGGACGCGGCGGGCAGCTGCGCGCCGGTGGGCAGCAGTTGGGCGGTGAGCTGACGGAGCTGGTCGGCCCGCGCGGGATCGCCGACGGCGTCGGTGAGGGCGACCTCCCCGGTGACCTTCGCGCCGGACTGCCCGAGCAGCGCCACCACCGCGTTGCGGTCGGCCGGGTCGGCCCCGGACGTGATGAGCACGACGGTCTGGCCGGTCAGGGTGCCGCGCACGGCCGCCGGGCCGACGCGCTGGGCGAACTCGTCGGACGCCCGCTGCGACGCGGCCAGCGCGTCGCGCTCGGCGGTGAGCTGCTGGACCTTGCCGCCCAGGTCGTCGGCCTTGGTCGTGACCGCACCGAGCAGGCGGTCCGACACCCCGCTCGCCCCGAGGACCACCCCGATCGCCAGGGCCAGGAACACCGCCGCGATGGACACGGCGTGGTAGCGCAGGGAGATCACCCGAACCAGCCCCGGATCACCTCGAACAGCGCACCCCAGCCGTGGGAGATCCACGCCAGGACCGCATCGCCCGCGTCGGACACGAGCAGCGCGGCGACGATCGCCACCACCGCGGCGCCGATCATCAGCAGGATCGCCCCGGCCGAGATCCGGCTGCGGTAGAGCGTGGCGATCACCCGGCTGTCGACGAGCACGCCGCCCAGCTGCAGCCGCGTGAGGAACGTGGAGGCGTTGCTGCCCGCGCGGCCCCGGTCGAGGAACTCGGCCATGGTGCCCGACAGCCCGACGGTGACGACGAGCGCCGCATCGTGGTGCGCGGCCAGCAGCAGCGCGAGGTCCTCGGGGTTGGCCGTGCTCGGGAACGTGACGGCCCCCGCCCCGAGGTCCTGCACGCGGTGCAGGCCGGGCGCGTGGCCGTCGGCGAAAGCGGGCACGACGATGTCGGCGCCGCAGGTCAGGGTCTCGTTGGAGACCTCGGCCGGGTCACCGACGATCAGAGCGGGCGTGTGGCCGGCGGCCATCAGCACGTCGGCGCCCGCGCCGACGCCGACCAGCACCGGCCGGTACTCGCGGATGTAGTTCTTGAGGCGCGCGAGCTCCGCGGCGGCGTCGAACCCGGCCGCGACGACCAGCACCTGGCGCCCGGCCAGCTCCACCTCGACGGGCGGGACCCCGGCACCGTCGAGCAGCATCGCGCGCTCCTGGCGCATGAACTCGATGGTGTTGGCGGCGAACGCCTCGAGCTGGTGCGCCAGCCCGGACTTGGCCTCGACGAGCGCGTCGGCCACGGAGTCCGCGTCCTGCAGCACCCCCGCGGCGAGCCGCAGCTCCCCCGCGTAGATCACCCCGCCGTCGAGGCGGATGCGGGCGCCGTCCTTGATGGCGTGCATCGCCTCTGCGCCGACGTTGTCGACGAGCATGATCCCCGCGGCGACGAGGATCTCGGGCCCGAGGTTGGGGAACCGGCCGGAGATCGACGGCGAGGCGTTGACCACGGCGGCGACGTCGGCGGCGACGAGGGCGTCGGCGGTGGCGCGGTCCAGGTCGATCTGGTCGAGCACAGCGATCTCACCGGACTTCAGGCGGCGCAGGAGGCCATCGGTACGCCGGTCGACGCGCGCGGTGCCGGCGAGTCCGGGCAGTTCTGGGCGCGTGCGGTGCAGCAGGCCGGACAGCTTCATACACGCACTGTGACATCCGGTGACCGCAATCCCAGGAAGGCACGCCGACGCCTACCCTCCGTTCATCCCCACATCTCCACGCCCGCCGGCCGGACGGCGGTGATCAAGGCGACATGGTCGTCAGTGGATCTTCAGCAGCGACCGTTCGGCCTTGGTCACCGGGTGGCGCGGGGCCGGGGCGGCCGGGCATCAGGCCGGGTCAGGTGCGGGCCGGGGTCTTCCTGCGGGGTCTGCGCGCCGGCGGCGCGTCCGCACGGTCGGCGTCGCGGTGCGCCCGGGCTGCGCCCAGGAGCTCCTCGGCGTGGGCGCGGCCGGTGTCGGTGTCGTCGAGACCGGCGAGCATGCGGGCCAGCTCGACGATGCGGTCGCCCTCGGCCAACCGCCGCACGATGCTGCGCCGGGCGCCGTTCTCACCGCGCACCGACTTGTCGACGACGAGGTGCCGGTCGGCGTAGGCCGCCACCTGGGGCAGGTGGGTGACCACGATGACCTGGTGGCGCGCCGCCAGCTTCGCGAGCCGCCGGCCGATCTCCACCGCGGCCCGCCCGCCGACGCCGGCGTCGACCTCGTCGAACACCATGGTGGGCACGGGATCGGCCCCGGCCAGGGCCACCTCCAGGGCCAGCATCACCCGCGACAGCTCACCACCCGACGCGCCCTTGTGCAGCGGCATCGGTGCGGCACCTCCATGGGCGACGAGGCGCAGCTCCACCTCGTCGACGCCGCTGGAACCGGCCACGAGCGTGGCCTTCCCGATCGTCAGCGTGTCGGCGGTGCCCGGCGTGGCCTCGCGCGGCGAGACCGACACCAGCAGCCGTGCGTCACCCATCGCGAGCCCCGCCAGCTCGGCGGTGGTGGCCTCGGCCAGCCGGGCCGCGGCCTCCGTGCGCGCCGCCGTGACCGCCACGGCGTACTCGGCCAGATCGGTGGCCAGCGCGTCGCGGTGGGCGGCGAGCCCGGCCAGCGCCTCGTCCGAGACGTCGAGCCCGGCGAGCCGCTCCCGCGCCTCCGCGGCCCAGGCCAGCACGCCGTCGACGTCGGCCGCGTACTTGCGCGTCAGCGCCTTGAGCTCGGCCTGCCGCGACAGCACGGACGCCAGCCGTTCGGGATCGGCGTCGAGACGGTCGAGGTAGCCGGTGAGCTCGGTGCCGACGTCGCCGATCAACGCGAGGGCCTCGGCGAGCCGGGCGTCGAGGGCGGTGAGCTCGCTGTCGCCGGCCGCGGAGAGGCGGCTGCGGGCGTCGCCGATGAGGGCGAGCGCCGCGGGAACCTCCATGTCGTCGCCACCGACCAGCGCCATGTGGGCCCCGGACGCGACCTCGCGCAGGTCGTCGGCCGCCGAGAGCCGGCGCCCCTGCTCGATCAGCTCGACGTCCTCACCCGGCTGCGGGTCGACCGAGCCGATCTCGGTGAGCCCGTGGCGCAGCAGGTCGGCCTCCTGCGCGAGGCGACGTGCCCCGTCACGGCGTTCGACGAGCTCCGCGGCCACCCGCAGCCACTCGGTGCGCGTGGCGCGGTAGCGCTCCAGGGGGGCGGCCACGGCGTCGCCGGCGAACCGGTCGAGCAGGGCCCGCTGCTCCGCCGGGCGCAGCAGCCGCAGCTGGTCGTTCTGGCCGTGGACGGCGAGCGTGGCCTCGGCCAGGCGCCCCAGCACCCCGACGGGCACCGACCGTCCGCCCAGGTGCGCCCGCGAACGCCCGTCGGCCCCCACCGTGCGGATCGCGATCAGGGTGCCGTCCTCGTCGGCGTCGGCCCCCACCTCGTCGGCGACGGCCATGGCCGCGGCATCGGCGGTGAACCGCCCCTCGACGACGGCGCGCTTGGCGCCCTCCGACACCCGCGACGCCTCCGCGCGGCCGCCGCCGAGCAGCGACAACCCGGTGACGACCATGGTCTTGCCCGCACCGGTCTCTCCGGTGAGGACGGTGAGCCCGGGGTCCAGGTCGAGCGTGGCGTCGTCGATCACGCCGAGGCCCTGGATCCGCATCTCGGCCAGCATGGGTCGCAGCCTACGACCCGACCCCGACAGATCCGACGAGCCATCCACAGGCCCCTCGGCTACCCGCGCATCGGACGACCCGGGCGGGTCATCGTGCGCCGCGCCAGCCCCGAACGGGCAGGTCGAACTTGCGGACCAGCCGGTCGGCGAACGGCCGACCGTCCAGGCGCACCATGCGCACGGGCATCTCCCCGCGCGTGATCTCCACGCGGGAGCCCGGGCGCAGCGGGAACGTCCGGCGGCCGTCGCAGTCGAGCACCGCGGGCGGCCCCGACGGGTCGACCTCGATCGCCACCGTGCTGTCGGGCGAGATCACCATGGGCCGGGCGAACAGCGCGTGGGCGTTGCTCGGCACCAGCAGCAGCGCCTCCACCTGCGGCCAGATCAGGGGGCCGCCCGCCGAGAACGCGTAGGCCGTGGACCCCGTCGGTGTCGAGCACAGCACGCCGTCGCACCCGAACGCCGACACAGGTCGCCCGTCGACCTCCAGCACCACCTCGAGGATCCGCTCCCGCGTGCTCTTCTCGACCGTGGCCTCGTTCAGCGCCCACGTACGGGCGAGCACGTCGCCGTTCGACCGCGCCACGACGTCGAGCGTCATGCGCTCCTCCACCGAGTACGTGCCCTGGACGAGGGCGCCGAGCGCCTCGTCGAGCGACTCCTCCTCGGTCTCGGCGAGGAAGCCCACCCGCCCGAGGTTGACGCCGAGCAGCGGCACCCCGACCGGCCGCGCCATCTCCGCGGCGCGCAGCAGCGTGCCGTCGCCACCGAGGACGAGCACCACCTCGGAGCCCTCGGCGCATCCCGGGCGGCCGTCGACGATCCGCGGCTCCATACCGGGGGGCAGGTCGCCGTCGGGCACCTCGGCCCACTCGTCGCCGATCACCCGCAGGCGCACGCCCGAGTCGGCCAGCGACTTCGCGACGTGCGCGGCCGTGCGCCGGTTCGTCTCGCGTCCCGTGTGCAGGACCATGGTGACCTCGCGCGGGGTCATGCCGGACCCTCGGCGACGGCGGTGGCCAGCACGTCGTCGCCCAGGTCGTCGCCGTCGCGGGCGAGGCGCAGGAAGAACTCCACGTTCCCGGACGGGCCCGGCAGCGGGCTCGCCACGGCCCCCTGCAGCCGCAGGCCCAGCTTCCGCGCGGCGGCCGCGACGTCGGCGAGCGCCGAGAGCCGCAGGGCCGGATCGCGCACCACCCCGCCGGACCCCAGCCGCTCGCGCCCCACCTCGAACTGCGGCTTCACCATCGGCAGCAGCGTGCCCGCCGTGCACGCGGCGAGCGCGGGCAGCACGGTGCGCAGCGAGATGAACGACAGGTCGGCGACGGTCAGGTCGACCGTGCCCCCGATCGCGGACGGCTCGAGCGCGCGGACGTTGGTGCGGTCGTGCACGTGCACCCGCTCGTCGCTCTGCAGCCGCCAGACGAGCTGGCCGTACCCGACGTCGACGGCCTCGACCTCGCGCGCGCCCCGCTCCAGCAACACGTCGGTGAAGCCGCCCGTGGACGCGCCGGCGTCGAGGCAGCGCGCGCCGGTGACGTCGACGCCGAACGCGTCGAGCGCACCGATCAGCTTGTGGGCACCCCGCGACGCCCATTCGCGCTCACCGGTCTCCTGGACGGTGACGGGGGTGTCACGGTCGACCATCGTGGCGGCCTTGCCCGCCGCCACGCCGCGGACGGCGACACGGCCCTGCTCGATCAGCTCGGCGGCCTGCTGGCGGGACCGGGCCATGCCGCGGCGGACCAGCTCGGCGTCGAGCCGGGCTCGGGTGACCACCCGCGTCACGCCGACCCGGCGGCGAGCGCCTCGCCCAGCGCCGCGTGGACCCGTTCGAACGCGTCGACGTGCTCGGCCGGCGGCCGGTGCTCGAGACCCTCCAGGCCCGCCATCGCCCGCGCGACCACCTCGCCCGGATCCGACGCAGCCACGCGGGGGTCGGCCGGGTGCGGAGGGCCGGGAACGGGGCGGGTCATGCCGGGTGCTCCTCTGCCGGTCGCTCGGTCGCCACGGCGGCCAGGGCCGTGATGGTGGTCGCGGAGGTCACGGCGCCACGGTAGCCGAGGCCGCTGTCCTTCCGCTCAGCCCGAGATCGGCCAGCGCACGTGTGGCGTCGGCGCCGTCGGCGGTGACGGTGGCCGGGCCGCCGCCCGCATCCCAGTGGACCCCGCAGAGGGTGCGCAGGGCCGCGAGCGGGTCACCGCCGCCGGACAGCCGCAGGCCGCCGTCGTCGGTGGGCTGCGCCGTCCAGGCGGACGGGGCGCCGGGCGCCAGTTCGTCGGCCGGGGCCGTCAGCGCCCCCATGTCGGCGGCGATGTAGTCGGGCCGCAGCGCGGGCGGCGCGGCGAGCACCTCCGCCGCATCGGAGACTCCCGTGAGGACGAGGAGCGTGGCGAGCCCGGCAGCCCGGCCGCCCTCGATGTCGGTGTCGAGCCGGTCCCCCACCACGAGCGCGCGCTCCGCGCCGGTCCGCTTCACCGCGGCCAGCAGCTGCGCCGTGGCGGGCTTGCCCGCCACCTGCGGCTCCAGCCCGGTGGCCGTGCGCAGCACCGACACCATCGACCCGTTGCCGGGCAACGGACCGCGCTCGGTCGGCAGGGTCGGGTCGAGGTTGCAGGCCACCCAGACCGCGCCGCGCCGCAGCGCGACGGAGGCGTCGGCGAGCAGCCGCCACCCGGTGTCGGGGCTGTGGCCCTGCACCACCGCCGCCGCGACGGCGGGATCGTCGGTGACGGTGAGCCCGGTGGCCGTCACCTCGGCCGCCAGCGCGTCGGTGCCGACGACCAGCACGGGCGACCCGCCGGGCAGCTGCTCGGCGAGCATGGCCGCGGCGGCCTGCGAGCTCGTCGCCACGTCGTCGGTGTCGGCCGGGAAGCCCAGCTCGGCCAGGTGCTGCGCGACGTCCGCCGGGCGCCGCGAGGCGTTGTTGGTGACGTACACCGTGCGCACCCCGCGCTCCGCCGCCCCGCGCACGGCCTCCACCGCGCCGGGCACGGCGTCCTGGCCCCGGTACAGCGTGCCGTCGAGGTCGGCGAGCAGGACGTCGTAGCGGTCGAGCAGGTCGGTCACCGCCCGTCCTCCCCACTCTCGTCCGGGCGCTCGGTGAATGCGGTGCGCACCGGCCCCGTCCCGGCGTCCGGCGTGACGGTGGTCGGCGCGCGGTCGACGCCATCGGCATGAACGGGCGCAGGAGCGTCGTGTCCCTCGTCCGTGGCGCCGGTCGCCACGCTTTCGGCGGGTCCGGTGGTCGTGACGCCGCCGGCCTCGCCGTCGGCGTCGGTGACGACGTCGTTGGCCGCGCCGGTGGCCGCGTCGTTGGCCGCGTCGGTGGCCACGTCGTTGGCCGCGTCGGTGGCCACGTCGGTGGCCGCGTCGGTGGCCAGGTCCGTGGCCGCGTCGGTGGCCAGGTCCGTGGCCGCGTCGCCGTCGGTGGAGCCGGCGGCGGTGTCAGCGGTCGTAGCGGCATCGGCCGTCGTGCCGGCATCGGCGGCGGTGGCGACGTCGTCAGGTACCGCGTCCACCGCCGGGGTCGCAGGATCGACGGCCTCGGGGTCTGCGGCCTCCGGTTCGGCGATCGCCGCAGCCTCGTCGTCGTCGACGGGCACATCCGCGGCGTCGTCCGCGACCGCACCGTCCTTCGGGGACCCGAGGCCGCCGGTGGAGGCGCCGTCGTCGGTGACGGCCTCCGGCCCGGCCTCGTCGTCGGTCTCCAGCTCGAGGAGGTCCTCGCCCTGGAAGGTGACGCCGTCGTCCTCGAGGGGTTCGCCGGTCAGCTCGGCGATCCGCGCCGCGGCATCGGTCTCGCCCTCGACATCGGCGTCGACCGTGTGGACGAACCACTGCAGCGCGTCGGACTCCCGCCCGGCGGCCAGCAGGTTGTCGGCGTACGCGTAGAACAGCCGGGGGCTCCACGGCTCGCGGCGGGTGGGTTCCAGCTCCGGGATCTGGAGGCCCACGACCGCGGCGTCGAGCTCACCGAGATCGCGACGGGCCCCCGCGGCGACGATGGCCAGCTCGATCGTCTCCGCCTTGCCCAGCTCCTTCGCCTCCGGGGCGCGCACCAGCTCCAGGGCCCGCTCGGGACGTCCGAGCGCACGTTCGATGTCGGCCATGACCGCGAGATGCCCCGGACCGCCGCCCATCCGCCGGGCGGCCCGCAGCTCGCCGAGCGCCTCGTTCCACTCCCCGGCGTGGTAGGCCACGATCCCCGCGGCCTCCCGCACGACCGCGATCCGCGACGCCCGACGGCGCGCGTAGCGGGCATGGGCCAGCGCCTGCTCGGGGTCCTCGTCGACGAGCATGCCCGCCGCCACGAGGTGCTTCGCGACGACGTCGGCCGTGTCCTTCTGCAGACCGCGCAGGTCACGGCGGGCCTCGTCGTCCAACTCGCCCGGGGTGATGCCCTCGGGGAGATCGGGCTCCTCCACGTGGGTGGTGGTCACGCCCTCCGGGGTGCGGCGGTCGGGACGGTCGCCGCGACCGCCCTGGTCGCGCCGGTCCGACGGGCGCCGGTCCGAGGCGCCGCGCCGGTCGCTGTACGAACCCGCTCCGCGCCGGTCGCCGTCGCGACCCGTTCCGGCCGGTGAACGCCTCGCATCCGGCCGTCCCGCGTCGGAACGGCCCGAATCGGAACCGTCGTAACCGGAGCGTCCCGACCCGGAGCGTCCGGAATCCGCTCGCCCGGAATCGGACCGCACAGAATCGGACCGCACAGAATCGGATCGCACAGAATCGGATCGCACAGAATCGGATCGCGGTGAACCCGATCGCGGGGAGTCCGTCCGTGCGGAATCGGAACGTCCGGAATCGTGCTGGCGTGAACCGTGCCTCGCCGAGTCCCGCCGTGCCGTCTCCGGCCGCGGGTAGTCGGACCGCGCAGTACCGGAGCGGCCTGAGTCCGGACGCGCGGCGTCGCCGCGATCGTCACCGTCGCGGCCCGAGTCGGACCTCGCGAAATCGGGACGCGCCGAGTACGAACGCCCCGAGGCGTTCCCGCCGTCCCGCGGACCGGCCGGGCGGTCCGAGCCGTAGCGGCTCGAGCCGCCGTCCCGCGCTCCGCCCGTACGGCGTGCGTCGCCGCCGGCCCGACGGTCGTCGCCGCGCCCCGCGTAGCCCGTACCGGCCGATCGGTCGCCGGCGTCGCGATCGCGGTAGGACGGGCGCTCGGCACCGCGCGACCGGTCGTCGGACCCGCGTCCACCGTCGCGCGGGGGGTACGAACGGCCGCCCGACCCCTGCCCGGTACCACCGCGACGGTCGTCGTCGCCGCGGTAGGGGCTCGATCGCCGGTCGTCGCGTGGCGATCCGTCCCGGTAGGCGCCGGTGCTGCGCTGCCCTGCGGGCCGGCTGTCGTTACCGCCGCCGTAGGGCCTGCGCTCGCCGGACCGCCTGTCCGGTCCGTCTCCGCGGTCCGCCCGGGAGTCGCCGGCGGCGGCCCGACGTCCACCCTCGGTCTTGGGTGTCCACTTGCCGCGGGACCCGCCGGCCGCATCGCGGTCGCCGTACGGACGCCGCTCGCCACCCGTGCTGCGTCGGTCGTCCGACCCGCCGCGCTCGGGACGGCCACCGGAGGAACCCTGGTAGCCCCCCGTACCGCGACCCGTACCGCGGCCAGAGCCGGCACGGCCGGTGCTGCTGCCACGGTCGTCGCCGCGCCGGTCGTCACCGCGCCGGTCGTCACCGCGCCGGTCGTCACCGCGCCGGTCGTCACCGCGTCGATCATCACCGCCGCGATCAGGGCGGGCACCCCGATCCGGATGGGCGGACCCACCGGTGGCGGGCCGGTAGCGGTCCTGCTGGTCGCGTCCGCGAGCGGGGCCGTCGTCGCGGCGCGGTGCGGCGCCGCGTCGGTCGCCATCGCTCCTGCGCTCCGACCGCTCCTGCCACGAGGACCGGGCCGCACCGGCGTCACCGCCCGGACGGTCGTCGCGGCGCCGATCGTCGCGGCGGCCTGCGTCACGTCCCTGCCGGGAGCCGCGTCCGGTGTCCTTGCCACCCGCACCACCCGCCGGACGGCCGGACGAGCCCGAGGACTTCGACCACCCGCTGCCGACGCGCGAACCGGAGCCGCCACGCTGCTCTCGACGATCTCCGGATCGATCATCACGGTCGTTGGTGGAACGGGTGGGCCTGTCCTTGCGGTCCCCGGCGCCGGCGCGATCATCTCGTCGCGGGCGGTTATCGCCGGAACCATCCGCGATACTCACCTGTAGAGGATACAAAAAAGTAGGCCCCCACCTGACGGCGGGGGCCTACTTCGAATTTTGATGTCGGCGGCGACCTACTCTCCCACACCCTAACGAGTGCAGTACCATCGGCGCAGGCAGGCTTAGCTTCCGGGTTCGGGATGGGACCGGGCGTTCCCCCACCGCTATAACCACCGACAACACT
>Ga0209933_1000252_pt1 | contig 118359 bp, 120 predicted proteins | sample ThiBiot_300_biof_FD_183944 | JGI IMG/M metagenome (GOLD analysis project Ga0209933, IMG submission 183944) | Wastewater bioreactor microbial communities from Cape Town, South Africa - Thiocy_cont_300_biof (SPAdes) | ecosystem: Engineered > Bioremediation > Thiocyanate > Unclassified | place... | reverse complement strand
CCGGCCAGGGGGCGGACCCGCATCGTCTCGGCTTCGGCCGGGCCCGTCTGATGCGGGTCGTCGAAGACCACCCGCGTCGCCTGATCGGTCATACTGCGTGTCCTATTCGTCGAAGCCTACCGGTTGGCCGGCCTTGGTGAGCGCCGTGCGCCTTGCCTCCATCCAGCCCTTGCGGAAAGCGTCCTTGTCGTCGGCCGGATTGGTCTTGAGGTAGGCGGCCCAGGCGTCGGCCAGCACCTTCTGACGGGCGATCAGCGTGTCGTTGTTTTTCTGGCCCTCGTCGGTCCAGACGCCGGCTTCCTTCAGCGCGCGAACTGCGCCCGGATGATAGGGCACGATCCATTTCTGGTTCTGGCGCTTGGCTTCCAGGCCGTCGACGCCGACGACCGCATCCTTGTAGGAATCGTAGTTCACGATCATCGCCTTGGTGAGCCCGTAGACGAGATCGATGGGCTGCGAGGCATAGGCCATGAAGATCGGGTACGGGTAGACTGCGACTTCGATGGTCTCGCCCTTGCCGTAGCCCGCGCCGCAGGTCGATTTGTGCGGATAGAAGTACGGCGCGAGCTTTTGCACACGCCCCCAGCCCGCCGTATCCGAGGCCGGCATCGGTGGCCAGGCGATGCCGCGCGGTGAATTCTCCGCTTCCTTGGCCTGGCCGGAAATGGTCGAGGCGAAGACGATATCGACCTCGTTGTTGACAAGGCCTTTCATCATCGCGCCATAGCTCGAATAGTCGACGAGCTTGACGTCGTTCTTGGTAAGGCCGCCGAAAGCAATCAGGCCGAGCAGGCTCTGGTTCACGGCCGGCGAGCCCACGACCCAGCCCATGCGTTTGCCCTTCATATCCTTGATCGGGGTGTTGCCGAGATCCTTGGCAACGGCCAGGGCCTGGCCACTGCAGGTCGTCGCCGACAGCATCAATTGTAGGCCCTGTGGGCCCCATTCCTTGGTGGCGAATTCCAGCACGCCTTCCTGGGCGTAATAGACGCCGACGCCCATCGACGAGGCCTGAGCCCGACCGGCCCGCAAGGGGCCGAGGCGCGCCACGTCGTTGCCGGCGGGCAGTACGCGCAGGTCGGTGCCGTACTTGCTCTTGAGCATCTGGCCGACGGCGACGGCCTGGTTGAAAGCATTGGCGCCGGTTTCGTAGGACGTCAGCGTGATGGTTGCGGGAAGCTTGATGTCCTGTGCCGCCGTGCCGCCAACGTACGCCAACGCTACTGCGGCCGACAGGACGGCGCCGCGGAACCCATACGCCATTGCTTTCACTCCCAAGCAGTTACTCGAAAATCACGTCCATCCCGACCTTCTGCAGCGCCGCGGCGCGCGCCTTCATCCACCCTTCGGCGAAGGCCTTGTCGTCCGACGGGCCATTCGCGGAATAGGCCTTCCACGCCTCCTGCATAACCTGCTGGCGTTTCACGAGGCTGTCGTTGTGCTTCTGGGCGGCGTCGGTCCAGACGCCTTTCTCCTTGAAGGCTCGGATCGCGCCGTCGTGGTAAGGCACTACCCAGGTGAAGTTCTGCAGCGACAGGGCCATGCCGTCGGCGCCAGGGGCACCGGCCTTGTAGTCGTCGTAGGCGTCGATCATCGCCTTGGTGATGGTGTAGATCGCGTCGGTCGGCCGGTCGGCATAGGTCATGAAGATCGGATAGGCGTAGCTCGCCATGGTGATCGGCGCCTGGGGTGACAGGCCGCCGACACCGCAGGTCGCCTTGTGCGCCACGAAGTAAGGCGCCTTCTTGTGCACCCGTGCCCAGCCTTCCTTGTCGTCGGCCGGCATGGGCGGGAAAACCACGCCGCGCGGCGAGGAATCGGCTTCCCTGGCCTGGCCGGAGATCGTCGACGTGAGAGCGATGTCAGCCTCGTTGTTGATGAAGCCCTTCCACATCGCGTTGTTGGACGAGAACTGGACGAGGGTGACGTCTTTCTCGCCGAGATTGGCGAAGGCAAGCAGGGAGATCGCGCCCTGGGTGAGGGCCGGCGAGCCGACGACGACCGCCAGCCGCTTGCCCTTGAGGTCCTTGACCTCCTTAGCACCAGTGTCCTTGGCAACGGCAATGCTCAGCCCGTTGCAGGCGGTGGCGGCCATCAGCAGGCGGCTGGCCTGCGGTCCCCAACTGCGCGCACCGAATTCGAAGACGCCCTCCTGGGCGAAATAGGTACCGATGCCCATCTGCGAGATGACGGCGCGGTTGGCCTTGATCGGGGCGAGGCGGCCGGTGTCGTTGCCCGACGGCAGCACGCGCACGTCGCTGCCGAACTTCTGCTTGAACTGCTGGCCGATCGCGACGGCGATATTGAAGCCCGAGGAGCCGGTGTCGTAGGCGGTCCACGACATTTCCTTGGGCAGGTTCTGGCTGAAGGCTGGACTGGAGACGAATAGCGCCAATACGGCGCCCGCAACGACGGTGCGTCGGTTCATTGATTTCCTCCCTGCGTCGCACCTTGTTACCGGCGTCGATCGCCCGAGCATGTTGCCAACTCGGGGGGAGGTGTTCAATCGAAGATGGCAGCCCCTGTGTAAGCGCTGCGGACGGCTTGCCTGCCGACCTTGGCGCCGTCAGGCGCCAAGTGTGCGGCCGCGGGCCTTCGCCGCCCTGAGCGTGCCGCCGCGCATGACGTGGCCGGGCAGGGGGCGGCCGACAACATCTTCGGCGATCTTGGCGACCTCGATCAGCTTTTCGACGTCGAGGCCGGTTTCGACGCCCATCTCCTCGCACATATAGGCGAAGTCCTCGGTGCAGATATTGCCGACGGCGCCGTCGGTCGCGGCGAAGGGGCAGCCGCCGAGGCCGGCGATCGAGGCATCGAACTTGGTGACCCCCAACCGCAGCCCGGCATACGCTGCCGCCATACCGGTGCCGCGCGTGTCGTGGAGGTGGAGCGAGATCTCGAGCTCGGGCCACTTGCTGCGGATGGCGCCGATCAGCCGTTCGACCGATTGCGGCGTCGCCCAGCCCATGGCGTCGGTGAGCTTGATGCCCTTGAGCTTGAAGCCGGCCAGTTCCGCCTCGTCGAGCGCGAGTTGGACGCGCTGCAGGATCAGATCGGTCGAAAGCTCACCCTCGTAGTTGCAGCCGAAGGCGCCGAGGATGATGCCCCATTCGACCGGCATGCCGCGGTCCTTGAAGGTCTTGAGCGACATCCGCTGTTCGACCATGGCGTCGGCAACGGACTTGCCGATGTTCTTGCGCGAGAAGGTGTCCGAGGCGGTGACGCGGACGCCGCCGTCGACATGAAGGGGCCCACGGAGCGCCCGCTCGAGGCCCTGCTGGTTCAGCCACAGGGCGGCGTACTGCACGTCGGGCTTCTGTCGGATCGCCGCCGCCACTTCTTCGGCGTCGGCCATGGTCGGCACCCGCTTGGGGTTGACGTAGGAGACGCAGGCGATGCGTTTCAAGCCTGCGTCCGCCAGAGCCTCGATGAGGCGGACCTTGTCGGCGACCGGGATCGCCTTCTTTTCCGACTGGAAGCCCTCGCGAGGGCCTTCCTCGTCGATCGACACTCGCTTGGGAAGGTCGGACATCCCGCTACTCCTACTGGGTCGGACGGCAGGGGGATTATGCCAAAGGCGGAGACGCCCGACACGATGCGTTTTCGCGTGGACGGAACCGCCTGGCGGCTCCGTCCACGCGCAAGCCGACTTAGCCTTCTTCCTGGAAGGCCTCCTCTCGGGCCTTCTTGAAGCTGGGCAGCGCCATCAGGATCAGCAGCAGCGCCGTCGTGATGAGCAGGCCGAGGCTGATCGGGCGTTCGAGGAAGATCATCGGATCGCCGCGCGACAGCAGCATGGCACGCCGGAAGTACTCTTCCATCTGCGGTCCCAGCACCAGTCCCAGGAGGAACGGAGCGCCCTCGCAGCCCAGCCGCACGAAGATGTAGCCCAGCACGCCGAAGGCGGCGACCTGCATCACGTGGAAGGTGCTGTTCTGCAGGCTGTAGGCGCCGATGCAGCAGAAGAGCAGGATCGCCGGAGCCAGGAAGCGGTAAGGCACCGTGAGCAGCTTCACCCACATGCCGATCATCGGCAGGTTGATGATGACCAGCATGGCGTTGCCGATCCACATCGAGGCGATCATGCCCCAGAACAGGTCCGGCTTCTTGGTCATGACCTCGGGGCCAGGCTGGATGCCCTGGATGATCATGGCGCCGACCATGAGGGCCATCACCGCGTTCGACGGGATGCCCAGGGTCAGCATGGGGATGAACGAGGTCTGCGCCGCAGCGTTGTTGGCCGCTTCAGGAGCCGCCACGCCCTCGACCGCGCCCTTGCCGAACCGCTGCGGCGTCTTCGAGATCTTCTTCTCCAGGGTGTAGGAGGAGAAGGCACCCAGGGTCGGACCGCCGCCCGGCAGCACGCCCAGCGCCGCGCCGAGGAAGGTGCCTCGCAGCGCCGCCGGAACGGCCCGTCGGATCTCTTCGGCCGTCGGCCACAGCGACGTCACCTTGATGGTTCCGCTGCCGCGACTGAGGTGACGTTCGAGGTTGACCACGATCTCGGCGATGCCGAACAGGCCCATGGCAATCGGCGCGAAGTCGATGCCGTCGCTCAGCTCGGGCAGGTCGAAGGTGAAGCGTTGCGCGCCGGTGTTGACGTCTGTGCCGACCAGGCCGAACAGCAGGCCGAGAAAGATCATGGCGATCGCCTTGATCACCGAGCCGCTGGCCAGGATGACGGCGGCGACGAGGCCGAGCGCCATCAGCGAGCAGTAATCGGCCGGGCCGAACTTCTGCGCCATCCGGGTGAGCGGTTCGGCGAACATCACGATGATGAACGTGCCGACCGTGCCGGCGAAGAACGAGCCGACGGCCGAAATCGACAGCGCCGCGCCGGCGCGACCGTTGCGCGCCATCTGGTAGCCGTCGAGACATGTCACCACCGACGAGGCTTCACCTGGCAGGTTGACCAGGATGGAGGTCGTCGAACCGCCATAGGCCGCGCCGTAGTAGATGCCGGCCAGCATGATCAGCGAGGCCGTGGGCGGCAGGTGGAAGGTGATCGGCAGCAACATGGCGATCGTTGCCACGGGGCCGATACCCGGAAGAACGCCGATCAGCGTGCCCAGCAGGCAGCCGATCAATGCGTACATCAGGTTCTGAAAAGTGAAGGCGACGCCAAAACCCAGCGCGAGGTTGTCGAGCAGATCCATCTTACCAAATTCCGCGTACGATCGAGACATTCATGCCGAGGCCGACCTTGAACACGACGGTACAGAGGACGGCGAGCACCACCATGTTGCCGAGCACTTCGGTCAGCTTGAACTCCTCGCCGGCCAGCGAGGCGATCAGGATCAGCACGACCAGCGCCGGCAGCAAGCCGGCACGTTCGAACAGGAGGGCGAAGCAGACGATGCCGATCGTCACCAGGGTGATCGGCTTCCACTTGGGCTTCTCGACCAGTTCGCCGCCGGATATGGCCGCGACGATGCAGATCAATGCACCCAGCCCGAGAAGGACCAGCGAAAGCATGCGGGGCACGTAGCCCGGCCCCATGCGAACCGGCGTGCCCAGCGCCAGCTTCTGGCCGAAATATAGCGCCAGCAAGCCGAAGCCGATGAACAACAGCCCGGACAGGAAGTCCTTGCTTAGGAATCGATTCAACGACGCCTCCCAGAAACGCGCAGTCTTAATGTGATGTTGGGCCCGTACCCATGAGGGCCGTTACGCCAACAGATAAACACAGTTTTGCCGCTTTGCCCAAGAGCCAAGTTCATATCAAGCGCGAAGTTGCTGACCGACACACCATTCGAGCTGCGACGAGCTCCAGGCAAACCCCAAACAGGCGGTGTGGGAGCGCTACGGGCGGGCATGTCGGCGAGCCAGAGGTCGCGGGCGCGACAAAGAGCGCCGGCATCGACAGGGCCGCAAAGCAGAACGATATGATCGCGATATCGTGTGGCGCGTCGGCTGGATGACGCTAACGAACGTCGGCAGGCACGGGCGAACACGACCCTCGTTGCTGGACGCCGTAGGATGACGAAGCCGTCATCAATTGCGCGTTTGGCGTGAAGCAGGGGGAGAAGGCAGGACCATGCCGCCAATCGGCACTCGCCCCCGCTATGCGGCTTGCCGCCGGCGTGGCCTGCCAAATATCTGGTGGATAAGCGAGAATCGGCGTCGCCGGCCGCTGTCTCCCTTGGTCGATATTGCATGGGCTCCGCGGTACGCGCAAACTCCCGCCAATATGAATGACTGTTCAGGGGCTGCAGGGTGGCAAGAAAGGGCGCGGACTATATCGGCACCATGGAAGTGCAGGAGAAGCATCGCTTCGACGAGTCGTCGCTCGGGCGCTTCATGTCCGCCAACGTGGAAGGCTTCATACCGCCGATCAGGGTCGAGCAGTTCAAGGGAGGGCAGTCCAACCCGACCTACCGGCTGACCGACGGCGGCGGCCGTCGTTACGTGATGCGGCGCAAGCCGCCGGGCAAGCTGTTGCCGTCGGCCCATGCCGTGGATCGTGAATTCCGCGTCATCGCCGCGCTCAACCGCACCAATGTGCCGACGCCGCGCGCCTATGCGCTCTGCGAGGACGACAGCGTCGCGGGAACGGCCTTCTACATCATGGAGTATTGCGACGGCCGCGTGCTGTGGGATCCGCTGCTGCCGGACGTTCCCAAGGAGGGGCGGCTCGCGATCTATCGCGCCAAGTTCGAGACCCTGGCCCGCCTGCATGCCGTCGACTATGTCGCCCTGGGTCTCGGCGATTTTGGCCGCCCGGGCAGCTATGTCGCCCGCCAGATCTCCCGCTGGGGCAAGCAGTACAAGGCTTCCGAGACCGAGAAGATCGAAGCAATGGATCGTCTGCTCGACTGGCTGCCGGCCAACCTGCCGCCGAACGACGAGACCGTTCTGGTCCATGGCGACTATCGTCTCGACAATATGATCTTCCATTCGAGCGAGCCTCGGGTGCTCGGCATCATCGACTGGGAGATCTCGACCCTGGGTGATCCGCTGGCTGAACTCGCCTATCTCTGCATGCTGTGGCGCACGCCCAAGGATTGGGGGGGCCTGCTGGGCCACGACCTCGCGGCCCTGGGACTGCCGACCGAGGCCGAGATGGTGGCCTACTATTGTGAGCTTTCCGGGCGGCCGGTGCCGGCGACGGGGCTTTGGGATTTTTACATGGCCTACAATCTCTTCCGCGTTTCCTGCATCCGCCAGGGCGTCTATGCCCGTTCGCTGGATGGCACGGCTTCCAACGTTCGTGCCGCTGAGTCGGGCAGGATGGTTCGCCCGCCGGCCGAACTGGCCTGGACCATCGTGCAGCAGATGGCCGGAGGTGCCCGATGAGCAAGCGCAAATCGGGACGGGAGGAGGCGGAAGCACCTGTCGTCGTCGAGCGTGAGCCGCGGGCGCCGGTCGAGGCGATCAGGGCCGCCGCTTTCGCCCAGTTCGCCGAGCGCGGTTACCCGGTGGTGACGGTCCGCGACATCATGAAGGCCTGCGGCCTCACCCAGGGTGCGCTCTACAATCACTTCAAGTCCAAGGACGAACTGCTCCACGACATCATCACGTCGACGCAGAGCGAGCTGGAACGGCAATGCAAGCAGGCCGTGGCAGGGGCGGGGGATGATCCACGTGCCAAGCTGGCGGCTTTCGTGCGCGTCTATGTCGTGCGGCATTGCCGGCTGAGGATCGAGGCGCTGGTCGCCAATCGTGAGATCGGGTGGCTGGATGCCGAGCGTGTCGCTGACATTCGCCGTAGCCGCCGTGCCATCCGCGATATTCTCGTCGACATCCTGCTCGACGGGGTGAAACGTGGTGTGTTCGAGCCACCCCATGTCGACGGTCGGCATGACCTCAAGACGGTCGCGATGGCGCTGCTCGACCAGTGCACGCACGTCTCCAAATGGTACGGTCCCGGCGGCGACCTCACCGAGGAGCAGATGGCTCAGCTCTATGGCGACATGGCCTTGCGCATGGTAGGGGCGCAGCCTTAGCCAGCTTGAGAACCAATCGGTCCGACCAGAGGGAGTAATTGGGCATGACGTTGCGTATTGCGGCCCTGATCGCGATCGTGGCTGCCGTTGTCGGCTGCACCCAGGAATCGGGCGGAGCGCCTGCCACGAGCAGCAGCGCAATCGCCGCGGCACCACGGGGTGGCACGATCTCGCCGGGGCAGTGGCGGGCCGTGCTGATCGCCGGCGACAACAACAGCCCGGCTTTCGACAACGGCATCGACGCGCTCCGTGACAAGCTCGCTGCTCGTGGCCTGCGCGACATCCGCACACTTACATCCGACCCCGGGCGCAATCCGTCGGCCCAGGTGGCCAGCGCCGCCAACGTGTCGCAGGCGCTGCGCGGCAGTGCCGGCGAGGCCTGTCTGGTGTTCGTGACCAGTCATGGCGATGAACGCGGCGTGGTGTTGAAGGCCGCCAACGGAATCCTCAACCCCGGAACCTTGGACAATGCGCTCGATGCCGGGTGCGGTACGCGTCCGACCGTCGTCGTGGTTTCGGCCTGCCACAGCGGTGTCTTCCTGACGCCGGGCATGCGCCAGTCCAACCGCATCGTGCTGACGGCGGCGGCCGCCGATCGGGTGAGCTTCGGCTGCGGTGCCGGTGACCGCTATACTTACTACGACCAGTGTCTGCTGCAGCAGTTCGACGGCGCCTCGACCTGGAACGATCTTGCCCAGGCCACGCGTGCCTGCGTTGCCAATCTGGAGCAGCGCATGGGTATCCGCCGTCCCTCGCAGCCGCAGGTCTTCATCGGCCAGTCGGTCGCCGACCTGCGCATTCCAGGCCGGTAGGCGTCTTTCCCGCCGGCGGCGTCAGCCGCTGATCGTGGCGCGGCGTCAGCCGCCGATCACGGCGCGGCGTCAGCCGCTGATCACGGCAGTGAAGTCGCACGTGACCTCGTGCGCACTGTCGGCCGAAAGCTGAAGGGTATGACGTGCCGGGCGCGAGGCTTCGTCGGGGAACATCTTCACCCATTCGTCGTTCAGCGCGGCACGCCCGGTCGAGGGCTGCTTCATCCAGAAGTTGATCTTGATGATATCGTCGGGCGTCCCGCCGGCGGCTTCGATGCAAAGCCGGATGTGCTTGAAGATGTTGACCACCTGCCCGTCGAGATCCGGCGGTGCCTTGCGCGTGCCGGGCTCCGTGCCGTTCATGATGCTCGACATCACGATATTGCCGATGCGGCTCGCATTGGGGATCGGATTCTGGTGGCTATAGCCCGGGTAGTTGACGCTCTTGCGCTTGGCCATTTTTCTCTCCCTCGATGTCGTTATGGACGGGCCCGTTTCAGTCGCCCAACCGCTCCAGCGCCATGTCGCGCAGCTTGTTGCGTTGGATCTTGAAGCCGTTGGGCGATGGTGTCTTGGGGAAGTCGTCGATGGCAAAGATGCGCATCGGCACCTTGTAGTTGGCAAGCCCGCGGCGGCAGTGGGCGATGGCGGCGGCCTCGTCGAGGCCGGTACCTGGCGCCAGGATCACGAAGGCGACGGCGCGCACGCCGTCGGGTCTCGCGACCGAGATGGTCTGGCAGGCCTCGATGCCAGGCAGCTTCTGCAGGTGGGTCTCGATCTCGAGGGGATTGACCAGGAAGCCCGAGAGCCGCAGCACGTCGCCCATGCGGCTGAGGAACGTGAAGCCGCCATGGCCGTCGAGTTCGGCAAGATCACCGGTACGGACATAGCCGTCGGCTGTGATCGTCTCGGCTGTCGCCGCGTCGTTGCCGAAGTAGCCCGTCATCAACGAGGGGCCTGCACATTCCAGGGCGCCGGGTTGGCCGATGCCAAGCAGCGCACCGCTCTCGGGATCGCGCACCCGCACATGGGCGAGCGGCGAGGTCGGCAGGCCGCCGCCCTTCTTGCGGCGTTCGACGGAGGCATCGAACGGCTGCACCGAATAGAGCGCCTGCACTTCGCTCATGCCGTAGAGGCCGCACAGCCTGAGGTCGCGCCGTTCCGCCTGCTCGGGCAGGTTGGCGAGCGCGGCGTTGAAGGCGGCATAACCTGCCCATTTGATCGACGGAAAGGGGCGGTCGCCCGGCACGGCGTCGAGCAGGCGGGAATACAGGTCGTCGCTGCCGAACATCGTCGTCGGCCGGTGCCGCTCGATCAATCGGGCGATCCCGTCGATCTCGTAGGACTCGACCAGGACGCTGGGCTTGCCGGCGGCCAGGGTCGCCATCGTCTGGTTGAAGCCGAACACGCCGCACAAGGGCAGGACTGCAAGCGACAGCGTGTCGGGCGCGGCGAAGCCGAAGGCGCGGGCGACCTGCTGGGCGTGCGCGGCGATCGCGCCCTGGCGATGCAGCACGAACTTGGGCGCGCTGGTCGTGCCCGAAGTGGTGAAGATATTGCATGGGGCACTGGCGCGCGCGTGGTTGGCGCCGAGGCGCGGGCGCGACAGCAACCGCTCGAAGCGAATGCGGCGCAGCCGTTCGATCGCCGGCGGAACCGATGCCGGCTCCTCGCCGACGGTCACGAGGGCCGCGAGCCGGTCGAGTGCTGTGGGGTCGATGTCGGCCAGGATCGCGAGAAAGTCGATGCTGCGGAAGCCGGGCGCACAGACCAGCACCTTGGTGCCGGAGCGCCCTACGATGTCGGCGACTTCGACGGCGCGATAACGCGTGTTCACCGCGACCGCGATCGCGCCGAGGCGGGCGCAGGCGAACAGCAGGATAGGATAGGCCGGCACGTTGGGCAGCCATAGCGCCACGCGGTCGCCCGGACCGACGCCGAGATCGGCGAGGCCCTGCGCGGCGCGCTTCGCGGAGTCGACCAGTTCGGCGAAGCTCAGGACGCGGTCGCCATGAAGAAACGCGGGCGCCTCCGGCGTCTCCTCAGCGATGTCGGCGAGCAAGGTCCAGAGGTCGGCGGCAGGTTGAGCGAGTGGCATGCGGCGCGGAGACTAGAGCAGCGCCCAGGAAGATGGAACCGCACGCGGTTCCGCCTTGCTGGGCATAAGCTGCTCTGGCGGAAGTGCATTTCGCTTCAGACGGCGCAACTTGACCCAGCGCGATGCTTGCTCGACGCTCATCTGAAGGGATTGGGGGATTGCGATGCTCCGGCGAAACCTGTTGGCAGCTCCGCTCGTGCTCGTTGCCGCTTCAGCACGTGCGCAACAATGGGTACCGAAGCATCCGATCAAGATTCTGGTCGGCTACGCGCCCGGCGGCACCGCCGATATCGCCGCCCGGCTGGCTGCCGATTCGATCCAACGGCTGCACGGCTACACTGTCGTCGTCGACAACAAGACCGGAGCCGGCGGTTTCATTGCGCTGAAGGCGGTCGCCCAGTCGCCGCCCGATGGTTACACGGTCGGCATCGGCATCATGGGGCAGCTCGCCGTCGGGCCGGTCGTGCCGGGATCGCAAATACCCCTCGATCTCGACAAGGAGCTGGTTCCGATCTGCAATCTGGTCGGCGTGCCGATGGCGCTGATCGTGCGCATCGACGCGCCCTTCAAGACCGTTCCCGAACTCGTGGCCTATGCCAAGGCCAATCCAGGCAAGGTCACCTACGCTTCGACCGGGCTCGGCTCGACCAATCAGCTCGGTGCGGAGTTCCTCGCTGCCGAAGCCGGCGGCCTGAAGCTGAACCATATTCCCTATCGCGGCGGTGCGCCGGCGGTCGCCGACGTTGCCGCCGGCCAGGTCGATCTCTTCTTCGGCAACATCTCGGAGCTGATCGGCCAGGCGCGCGGCGGCAGGGTTCGCGTGCTGGCACTGGCCTCGACCAAGCCGTCGCCGCTCGCGCCCGAACTGCCGCTGCTGACCAAGGATATTCCGGCGCTCGACATCAACAACTGGTTCGGCCTGGTGGGGCCGGCCGGTTTGCCAGTCGACATCAAGGGCGTGCTGGCAAAGCTTTTCCTCGAGGCGATGTCGGATCCGAAGAATGCCGACGCGCTCGCCCAGCAAGGGCTCGAGCCGATCGCCCAGGGGCCGGAGGCCTTCGCGGCCTACATCCAGAAGGATCGTGAACGCTGGGGAAAGGTCGCCAGGGAAGGCAATGTCAGAGCTCAATAGTAATAGGGATCAGCCATGAGTACGCCGCTTTCTCTCGGGATCGACATCGGGGGAACATTCACCGATCTGGTCGTTCACGATCCGCGGGACGGTCGCGCCGTCATCTGGAAGGAAAGCACGACGCCGGACGATCCGGCGCGCGGGGCACTCGAAGGCACCCGCCGCGTGCTCGAGAAAGCGGGCGTTGGCCCCGAGCAGATCGGCAGGGTCGTGCATGCCACGACGCTGTTCACCAATGCCCTGATCGAGCGCAAGGGAGCCAGGACCGGCCTGCTGACCACGGCGGGCTTTGCCGACGTGCTGGAGATCGCGCGCGAGCGGAAGTACGAGCTTTACGACCTGTTCATCGAGATGCCCAAGCCGATCGTACCGCGGCCGTGGCGGCGTGAGGCGATGGAGCGGGTGGGGCCGGACGGCGGTGTGGTGAAAGCTCTCGACGTCGAAGCGGCACTCGGCGAAGTCGCGGCGCTGGTCGAGCAGGGCATAGAGAGCCTGGCGGTCTGTTTCCTGCATGCCTACGCCAACCCGGCACACGAACGGGCGATCGCGGCGGCAGTGGCGGAGCGCTTCCAGCACCTGTCGATTTCGCTGTCGTCGGACATTGCCCCTGAGATCCGCGAATACTCGCGGGCCAGCACGACGGTCGCCAATGCCTATGTCCGACCGCTGGCGGAAGCCTACCTCGATCGCCTGGAACAGGCGTTGCGCGGCGAGGGCATTCCGGGAGGCCTGTTCCTGATGCTGTCCAATGGCGGGTTGACCCACGTGGCGGAAGCCCGCCGCGCGCCGGTCCAGCTTCTGGAGAGTGGGCCGGCAGCCGGGGCCCTGGCCGGCGCGTGGTTTGGCCGGAATGCCGGGCTCGATCGCGTGCTGGCTTTCGACATGGGCGGCACCACCGCCAAGCTTGCCCTGGTCGACGACGGCCAGCCGCTCGTCGCCTACGGTTTCGAAGCTGCGCGTGAAAAGCGCTTCCTGCGCGGCTCGGGCCTGCCCATACAGATTGCCACCGTCGAGCTGATCGAGATCGGCGCCGGCGGCGGCTCGATTGCCCACAAGAGCGACCTCGGCACCCTGAATGTCGGGCCTGAGAGCAGCGGCGCCCAGCCCGGCCCGGCCTGCTATGGGCGCGGCGGCAGCGATGCGACCGTCACCGATGCCGACCTCAGCCTCGGCTACCTCAATGCAGGCTTCTTCCTGGGCGGCGCCATGGCGATCGACGATGCGGCAACGGCGGCGGCGTTCGATCGGTTGGCTGTGGCATTGGGCGTCGATCAGAGCCGAGCCGCCTTCGGCGTCCATGATGTCGTGAACGAGAACATGGCCGGTGCAGCGCGGGTCGCGATCGCCGAACGCGGCCGTGTGCCGGCCGAATACGCGCTGCTGGCCACGGGAGGGGCCGGGCCGGTCCATGCCTGGCACGTGGCCCGCAAGCTGGGCGTGACGCGCGTGGTCTGTCCGCCGGGCGCGGGGGCAGGCAGCACCATCGGCATGCTGATGGCACCGGCGCGGGTCGATCGTGTCGCAAGTTTCAACGTCGCTCTGGCCGGTGCCGACCTTTCGACGGCGGATGGCCTCTTCACGAGCCTGGAGAAGGAGGCGCTCGACGTGCTGCACCTGACCGGTGCGTCGCTCGGCGAGCGCACCGTCCGGCGGCTCGCCGACATGCGCTATATCGGCCAGGGCAGCGAGATCACCGTTGCGCTGCCGGACAGGCTGGATGCCGCCGGCGTCAAGGCCGCCTTCGAAGCCGCCTACAAGGCCTTGTTTGCCCGGACGCCGCCGGGCGCGGCCATCCAGTTCGTGGCCCTGCGGCTGTCGGCCAGCGCGCCGATGCCGGGCAGCGGCGGTGGGCTGGCCTTGCCGCGACACGCCTCGGCCGCGGCGCGCAAGGGGACACGGCCGGTCTTCTTTCCCGACGTCGGCAAGGCGCTGCCGACGGAGGTCTGGGACCGCTACGCCCTGGAGCCGGGCGTTTCCATCGCAGGGCCTGCGGTATTCGAGGAGAATGAGAGCACGTTCATCGTCGGTCCCGGGGCTACGGCACGCCTGCTGCCCGACGGATCCATCCTGGCGGAGGTTGCCTGATGCCGCGCACGTTCGATCCGATCGAGCTCGAGCTCCTGTGGCGCCGCCTGATCTCCATGGTCGACGAGGCTGCGGCCGCCATGGTGCGGACCAGCTTCTCCACACTCGTGCGCGAGAGCTACGACTTCTCCTGTGTCATCACCGACGCGGCGGGCCAGTCGCTGGTCCAGGCGAGCGAGAGCATCCCGAGCTTCATCGGCACCCTGCCGGAGACGGTGAAGCATTTCCTGACATTCTTCCCGCCCGACAAGCTCGAGCCGGGGGACGTGCTGATCACCAACGATATCTGGCTGGGGACGGGGCATCTGCCCGACATCACGCTCGCCAAGCCGATCTTCCGCGATGGACGGCTGGTGGCCTTCAGTGCCACGACCGCACATGCACCGGACATCGGCGGCAAGATCAGGAGCCCGGAGCCGCGTGAAGTCTTCGAGGAAGGGCTGCAGATCCCGCCCATGAAGATGATCGCCGCCGGCAAGACCGACGACACCCTGGTCACCATCATCCGCAAGAACGTACGGACGCCCGATCAGACCATGGGCGACCTGTGGGCCCAGGTCGTGGCACTGGACCTGATGGAGGACCGCCTGCACGTCCTGATGGAGAGCTACGGCCTGTCGGACCTCACGGATCTGGCGCGGGAGGTCCAGGGACGCTGCGAGACGGCGATGCGGGCGGCGATCCGCGAATTGCCCGACGGCACCTACCACAGCGAACTTCAGACCGACGGCGTGCACGACCGGCCCATCACCCTGAAGCTCGCCCTGACGGTCCGCGGCGACGAGATCGAGATGGATTTCGCCGGCACCGACTCCCAGGTCGATCGGGCGATCAACTGTGCGCTTTGCTACACCAACGCCATGGCCATGTACGGGGTCAAGGTCTGCACCAGCCCCAGCCTGCCCAACAACGAAGGCGCCTGGCGGCCGATCACGCTCAATGCGCCGCCGGGCTCCATCGTCAATCCACAATTCCCAGCTTCCGGTGGGTCACGCATGCTGATCGGCCACTACGTGCCGATGCTGGTGTTCGGCTGCCTCGGGCAGATCGTGCCGGAGCGGGTGATGGCGGCCTGCGGTTCACCGATGTGGGGCATGAACCAGTCCGGCGTGCGGGAGGCCAACGGGCAGGGGGGCGGCAAGCCCTACGCCAACATGTTTTTCTACAACGGCGGCATGGGCGGCAACTCGCGGGGCGACGGCGTGACCTGTCTCTCCTGGCCGTCCAACGTGTCGTCGACCTCGATCGAGATCAGCGAGCACATCGCGCCGCTGCGCTTCCACCACAAGAAGCTGCGGCCCGACTCCGGCGGGCCGGGCCGCCATCGCGGCGGCCTGGGCCAGGAGATCCTGCTCGAAAGCCTGAGCGAGACGCCGATCGCTGTTTCCTTCCTGGCGGAGCGCACCGTATTCCCGGCGTTCGGCATCAAGGGCGGCCGCGACGGGGCGCCGGGCGAGCTGCGCATCAACGGCGAGAAGACCGACCCCAAGAAGCAGTATGTGCTGAGCAAGGGCGACACGGTCTCGCTGGGCACGCCGGGCGGCGGCGGTCACGGCGATCCCCGGCAACGCGACCCCGCGGCACTCGCGGCCGACCTTGCCGCCGGCTATGTCGTCGATCCCGACGGCTATCGCGGCTGACTTTTCACATAGCGTTGCAGGCCCTCGACCAGGCCATCGAAGACGGCGCGGCAGGCCCGGCTGCCGCGCAGGCTTTCGTGCATCGTGACCGAGGTGTCGAAGGCAAGGTCGATGGCCTTGGGCAGCACGCGCACGAGGGCGGGGTCGCGCACCGCGAGGCCGGTCTGGCAGGCGCCGATCCCGAAACCTGCCTTGATGGCGGCGAGCTGCGCGAGATCGCTGTCGGCACGCAGGGCGAACATCGTGCGCTTCAAGGCCGGAAAGCGCTGCTGCATGCTGCGGATCGGGACAGTCTCGCGATCGAAGCCGATCAGCGTGTGCCCGTCGAGCTGCTCCAGGGTCTTGGGCGCGCCGCAGCGCTCGAGATAGCTGCGATGGGCATGCAGGCCGACCTTGATCGCACCGACCCGTCGGGCCAGCAGCGCTTCCTGCCGCGGCGCCACCATGCGGACGGCGATGTCGGCATCGCGCCGCAGGAGATCGACGACATCGTTCGACAGGGTGAGCTCGAGGACCAGATCCGGATACCTATGGCGAAGTGAGGCAAGCAGGGGTGGCAGGACCTCGATGCCGATCACCTCGCTTGCCGTGATGCGCACAGTTCCGTGTACACCATCGCTTCTGCCCGACGCGGCCCGCAGCAGGGCGGCCGTCGCCGAGGCGAGCGCTTCGGCATACGGCCGCAGTTCCAGCGCTGCCTCAGTTGGCGCAAGTCCGTTTCGCGACCGCACGAAGAGCTGTGTGTCGAGCGCCTGCTCGAGCGCGTCGATGTGCCGGCCGACCGTGGGCTGAGTCAGGCCGAGTGCCAAGGCGGCACCCGACAGCGATTCCTCCAGCAGGGCTGCGAGGAAGGTGCGGTAGAGTTCCCAGCTCGGTTCCGTCTTGATCATACGGAATTGTATAGAATACCGACATACTTAGCTAATTTCGTAGAGGTGCCGCCTCCTGCAGAGTCGACCGCGTTCAAGGAGGCGGTGATGGTCAAGCGGACGGCCCTGGTTCTCGGGGCGACCGGCGGCATCGGCGGCGAGATGGCAAGGCATCTCCAGGCGGCGGGCTGGCAGGTGCGGGCGCTGCATCGCGCGGCGGCACGTGTCGGACGTGGACGGAGAGATCTCGACTGGCGACAAGGCGATGCTTTGCAGGCGGCCGACGTCGCCGGCGCCGCGACCGGCGTCTCCCTGATCGTTCATGCCGTCAATCCGCCGGGTTATCGCAACTGGGGGCAGCTCGTCCTGCCGATGATCGACAACACGATTGCCGCTGCCCGCGCCTGCGGCGCGCGCATCCTGCTGCCGGGCACGATCTACAATTACGGTCTCGATGCTTTCCCCGCGGTGTCGGAGGAGGCGCCGCAGCGTGCGACGACCCGCAAGGGCGCCATCCGCATCGAGCTGGAGCGCCGGCTGCGTGCGGCGGCCGATGACGGTGTGCGCACGCTCGTGGTGCGGGCCGGCGACTTCTTCGGGCCGCGTGCTGCGAACAACTGGTTCTCGCAGGCGATGGTGAAGCCCGGCAAGCCGATCGCCGCGATCACGACGCCCTCGTCGCCGGGTGTCGGCCATCAATGGGCCTACCTGCCTGACGTCGCCGCGACCATGATGCAGCTGCTGGCACGCGACGCGGAGCTCGAGGCTTTCGCGATCTTCCATATGGATGGCCATTGGGACGCCGACGGAACGGCGATGAACGATGCCATTCGCCGCGCCGTCGGCCGGCCCGACCTGCCGGTCAGGCGTCTGCCGTGGTGGCTGATCGCGCTGGCGTCGCCGGTCGTACCGTTCTGCCGCGAACTCAGCGAGGTTCGCTACTTCTGGCAGCACCCGATGCGGCTCGACAACAGCCGGCTCAAGCGCTTCCTCGGGTATGAGCCGCACACCCCGCTCGACGAGGCGGTGCGCGAAACGCTGAAGCCTCTGATGCAGGCGTCGGTCTAATGTCCCGATCTTGAAGTTCGTGAGATTGTACTTGGCATATCGACACCCACAGTGTCATCCCGAACGAAGTGAGGGATCCTTGGTCAGCGCTGGCTAAAGGTCCCTCACTTCGTTCGGGATGACACCGGGTTTGGGTAAGACGCCACCTCAATCAGATCTCACGAACTTCAGAATCAGGACACTAGGTCGTCGCGACCAGGAGCTCTTCGCCGTTGTTCGGCGGACGAAGCCCGTCCGTTCTGCCGGCGAAGTAGCGTTCGGTGAGACTTGCCGCCGAGACGTGATGATATTCCCTGAAGCCTACGTCGCGGGCCATGCTCAGCACCTCCGTCGGCGTGAAGAAGCTGATGAACGGCGTTCCGCTGGTCCGTGCGCCTTCGAGCGCCCGCTCGAGGCCAGGCCGTATCTCCGGGTCGGCGAACGACAGCGGCAGCATGAACGTCATCGCAAAGGTCGAGCCACGGGTCAGCGCCGCGACCTGGCGCAGCATCGCCAGGATCGCGTCCTTGGTGAGGTACATGCTGACGCCGCTGCAGGTCACCACGGCAGGCTTTTCGGCGTCGAAGCCGGCGTCGACGAGCTTCTGCCACCAGGAGTCGCCGGCCTCGAAATCGACGGGGACCAGCCGCAGCCAGTCGGGAACGCCAAAGCCGAGGTCGATCAGGCGCTGCCGCTTCCAGGCTTGCGGGCCCGGCCGCTCGACTTCGAACACATGGAGCTTCGCGGCGAGCTCGCGCCGACGCTGGGCAAAGGTATCGAGACCCGCTCCGAGCAGGACGTATTGGATGACGCCGCGGGCGGCTTTTTCGACGACGAGATCTTCGATGAAGCGGGCGCGGGCCACAATGGACGCCCTGAAGAGCTTGGTATTCTGCGGATCCATGTCAGGGCGCTGACGCCAGCTTTCGTCGGGCGCGGCCAGGCTGAGGCCGATCTCGTCTTCGAACACATGCGGCGGCGGATCGATCTGCACATGCATGGCCCGCCATAAGGCCACGCGCACGGCGGTGCTGTCGGCGACGGCGGATGGCTTGTCGGACATCGTGCACTCTCGCGGTTCGACCGGAGCAAAAACTATACAGGCTGTGGCCGCGAGAAGAGACTGCGTTCTGCGAAATCGCGACGGAGTCGTTGAACCTCCGGGCAGCCGTGGTTAGGCTCGCTGCAATAACTATGCACCGGGAGGAACTCATGAAGGTGTTTGCCGCGGTAGCCACGGCGCTTTGCGCTGTCTCCTGGGCGGGATGGTCGCCCGCCGTCGCCCAGAACCAGCCTCAGAACCAGGCCAAACTCTGCGACAAGCCCCGACAGATGGAAGGCTTCAAGACCTGCGCCAACGTCGAGAAGGCCGAAGCCGAAGGGGCCTTCACGCTCTATTCGACCGACCCGGAGCAGGGCCAGGTCAAGCTGCTGGCCGCCTTCAACAAGATGTTCCCCAAGATCAAGACCAGCTATGTGCGCCTGCAGGCTGGCGCGCTCTACGCCAAGATCCTGTCGGAGCGTCAGGCCAAGTCGTTTCTGGTCGATGTCGTCCAGATCTCTGACATGGGCATGATCCTCGACTTCCAGCGCAAGGGTGGATTCCGCCAGTACGTCTCGCCGGAGATGGAGTTCTTCCCCAAGGAGGCCAAGAGCAAGCCGGAAGGCTTCTGGACATGGGGTTCGGTCATCATGGCCGGCATTGCCTACAACCCCAACAACGTGTCGGCCGCCGACGCCCCCAAGAAGTGGGAAGACCTGCTCGATCCGAAGTGGAAGGACGCGATCAACGTCAAGGTGTCGAACTCCGGCCTGCAGCATGGCGTCTGGTACATGCTGCTGCCGATCCTGGGGGGCGAATACTTCAAGAAGTTCGGCGACCAGAAGCCGCGCGCCTTCGACTCCTACGTCCAGCAGTACGGCCGTCTTGTCGATGGCCAGGACAAGATCATCATGGGCGCGCAGTATTCGGGATACATCGAGTTCAAGGCCAAGGGCGCGCCGCTCGCCTTCGTCTTCCCCGATACCGGCGTGCCGGCCGTGCCGGAGACCTATGGCATCGTCGACCAGGCGCCACACCCCAATGCCGCTGAGCTGTTCATGGACTGGTTTCTGTCGCCGATCGGACAGAAGGCACTGGCCGAAGCGCTGCTGCTCCATTCGCCGCGTCCCGACGTGCCGCCGCCGGGCGGCAGCGATACCGTGCCGTTGAGCAAGATGAAGCTGCTGTCGCCTGCCGACTGGGAGGCTTTCGAGAAGGACCGGCCGGCCTTCGCCAAGGAGTGGAACCGCATCGTCGGCACCGGGCGCTAGGCATTGGCCGACGCGTCGACGGGCGTCCTGCGCCCCCGGATCAACTGGCAGTCGCTCACGACGCTCGCGGTGCTCGGCATCGTGGGCTTCCTGGTCCTGCTGCCGATGGTCTTCCTGGTCGAGGAATCGCTGAATGTCGGCGATCCCATGGCCTTTCCGCCGGTCGAGTTCGGCATCGCCAACTTCGTCTCGATCCTCGAGGAGGATCTAAAGACGGTGGTCAACACCTTGGTCATCGCCGTGATGGCCACGGTGATGGCGATCCTGATCGGCTTTACGCTCGCCTGGATCCTGACCCGCACCAACGTGCCCGGGCGCGACAAGCTCGAGCGGCTGATGGAGCTGCCGTACTACATGACGCCGCTCGTGGGCGCGCTCGCCTGGGCGGTGATCGCCGGCCCCAAGAGCGGCTTCATCAACCAGATCTGGAAGGCGGTGGGGGGCACCGGCGACATCGCCGATATCTACACCCACTTCGGCATCGCCTGGGTGATGGCCCTGTTCGAGGGCACCGTGGCCTTCGTCATGATCTCGGCTTCGATGAAGTCGATGGATCCCGCGCTCGAAGAATCGGCGCGGGTGATGGGCGCGTCGAAGCTCCGCACCACGCTCACCGTGACCCTGCCGCTGGTCATGCCGGGTGTATTGGGTGCCACGCTGTTCGTCTTCGCCGAGATGCTGGGGTCGTTCGCCGCCGCCCTGGTGCTGGGCATTCCCGGCCGCATCTATGTCATCACCACGGCGATCTGGGATTCGACGCTCGCCTATCCGCCGGACTACGGCCGTGCCTCGGCGATGGGGCTTTCGCTGTTCGTCGTCATGTTCGGCATGCTGACCTTCTACCGCCGTGTCATCGCCCGCGGCAGCTTCACCACCATCAGCGGCAAGGCGTTCCGGCCGCGGCCGATGGACATGGGGCGGCTTGCCTGGGTGCTGTTCAGCATCTGCGCGCTTTACGTCGCGCTGGCGGTGGTCTTCCCGATCGCCGCGCTCCTCATGACCTCGCTGCAGCGCTTCGCCACGGTGATCCTTGGTCAGGCGCAATGGACGCTGGCCAACTACCAGGTCGCGCTGTCGCTGGGGCCGGTGCGCACGGCGCTGCTGAACAGCATCATGCTGGGCCTCGGCGTGGCGACGGTGGGCGTCGTGATCATGGCACTGCTGGTCTGGATCATCTACCGGTCGCAGATGAGGGGGCGCGGCGCCATCGAGTACCTCGTGATGTTCCCGCAGGCCGTGCCGCGCCTCGTGTTCGGGTTGGCGTTGCTCTGGGCCTGGCTCAACATGCCGGTCGGGCTCTACGGTACCTTGTGGCTGCTGGCGCTGGCCTACTTCACGGTCATGCTGCCACTCGGTGTGCGCACCCTGGCAGGGGTGGTGCTGCAGATCGACAAGAGCCTGGAGGAGTGCGCGCGTGTCTGCGGTGCCTCGTGGGGATATCAGATGCGCACCGTGACCCTGCCGCTCCTGAAGCCCGGCATTCTGGCGGCATGGCTGCTGATCTTCATGGCCTGCGTGCGCGAGCTCGGCGTCTCGGCATTCCTCATGGGCCCCAACGCCAAGGTGATCGCCCCGTCGATCGTCAACGCCTTCGCCACCAGCGGCACCGAACTCACGGCGGCGATGGCATTGATCCAGACCTTCACCGTGATCGTGGCGCTGATCATCCTGTTCCGCGTGGCCCGCGGCATGACCAAGGAGCTGCAGTGAGCACGACGCGTATCGAAGTGCAGGACCTGGTTGTGCGCTACGGCGACCAAGTGGCGGTGAACGGCGTGAGCTTCACGGTCGGCCGCGGTGAGCATCTGACCCTGCTCGGTCCCTCGGGCTGCGGCAAGACCACGACGCTCCGCGCCGTCGCCGGCCTCGAGCATCCCTCCGGCGGCAGCATCCGTATCGACGGCCAGACGATGTACGACTCGGCCCAGCGCAAGAACGTCCAGACCGAGCAACGCGGCGTCTCCATGGTGTTCCAGTCCTACGCCGTGTGGCCGCACATGAGCGTGTTCGACAACGTCGCCTATGGCCTGCGCGTACGCAAACTCGGTGCCGCGGCGATCAAGGAGAACGTCGAGCGGGCCCTCGACCTCGTGCAGATGCGCCACCTGGCCGAGCGCGGCGCCTCGAAGCTGTCCGGCGGACAGCAGCAGCGGGTCGCCCTGGCGCGCGCCATCGCCTTCTCGCCGACCGTCGTGCTGTTCGACGAACCGCTCTCCAACCTCGACGCCAAGCTGCGGGCCGAGATGCGGGTCGAGTTGCGCGAGCTGCAGCGCCGGCTCGGCATCACCTCGGTCTATGTCACCCACGATCAGGAAGAGGCGCTGGCCATCTCCGACCGGGTGATCGTGATGAATGTCGGCGTCATCGAGCAGATCGGTACGCCGGAAGAAATCTACAACAAGCCGCGCAGCCGCTTCGTCGCCGACTTCGTGGGCTCGGCCAATCTGATCAAGGGCAAGCCGGCCGGCGAGGGGCTGTTCGCCGTCGACGGCGGCCCGACGCTCAAGGTCACCGCGCCGCACAGGCCGCATGGCAAGGAAAGCGAGGTGGCGGTCCGCACCGCCTATATCGATCTCGAGCCACGGCCGGGCGACAACCACGTGCCGGGCAAGGTGCGCCAGCGCCTGTTCCACGGCGACTTCGTGCAATACGTCATCGACAGCCCGGTGGGAGCGCTGATCGTCCGCCGTCCGCCCGTCAACCTGCTCGGCGAGGGCGCCGAAGTGACGCTGTCCTTTTCACCGGAGCATTGCGTGCTGCTCGAGGCTTGAGGCTGGGAGCGCGCCACCAACAAGAAACAACTGAGACGCAGCTCATCGGACCGCGGACCTCCAGGTCCGCCTCATACTCATGCCCGATGGCGACAAAGTATGAGCGGGCCTGGAGGCCCGCGATCCGGACAAAATTTCAAGCGCGCTTTTTCTTCGACGCGTTCAGTGCAGCTGCGGCACGGAACAGCGCCTTCAAGGCCTTTTCATCGACCTTGTCGCCTTTGCGGATGTCGATGGCGCGCCTCGTGTTGCCATCGAGGCTGGAATTGAAGAGGCCCGACGGGTCCTCCAGCGCGGCACCCTTGGCGAAGGTCATCTTCACGACCTCCTTGTAGGTCTCGCCGGTGCAGATGATCCCCGTGTGCGACCAGACCGGAACGCCTCGCCACTTCCATTCCTCGACGACGTCAGGAACGGCCTGCTTGATGAGGTCGCGGACCCGGGCGAGCGTTTCGCCGCGCCAATCACCCAGCTCGGCGATCCTCGCGTCGATCTGCCGGGAGGGAGAATCGCTTCCTGTGCCTTCCGCCTGGTCGCTCTTCTTCGCCATGATGGTCGCTGCCTTCTTCCTGATTGTCATGCCGTGCACCGGTAGGGACCCTTTACAGTCGTTCGCCGGGCAGCCGGCTGGCTTGCCTCACCCAGGCGGCGACTTGCGCTTCGTCGAACGCGTCGTCCTCGTGGATGTCGAGATAGCGTGTGTCCCCGCTCTTGGAGGCGCCAGGAGGGATCGGCCTGAGCGAGGTGCCGCGGAAGAACGCAACTTTGACGTACCTGGTGAAGCAATGAAAGCTGAGGAACCAGCCCTGACCCTCGACGCCATAGAAGGGCGAGTTCCATTTGACCGCCTTGTGCACGCCAGCGACGCTGCGCTCGATCAGCTTGTCGAGGCGGCGGCCAATGTCGCGTTTCCAGCCCGGCATGGCGGCGATGTAGGCCTGCACGGGGCGATCACCATCGCCCTTCGCGATCTGCGGGTTGCCGCCCGAGAGGAGGCGCGGCGTTGCGGCCGCCTCGCTGCCTGTTGCCTTTCTGGTCGTGGACTGCCGCGTGACTCTGGTCGATTTCCTGGACATCACGATCCTTGAGCCGGCCGCTCCAGGACCTGTCCCAGCTTGTCGAAGAACTGCGGCCACCCGGCTCTCGCGCCGCCATGAGCCTGCTTCTGGTCCGGCCGGAAGCCCGACTGCTCCATGCGCAGATGGGTTCCCTTGCCTGTGGGCGTGAGCGTGAAGGTAACGACGCTCTTCAGATTGTAAGCTGCGTCGTCGTGCGCGTGGTTCCAGGAGTAGGAGAGGGTTCTGTTGGGTTCGACGGCCAGGACTTCGCAGTCCAGCACGCCGCCCCAGTCTCCGCGAAGATTGAAGCTGTGGCCCACGGCGGCCTTGAAGTCGTTCTTCATCAGCCACTCCTCGATCAGGTGCGGCTGCGTGAGGGCACGCCAGAGCTTCTCCGGTGGGTGATCGAATTCCCGTTCGACGACGACGGAGAGTACTTCGGCCGCTTGGTTGGTCATTGGTCCATCCTCTTGAGGAGATCGTCGAGATGGTCGAACCGGTTCTGCCAGAAGCCGGCCATCTGGCTTGTCCAGTCGATCAGCGGTGCCAGGGCGCCGAGCTGCGCGCTGTAGTGCGTCTGACGGCCTTCGTGGCGATCGCGGACCAGGCCGGCCCGTTTCAGTACGCCGAGATGCTTGGAGACGGCAGGCTGGGAAATCCCGGCCTGAGCCGTCAGGGCGCCGACCGTCTGCTCGCCGTTGCGGCACAGCCGCTCGAAGAGGGCCCGCCGGGTCGGATCGGCGAGCGTTCTGAACAGAAGGTCGTGGGCATTGGGCATCTGCAATCAATAACTCGACAGTTATTGATTAACCCATAACTGTTCGGGAATATGTGAGTCAAGCCGGAAATAAAAGCAGGCTGGAATTGCGCTGTGTAAGGCTGCTTCAGCCGAGCGCACGAAATACCCGAATAGTTATGAGTCAGACGGGTGCCGTACCGGCGACGATGACCCGGTGCATCAGGCGGCGTTCGCCTTCCGGATAGTCGGCATTGGCCTTGTGCAGGGTGCAGCGATTGTCCCAGATCACGATGTCGCCCTGCTGCCAGACATGGCGGTACTGGTACTTCGGCTGCGTCGCATGGGCGATCAGCTCGTCGAGCAGCCGGTCACTCTCGGCGCGATCGAGGCCGACGATCTCTTCCATGCGGTTGGGATTGAGGTAGAGCGCTCTGCGCCCAGTGTCGGGATGGGTGCGCACGAGAGGGTGGGTGGCCTCGGGCATCGCCGCCATCTCATCGGCTGGTCGGGTCGAGATGCGGCTGAGCTTGCGGCTCGAGCTGTACTTGTGAACCACCTTCAGCGGATCGATGCGCGCCCGCGTTTCGGCCGGAAGATCCTCGTAGGCGGCGTACATGTTGGCGAATTGGGTGTCGCCGCCGCGCGAGGGGATCTCGATGCCGTAAAGCATGGTGAGCGAACAGGGCTCGCGCATGAAGCTGTCGTCGGTATGCCAGTTGGCGCCGTTCACGATCTTCTTGCCGTCGCCCAGCTCGTCGCGGTCTTCACTGGAGATGATGTTGACGTCGGCACATTCCGGTGTGCTGGCCAGTTGCTTGCGGCGCATCGGCGTTCCGAAGCGCGACATGGCGGCAAGGAAGGCTGGCGGATCGAGCTTCTGGGCGCGGATGCAAAGCACGAGATTGTCGTGCAGCGCATCGATCAGGGCCTGTTGCGTTGCGGCATCGGGCAGGTGGCCGAGATCGATCCCACTCACCGCCGCTGCCATATGACCGCCGAGCTTCTCGCTCTGAAAACTCATGGCTTTGCTCCCGCTGGCCGAGGTAGCGTGCGCGCCGATTTTGATAAGTACAAGGGGAGCCCCCATGAAGATCGCCTATTCCGCTGCAAGTCCGTATGTCCGCAAGGTCATGGCTTGTGCGATTGCCCGTGGCCTCGACAGCAAGATCGAGCGCTGGACCGTCGGCACGACCGATCCGGCTCTGCTCGCCTTCAATCCCCTGTCGAAGGTGCCGAGCTTCATCACCGACGATGGCCTGACGCTCTTCGACAGCCCGGTGATCTGCGAGTATCTCGACAGCGTGGGCAGTGCACCGAAGCTCTTTCCGGCGACGGGGCCGGCGCGCTGGAACGCCCTGCGCCAGCAGGCGCTGGGTGACGGCATCATGGATGCGAGCCAGCCGCGGCGCCGCGAGATCGCACTGCCGCAGGACGACGGCCGCAAGGCTTATATCGACCTGCAGCGTGGCAAGGTGATCCGGGCGATCGACGCCCTGGAAAAAGAGGCTGCCTCGTTCGGCAATCTCGCCACCATCGGCGAGATCACGGTTGGCTGTGCGCTGGGCTATCTCGACTTCCGTTTCGCCAACGAACCGTGGAGGCCCGGCCATCCCCAACTCGAGGCCTGGTACGCCAAGGCCGTGAAGCTGCCGCCGCTCGCCGAGACGATGCCCAAGGGTTGAGGGCCCAGGGGATTCTTTGTGTAAAACGCGCCGGCGGAGCAACGTTCCGTCGGCTGGATCGTTACGACCCCGGATCAGTTCACCCTGACGCCGGCGTGTCGCGGATCGGGCTTTCTTGAGTTTCCGGGCGCTTCGGGGAGCGGCGAGCACCGAGGAGACAAGCCATGGATCGGCAATTCCTGACGGTAGTGATCGGCGCCGCCCTTGTCGCCGGTGCAGCCGTAGCGGTTACGGTGACCCAATGGAGAGAGCCGGCCTTCGTCGCCGGGGACCAACCGGTCACGGCGGAGCAGGTCCTGAAGAGCCTGCAAACCCACGGCTATTCGGATGTGCAAGTGGCCCGCCAGGGCAATTTCTTCCAGGGTACTGGCTCGAAGAACGGCAAGACGGCGAAAGTCGTCGTCGATGCCCGTACCGGCCGTCTCGTCGAAAAGAACGAAGATGCCGAGCAGTAAGACGCCAACAACAGGACGATGACTGGCCGTCACGCCATCACGCTTGATCTGTGCGAAATATCTGACGCAAGGTATGGCCCCGGAGCGCACTGACGTCGGGGAAGGGCATGCCGGCACGGACAGGCGAGCAGTTCCTGAAGGGCCTTCGGGGCCAGCGTGAGGTCTGGGTCGATGGCGAGCGGGTCGCCGACGTCGTCGATCATCCCAAGCTGAGCGGCGCTGCGCGGGCGCTGGCCGAGGTCTACGACCTCCAGCACGGCTATGCCGAAGCTTGCCTGGCGCCCGATCCCGAAACCGGCGAATCCATCCCCGTCAGCCATCTGATCCCGCGGTCTCATGGGGATCTGACACGACGCCATCACGCCCTGCGCCAGGTGGCCGAGTTCTCGGTCGGGCTGATGGGCCGCACACCCGACTATATGAACGTGACCTATGCCGGTTTCGCGGGCCGCCCCGACGAATGGGGCACCAACGGCAACGAGGCGGGAGCCGAGCGGCTGGTGGCGTACCAGAAGTTCCTGCGTCGCGGCGATATCTCGCTGACCCACACGATCGTGCAGCCGACCGTCGACAAGGCGACTGGCGATGCGCCGTCGGCCGGCAACGCGCATGCGTTGCGCAAGGTCGGCGAGACCGAGCACGGCATCGTCGTGCGCGGGGCGCGGGTGCTGGCGACCCTGGCGCCCTTTGCCGACGAGATCGCGGTCTATCCAGCGGCACCGCTGCCGCAGGGTGCCGACGACTACGCGCTGTCCTTCTGCATCCCCATGGGCACACCGGGACTGAAATTCCTCTGCCGCGATTCAATGTCGGCGCCGGACAATCGCTTCGACCATCCGCTGTCCGGCCGCTTCGACGAACAGGATGCCTTTGTGATCTTCGACGATGTCGAGGTACCACGCGACCGGCTGTTCATCGATTGCAACCTCGCCGCCTACAACACGGTGATGACCTCGAGCTGGCCGCCCAACATCCTGCAGCAGACCATGATCCGGGCCTGGACCAAGCTCGACTTCGCCTGGGGGCTGGCGCTGCGCATGGCGGCGTCGATCAATGCAGCCGATCCCGAGACCCAACGCATGATCGGCGAGATCTGGACCTATGCCGAGTTCACGCGTTCGGCTCTGGTGGCGGCCGAAGCCGAAGCGCGTGAATGGCCCTCCGGTCTCTGGACGTGTGGCATCCGCCCGCTGCATGCGCTGCGGGCGACCCTGCCGCTGTGGTTTCCGCGGGTGAACGAAATCCTGCGCCTGATCGGTTCGCACAATCTGCTGGCCGCGCCAAGCGCGGCCCAGCTCGCCGATCCCGACTTGAGGCCGCTGATCGACCGCTATCTGCCCGGCGCCAAGGGCCTGGCGGCGGAGGAGCGCGTGCGCATCTTCCGGCTGGCCTGGGATTTTGCCGGCAGTGCGCTCGCCAGCCGCAATGAGCAGTACGAGCGCTTCTATCTTGCCTCGTCGGCGCGCAATCTCGCCCGGCATCTGCAGTTCACCGACCGCGGCCGGGCCGATCGGCTGGTGCAACGTTTTCTGGACGAAGCGTATTGATCCTCAGGCAGGGCGGAGGAGGGGCCGATGAGCGATATCGACACCAAGCCGCAGGCGGTTGAGCGCACCAAGACCAAGCGGCCACCGCTCTACAAGGTGATCCTTCTCAACGACGACTACACGCCGCGCGAGTTCGTCGTGGTGGTGCTGAAGGCCGTCTTCCGCATGACCGAGGAGCAGTCCTATCGCGTGATGATGACGGCGCACCAACTGGGAGCCTGTGTGGTCGCGACTTACACCCGCGATATCGCCGAATCCAAAACCTCCGAAGCCAACGACATGGGCCGCAGCGCCGGCCATCCGCTGGAATTCAGCACCGAACCAGAAGAGTAGGTTTGATCCGGACCGCGGGCCTCCCGGCCCGCATTCATGAGCGGGCCGGAAGGCCCGCGGTCCGATGAAAAGCAAGAGAGCATGCCGTCATGAAATCATTTGCGCTGCAAGCCGGCGGGAGTCGACTACTCTACCACGACATTCCCGGTGACGGTCGCCCGTTGATCATGCTGCACGGCCTGGGTTGTGCCTCGTCCTGCGATTATCCGCGTCTTGCCTCGGACCCGGCTCTGGCCGGCCGGCGCATGATCCTGCTCGACCTGCTGGGATCGGGCTTCAGCGATCGCCCCGCGGGCTTCGGCTATACGATCGAGGACCATGCTCGCACGGTGGCGGAGCTTGCGACCCACCTCGCGCCGGACTCGGTGGACCTCTACGGCCACAGCATGGGCGGTTCCGTGGCGATCGTCGCCGCCACACTGCTGGGCGATAGGGTCCGGCATCTCGTGATGGGCGAACCGAATCTCGATCCAGGCGGAGGGACGTTCAGCCGAAAAGTCGCGGCAATCCCCGAAGCCGACTACGTGGCCCATGGTCACGGGGATCTGGTGAAGGCCGCACGCACGGAGGGCAACAGCATCTGGGCGGCGTCGATGTCCATCAGCGCGCCGTACGCCGTGCATCGCAGCGCGACGTCGCTTGTCGTCGGCGGCGCGCCGACGTGGCGCGAACTGCTCTACGCGATGAAGATGCCGAGAACGATCATTTTCGGCGAAGCTTCCCTGCCGGAGCCGGACACCGAACGCCTGCCGCAGCAGGGCGTGGGTGTCCGCGTCGTGTCGCAGGCCGGCCATGGAATGACCGTCGAGAATCCTGGAGGAGTCGCGTCGGCGTTGCGTGCAGCGCTGCATTGATTCGGCGGTCTGGGATTACCTGCAAGGTTATTGTCTTCGCAAGCTGTGCGATGAACGATGGCGACTATCGACCTGCAGTCCATAGAAGAGAAAAGAAGCGATGCTGTACGCAGAAGACCTCACCGAAGGTCAGCAATTCCAGCTCGGCGAATACACCATCAGTGAAGCGGAGATTCTGCAGTTCGCACGGCAGTACGATCCGGTGCCGATCCATACCGATCCGGAAGCCGCGGCGGCTGGACCTTTCGGCGGACTCATCGCCAGCGGGTTCAATACGATTGCGATCTATCAGCGGCTCATCGTGGAAGCGGTCTGGTCCAAAGTCGCGGCCATCGTGGGCCGTAGCATCGAGGTCCGGTTGCCGGCGCCGGTCCGTCCCGGTACCAGGCTCACCGGCCGGTCGGAGATTCAGAAGATCACGCTCAGGCCGGAACGGCGCGACGCCGTCGTGATCTTCAGGACGGAGCTCACCGATGGCGAAGGCAAGGTCGTGCTCATTCTGGTGCTCGACGTATTGATCCGACTGCGCCCCGGAAAAGCCTAGTCGTTGCTTGACGATGGAGATTGCATCCCTTTAGCATCGTCGTGCTGCTGTGGGGCGCATCGGCCATGGGCCGGAGGGGCATTGCCCGCCTACGACAAGACCAACCGTAGTGCGCGCCCATGCCGAACATCGAGAATCTGAGAAAGCAGGCCAAGCGATACCTGAAGTGGCACCGCGAAGGGTACCATCCCGTTGCGGCGCAGATCAGATCGATGTTGCCCCACTTTCGGGACCTGACCGACAGCGAGATCCTGCAGGCAGGCTTCAAGCTGAACGACGCCCAGGAATTGGTGGCCAGAAAACACGGGTTCGAGACCTGGTTCGCGCTGATCAAAGGGATCGAAACCATGACAGCATCATCGATCAATACTGTCCGAAAGCCCATGATCATCGCCGCAGAGCCGCAGCTCTTCGTCACCGACATGGAAGTGTCCCGTCGCTTCTACTGCGAGAAGTTGGGGTTCGACATTGCCTTCACCTACGGCGAACCGCCGTTCTATGCGCAAGTATTTCGCGACGGTGGCCGTTTGAATCTGCGCAAAGTCCAAGCGCCGGTTTTCGACAGCGGCTTTCGCGCCAGGGAGCGTGACGTGCTCTCGACGATGATCACGGTCGATGATGCCAAGGCGCTGTTCCTGGAGTTCGTGAAAGCTGGCGTGATTTTCCATCAGTCGCTGCGGACCGAACCATGGGGCGCACGGGTCTTCATCGTCGTGGATCCGGACGGCAATCTGATCGGGTTCGCGGGAAGCGCGAACGGGCAGGCTACTGACGAGGCCGCCGCGATCGACTGAAGGGCCGGCCTCTGCGGCGCACGATGCTTTAGCCGCGAGAAGCGGCGCCCATGGCAGGCCTTGATGATCTGGCCACCTCGCCGCGGCTGACCTTCGTGAGGATGAGTTCCGCAGCCTCCTCGCGTTCCGTACGCAGTGACTGGCACAGAGCCTCGACGTCGCGGGTTTCGATGGCGCGGATTTGCTCTCGTGCCCGCTCGATGCCGAGCTGATGGTCGGCATATTCGGGAAAGAGGAGATTCATCATTGGACCGGCGAGCAGCCAGAGGCCCTCGAGGATGCGCAAGGCGATGGGCTGTTGAGCCGCCTCGAAGATCGAAAACGAAAAGTCGCGATTGAGCTCGAGGGCCGTGCGGTAGTCATGCTGGCCAAGCGCCACAATGCGCTGCTCGACGCATTGGGTCAGCGCGTCGACATGGGCCTTGCCCATGTGGGGGAGGGCGGCGCGGGCCGCGAAATCTTCCAAGGGAAGCCGGATCTGATACAGCTCGCGGATCCGGTCGGGCTGCAGGCGAGGGACGAACAACGTCCGGTTACGCCCGAATTCGAGAGCACCCTCGGCGGCTAGGCGATTCAATGCCTCCCGGGCGGGCGTGGGGCTCACTTGCATAAGTCGCGCGAGCGACCGGATCGTCACCTGCTCGCCCGGTTCAAAGGCGCCACCGATCACCGCCCGACGAACGCGTTCGTAGACCTTTTGTCCCAGCGTTTCACTGCGCTCGATGGCGTCCAGTTCGACCATCCCGACTCCAAATTCGTGCAAGCCGCTACCCGAAACCATGCGGCGTGCGGGCGGCGGCGGACCGATGAAACCCGTACCACACAAAATAGCTTTGTCCTCGGGGCCAACTGTAAAAGAAAAACTGTTGTAACAGATAACAAGTCTGTTGTAACAAATGGCCACCGAAAAGCAGAGCGGGGCGGAACATGGCGGGAGATCAAAGGGTATCGACGTATCCGGCAAACAGCGGGGCCGGGTCGGCAGCGTTGTACGAGCGTGCCCTGAAGGTCTTCACGGGCGGCAACACGCGAATCACCTATGTCATGAAGCCCTTTGCGCCCTACGCCTCACACGGTGCCGGCGCCTATGTCTGGGATGCCGACGGCAAGAAGAGCCTGGACCTGGTCAATAACTACTTCTCCCTAATCCATGGTCACGCCCATCCGGAGATCGTGAAGGCCATCACCGATTGTGCGGCGTCGGGCACGGCCTTCGGCTTGCCCACGGAGCGCGAGGTGCTGCTCGCCGAGGAGATCTGCAAGCGGTCTCCGGTCTTCGAGGAGATCCGGTTCGTCGGTAGTGGCACGGAAGCGATGATGACGGCCGTCAAGGTCGCGCGCGCGCATACGGGTCGCCCAAAGATCGCGAAGGTCGAGGGCGCCTACCACGGCGCCTACGACCATCTCGAGATCAGCCTCGATCCGACACCGGAGGTCTGGGGGGCGGGCGATCCGGAGCCTGTCGCCTACGTGCGGGGAACCCCCGCCAATGTGATCGCCGACACTGTGGTGCTGCCATTCAACGATCCAGAACGTGCCGTCGCGTGCATCGAGCGCCATGGCTCGGAGCTGGCCGCCGTCGTTCTCGACCTCCTTCCGTCGAGGGTCGGGCTTGTGGCCGCCACACCCGAGTATCTGAAAGCAGTGCGTGACGTCACGCGGCGCCTGGGCGTCCTGCTGATCGTCGACGAGGTCATCTGTTTCCGGCTGCATCCCGATGGCGCGCATACGCTGTTCGGCGTCGAACCCGATCTGGTCGCCCTGGCGAAGGTGATTGGCGGAGGATTGCCGATCGGGGCAGTCGCCGGCCGGCGCGAGGTGATGTCCGTCTTCGAATGGCGCAATGGCAAACCGTTTCTGCCGGCCGGGGGCACCTTCAATGCCAATCCCCTGACGATGGCCGCAGGTCTCGCCGGGATGAAGATGCTCACGCCCGATGCGCTCGGTCGGCTCAACGCGCTGGGCGACCGGCTGCGTGAGGGGGCAACGTCGGTCATGCGCGAGCTGAAAGCGCCATGGCAGGTGACGGGGCTGGGCTCGCTGTTCCGGCTGCATCCCCATCAACGACCGATCCACGACTACCGGACCTGCTATCCGGCCGCCGCCGAGCGTCTGGCGCTGGAGCGTGTCCATCGTCACCTGCTGGAACACGGCGTCCTGATCACGCCGACAGGGTCGGGCGCGCTGTCGACACCCATGACCGAAGCGGACGTCCAGTACTTCCTGGCGGCGTTGCGCAACGCGCTCATCGCCGTAACGGCCGACTGAACGAGACCAGCCATGAGCTCGATCCGGCTGGAGAATCTGGGCAAGAGCTACGCCGGTGTGCAGGCCGTCCGTGGCGTCGACCTGACGGTCGCCGACGGCGAATTCTTCACGATCCTCGGGCCGAGCGGATCGGGCAAGACGACGCTCCTGACGCTGATCGCCGGGCTGGCGATGCCCACGGAGGGGCGCATCCTGTTCGGCGACCGCGACGTGACGCACGTGCCGACGGTGGGCCGCGGTATCGGGCTGGTGTTCCAGAACTACGCCCTGTTTCCCCACATGACGGTGTTCGACAACGTCGCCTTCCCGCTGTCGGTGCGGAAGAAAAAGCGCGCCGAGATCGAGGATCGTGTCCAGGAGGCGCTGTCGCTGGTCCGCCTGACTGGCTTCGAGAAGCGCAAGCCTTCACAGATGTCGGGTGGTCAGCAGCAGCGCGTCGCCTTGGCCCGCGCGATCGTGTTCCGCCCGACGATTCTTCTCCTCGACGAGCCGCTCGGCGCTCTCGACCGCAAACTGCGTGAGGAGCTGCAGGTCGAACTCAAGGAGCTTCAACGGTCGTTGCGCGTCACGACGCTGCTGGTAACTCACGATCAGGAAGAAGCGCTGTCGCTTTCGGACCGGCTTCTCGTGATCGATAAGGGCACGGTGCAGCAGATCGCGCCGCCGCGCGAGGCCTACCTGCGGCCGGCCAATTCATTCGTCGCCGATTTCCTCGGCATTTCGAATTTTGTCCCGCTGGATGGCGGCAAGGGAGTCGTTCGCCCCGAACGGCTGCAGGTCGAGCTGATCGGAGAGCACGGGAGCAGGGGGCCGAGTGTTACGGCGCCGAATGCGACGGGGCGAGTGCGCGAGGCCGTCTATCTCGGCCAGGTCGTGCGCCTCCATGTGACGTTGGACGACGGCGGCGAGCTGATCGCGGCCGTATCGCCCGCCGGGCCTGCCGCGTTGGCCCAATCTGGCGATGCCGTCGCGGTGTCCTGGCAGCGGGAGCATGTCTGGCCGTTGGAAGCGACTCGATCCGGCGCCGAGGCGGCCCGCCGGGCCGCTTTCCACAAATAGCAATGAACAGCCGATCAAACAGGGGGAAACCATGAAGCGTCGAGATTTCGCCATAGGTGCGCCGTTCGTCATCGCTGCAGCGACCTTGGGGTCCGGGTCGGTCCTGGCGCAACCCAAGGTCATCCGCATGGTCGAATCGGGTGGAAAATCCGGCGAGTCGATCGAGGTGGCCTATATCAAGCCGTTCACGGCCAAGACCGGCGTGCGCGTGTCACGCGAGGCGCCCAATCCCCTCGGGAAGCTGCGGGCGATGGTCGGCAGCGGAAACGTTTCCGCCGCCCTGTTCGAACTCGGCTCGCCCAGTCTGGCGCAGGCCAAAGCGCTCGGCTTGCTCGACAAGCTCGACTGGGCGGCGATCGATCCACTGCCCATCTTCCCCGAGGCGCGTGACGACTACGGAATGGGCTTCCAGTATTTCTCTACGGTCATGGCCTGGAGGGCCGATGCCAAGGCGCCGGCGACGTGGGCCGATTTCTTCGATGTCGATCGCTTCCCCGGAAAGCGGGCGCTTCCCGATTATCCTCACTATCTGCTGCAGTTCGCGCTGATCGGCGACGGCGTTTCGGCCGACAAGGTCTTTCCCCTCGACGTCGATCGTGCCTTTCGCAAGCTCGAGACCGTCAAGAAGAGCGTTTCTGTCTGGTGGAAGGCCGGGACGCAGCCGCCGCAGCTCCTGAAGGACAACGAGGTCCGATACGCCATCTCCTGGTCCACGCGTATCGTCGACGAGCCCACGCTCCGTTTCACCTACGATCAGGGCATGTACGACATCTCGTGGTTGACCGTGCCGAAGGGCGTCGAGCCTGCGGAGAAGGCGCTGGCGATGAAGCTCCTGCATGAAGTGACGGTGCCGGAGAACCAGGTGCGTGCCACGGAGATCATCAAGCTCAGCGGCAACAGCGTCGATCTCGAGAGGCTGGTCGGCGCTGAGAAGTTCGCGACGTTCCCGACGGCGACCAAGAACAAGGCCAGCCAGTTCCGACAGGACGCCGAATGGTGGCGCATCAACGGCGAAGCCGTGAACAAGCGTTGGGAGACCTTCAAGCTGGCCCTCTAACAATGACCGCGCATGCCGATACCCTCGCGCAGACCAGACAATTCGCCGGGGGTCGCCGGAATATCGCCGGCCCTTCGGCCGACACGTTGCGTGTCTGGCCGCTGCTGATTCTGCTGATCGCGCTGTTCGATCTGCCGCTGCTGTTCACGCTGGGCCTGTCGCTTTACGGCAAGAATGGGTTCACGCTGGCGCACTATGCCGAGTTGCTGAATACGCCGGCCTATCTTGGCGTGATGGCCAGCACGCTGCGCGTGTCACTCATCGCCACCTTGGTCAACGCACTCGTCGGCTACCCCTTGGCCTATTGGATCACAGGCCTCGATCCTCGCCGTCGCGGCATTGCGCTCGCCTGCGTGCTGCTGCCGTTCTGGGTCAGCATCCTCGTCCGCACCTATGCCTGGATCGTGGTGCTGGGAAACGGCGGGCTCGTCAATCGGCTGCTGCAATGGGGCGGCGTCGTCGACGAGCCGATCTCCTTCCTCTACTCGGAGGTCGGTGTGACGATCGGGATGACCAACGTCCTGCTGCCCTTCCTCGTCCTGCCGCTCTACGCAACGATGATGCGGATCGACGGTCGTCTGACGCAGGCGGCATCATCGCTTGGCGCCTCGTCCTGGACCGTCTTCTGGCGCGTATTTTTCCCCCTGACGGTGCCGACCCTGGCCGCCTCGTCGCTGCTGGTGTTCATGCTGAGCCTCGGCTTCTACGTCACACCGGCGATCCTCGGAGGCGGCAAGGTGGCAATGGCAGGCAACCTGCTCGACAGCCTGATCAACCAGATCCCGCGTTGGGAGATGGCCGCGGCGCTGGCGGCCGTATTGCTGGTCATCACCCTTGCAATCTATTTCGCCTATGCCCGCCTTGGCCGATGGAGCAGGGCGTGAGGGAGCAACGTCTCGTGCTTGCAGTCATCGGCGTGACGGCGCTGGCATTCCTGATGATGCCGATCGTGATCGTCGTGCCGATGTCTTTTTCCTCGGCGCAAGCTCTGACGTTTCCACCGCCCGGCTTGTCGTGGCGCTGGTACGACTCGCTGTTCGGCGATCCGGATTGGATGGAAGCCGTTTGGACCAGCCTGGGTATCGCTGCAATCTCTGCGTCGAGTGCGCTTGTGCTCGGCGGATTGGCGGCCTATGGCCTCGACCGCGGACTCCAGCGCTGGCGTTCACTGGCGGAAGCGAACTTCATGGCGCCGCTGATCGTGCCGGGCGTGATCACAGCGGTGGCGCTCTACTTCGTCTTCGCCTGGACCGGCCTGCTGGGAACCTATCTTGGGCTGGTGATCGCCCACACGATCCTGGCAGTTCCCCTGATCATCATCATGATCGGCGCTTCGTTGCGCTCCTTGGACGTCCGCATCGAGCAGGTGGCCTGGAGCCTGGGAGCATCCTGGTCACAGGCGATCGGGCGGGTCGTGCTGCCCACTCTCGCGCCCAGCATCGTTGCGGCGTGGATATTCGCCTTCGTGACCAGCTTCGATGAGATCATCGTCACATCCTTCGTCGCCGGCGCGCAGACGACGGTACCCAAGAAGATGTACGAGGACCTGATCCTCGAGATCACGCCGACCATAACGGCGGTCGCTACTTTGCTGATCGGCACGACCGTTGTCGCCTTGGGGCTCGTCCACCTCTTGCTCAAGCGTGGCCAGTTGCCATCGGTACAGACAGGACCGGCCGCGGGCAGCACACATTCCACGCAGTAGGAAAGTCGGAACTCACCCAGCCGTGGCCTGACGCATGCGGCAGGCTCGGCTCGGTCGGCTGCGGACGCCGACCTATCCCGCCACCAATCCCGCCGCTTCGACGCCCGCGATGCACGCGGCTTCGTCCTCGTCGCCCGTGCCGCCGCTGGCGCCGGCGGCCCCCAGGATGTTGCCCGCGGTATCCTTGATCAGCACCGCGCCGGTCTGCGGCAGGAACTTGCCCTGCGCCGTGGCCGCCAGCGCGCCGAAGAACTGCGGGTTCTCCTTGGCGCGCCCCAGCAACGTGCGGCTGGACGCCCCCATGCCGACCGAGGCCCAGGCCTTGCCGATGGCGACATCGACGCGGAACATGCTGGCGTCGTCTTCGCGTTGCAGCGCCTTCAGGTGTCCTGAAGCGTCGAGCACGGCGACCGCGAGCGGCTTGATCTTCATCTCGCGCGCCTTGGCAAGTGCTGCTTCCACGATCTTGTTGGCCTGGGCGAGGGTGAGGGACGGCATCGTGTCGGTCTCCTTGGACGGCAGCGCTATTGCAGGAGGGGGCACTCTAGCGACGGCGGGCATGAGCAGGAATTCTTATTATCTTGATTGACAAGTATCTTGATTAATAAGAGATATGTGCATTTCCCGAAGGAGACATGTCGATGCTCGTTGTCGTGGCAGCGGCCGCTGCGTTCGCCCTGGCGAGCGTCGGCGGCGGTCTTTACGAGTTCCTGGTCGTCGATCCGTTCTGGCCGAAGCGGCCGGATCTGATCCAGCCGGCACGGGGCGGCATCTCGCGCAAGCGGTTCTGGATCTCAATCCATGTTGCGTTCGAACTCGCCTTGATCGCGGCGATCGTCTTGGCCTGGTCGCAGCCGTCGGTACGCGATCCGCTGCTGGTGGCGCTGGCCAGTCATGCCGTGATGCGCGTCTGGTCGGGCTTCGACTTCATTCCCAAGGCGCTTGCCTTCGAGAAGGCCGATCCCGGCGAAGTCAACCTGTCCAAGGCGCAGGCCTGGACGCGCCGCAGCCGCTTGCGTTTGCCGCTCGATCTGATCACCTGTGGCGGCATGTTGACGGCCTTCGTGGCCGCGGCCCGTCTGGGGTGAGGGCCCGTCTGAGGTGAGGGAATGGCAGGACGAAAGAAGGGCGAAGCAGACATCGAACTGGTACGCCGGGTCGGGGAGCTGATCCGGCGGGTGGGGGCACAAAGCGTCATCGTCAGCCAGACCGTGGCGACGCGCTTTGGCCTCAACACCACCGACCTCGAATGTCTCGACCTGATTCAGCTTCAGGGGCGTGTCTCGGCAGGCGAACTTGCCGCCGCGACCGGCCTGACGTCGGGCGCCGTGACGGCATTGATCGATCGGCTCGAACGGGCAGGTTATGTCGAGCGGGTCGACGATCCGGCCGACCGGCGCCGGGTCCTGGTGCGGATCCGCAAAGGCTCGATCGCCGAGATCGAGAAGGTCTATGCGCCCCTGCAGAAGCGGACTTTCGCGCTCTGGTCGCAGTACAGCGACGCCGATCTCGAGGTGATTGCCGACTTCCTGTCCCGCAACCTCGAACTCAGCAGCAGTTGGGTGGCCGAGTTGCGCGAGGGGGCGTCGAAGCGTAAGTCCCTCTAGACATTGACGAATCCGGGCTTCGCTAGACTCGAAAACCGGCCGTCGGGCCGGACGGGCGCGGTGGAAAATCAACGTGAAAACAACGGGTTGACGGATCGGGTTCCGGTCCGTATTTTCCGCCCGCTTTCGGAATTCCCCCGGCCTCAGCCGGGGCTTTTTGTTGAGTTAGGACCATGAAGATCCGTCATTCTCTCAAGTCGGTGAAGGCCCGTCACAAGGACTGCCGCATCGTGCGCCGCAAGGGCCGCGTCTACGTGATCAACAAGACCAACCCGCGCTTCAAGGCACGCCAGGGCTGACTGGCTGTCTGACGCGACGTTAGCGTCTTTATGAAGAAAGCGGCGGAGGCCTTCGGCTTCCGCCGCTTTTTCATTTGGCGTAAGAGCGATGCATGCAGATGCCGCCGCTCGACCCCGCCATTCTCTCGCGCCGTTCCGAGATCGTGGCGGCGTTGCGTGCCATCGTGCCGGGCGAGGGCGTGATCGACGACCTCGACGGCATGCGCCCCTACGAGTGCGACGCGCTGTCGGCCTATCGGCAGATGCCGCTGGTCGTCGTCCTGCCCGACACGGTCGCGCAGGTCTCCGCCATTCTGCGCTACTGCCAGGACAACAAGGTCAAGGTGGTGCCCCGCGGCGCCGGCACGTCGCTGTCCGGTGGCTCGATGCCGGTGGGCGATGCGATCCTGCTGGGGCTGGGCAAGTTCAACCGCGTGCTCGAGATCGACTACGCCAATCGCTGCGCCCGTGTGCAGCCGGGCGTCACCAACCTCGGCATCACCAAGGCGGTCGAGCACGAGGGCTTCTACTACGCACCTGATCCCAGTTCGCAGATCGCCTGCTCGATCGGCGGCAATGTCGCGGAGAATTCCGGCGGCGTGCACTGCCTGAAATACGGCCTCACCACCAACAACCTGCTGGGCATCGAGATGGTGCTGATGACCGGCGAGGTCGTGCGGCTGGGGGGCAAGCATCTCGATGCCGGCGGCTACGACCTGATGGGCCTGATGACCGGCTCGGAAGGCTTGTTGGGCGTCGTCACCGAGGTGACGGTACGCCTGCTGCGCAAGCCCTCGACTGCGCGGGCCGTGCTGCTGGGCTTTCCCACCGAAGCGGGCGCGGCCGACTGCGTCGCGGCCGTCATTGCCGCCGGCATCATTCCCGGCGGCATGGAAATGATGGACCGGGATGCCGTGAAGTGCGCCGAGGCCTATGTCGGGGCGGGCTATCCGCTCGATGCCGAGGGTCTCCTGATCGTCGAGCTGGATGGACCCGAGGTCGAGGTCGACCATCTGGTCGCGCGAGTCGAGGAGATCGCCCGCGAGCGGGGCGCCACGACCTGTCGCGTGAGCCGCGACGAGCAGGAGCGGGTGCTGTTCTGGGCCGGCCGCAAGGCGGCCTTCCCGGCCGTCGGCCAGATCTCGCCCGACTATATGTGCCTCGACGGCTCGGTGCCGCGCGGCCGACTGGTCGAGGTGCTGAGCGAGATGCGCCAGATGTCGAAGCAGCATGGCCTGCGCGTCGTCAACGTCTTCCATGCCGGCGACGGCAACCTGCATCCGCTGATCCTGTTCGACGCCAATAATCCCGACGAGTTGCGTCGCTGCGAAGAGTTTGGCGCCGACATCCTGCGGCTCTGCGTGCGGGTCGGTGGCGTGCTGACGGGCGAGCACGGCGTTGGCATCGAAAAGCGCGACCTGATGGGGGAGCAGTTCACCGAGATCGATCTCGACCAGCAGATGCGTGTGAAGTGCGCCTTCGATCCTGACCACCTGCTCAATCCCGGCAAGGTGTTTCCCAAGCTGCGCCGCTGTGCCGAGCTCGGTCGGCTGGTCGTGACGCAGAACAAGATCCCGTTCCCCGACATTCCGCGGTTCTGAGAAATGGCAAGTACGATCAAGCCGCGCTCGCCCGCGGAGCTGCGGCAGGCGGTCGAGTGGGCGCTGAACGAGGGCGTGACACTCGACATCCGTGGCAGCGGCGCCAAGCTGGCACTGGGCAAGCCCATGGTCTGTGACCAGGTGCTCGATCTCTCCGGCCTGTCCGGTGTCGTCGATTATGCGCCCGAGGAGCTGGTCGTGACCTTGCGGGCCGGCACACCCCTCAAGGAGGTCGAGGCGTTGCTGGCCCAGCGTAACCAGATGCTGGCTTTCGAGCCGCCCGATCTTGGTCCCTTGCTGGGGCAGCCGGCGGGCGAAGGGACGCTCGTCGGTGCGCTGATGGGCAATCTCGCCGGTCCGCGTCGTCTCTCGGCCGGCGCGGCGCGCGATCATCTGCTGGGTTTCAGCGGCGTCAACGGCCGCGGCGAGGCCTTCAAGTCGGGCGGCAAGGTGATGAAGAACGTCACCGGCTACGATCTCTCCAAGGTCCTGGCCGGTTCCTGGGGGACGCTCGCCGTGCTCGACGAGGTGTCGGTGAAAGTCCTGCCGGCACCCGACCAGACGCGAACGCTGCTGCTGCACGGCCTTGCCGACGAAGCCGCCGTCCAGGCCATGTGTGCCGCCATGGGAAGCCCGCACGAAGTGTCGGGCGCTGCTCACATGCTGGGCAGGACGGCACTGCGCATCGAAGGCGTGGCCCCCTCCGTGGAGGCGCGCCTCAAGGGGCTGCGCGACCTGCTGATGGAGAGCGGCGCTTCCGTGGAAGAGCTGGGCACCCTGGAAAGCCGCGCCTTCTGGCGCGAGGTGCGCGACGTGATGCCCTTGAAGGCCGCGGCCAATGACGTGGTCTGGAAGGTCTCCTGTCCGCCAACCGAAGGGCCGGGCGTGGTGGCGCGCATCCGCGCCGGCTGTCCCGCCGTCGAGGCTTTCTACGACTGGTCGGGTGGCCTCGTCTGGCTGGCACTGCCCAACAGCGCCGATGCCGATCAAGCGCTGGTCCGCGGGGCACTGGGCCCGGCCGGTGGCCACGCCACCCTGATCCGTGCTCCCGAAGCCGTGCGTGCCGAGGTCGCCGTCTTCCAGCCGCCCGCGCCGGCGCTGGCCGCCCTGTCGGCCCGCGTGAAGGAAAGCTTCGATCCCAAACGCCTCTTTAATCCGGGACGGATGGGCTGACGATGCAGACCAACTTCACCCTGGCGCAGCTTGCCGATCCCGAAACCGCGCGCAGCGAACAGATCCTGCGCAAATGCGTGCATTGCGGCTTCTGTACCGCGACCTGTCCGACTTTCGTGTTGCTGGGCGACGAGCGCGACAGCCCCCGTGGCCGCATCTATCTCATCAAGGCGATGCTGGAGGGCGATCGTGCCGCGACGGCACAGGAAGTTCGCCATGTCGATCGCTGCCTGTCGTGCCTTTCCTGCATGACGACCTGCCCGTCGGGCGTGAACTACATGCACCTGGTCGATCACGGCCGGCATCGCATCGAAGAGACCTTTACGCGGGCGCTGCCCGACCGGCTGATGCGTGGATTGCTGGCCTGGCTGATGCCGCGGCCAAATCTGTTCCGCTGGACCATGGTGCTGGGCCGGCTCGCCAAGCCGCTGGCGCCGTTGCTGCCGGCGACCAGTCGCGATGCGGGGGGCGCCACCTTCCTGCCGCGCCTGCGCGCCATGCTGGAGGCTGTACCCGACCGACTGGCGCCGCCCTCGGCGGTTGACCGGCCGCAGACCTTTCCCGCCAAGGGGCTGCGTCGCAAGCGGGTGGCGCTGATGCCGGGCTGCGGCCAGCAGGTGCTGGCGCCCGAGGTCAACGAGGCCACCGTCAGGCTGCTGACGCGCCACGACATCGAGGTGGTGAATGTTGCGGGCTCCGGCTGTTGCGGCTCCTCGGTGCTGCATGTCGGCCGCAATGAAGAGGCCGTCGAACTGGCAAAGCGCAACATCACAGCCTGGCTGAAGGAGATCGACGGGGCCGGGCTCGACGCCATCGTGATCAATGCGTCGGGTTGCGGCACCACGGTCAAGGATTACGGCCACATGCTGGCCGACGAGCCGGAATGGCGGGAGAAGGCGAAACAGGTGGGCCGCCTCGCCAAGGACGTCAGCGAGGTCATGGCCGAGGTCGGGCTCGCGAACGTGACGCCGCAGAACCTCACCGTCGCCTACCATGCGGCCTGCTCCATGCAGCATGGCCAGAAGCTGATCGAACCACCCAAGAAGCTGCTGCGCGATGCCGGCTTCGTCGTGAAGGATGTGCCCGAGGGCCATCTCTGCTGCGGCTGGGCCGGCACCTATCAGGTATTGCAGCCCACCCTGTCGCGCCGCCTGCGTGACCGCAAAGTGGCCAACATCGAGAGCCTGAAGCCCGACGTGATCGCGGCCGGCAATTTCGGCTGCATCGGCAACATTGCCTCAGGGACCGGGATTCCGATCGCCCATACGGTCGAGCTGCTCGATTGGGCGACGGGAGGCCCCAAGCCGGCGGCGCTGGGCTGAATCCTTTCTATAACCAGCTGTCCGAAGGACCCGGAGGCGCGGGTTCCGGTGTATAGTAAGCGCCTTCTTCCTGCCCGAGCGGATCCATGCCGTTCCCTCGCTCATGCCTCGCGGCCGTTGTCGGCCTCATTCTGGCGGCAACGGTCTCGGCTCAGAATATCGGGAGCCGTTCCATGCTCGATACCTTGTTCGCCAAGCTGCAGACGGCGACCGACCCTTCGGCCATCCAGGCGCTGGAAGCGGCGATCTGGGAACAGTGGACCATGGTGCCCGATCCGGCGCAGCGCAGAATGATGCTGCGCGGCATTGCCGAGATGCAGAGCCGCGATTTTCAGGCCGCCGTCACGACCTTCACGCAACTGATCGCGCTCGCCCCCGACCTGGCCGAGGCCTGGAACAAGCGGGCGACTGCACACTGGCTGATGGGCAACTTCACGGCGTCGATCGCCGATATCTGCGAGACGGTGAAGCGCGAGCCGCGCCACTTCGGCGCCTATTCCGGCCTCGGCATGATTCGCGCGGAGCGTGGCGAGGCCGGGCGTGCCGTCGTGGCCTTCGAATTGGCGCGCAAATACAATCCGCACATCGCCGGCATCGATGATGAAATTGCCCGGCTCAAGGCCGAAGGGGGCGAACCGTCCGATCCGCTGGACTGTGGACAACGTACAGCCGGGCACTGACGGGCGACGCCGGCTTGGCGTGCCTCTGGCCCCTAAGCTTGCCGTGCCTCCGGCACGGGGGCACATTGCCAATCATCTGATTCCGAGGGAGTAGGAAATGGCCACGTTGTATGTCGGCGGACGGCTGTTCGACGGCGAGAAGGTGCAAGACGGGCAGGCGGTGCTGGAAGAGGGCGGCCGCATCAAGCGCGTCGCGCCGGCCGGCGAGTTCAAGGGCTTCGCCGGTGAGCGGGTCGACACGACCGGCGGCACCTTGATTCCGGGCCTGATCGACTGCCACGTCCATTCGCTGTCGGGTGCCGAGGGCAATCCCGGTGCGGTGCAGGATCGCATGACGCCGGCGCAGATTACGGTGCGTGGGTTGGAATTCATGCAGCGCACGCTCGACGGCGGCATCACTGCCGTGCGCGACTGCGGCGGCAAGGACTATATGGAATTCGCCATCCGCGATGCGCTGAACGCCGGCCGTTTCCTGGGGCCGACCATGCGCTGTGCCGGTCGCATGATCTGCATGACCGGCGGCCACGGCAACCGCACCGGTCGCGTCGCCGACGGTCCCGACGAGGTCGTCAAGGCGGTGCGCGAGCAGATCCATGCCGGCTCCGACCTGGTCAAGATCATGGCGACCGGCGGCGTCATGACGCCAGGCGTCAATCCCGAGGATGCGCACTACAGCGCCGAGGAGATGAAGGCGGGCATCACTGAAGCGCATCGCTTTCACAAATGCTGCGCCAGTCACGCCCAGGGCGCGCTCGGCATCCTGAACGCCGTGCGCGGTGGCATCGATTCGATCGAGCATGGCATCTTCATGGACGACGAGTGCTGTCGTGAGATGAAGGAGCGGGGCGTCTGGCTGGTGCCGACCCTGGCGGCCGTGAAGAACATCCTCAAGGGCTACGACGATGGCGACCGCTCGATCCCCGACTACGTGATCGAGAAGGCGCGCCGCGTGTTCGATCGCCACATCGCCTCGATCAAGATGTACTACTCGGCCGGCGGGCGCATTGCCATGGGCACCGATGCCGGCACGCCGCACAATCGTCACGGCGAGAATGCGCGCGAACTCGAATACATGTGCGAGATCGGTATCTCGGCGCGCGATTCGCTGTTCTTCTCGACGGCGAGCGCCGCCGACCTGATGCGGCTGGGCGACCATGGCCGTATCAAGGAAGGCAACATTGCCGACCTCGTGCTGTGCGATGGCGATGCCCTGGCCGACATCAAGCAGGCCGCGCGCAAGGAGAACCACCGCATGGTGGTGAAGCGCGGCACCGTTGCGCGCGACAACCGGGCGGCCTTTACTGCGGGCGCGGCCCGCGTCGCGGCCGAGTAAGCCTCGCAGACAGAGCGGGCAGCTAGCGAGCGGCGGGCGGTTCCGGAGATTTCGTGGAAGAGATTTTCTTCATCCTCATCGGGATCGCCTGGGCGCTCGGCACGCCGCTCATCGCCATCATCGCGCTGATCCGAAGCTCGGGGCTGCGCGAGCAGAACGAACGGCTGGCCTCGGAGCTGGCGGCAATTCGCCGCCAACTCGCCGAAGGCCAGCATCTCGGGCCGGCTGCAGAGCAGGCCCTGCCACCGCCGTTCGTGGCACCCATTGCTCCCGCAATCGAACCGCCGACCGTTCCGCTCGAATCGATTCAACCGCCGGTCCCCTCGGAAGAGCCGGCAACGCTGCCGAGACCTCCGGCGGACACCGTCGACGATGTCCCGGCGCCGCTGCCACCGCCACCAGCGGTCGCGCCCGTTTCCGCGGGGTGGGAACAACGGCTGGGTGCACGGGCGTTCCTCTGGATCGGCGCTGTCACGCTGGCCCTCGCTGCGGTCTTCCTGGTCCGCTACTCGATCGAGGAGGGCTATCTCTCCCCCGAAGTGCGCGTCATCCTGGCGGCCCTGTTCGGCTTCGCCCTGATCGGTGGTGCCGAGCGAATGCGCCGCCGCGATGATCGAGTGGCGCAGGCGCTGGCGGCGGCCGGCGTGGCCGCGCTCTACGGCTCGCTGTTCGCGGCGGTCGCGCTCTACGGCATGGTGTCGAAGGTCGCGGCCGGTGGCGCTGCGACGGCACTGACGGCCTTCGGCATGGGCCTGTCGCTGCGACACGGCATCCTCGTCGCCGCCCTGGCGTTCGTCGGCGGCTTCGTGAGCCCGGCGGTCATCAGCACCGGCGAGGCCAACACGCCCGTGCTGTTCGGCTATCTGTTCGCCATCGCAGCAGGCACCCTGGGGGTCATATGCCAGCGGGGCTGGTGGCCCCTGGGATGGGGTGTCCTGGCCGGGGCGGGGCTTTGGACCCTGGTCTGGATGCTGCAGGCATCCGACTTGCCCGAGCTGCACTGGGTCGGCCTGTTCCTGGTCGGGGTGTCCGGCCTGTTCGTCTGGGCGACCTGGCGGCGACTGGCCGAGAAGGAGAATCCATCCAACGAGGTCGCGGCGCTCGTCTGGTCCGCCATGGGCGTCACCGGCGCGCTGCTCGTCGCGCTGATCGTCCAGGACAATGGCGAGCAGACGGCGGGCTGGGTCGCGCTGGCGCTGCATGGCGCCGGTGTCTATGCGCTGGGCCGCTGGACGCCACGCTTCCAGTACGCCGCGGCGCTGGCCCCGGCCCTGTCGCTGGCGGCGCTGGTGCTGTGGTGGCTCGAGGTGATGTACCTGCCTGCGGCTTGGCAGGAAGGGCGCTTTGCGTGGCTCGCGGTCGGTTTCGGTGGCCTTTACGCGGCCGGCGCTTTTGCCCTGCTGTGGAATGCAGCACGGCCAGGCTTCTGGGCGGCCCTGTCGGTGGCGGCAGCGCTGTCGCATTTCCTGGTGAGCTGGTACGTGCTGCGCGGATCGGCGACAGGAACGGCGTGGGGGCTGATCAGCGTTGGCCTCGCGGCCCCGTTCCTGGTGGGAGCGGAGAGGCTGGTGCGCTGGCGCCAGACCATGCCCGGCGCCACCGAGGCACTGGGTTTCCTGGCCGCCGGCGTGGCCTTCTTCATCGGCGCGGCCATCCCGCTCGAGCTCAATCGTGAATGGATCACGGTCGCCTATGCGATCGAGCTCGCGGCCGTGGCCGCGATCGCCGCGCATCTCGGCCTGGTGTCGCTGCGCCAGCTCTGCTGGCCGCTGCTGGCGGTCGTCGTCGTGCGCTTCGTGATCAATCCCGAGATCCTGAAATACCCGCTGGGCGTGACGCCGATCCTCAACTGGATCCTCTGGGGCTACGGCATCGCCATCGCAGCCCTGGTCGTGGCGCTGCGCTTCCTGCGGCCGACCGGCGACTATCGCCTGATCCGGGCCGTCGAGGGGGCTGCGGCGTTGCTCGTCTTCGTCCTGCTGACCCTGGAAGTGCGCAGCCTGTTCCAGCCGGCGTCGATGGATCGGATCGGCTCCGACTTCCTGGAGCGGGCCTTCTATGTCCTGGTGTGGGGCGGCTTCGCCCTGGCGGCACTGTGGTGGGCGCATCGCGGGCGCGACCCGGTGGCGCTGTGGGCCTGGCGCCTCAGCGGTGCCGCGGCGGCCATCCTGGTCCTCGTCGTGCAGGTCGTGGTCGGCAATCCCGTGTTCGAGCAGGCCTCCATCGGTTCCCTGCCGATCCTGAACGGGCTGTTGCTGGCCTATGCGGTGCCGGCGGTGATGGCGGCCGTGGCGCGGCGCTGGATCGGCGTCGAGCCGGACCGGCGCGTGGCGGTCCTGGCCGAGGTCACGGCGTCTATTCTGGCCTTCGTCTACGTCTCTTTCGAGGTCCGCCACCTGTTCGATCCGCAGTTCGAGCGGTCGGGCTTCGCCGCCGAGGGGCTGGAGCTCTACACCTATTCGGTCGTCTGGCTGCTGTTCGGCGTCGCGCTGCTGGCACTGGGCTTCCTGCGCCAGGCGGCGGCGCTCAGACATGCCGGCATGGTGCTGGTCTGCATCGTGGTCGCCAAGGTGTTCCTGATCGACATGGCCGGCCTTCAGGGCCTGTTGCGTGTCTTCTCCTTCCTCGGCCTGGGGGCGGCGCTGATCGGCCTGGGCTATGCCTATCGACGCTTCGGGTTCGACAGCAAATGAGCGAGACCCTGTTCCCCGAGACGAAGCTGTCGCTCGATGCGCTGCGTGCGCTGCAGCTCGAGCGGCTGCGCAGCGCGGTGCGGCATACCTATGACAACCAGGCCGCGTATCGCGCCAAATGCGAGGCGGCGGGCATCCATCCCGACGCGCTCCACACCCTCGACGATCTGCGGCGGTTTCCCTTCACCGCCAAGAGCGACCTGCGCGATGCCTATCCCTTCGGCATGCTGGCGATCCCGCGCGAACGCTGTGTGCGCCTGCATGCGTCGAGCGGCACCACCGGCCGCCCGACCGTGGTCGGCTACTCGGCACACGACATCGCGACCTGGGGCGAGCTGATGGCGCGTTCGCTGCATGCCGGCGGCGCGCGGCCGGGCGACATCATCCACAATGCCTACGGCTATGGCCTGTTCACCGGCGGTCTCGGTGCCCATTACGGCGCCGAGCGACTGGGCTGCACGGTCGTGCCGATGTCGGGCGGGTTCGGCGAGCGACAGGTCCAGCTGATCCGCGAGTTCGGCGCCAGGGTCGTGCTGATGACGCCGTCCTATATGCTGGCGATCGCCGACGAATTCGAGCGGCAGGGAATCGATCCGCGCTCGACGGCGATGCGTATCGGCATCTTCGGTGCCGAACCCTGGACCGAAGGCATGCGCGCGGAGATTGAGCGGCGGCTTAGTATCGATGCCGTCGACATCTACGGCCTCAGCGAGGTGATGGGGCCGGGCGTGGCCTGCGAGTTCGTCGAGACCAAGGACGGGCCGACGATCTGGGAGGATCATTTCTATCCCGAGATCATCGATCCCGAGACCGGGGCGCCGGTGGCCGACGGCGAGCCGGGCGAGCTCGTCTTCACGACGCTCACCAAGGAGGCGATGCCAGTCATCCGCTATCGCACGCGCGACCTGACGCGGCTGCAGCCGGGTTCGGTGACGGCAATGCGGCGCATGGCCAAGATCACCGGCCGCAGCGACGACATGCTGATCGTGCGCGGCGTCAATCTGTTCCCCAGTCAGGTCGAGGAGCAGATCCTGCGCGATCCCGTGCTCAGCGGGCACTATCTCATCGAGCTGTCGCGAAGCGGGGCGCTCGACGACCTGCTGGTCCGGGTCGAGGCGCGCGAAGCGTTGGGCGGCGGCGCCGAAGCGCGCTCGGCTCAGAATCTCGTGCTGCGTCTGAAGGGGATGTGCGGCCTGTCGGCGACGGTCGATGTCCTGCCGCCGGGCTCGATCGAGCGGTCCCTCGGCAAGGCCCGCCGGGTAATCGATAAGCGTCCGAAGGACTGACGGAGCGCGGGGGCGAGTGGGTATCGCGGCCGGTCAGAGCCCAGCCGCCAGCCTTACTCTTGCCTTTATCAGGCCGGGGTCGTCCGGCAACTGGCTCATCTGTGCCGGTACCATGCTGGCAGGCTTGGGCGGCGTGGAGGCCTTGGCCCGCGCCAGGGTGGCGTCGACGACCACCGCGAAGGTCAGGATCGTAGCGGCAATGACGAGATAATCGATCCAGGTCAGGCGGTTACCGCGGAACTTGCCGACGGCAGCCACGCTCTTCTGTTCGCTCTTGTTCTGGCCGTTTTCCACGATGGGCCTCTCGAAGCTGGTCTGGAAAGACTACGGATGGGATCGATCCTTCATCCCTCCGCTTTCCGTCCCAGAAGAGGCTAGACATAGGCAATTCGAAGAATGTTTGTGGCACCCGGCGTGCCGAACGGGACACCGGCGGTGATGACCAGGCGCTGGCCCTCCTTGGCCACGTCCTCCTGGCGGGCGATGGTGACGGCACGCTGCACCATGTCAGCGAAATTATGGGCATCCTCGGTCTGCACCGGATGGACCCCCCAGGTCAGCGTCATGCGCCGGGCCGTATCGAGATTGGGGGTCAGGCAGAGGATGCGCACGTCGGGCCGTTCGCGGGCCGCCCGCAGGGTCGTCGAGCCGGTATTGGTGTAGGTGACGATCGCCGCGGCCGAGAGCGTATGGGCGCACTGGCGGGCGGCGGCGCTGATGGCGTCGGCGGTGGTCGCTTCGGGTTCGCGACGGCTGGCATCCATCAGGCGGCGATAGAGCGGGTCGGCTTCGACGCTGCGCAGGATGCGGTCCATTATCGTCACCGCCTCGAGCGGATAATCGCCCGAGGCGGACTCGGCCGAGAGCATCACGGCATCGGTGCCGTCATAGACCGCCGTTGCCACGTCGGAAGCTTCGGCGCGCGTCGGCGTCGGTGAATGGACCATCGAGTCGAGCATCTGCGTCGCCACGATGGCCGGACGTCCGGCGACGCGGCAGGCCGCGAGAATGCGCTTCTGCAGCGGCGGGACGGCCTCGGGCGGCATCTCCACGCCGAGATCGCCGCGTGCCACCATGATGCCGTCGCTCTGCTCGATGATTTCGTCGAGATGCTCGATGGCCTGCGGCTTCTCGAGCTTGGCCATGACGGCAGCACGCCCGGCCACCAGTTTCTTCAGCTCGGCGATATCGTGGGCACGCTGCACGAAGGACAGCGCCACCCAGTCGACGCCGAGCGACAGGCCGAACGTCAGGTCCTTGTGGTCCTTCGGCGTCATCGGGGAAAGCGGCAGAATCAGGTTGGGCAGATTGACGCCCTTGCGGTCGCTGATCAGGCCCGCGACCTCGACCTCGGCATCGATCGTCTTCTGATCGTGCGCGACGATGCGCAGCCGGACCTTGCCGTCGTCGACCAGCAGCACGCCGCCGGGTTCGGCGGCCTTGAAGATTTCCGGATGCGGCAGCGGGATGCGCTTGGCCGTCCCTGGAGCGGCATCCATGTCGAAGCGCAGCTTCTGGCCTTTTTTCAGCTCCATAGGACCCTTGGCAAAGGTGCCGAGGCGCAGCTTCGGGCCCTGCAGGTCCATCAGGATCGCGATCGGGTGCTTGAATTCCTGTTCCAGGGCGCGGAGCTGCTCGACGCGTTGGCGATGATCCTCGGGCTTGCCGTGACTGAAATTCAGGCGAAAGACGTCGGCGCCCGCCTCGAACAAGGCCCGCAAGCGCTCGGGGCTGGAGGTGGCGGGGCCGAGCGTGGCGACGATCTTGGTGAAGCGTTCCCGATACATGATTCCAGTCTACTTCTTTGGCGACGACACTTTGAAGTCGCCTGCCTGTTCGTAGACTTTGACGACGGCCGCGTCATCCAGCTTGCCCCAGCCGGCTCCCGCAGCGGCAATGAACAATTGATGCGCTGCGGCGGCCAACGGCAGCGGCAGCCGCAGTTCGTGGCCGGTGTCGAGCACCAGGCCGAGATCCTTCACGAAGATCTCGACGGCGGAGAGCGGTGTGTAGTCGTCGTCCAGCATATGCGGCACCCGATTGCCGAACATCCAGGAATTGCCCGCGCTGGCCGAGATCACTTCGTAGACCGCACGCGTATCGGCACCGGCCTTGGCGGCCAGCGCCACCGCCTCCGCGGCGGTGGCGATATGCACACCGGCCAGAAGCTGGTTCACCGTCTTCACCAGCGAACCGATGCCTGCCTTGTCTCCCAAACGGAAGACCTTGGCCGAGGTTGCCGACAGGATCGACTCTGCGGCGGCAAAAGCCTTGGCGCTGCCGGAGGACATGAAGGTGAGTTCGCCCGACTCGGCCCGGGCACGGCCCCCCGACATCGGGGCGTCGAGCAAGTGATGGCCGCTGGCAGCGAGACGCTCGTCGAGCTTGCGGACGAACGCTGCAGGGCAGGTGGCGCACTGCATGACGAGGCCATCCTTGTGCAGCGCCGCGGCTGCGCCGTCTTCACCATAGAGCACGGTCTCGACTTGCTGGGCATTCACCACGGCGATCACGACCGCGTCGGCCCGCCATGCCGCTTCGGCAGGCGTCGTCGCGACAGTGCCACCGGCTGCAACGAAAGCCTCGCGGGCGGCGGCACTGGGATCGACACCGATCACCTCGTGTCCGTGTTTCAGCAGGTTCTTGGCCATGCCGAGGCCCATCGAACCCAGGCCGATGAAGGCGACGATAGGGGTGTTCTTGTCCGTCATGGCTCAGGCCTTGATGCCGTACTTTGCCGCCCAGCCGAGACCGGCACCGGTCGTCGTCTTGGGTTTGTATTCGAGCCCGACATAACTCTGGTAACCCAGTCGATCGAGCACATCGAGCAGGTAGAGGTGATTGGCTTCGCCGACATCCGGCTCGTTGCGGTCGGGGTTGCCGGCGATCTGGACATGCGCCGTGATCGGGAACAGTCGCTCCGTGCGCTTCTGGAGGTCTCCCTCGGTGACCTGCAGGTGGTAGAGATCCAGCTGCAGGCGCAGATGCGGTGCGCCGACCTCGTCGATGATGGCCTTCACCTGATCGGTGGTGTTGGTGAAGTAGCCCGGAATGTCCCGGTGATTGATCGGCTCCAGCACCAAGGTGATGCCGCTTTTAGCGGTACGGTCACAGGCCTTCTTGAGATTGGAGACGAAGGTGCGGTGCATCGCCTGTGGATCTGCACCAGGGGCGATCATGCCGGACATGATGTGCAAGGTTCGGCATTCCAGGAGCTGGGCGTACTCCAGGGCCTTCTCGAGCGCTGCCGCGAACTCGGCCTCGCGGCCCGGCAGGGCGGCTAGCCCGCGCTCGCCCTTGCTGGCATCGCCCGGCGGCAGGTTGAACAGGGCCTGGGTAAGCCTGTACTTCTTGAGTTCTGCGGCGATATCCGCGGCCGGCGCCTCGTAGGGGAACAGGATCTCGACCGCCTTGAAGCCGTGGCCGGCGGCAGCGCCGAAGCGCTGAAGGAAGGGGACTTCCTGGTAGATCCACGAGAGGTTGGCAGCGAGCTTGGGCATGCTTGATGATCCGGGAGAGGGCCAGTCAGGACGGCCGATTACGAGGGAAAGGCTTCTTCGACGTCGCGCACCTGGGCGTCCGACAAGGTTCGCACCTTGAAGCCCTGCAGCAGCAGGTGGAGCTTGGCCGTCTCCTCCAGCTCTTCGATCGAGGCCGAGGCTGCCGACAGGGAGGTGCCGGCGACGACCGGGCCGTGATTGGCGAGCAGCACGGCACGATGGCCCTTGGCATAGTCGCGAATGGCGTCGGCCAGCGCAGGGTCACCCGGCTTGAAGTAGGGCACCAGCGGCAGCTTGCCGACGCGCATCACGAAGTAGGGCGTGATCGGTGGCAGGGTGGTTTCCTGGTTGTGATGGCACGACGGATCGAGGCAGGAGACGGCCACTGCATGCGTGCAATGGAGGTGCACGATGGCCCCGTCCTTGGGGCGCACATCGTAGACCGAGCGATGCAGCAGGGCTTCCTTGGTCGGCGGATCGCCCCCGACATGCTTGCCCGAAAGGTCGAGCTTGGAGAGCTGACCGGGCTCGAGTTCGCCCAGCGACGAGTTGGTCGGCGTCATCAGCCAGCCGTCTGCGACACGGGCGCTGATGTTGCCCGACGTACCGGGGCAGAGGCCGCGGGCGGCGAGCTTGGCGCCCAGTGCGCAGATCGCGTCGCGCATCTTGCTTTCGGTGGTGCTCATAGGCGCTCGAAGGCTTTGGTGAAGAAATCAGGGGCGCCGAAATTGCCGGATTTCAGCGCCAGCAGCAGGGGCTTCTGGGCGACCGACGCCGTCCAGGGCACCCCGGGATCGATTTCGGGCCCGATGCGCAAGGCCGTGACATCCAATGCGCCGACCACGGCGCCCGACGTTTCGCCACCGGCGACCACCAGCCTGCCAACACCCGAGGCGACCAGCCCGCGCGCCAGGGCCGCCATCGTCCTCTCGATCGCCTGGCTCGACGCTTCGATCCCATACTTGGCCTGCAGCGCTTTCACGGCATCGGGCTTGTCACTGGCCGAGAGCAGGACGGGGCCATTGTCGAGCTTGCCCTTGGCCCAATCCAGGGCCTTGGCGGCCACGTTCTCGCCGCGGCAGATCGCGTCGGTATCGAGCGCGAGATGAGCACCCTTGAAGGCTGCGATCTGCCCCAAGGTGGCGGCGGAGCAGGAGCCGGCCAGCACTGCGGCCGCGCCCTCGATCTTCGGCAGGGCGTCGGCACCGGCCTTGTGCGCCAGCAAGCCGCGGCGGCGATAGGCGGCAGGCAGCCCCAGCGCCACACCGGAACCGCCGGTCACCAGAGCATCGTCGCCGATCGCCTCGCCGATGATGCCGAGATCGGTATCGGCCACCGCATCGACCACGACGTGGCGTGCCCCGTCCGCTGCGAGCTTGTCGAGGGCAGCCCTCAAGCTCGCTGATCCGGCTTGTACCTGTTTCAGCGGCACGAGGCCGACCTTGTGAGGGGTCTGGCGTGCCAGCACGCGCACAAGGCTGGCGTCGGTCATCGGCGTCAGCGGATGGTGCCGCATGTGCGAGTCCGAAAGCAGCACATCGCCGACGAAGAGATGGCCGAAGAAGATGGTGCGGCCGTTCTCCGGAAAGGCAGGGCAATAGATCGCCTGCCTGGCCTTCAGGGCATCGAGCAGCGCATCGCCGACCGGGCCGATATTGCCCGCGTTGGTCGAGTCGAAGGTGGAGCAGTACTTAAAAAAGAATCTGACACAGCCTGCCGCCTGCAGCGCGTCGAGCGCCGCCAGGGACTGCGCGACCGCCGCTTGGGCGGCAATCGAGCGCGTCTTCAGCGCAACGACGACCGCATCGACGTCCTCGGGAATCGCGCCCTCGGCCGGCACGCCGATGGTCTGGATGGTCCGCATGCCGTTCTTGACCAGCATGCCTGCGATGTCCGTGGCGCCGGTAAAGTCGTCGGCGATTACCCCGAGAATAGCCATGGACCGACGTTAGGCGATGACCGTTGCAGTCATCCAGAACTTTCGACGTCGGGCACGGCGGCGGGCCTCGTCTTCGCCATCGTAGTGATGCAGCGGCGGCGCGGGGTCGAAGGTGTCGCTGATATCGAGCGAGTTGACGTTGACGATACCGATCGCCTTGCCGTCGTCAGCCATGACGGCGCCGACATAGGCGCCGCACTTGGCGCAGAGCAGATAATCGGTGATGCCGAGGCCGAAGCGATAGCGCGACAGGGCGCCGGATGCGGCACGGAATTCGACCGATCCTGCGGGATCGCCCAGGGTGCGCGCGCCATGGCGGCGACAGAAGCTGCAGGCGCAACGGCCCACGCGCATTTCCTCGGGTGCCTTGTTGGAGGTGAAAGTGATCTCTACGGCGCCGCAATGGCAGGATCCAGGGTAGGTCGTCATGATCCGATGGGGGTGGGCGCAATCAAGGTGGCTCTGAAATCGTTGACGTTGGTTCGGGTCGGGCCGGTGACGATGCTGTCACCGACCAGACCGAAGAATCCGTGCCCGTCATTGTCGTCGAGCATCGCCTGCGGATCATGGCCCTTGGCGCGCGCGCGGGCCAGCGTGTCGGGGCCGAACAGGGCGCCCGCGATATCCTCGGCGCCATCGACGCCGTCAGTGTCGGCGGCGAGGCCCCAGACACCGGGGGCGCCGTTGGCGGCGATGGCCTCGGCCAGCAGGTATTCGACATTGCGGCCGCCGCGGCCCTTGCCGCGTAAGGTGACGGTCGTTTCGCCTCCCGACAGGACCACGACCGGCTTGCCGCCGCGCTTCAGGAGGTCGAGGGCCTGGCGGGCGTGGGCAACGCCGAGATCGCGCGCTTCGCCTTCGAGATTGTCGCCCAGCATGATCACCTCGCAACCGCGCTGCCGGCCGACCGCGGCGGCGGCCTCGAGCGAGCGCTGAGGTGTGGCAACCATGATGGTCTCGACTTTGGCCAGCCGAGGGTCGTCGGGCTTGGGCGTTTCCTCGACCTTGCCGGCGGCGCCGGCCTTCAGGTGTGCGAGGACCGATGCCGGCGGATCGATACGATACTTCGCCAGCACGGCCAGGGCGTCGGCGAACGTCGTCTTGTCGGCAACGGTCGGGCCGGAGCCGATGACGCCGGGATCATCGTTGGGCACGTCGGAAATCAGCCATGACAGGACGTGCGCAGGTTGCGCAGCGACGGCAAGCCGGCCGCCCTTGATTGCCGAGAGGTGCTTTCGCACGGTGTTCATTTCGACGATGTTGGCGCCCGACTTCAGCAGGGCACGATTGACGGCTTGCTTGTCCTCCAGGCTCAGTCCGGGCGGCGGCAGAGACAGCAGGGCGGAGGCGCCGCCGGAGATCAGGCACAGCACGAGGTCGTCTGCCGTGAGGCCCTGCACGCGCTGCAGGATCCGGGCCGCCGTTTCGCGGCCCCTGGCATCGGGCACCGGATGGGCGGCTTCGACGATTTCGATGCGTTTGCAGGCCTCACCATAGCCGTAGCGGGTCACGACCAGCCCCTCGAGCGGATGCGGCCACTGATCCTCGACAGCCTTGGCCATGGCGGCGCTGGCCTTGCCGGCGCCGATGACGACAGTCCTGCCTTTTGGCGGCTGCAGCTTGGCAATGAAGGGGGCGAGGCAGGTTTCGGGGCGGGCGACGGCAAGGGCGGCGTCGAACATGGCGCGCAGAAGGGCGCGGGCGTCAGCATCTTTCATTTGGCCGATCTTCGCACTATAGGGGCGCGATGCAACATTTGCTGGCGTCCGACGACCCGCCGCCCTTTTCCGTCGTCAACGAGAAGGGCAGGGCGCCTTTGCTGCTGCTTTGCGACCATGCCAGCAAGGCCGTGCCGAAAGCGCTGGGCGATCTCGGTATTTCGGAGGCCGAGCTGTCGCGCCATATCGGTTGGGACATCGGCGGCCTCGATGCGGCGACCGCGCTTTCCGAAGCGCTTGACGCGCCGCTGGTGGCGTCAGGCTATTCGCGGCTGGTGATCGACTGCAATCGCTGGCCGGGAGGCGAGGGATCGACGCCGGAAGTCAGCGACGACACCGTGATACCGGCCAACCGGCGCCTCACCAAGGAACAGGTCGATGCCCGCGCCGAAGCCTGCTTCTGGCCTTATCATCGCGAGGTCGACAGGCTGCTCGACGGCATGACTGCGGAGGGTCGCAAAGTGTGCCTGCTGGTCGTGCATTCCTTCACGCCGGTGATGAAGGGGTTCGAGCGACCCTGGCACGTCGGCGTGCTGTGGAATGACGATCCGCGCCTGCCGGCACCGCTGCTCGCCGAGCTGCGACGCGATCCCGCGCTGGTCGTCGGCGACAACGAACCCTATTCGGCGCGAGCATCGTACGAATACACGCTGAACGCCCATGCGCGTTCTCGTGCCATCCCGCATTGCTCGCTGGAAGTACGCCAGGACCTCATGAGCACACCCGACGATGCCCGTGCCTGGGGCCGAAGGCTCGCGCCGGCGATCAAGGCCGCGGTCGCGGCGGCGCTGTCATGAGCCGCCCCGTCCTGAAGTGCGTGCCGATCGCCGAGGCGCCGGTGGATCTCGTGCGCCGACATCTCGGTGAGGCCGCCAACGGCTGGAGCGTCGGCACCTGGGGCGCCATCGGCGAGTTCCAGTACGATGCCGGAGAGCCCGGCCTCGCCGTAGACCTCGCAACCCTGTCGGTCACGAGCCCCCGTGGCGCCCTGCATATCGGTGACCTCGGCACCGCCATTGCCTTCGCTCTCGTCGACGAGGACGGCCGCACGCGCGAAATCGCCTTCTGCACGCCGCTGTCCGGCGCCCGCCGCGAGACGGTCACCGAGCTCGACCGCGGCCTGTTCGACCTCGGCATCGGTGCTCCCCATATCGACATGCTGGTTCGGCTCGCCGACGGCGATGATGAAACCCTTGCGGCGCTCCGCGAAGGCCTCGGCAAGCCGCTGCTGGGGCCAGGCAACCCGGCCGGGCCGGCAATCGCCCGGGCCAGCCCGACCCGGATCTTCGCCTCGGCCCTGGCGCGGCTCGAGGTGCACCAGCCCATTCCACCGCCCGGCGGCAAATCGCCGGAAGGACCGCACAGCCATTTGCTGCCGCACCTGCTGAAGGAAGGCCAGTCGCGGGCGCCAGGTTCGGTCCTGCCGGCTGGTTTACACTGCGGACTGAGCCTATATCCCCGGACAAAGCTCTGAGCTTTGTGCTGCCAGGAGACGATCATGGACGACAAGACCCGTACCGAACTCGAGGCTGCCGCCTTTCGCCGGCTGGTGGCGCACCTGCAGGAGCGTACCGATGTCCAGAACATCGACCTGATGAACCTGGCCGGCTTCTGCCGCAACTGCCTGTCACGCTGGTATCGCGAGGAGGCGGGTGCCCGGGGCATCGAGATCGCCGACCCCAAGGCGCGCGAGATCGTCTACGGCATGCCCTACGAGGAATGGAAGGCCAAGCACCAGAAGGACGCCTCGGGCGACCAGAAAAAGGCCTTCGACAAGGCTCAGCATAAGCATTCCTGAGGCATGCGGCTTCGGCGTCCACGTTATCCCCATCTTTCATCGGTGGAGAGTCGTTGAGCTGACATAGTCACCGCTCCTATGGTCCGGCGCTCGGGATCAAGGAGTTGCGGACATGCCGGACGGAAGCGCCGTTTCCAACAAGACCAAGGCCGGGCCGATTTCTGCGGACCGTCTGAAGAGCTTCGTCGAGCGCATCGAAAAGCTCGAGGAAGAGCGCCGTGCCATCGGTGGCGACGTCAAGGACGTCTACAGCGAGGCCAAGGGCGTGGGCTACGACGTGAAGACGATCCGCAAGATCGTCTCGATGCGCCGCATGGATGCGGCCGACCGTGCCGAGGAAGAGACCCTGCTGGACGTCTACAAGCACGCGCTGGGCATGGTCTGATCGGCGCCTGAGGGCAATCGTTCGTTCTGGCACCGCGCGGGAATGTGATTTCGCGCGATCCCTGCAGGCGCTAGGGTCCTGCCACGGCACGACGCCCCCGGACCGAAGGGGCGGGCCGAGGAGGAGACCATGCGCAAGACCGTCATTGCCGGCGTTTGCGTCGGCTTGGGCCTCGTTTCGGCACAAGCCAGTGCGCAACTCGCCGTCTCGTCGAACGATCACAAGATCAAGCAGGAAAACGGCGTCAACAAGAACGTCGCCAACCCGTCGCCTGACAGCATCACCGTCCTGGATCTCGGCACGCTCCCGGTGAAGGTCCTGGGAACGGTCGACAACGTACCGGGCAGTGTTGTCGGACCGCCGCTCTCGGTCGCGATCACGCCCGACGAAACCCTGGCGCTCGTCGCCTCGTCGTCGAAACTCGATCCTGCCGATCCGACGAAACTGGTTCCCGACGATCGCATCACCGTGGTCGACCTCAAGGATCGCAAGGTGATCGGCACGCTGAATACCGGACCGGGGGCGGCTGGCCTCTCGATCACCAAGGACGGCAAGCGCGCCTACGTCGCCAACCGCATGGCCGGATCGGTCTCGATCCTGTCGATCGACGGCAAGCAAGTGGCGCTGGTGAAGACCGTACCGCTGATGAAGGCGGACACGTTGCTCAGCCACATCGCCCTGTCACCGGACGGCGGCACCGGCGTGGTGACGCGAAATGGCGACGCCAAGGTCGAGTTGGTGAAGCTCGGCGGCGACAACATCACCTCGACCGCCGTGCTGGATATCGCGCCGCGCCCCTACGCGGCGGCGGTGACGCCCGACGGCAAGACGGCCGTGGTTGCGAGCCTCGGCGACCCCAAGGGGAACGGCGTGCTCAGCGTCATCGATCTCGCCAGCGGAAAGATCGTCAACACCACGGACATCGGGCACGAGAGCCTCGAGGGCATGATGATGTCGCCCGACGGCCGGTGGATCGCAGGCGTGGCGCATGGCGGATCGACGCGTCCGAAAGATGCGCCGCAATACAAGCCCAAGGGGGTGGTCGTGCTCTATCGCCTTGAGGGCAATGGCCTCACCAAGGTCAGTGAAGCGCCGATTGGTGGATGGTCGCAGGGCGCCTCGTTCTCGCGCGACGGCAGCGTGGTGATCGTGCAGAACATGAACGAGGCGAACCTGCAGGTGTTCAAGAACGACAACGGCAAGCTTACCGACACGGGCCAGAGCATTCCCACGGTCGGTGGCGCGGCGGCGATCCGATCGTCGACCGATCGTTGAAACTAACGCCCTCGGCGCACAAGGGGCTGCAGGGCGGCGTCGGTCTGCGATGCCGCGAGCATCCGGGCGGCGTCGTGCCCGACTCCGGGCACCTCGATCAGTGACCAGCGAAGCGGCCAGCCGCGGCTGGCCGCCACGGCTTGGGCGGTCCTGAAGGCGTTCTGGCCACGGGCGAGGCGGTAGGGGCCCTGCGCCATGGCCTCGGCCGACATGTCGAGGCTCTTGGTGCCGGTATCGGCACCTCCCAGGGCCACGACGATAGGCAGGGCCAGATAGGCACGCAGGGCCTGCTCGGCGTCGTGAGGCGGCTCGATCCCGCCGAAGCCGAACGGCGCCGCGGTGTCCGTGCTGGGCATCACCCACGTTGACGGATTGGCGAGCACGATCGCGGCCGCCTCGGTCGGTGTAAAGGCTACGACCCGCCCTACGAACTGTGCGCCCGCCGAGTGTCCGATGAGGACATAGGGCATCCCGGGCTGGCCGGCGGCATTGCGCGCCCAGGCCACGAGCGGCGCCACGAGGTCGATGGACCGCGATCCGGGCGGAACGAGATGGCCGTGCTCGACGACCCCGCCCAGTTGGTACCGGTCACGCGGAAAGCGCTGCTGGTCGAACTTGGGGGCGACGACGAAGGCGCAGAGCTTGTCAGCCAGAGGCCGGGCGCGATCGCGATAGGGGCCGGCGTCGCGCTGGATGCCGTGGAACACGACGAGAAGCAGGGAGGGTGTGCACTGAACCGGCCGATAGGTGAAGACGTCGAGGACCGTTCCCGACAGCGAGACCGACTGCTCGCCATCGCCGGGCCCGATTGTCGCAGCACGATCCTGCCCGTGAGCAGTAGCGGCAGCGAGAGACAGGGCGAAAGTAAGGGCGACCAGGTTCCAAGGACGATAGCCCATGCGGTTCCTCCCTCTGGCGATCGTATCAGAACCAGATGTTCATCGGCAGGCCGTAGCGGTCGCGCGCATCGGCGGGGCCGAGGCGGGTGGCCAGGCCCTGGCCGATCAGAAGGGCAGTGCGGCAGCAAGCGATGGCGTCGAGAATGTCATCGCGTGCCGCGCCCGGCAGGCGATCCGTCTTCGTCGTGAAGCCATGCCGGGCGAGAAGCCTGCGGCGTTCGGCGAAGCCCTCCGGCTGGCGCTTCTTGCTCAGCACCGGCTTGCCGTCGTTCATGCGCGTGAAGGCCAGCTCGGGATGCGCTTCATGGACGATGCGCCGAAGCCCGTGGCTGTCGCGCAGCAGGGCATCGACCTCGCGCAGCTTGGGAAACAGGTGAAAGGTCTGCTGATTGAGACCGAGACCGAGCCTGCGGCTCGTCGCATTGGCCTCGGCATGGGTCGTGCAGGCGAGCGCCGGACGGCAGGGTGTCGGGAAGACCGAGCTCGCTTTGCCTGGCATCAGCGCGCGCGCCTCGGCCTCGCAGGCACGGCCGGGGCGGGGGGTATCAGTGAGGCCGATCGGCATGTCGACCGCCAAAATGGAAAGGCCCTCGCAGGCGTCTGCGAGGGCCGCCACAACTCGGATGTCCAGGGTGCCGTCACTGTCGCGCCGGCAGACGACCCAGCCGGTGCGGCAACCGTCGGCACCCCCGACGATCAAGGGCCGCCTACCACTTGGCCATTTCGGCCTTGAGGGTGCCGTCGAGCGCCGCGAGGAATTCCTCGGTGGTCTGGTACGGATGGCTGGGATCGATCAGGATCGCAAGATCCTTGGTCATCTTGCCGCTCTCGACGGTCGCGACGCAGACCTTCTCCAGCGCATCGGCGAACTTCACCACGTCGGGCGTGCCGTCGAAGGTGCCGCGGTACTTGAGGCCCTGCGTCCAGGCGAAGATCGAGGCGATCGGGTTGGTCGAGGTGGGCTTTCCCTTCTGATGCTCGCGATAGTGGCGGGTCACCGTACCGTGCGCGGCTTCGGCCTCGACGGTCCTGCCGTCCGGCGTCATCAGCACCGACGTCATGAGGCCGAGCGAGCCGAAGCCCTGGGCCACTGTGTCGGACTGGACGTCGCCGTCGTAGTTCTTGCAGGCCCAGATGAAGGCGCCTTCCCACTTCAGCGCCGAGGCGACCATGTCGTCGATCAGGCGATGTTCGTAGGTGATGCCCTTGGCCTTGAACTTGTCGGCGAATTCCTTGTCGAACACTTCCTGGAACAGGTCTTTGAAGCGGCCGTCGTAGCGCTTGAGGATGGTGTTCTTGGTCGAGAGATAGACCGGCCAGCCGCGGTTCAGGCCGTAGTTGAAGGAGCTGCGGGCGAAGCCGATGATCGACTCGTCGTTGTTGTACATGGCGAGCGCCACGCCGCCGCCCGGGAAGTCGTAGACGTTGTGCTCGATCTTCTTGCCGTCGGCACCTTCGAAGGTGATCGTGAGCTTGCCCTTGCCCGGCACCACGAAGTCGGTAGCGCGATACTGGTCACCGAAGGCGTGACGGCCGATGACGATCGGCTTGGTCCAGCCCGGCACGAGGCGCGGTACGTTCTTGCAGACGATCGGCTCACGGAAGATCGTGCCGCCGATGATGTTGCGGATCGTGCCGTTGGGCGACTTCCACATCTCCTTGAGGTTGAACTCCTTCACGCGCGCTTCGTCGGGCGTGATGGTCGCACACTTAACGGCGACGCCGTACTGCTGCGTGGCCTTGGCCGAATCGACCGTCACCTGGTCGTTGGTCTTGTCGCGGGATTCGATGCCGAGGTCGTAGTATTTCAGGTCGATGTCGAGATAGGGAAGGATCAGCCTGTCCTTGATGAACTTCCAGATGATCCGGGTCATCTCGTCGCCGTCCATCTCGACGACCGGATTCTTCACCTTGATCTTCGCCATCTTTCGAACCTCAAAGTTCCCGCTGCGCGCCGAGAGGTGACGAGCCGCCCCAGTTGCCCGGAGCGGCTCCATCAGACGCCGTGTCAGAGAGCGGCGAGGGCGTCGTTCAGCGTCTTGCTCGGCCGCATGCCTGCCGACGTCTTGGCCTGGTCGGGCAGATAGTAGCCGCCCGTATCCACCGGCTTGCCTTGCGCGGCGATCAGCTCGGCGTCGATCTTGGCCTCGTTGGCCGCCAGCGCCTCCGCCAGCGGCTTGAAGCGGGCCGAGAGGGGCGTGCTGTTGTCGCGCCGGGCCAGCGCCTGGGCCCAGTACAGAGCCAGATAGAAGTGGCTGCCGCGATTATCCAGTTCGCCGACCTTGCGAGCCGGCGAGCGGTTGTCCTCGAGGATCTTGCCGTTGGCCTCGTCGAGCGTCTCGGCCAGGACCTTCACGTCCTCGTTGCCGGTCGTCTGCGCCAGGTGCTCCAGCGAAGCGCCCAGCGCCAGGAACTCGCCCAGCGAATCCCAGCGCAGGTAGCCCTCGTGCTGGAACTGCTCGACGTGTTTGGGCGCCGAGCCGCCGGCGCCGGTCTCGAACAGGCCGCCGCCCTGCAGCAACGGAACGATCGACAGCATCTTGGCCGACGTGCCCAGCTCCATGATCGGGAAGAGGTCGGTCAGGTAGTCGCGCAGCACGTTGCCGGTGACGGAGATCGTGTCCTGCCCCTTGCGAATGCGCTCGAGCGAGAACTTGATCGCGTCGACCGGCGCCAGGATGCGGATGTCCAGGCCCTTCGTATCTTCTTCCTTGAGGTACTTCTCGACCTTGGCGATCAGCTGCGCGTCGTGGCCACGCTTGGCATCGAGCCAGAACACAGCAGGGGTGTTGGTGAGTCGGGCGCGGCGCACGCCGAGCTTGACCCAGTCGCGGATCGGCTCGTCCTTGACCTGGCACATGCGGAACACGTCGCCGGCCTCGACCTTCTGTTCCATCAGGACCTTGCCGTCCTCGGCGACCACGCGGACCGTGCCGGCGGTGGCTACCTCGAACGTCTTGTCGTGCGAGCCGTACTCCTCGGCCTGCTGCGCCATCAGGCCGACGTTCGGCACCGTGCCCATCGTCTTCGGGTCGAAGGCACCATTGGCCTTGCAGTCCTCGATGACGGCCTGGAACAGCGTCGAGTAGCAGCGATCGGGGATCGCGGCGATGCAGTCGTGCAGCTTGCCGTCGGCGCCCCACATCTTGCCCGACTCGCGGATCATCGCCGGCATCGAGGCATCGATGATCACGTCGCTCGGCACGTGGAGGTTGGTGATCCCCTTGTCGGAATTGACCATGGCGAGGCCCGGCCGCTTCGCGTACTCGGCCTGGATATCGGCCTTGATGGCTGCCTTCTCGGCCTCCGGCAGCGTCTCGATGCGGGTCAGCATGTCACCCAAGCCATTGTCGGGATCGACGCCGAGCTTCTTCAGCGTCTCGCCATGCTTCTCGAACACGTCGGCGAAGAAGACGGAAACGCAATGGCCGAACAGGATGGGATCGGAGATCTTCATCATGGTCGTCTTGAGGTGCAGCGAGAACAGGATGCCGTCCTTCTTCGCGGCGTCGATCGCAGCGGCGTAGAATGTGCGCAGTGCCTTACGGTTCATCACCGAGCAGTCGATGATCTCGCCGGCCTTGAGCGGGATCTTGGGCTTCAGCACCGTGGTCGCGCCGTCGCTGGCGACCAGCTCGATGCGCGCATTGGTCGGCGCCGCAATGGTCGTCGCGACCTCCGAGCCATAGAAGTCGCTGCCCGACATGTGGGCCACGCGCGTCTTCGAGTCCTTGCTCCAGGCACCCATCTTGTGCGGATGCTTGCGCGCGTACTGCTTCACGGCGCCGGCGGCGCGGCGGTCGGAATTACCCTCGCGCAGCACCGGGTTGACGGCACTGCCGAGCACCTTGCCGTAGCGGGCGCGGATTTCCTTGTCCGCCGGCGTGGCGTCGCTGTCGGGATAATTCGGGATGTCGTAGCCCTTGGCCTGCAGCTCCTTGATCGCGGCCTTCAGCTGCGGGATCGAGGCGGAGATGTTGGGCAGCTTGATGATGTTGGCCTCGGGCTTCATCGCAAGCTTGCCGAGCTCGGCCAGCTCGTCGTTGATCTTCTGCCCGGGCTTCAGCTTGTCGGGGAAGTTGGCGATGATGCGGCCGGTCAGCGAAATGTCCTTCAACTTCATCTTCACGCCGGCTGTCCCGACGAACGCCTCGACGATCGGCAGCAGAGAAAACGTCGCAAGCCCGGGGGCTTCATCGACCTTCGTCCAGACGATTTCGAGATCTGACATACCTGCACTCCGTACGCCGCTTTGGGTTTGGCTGAGTTGATATATTGCTGATTATAGCGTGCCCTTGTTGCACCGCCGTGAGGCAAAGGCAATCTCCGCCACGGCGAGGGCAAAGAGGTCTAAGGCCTCGCGGAAACGTGGTCTCGAGGGCCGTCGCCGTGTTGCCGCATGGGGTGATCGGCACGGCGTTCATCGACGCGATCTCAGTCGGTCTCACTCACCGACAGCCCGTCCGTGACGATCAGGAGCCGCCGCAATGTGGGCGCCTGCCGGTACAGGGCAGACGTCAGACCCGATCCAGGCGCTTTGCCAAGCCGACGGAGCGCGGCATGGCGGCAATTGCCGGCAGCACGCCCTCGATGCTGTCGACGAAAGCGACGTGATCGAGATGGGTCCGTTCGGCGAAACCGCCTTCCACGACGTTCTGCAACAGGGCCGCGAGCGGCTTCCAGTAGCCACCCTGATCGATGATCACGATCGGCTTGGTGTGCAGACCGAGGGTGCGCCAGGACAGGACCTCGAAGAGCTCTTCCAGGGTGCCGAGCCCGCCGGGCAGCACCACGAAGCCATCCGACCGCTCGAACATCTGCAGCTTGCGTTCGTGCATCGTGTCGACCACGGCCGTCTCGGTCAGGGCCGGGTGGCCGGCCTCGCGCTCCAGCAGGAAGCGGGGGATGATGCCGACGACCTTGCCGCCGCGGTCGAGAGCGGCATTGGCCACCAGGCCCATCAGGCCGACACCGCCACCGCCGTAGACCAGCGTTATGGCCTGGTCGGCCAGCATCCGGCCCAGCGCCACGGCGGTCTCGCGGGTGGTCGGGTCGGTACCGAACCGGGCGCCACAGAAGACGCACAGGGAGGCGGGGCGGGAAGAGGGGGGACTGGACTCGGGCACGAAATCTGCTTTTTTTGAGACGAACCGACGCCTTTCAGACGCCGGATGACATGGTATCATTTCGCGGAGGATGGTCGCGACGCCAATGGGGACGGTCGTCGCACCGTTGGGAGGGCGATGTCACGCACTGTTTTCGGGCTGGTTGCGGTCGGCGCGATCGTCATTGCGATCGCGTTGGCGGTCGCGTGGCGTGGCGGGCTCCTCGAACAGGCCTCCATAGACCGGCCAGCCAACGTCGCATCGAAGTCAGAACCCGCGGTACCGGCGGCACCCTCGGATTCCAGCACGCCGCCCGCGAATATGGCGGCCACGGTGCCCAGTTTCGACGTCGCCCGCATCGGTCCGGACGGCCGGGCGGTCGTCGCCGGCCGGGCGGCGCCAGGTGCCAAGATCGTGCTGCTCGACGGCGGCAAGGAGATCGCCAAGACGGAGGCCGATCCGCGCGGGGAATGGGTCGTCATCCTGCAGGATCCGCCGCTGGCCGTGGGTCAGCATGAGCTGCGTGTCGTGCAGCACATCGAGGGCCGAGCGCCGGTCACGTCGGAACAGGCGGTGGTTGCAGTGGTTCCGGAGCGGTCGGGCACGGGCGACAAGCCGCGTGAAGATACGCTGGTCATGATCACGCCGCGGGGGGGCGCGCCGACCCTGGTGCAGCCGCCGTCGGCTGCTGGTGTGCCGAGGTCTGGGGATCTCGTCCTGTCCACGCTCGACTACGACGACCGCGGCAATGTGACAATCTCCGGCCAGGCTCAGCCCGATACGATCGTCCGCGCTTACATCAACGACCGCATGGTCGCCGAGGGAACCGTGGGGGCTGACGGGCGCTGGCGCCTGAAGCCGCTCGATCCGCTCGACCAGGGCAAGTACAAGCTGCGCGTCGACCGCATCGCCAAGGACGGCAAGCCGGTGGCACGTCTCGAGCTGCCGTTCGAAAAGACCACCATCACGCCGATATCGGAGGCCGACGGCCGTCGGCTGCATGTCGTTCGCGGCGACAACCTGTGGAATATCGCGCACGCCCATTATGGCCAGGGCTGGCAGCACACGATCATCTTCGGCGCGAACAAGGATCAGATCCGCGATCCCAATCTGATATACCCCGGACAGGTCCTTACCCTGCCCAAGGTCAACTGACGGCCCCCGCGGCCATAGAGAGCTTCTTCATCATGCTGGCCAATTTCCTGGTGCCGATCCTCGACGACGGTTGGCGCTTCATCGCGCTCTTTGCCGGCGCGACCTTTCTGGCTGCGCTGACCGGCGCGGGATGGCTGTTCTGGCCGCTGATCGTGCTGACCCTGTGGTCGATCTACTTCTTTCGCGATCCGCCACGTGCCGTGCCGCAAGAGGACGGGCTGCTGATCGCGCCGGCCGACGGGCTGGTGCAGATGGTGGCAGAGGCCGTGCCGCCGGCCGAGCTCGGACTCGGCGATCAGCCGCTGACGCGGGTGTCGATTTTCCTGTCGGTGTTCGACGTGCACATCAACAGGGCGCCTTGCGCCGCCACGATCGATGTCGTCGCCTACCGGCCGGGCAAGTTCCTGAACGCCGCCGCGGACAAGGCCAGCGAGGAGAACGAGCGGATGGCGTTGGCGCTGCGCCGCGCCGACGGCCGTGTGATCGGCTGTGTCCAGATCGCCGGCTGGGTCGCCCGCCGCATTGTCTGCTACGTCAAGCCGGGCCAGGCGGTCACGGCGGGGGAGCGCTTCGGCCATATCCGCTTCGGCAGCCGGACCGATCTCTATCTGCCCGCCGGGGCGCGTTTGCTGGTGGCAGCCGGGCAGCGCATGATCGGCGGCGAGACCGTCATGGCCGAGCTCGATCCCGCCCGGACGGATCCGCGCCCGGCTATCGAGTTCTAAGGGGCCGAACGGCTCGAGGAGTCCGACTCTAGGGAGTCCGAAATGGACGACGATCTGCGTTCGCGCCGCGGGCGGCTGCGCGGCTTTTCCATCAATCGCCTCATCCCGAACGTGCTCACCCTGGCCGCCCTCTGCTCGGGGTTGACGGCCATCCGCTTTGCGCTGCAGGGCGAGATGCGTCTCGCGGTGATCGCGATCATCGTCGCTGCGATCTTCGACGCGCTGGACGGGCGTGTGGCGCGGCGGCTGGGGGTGACCAGCCGGTTCGGCGCCGAGCTCGACTCGCTTTCCGACTTCCTCTGCTTCGGCGTGGCGCCCGCGCTCGTGCTCTATCTCGCGTCGCTGCGCGAGGTGGGCTCGCTGGGCTGGATGGTCGTGCTGATGTTTCCGATCTGCTCGGCGCTACGGCTTGCGCGCTTCAACACCGCACTGGTCTCGGACACGCCGCCGCCGGCCTGGACGGGGCAGTTCTTCACCGGCGTTCCGGCACCGGCCGGTGCCTTGCTGGCGCTGATGCCGCTGATGGTGAGTTTCGAGATCGAGGCGGCATGGCCGCGTCACGCGCTGGTGGTCGGAGTTGTGCTTGTCGTGGTCGGCGGCCTGATGGTGAGCCGCCTGCCGACCTTCTCGTTCAAGAAGGGCAGGGTGCCACGCCATCTCGTGCTGCCGGCCCTGCTGGGCGCTGCGCTCGTCATGACGGTGATCGCGAGCTCGCCCTGGATCGGCCTGTCGCTGCTGGGGCTGGGCTACATGGCGTTGATTCCCTTCAGCTGGGTGGCCTATCGCCGCCAGGCGCAGGCGGATCGGCAGTCGGCGACCGCGGCAGGTGAGATCGTCCCCTTGCGGGCGGTGGATCCGCACGACTGACGCTGGCCGACTTACTTTGTTCGACTGACATTGGCCGACTGGCATGCTCGACCCCGTCCTGAGGCGTTGGATCGACCCGCCGCTCGACCGGGCCGGCCGATGGCTGGCTGATCGAGGCGTTTCGGCAAATGGGCTGACGCTCGCGGGGCTGGCGGCAGGTGTGCTGACCGTTCCGCTGCTGGCTTTCGAGCATTATGGGCTGGCACTCCTCGCCATTGCGGCCAATCGGCTGCTCGATGGTCTCGATGGCGCAGTCGCCCGCCAGGGCAAACCCACGGCGTTCGGGGGCTACCTCGATATCGTCTGCGACATGGCCTTCTATGCCGCCGTGCCGCTGGGTTTTGCCCTTGCCCAGCCGGGCAATGCCGTCTGGGCGGCGCTGCTCCTGGCATCGTTTGTCTGTACCTGCGCCTCCTTCCTGGGACGGGCCGCCATGGCGCGAGAACGGTCCGAGGCCGACGACGGCCGAAGGGGCGCCAAATCGTTCTTCTACGCAGCCGGCCTGATCGAGGGGACGGAAACTATCCTTGCCTTCGTCGCCTTCTGCCTCTTGCCGGCGGCCTTTCCCTGGTTGGCCGCCGCCTTTGCGAGCCTGTGTTTCTGGACGGCCGGCGGGCGGCTGGTCGCGACCTGGCAGTCAGAATCAGAATCTGGCTCCTAGCCTTTGTGTGGCTGCTGGTCCGTAACTTCCACATTTTGTGGTTACATTTCCAATAATCACGTTGAATCAATGAATTATAAATAACATGCGATTTGCGGTTTGTTCTAATTGACCTAATGAATCACTTTAAGTACGCTGCCTAAGTTAAATCACAATTCATTTTTCGAGGCGCCTCAGTCCGCCTCGTCGAATTGCGTGGGGAGCCGAAATGCTGTCGATCTTCCGTCGCGTGATGAAGTGCACTCAAGGGGCTACGGCCGTTGAGCTGACCCTGATCACCTCCATCATCGCTGTGGCCGCCATTGCTTCCATGCGGTCGGTGAGCAGCAAAGTGACCAGCGTGCTGAGCTCGGTGGGGCCGCTGAACTAAGCTGAGACGGCCGCCATCGGTAAGGGGATGTCGCTTCTGGCGCTTCTTCAGACCGGGTGCCTGATCCTTCTGGCTGTCCTGCTCCTCGTGGCAGCCTGGCGGGATCTCCACACGCTTCAAATCGCCAATAGCCTGCCGCTTGCCATCGCGGCTCTCTATGCCACCTGGTCGGCCCTCGGCCTGACAGCCGGAACCACCACCATCGAAAATCTGGGTTGGGCCGTCTGTTGCGCTTTGGCGCTCTTCCTGGCGGCGACGCTTGCGTTTGCGGTCGGCATGATGGGCGGCGGTGACGTCAAGCTGGTCGCGGCGACGGGTCTTTTCGCCGGACCCGCCTTGATGCTGGATTTCGTCTTGATCGTTGCGGTTGCCGGCGGGCTCCTGGGGGTCGGCGTCCTCATGGGGGTGCCGCTCGGCGCCGCTCCAGCCTCGGGGGCCGCGACGGCGCGTGGCCGGTTGAGCCGTCGACTGCCTTACGGACCCGCGATTGCCGTCGGCGGTCTTTGGCTTGTCGCTGCTCTGACGTAGGCTGGGCGCCTTCAAGGGGGAGCCCGACCATGATCGTGTCGTTGTTTGCAGCCAGGCCCATTCCGTATGCGCTGCTTGGCATTCTGGCCGCTACTGCGGCGATCGCGCAGACGCCTGCTGCCGGTCCGGCGCCGGGCAAGGTGGTGCGCAGCGTCGTCGAAACCACGGCATCACCGGCCGTGCCGGAGTTTCGCGATCCCAAGACTGGTCGGGTCTGGAACCAGAACAATGTCGGAAACGGCCCGGTCGGCAAGCCGACGCCGGCCGATCTCGCCTTCGATCCCGCAGGACAGACCACGCGTATCGACGGCGTGGTGGTCCAGCGGCCGCCGACGGCATTGCTCGGCTGGTCGCCGCCCTCCGCGGGACCCAACGTGCCGTTGGTGAGCCTCGACAATCCGACCCTCAGCGCCGTGCCGGGCAAGCGCTGGCAAGTGGCTCTCTATGTCGACAACAATGCCAACGGCACGATGGTGCCGATGATCGACTGCAGCTTCACCAACGGCGGCAATGCCGTCATGGAGACTCGCGTGCTGGTGCCCGCCCTGGGGGCCGGCGTTCGCGCCGGCATCCTGATCTATGGGCCGAAGACCGAGCTCTTCGTCGATCGTGCCAACTGCCGTATCGTTTCGCCCTGACCCGATCAGCCCTGCACCGAGTAGCCGCCGTCCACGGTGATGGCGGCGCCGGTGACATAGTCGGACGCTGCCGCCGCCAGAAAGACGGCGATGCCCGCAAAATCGTCCGGCGAGCCCCAACGGCCAGCAGGCAGGCGCTTCAGCACGGAATCGTGCAATCCGGGGACTTCCTGTCGAGCGCGCTGAGTGAGCGCTGTGTCGATCCAGCCGGGCAGGATGGCATTGACCTGGATGCTGTCCTTCGCCCAGGCCGTCGCCATCGCCTTGGTCATCTGCACGATGCCGCCCTTGCTGGCTGCGTAGGCCGTCGCGAAGGACGCCCCGAAGATCGACATCATTGATCCGATGTTGATCACTTTGCCGGCGCCGATTTTCTTCATCTCCGGGTAAGCCGCGTGGCTGCAGAGGAAAGCGCTCGTCAGGTTGCTATCCAGCACATGGTGCCATTCCGCCAAGGTATAATCCTGAGGCGGCTTGCGAATGCTGGTGCCGGCATTGTTCACGAGAATGTCGAGGCGGCCGTACTGTCTGACCGTGTCGGCGATCAAGGCCCGGCACGACTCTTCCTTCAAGACGTCGACGGCGATCGCACTCGCCTTGGCCCCGAGAGCGCGAAGTTCCTCCACGGCCGTGGCGTTCTTCGCGGCGTCGCGTCCGGCAACGACGACCGTTGCGCCCGATGTCGCCATGCCTTTGGCCATGCCGAGGCCGATACCACCGTTGCCGCCGGTCACGACCGCCACGCGTCCCGAAAGATCGAAGAGATTCATTGTTTCCCCCGCTTGCCTTGCTGCGGCCTGTATAGCGAATAGCTGCAACCGGAAACAGTTCGAGCCGTTGACGTCGGTAGCAAGACACGCGCGCGGTGCGCTGGCCGGGCTGACTGGCAAGCCGTGAGCGAGGGTGGCGGCGATCGAAAGATCGCCGCCATTTCTCGATCGCTTACTTCCGATCGTTCAAGAGCTGGATTTGGTCGGTAGCTGGATTTGGTCGGTGCGCCGTCTTCGTTCAGCACAGAAGGGGGAAGAACAGAAGCGGGCAGAGCAGAAGCGGGTCGAACTCTGCTGAACTACTTCTTCTTGGTCAGCGACCGGTCGGCGGTGTCCCCGGCCTGGCCGTTCTGCCTGCCGTTTACCGCAGCATCGTTGTCGATCAGCTTGAGGAGATCGTCGGGCAAGGGTTCACTCGCGATCTCGTCATACATCGCGTGAAGCTGCTTGTGCAGCCAGAGGTCGAAGGGACGCTCGCCGGTCTTGGGCGAGAGGCGACCCGAAGGCATACGCACCTCGGGCGCCTTGTCGTTGTCATCGGCCATCACACGCTCCCCGGAGACCAGAGACTCCGCGGGACCCTGCTTGACCCATTCGACTCTCCCCTTATATCCGCCCATCGTTATTTCACACTCAATGGAACAACTTGAAAAGGGGAACTACTAGCGAACCGGGGGCCGCGCTTCTCCCTCGTGAGGGCGAACCGTGCTGGCGCGCGTATCCTCGGTCGACTGACGAGTCTCACCCTCGAGCAGCAGCCGCTCGAGCGTGTCGCGGGCGCGCGAAATGCGGCTCTTCACCGTGCCGACGGAGACGCCGGTATGATCGGCAATCGTCTCGTAGGGCAGGCCTTCGAGCACGGCCAGCAACAAGGCCTCGCGCTGTGCTGCAGCAAGCTTGCCGAATGCGTTCATGAACTCACGCATGATCAGACCGCTGTCCTGATGAGGGGGATGTGAAAGCGATTCGGCGATCGCCGTATCCACAGGGACCGTCGGGCGACGCCGGCGCAGGCCGGAAATGAACTCGTTGCGCTGAATGCGAAACAGCCAGGCGGCGAGATTGGTGCCAGGCTGGAAGCTGTTGCGGCCCGTCAGCGCCTTCACGACCGTATCGTGGACCAGATCTTCGGCCGCGTCGCGATCGCGGGTCAGGGACAGGGCATAGATTCGCAGGCGGGGCAGGACAGTCTTCAGCTGCTCGTGGAAGTCGAGAGCATTCTGATCCTGCTGGGTCTGCGTGGTCATCATCTTCTCCCGGCTGTTGCGTTCTATGGGATCAACGGCGGAATCGGTAATTGGTTACATCGAATCGCAACGGGCCTCGTAACTATTTGAAAATGCTCGATTAATTTTCTTCATTTTCATTGGAGTTTTTCGGCCAGATGCTTGCGCGCGCGCGAAACACGGGCCTTGAGCGTGCCGACCGAGCAGCCGCACAGGCGGGCCGCCTCTTCGTAGGAAAAGCCGCCGGCTCCCACCAGCACGAGAGCTTCGCGTGCCTGGGGGCTCAGTTTCCAGAGTTCGCTCGAAAGTTCTTTCAGGGCCAGTGTCGCTTCTGGATTGTCGACGGCCGGCAGCGGCTCGGCATTTTCGTCGCTGATCGCCTGCGGCCGCCGACGAAGCGTCCGCAGGTCGGAGTAGAAACGATTACGCATGATGGTGAACAGCCAGCTTTTGAGGTTGGTGCCCGGTGTGAATTGTTGCTGCTTATCGAGCGCTGCGAGGACCGTGTTCTGGACGAGATCGTCGGCAGCTTCCCGTTCGCGGCACATGAAACGCGCGAAAGCGCGAAGATCGGGGAGAAGGGCGACAATGTCGTCTTTCATCGCTGCCAATGTGGTGAGCCTCGCGATCAACGGAAGGGCAAAACAACGGCAGCAACCACACACTGATCCCGCTCGTTGGCAGATGCAGATGGGGACGCGCCCCGGTCGCAACAGGAGATTGTCATGAATTGGGATCGAATCGAAGGCAATTGGAAGCAAGTTTCCGGCAAGATCAAGGAGCAATGGGGTAAACTCACCGAGGACGACATCACAGTCATTGCCGGCAAGCAGGATCAGCTCGTTGGGCGCATTCAGGAGCGCTACGGAGTCGCCAAGGACGAAGCGGAGAACCAGGTGAAAAACTGGATGGGGCGGATGTAACGGGCTGTACGGCCGGAACCACCGGCCCGATCGGACGTTTTTATCCGCAACTGCGTTTGACGCCTCCCGTTGAAGCGGAGAATCCCGGGAGGCGTCTGTGTGCCTGCAGGTTTCCATTAATGGGTTGTCTGCAAACGTTCGGCGCGTAGTGTAAAGGTGTACCGTAAGCTTCCGATTCGGAGTGCTTCTCAGGATTGGACTATCGAGGAGAGGAGAGCGCTGTGGCGGAAGGGCAGGTTGCATCAAAGAAAATGTCGGAAGCCATCACGAGGACTTTGCCGTTCCTGCGTCGCTATGCGCGTGCAGTCACGGGGTCGCAGCAGCAGGGTGACGAATGGGTTCGCCTGTGCGCCGAAGTCGCCGTGCGGCAACCGGATCTCATCGCCGAAGCCGAGGACACCAAGGTCGGGGTGTTTGCGCTGTTCCATCGCCTGCGCCAACCGTTCGGCAGCATCGAAGCGGCCGCTGATGGTGGCAGCGTCAGCGGACGGCTGAAAGAATCACTGACCGACATGGCGCCGCTGCAGCGCCAGGTGTTGCTGCTCACCGTTCTCGAAGGCTTCACCGTTGGTGATGCGGCTCATATCCTGGGTGTCGACATCAATGCCGCCGAGCGGAGCCTCGAGGAAGCACGGCGCGAGTTGCAGCGCGTGGCATCGGTTCGTGTCCTGGTGATCGAAGACGAAGCTGTCATCGCCCTCGATGTCGCCGATATCGTACGCAACGCCGGACACGAGGTCGTCGGCATCGCGGCAACGGAAAAGGCGGCGATCGACCTTGCGGCGAAACACTCGCCGCATCTGGTCTTGGCCGACATCCAGCTTCGCGGCTCGGACAGTGGCATCTCAGCCGTCAATCAGATCATGAAGTCGATGTCGGTCCCGGTGATCTTCGTCACCGGCTTCCCCGAGCGACTGCTGACCGGCAAGCAGGTCGAGCCGGCCTTCGTGATCTCGAAGCCCTTCGATCCCGACCTTCTTCGTGCGGCTATCGCGCAGGCGCTCGATACCGTATCGATCTGACCGCGGGCGCGGACGATGGCGGCTCGGTGGTCGCTACGGTCGGCGCTGCTCGCAGTCGCGGCCCTGACGCTCCTGCCGGTGCTGGGGGTCGCTGCCTGGCAGGCGGATCGCGAACAGAGGGGCACGCAGGCATCGCGTGATGCCTCGCTCGTCGCAGCGGGAGATCTCGTTGTTGCCCGCTACGGCGAACTGCTCGAAGCGTCACGTCGCATGCTTTCGGCGGCCTGCACGGCAGACGCCGTCCGCCAGAGCGCAAGCGTGCAACCCGAGCCCGCCGACGTCAGCCGCTGCGAGGCCTACTTCACCCGCGTTCTCGGCAGCGTGCCAGGCCAGTACTCCGTCATGCTCGTCACCGATGATCAGGGCGTCGCGCGATGTGCCAGCCAGCCGACGGCAGTCGGCATGACCCTGGCCGATCGCGACATCTTCCAGAAGGTGCGGGCCGAAAGGGAGTTCGCCGTCGGGGAGCAGATCGCTAGCCGGTTGGGGCCGAACACGGTCATCCCGGTTGCCTTGCCGGTGATGGGGGAAGGCGCCTTTCGCGGTATGTGTTCCGTCGGTATCACCCTGAAGGCTTTGGCCGATTTTTCGGCAGGACCGCCGACAAAAGGGGCAATTGGGACGGTCGTCGTCGCTCGGGACGGGGCAACAGTCGGCGGCGATCCGATCGCGATGCGTCGCCTGCCCATGCCGACACGGCTTGCTGCGTCGATTGTCGGCGGCCAGGTTCGTTTTGCCGATTTCGGCCAGGACGGCCAGCCCTACGAGTTCCACCTTCGCGCGATCCCCGACAGCATGCTCTTCGCCGTGACATCGATGCCGCTGGCGGACGGGATCGTCTCGTTGGGAAGCCCTTGGATGATGTTTGCCTTGAGTGCGATGGCCGTGGTGCTGGCGCTGCTCGTGGCGTGGCTGGGCGCCGACCGGTGGTGCGTCCAGCCGCTGCGTTACATCCAGGCATTCGCCGAGAAGGTTGCACGCGGCGAGGCCATTAAGTTCGAGCCGCCGCATCGCTGGTCGCCGGAAATGGCTTCAGTCGGCGCCGGCGTTTCGGCCATGGCCGAGGCGATCGCCAGCCGCGAAGCGGAGCTGCGCGCCGGCCTGGAGCAGCGCGACCACATGCTTCGCGAGATCCATCATCGGGTGAAGAACAACCTGCAGATGATTTCGAGCCTGCTCAACCTGCAGGCCGGGGAGATCAGATCGCCGCGGATCCGCCGGTATTTCGGCGACGCACAAAATCGAGTGCTGACGCTCTCCATCCTGCATCGACACCTTTACGAACGTTCGAGCTGGTCGCTGGTCGATTTTCAGCAATTCATCAGCGACTTGGTGCGGCAGATATCCGTCGGGCGGCGAGGTGCCGAACGGCAATCGCCGCGCTACCATATCCGCGCGCCCATCATGGCAGTGGGGCCGGATACGGCGATTCCCGTCGGCTTGATCGTGACCGAGGCGGTGGGCATCGCGCTTGGCCACGACTTCACCGGCATCGCCACGCCGGAAGTGCGCATCGAAGCGGTCGAACGCAACGGACAGGTCGAACTTGTGATCGAGGACAACGGCGTAGGCAAGGAAGGCAGCATGCATGGACCCGATGGCCGCGGTGGCTTCGGGATGTCGCTGATCCGCGGTCTCGCCATGCAGCTCGGCGGTGAAGCCATGGTCTCCACCACGGAAGGGGGAGGCAGTCGCGTTGCCGTCACTTTCCCGGCGCCCGCCGCCGACGAGCCGGAAGATGCCTAACCTTCTCAGGTCGGCACGCTCGATCGGCGTCGTCGTCGGATTGACGATCGGTGTGCTGATTGCGAGCGGCATTATGCTCGCCATCACCCATTCGAAATCGGCCGCCCGTCAGCAGCGCCTGGTCGTCGGCAACTACGAGACCATGGCCCTCATGCGCGACATGGTGATCGCGCTGCAGGATGCCGAGATCGGCCAGCGCGGCTACTTGCTGTCGGGCGATCCGGCACGGCTGGAGCCTTACGAGCGCGCGCGCGTTCGAATCGAATCGGGGTTGCGCCAACTCGAAGCTTCTGTTGCCGGCAACCCGGATGCCACGCGCCAGTTCCGCGAATTCGCCGGCCTGGCCGGCGACAAGCTCGAGCAGCTCAACGCCACCGTCGGTGCCTACCAGCTCTACGGGCGGGAAGCTGCTTTGGCGCTCGATCGGACGGGCGCCGGACGCGCCATGATGGGGCAGGTGCGGCTGCTCGGCGATTCCTTCGTGGAGGGCCAGCGGCTCCTGCTGGCCAACCAGCTGGCGGCGCTGCGCTCCGAGCAGGATCAGGCCGACATCGCCGGCCTGCTGGTCATGGCCGGCGCCTTCATGTGCCTGGTTGCGGGGATTTATATCGTTGTTCGCGGCGCCGGCCGTCTGGAGCGGATCCAGCAGGATCTGACGGCCCGGTCTCGTCTGCTGCAGACGACCCTGGAGAGCCTGCAGGATCCAATCTTCGTGCTCGACGGACTCGGCACGGTGGTCGCCTGGAACCAGGCTTTCACCCGGCTCGCACAGTGGGATCCCGTGAGACAGGCCGCGCCGACGAAGGATCAACTTCTGTCCGAACGATCGCCGGCGACCCGGGCACTGCTTCGGCCGCTCGGCCTCGATGCGGTCGCGGCCGAACGGGCGTCTTCGGAACAGAGGTCGGTGGTTCGGGCGTCGTATGAGGGGCGTGAATACGAGGTCTATCGCGGCGAAATGGAGGGTGGCGGTGCCGTCATTCGCTGCGTCGACATCACCGAGAAGCTGCGCGACGAGGTGGCCCTGCGTCAGGGCCAGAAGATGGAGGCGACCGGCCAGTTGACGGGTGGCATGGCGCACGACTTCAACAACATTCTCCAGGTGATCAGGGCCAACCTCGATCTCCTGCGCAACGAGATCGGCGCCAGTCCGGCCGCTCTCGCGCGCGTCCAGACGGCGACGGCGTCGGCCGACCGCGGCGCGCGGCTGACCCAGCAGCTCCTGGCCTTCGCACGTCGGCAACCTCTGGCGCCTCAGCCCACGAATGTCGCTCATCTGATCGGGGACCTGGCCGATCTGTTGCGCCATTCTCTGGGCGAACGTATCGCCATCGAACTCAAGGTGGTCGACAATCCGTGGAACGCGAGGATCGATCCCAGCCAGCTCGAGAACGCGATTCTCAATCTTGCGATCAACGCACGCGATGCGATGCCCGACGGCGGAACGGTTCGCGTCGAAGTGTCGAACGCGACCTTGGACCGGCGCTATGCGGCACTGCATCCCGATGTGACGCCGGGCCCTTATGTCCTGGTCGATGTCAGCGACACCGGGACGGGCATGCCACCGGATGTCGTTGCCCAGGCTTTCGACCCCTTCTTCACGACCAAGGCGGATGGCAAGGGAACCGGGCTTGGCCTCAGCATGGTTTACGGCTTCGTCCGTCAGTCGAACGGCCATATCCGGATAGACAGCGCAATCGGGCAGGGCACCAGCGTGAAGCTGTATCTGCCTCGTACCCAGGATCCGGTCGTCAGGGACGATCCCGTGGCGGCGACCGCCCCGACCGGCAGCGAGCGTATTCTCGTGGTGGAGGACAGCGACGATGTCCGCCGTGCCGTGGTCGACATGCTCACCGGCTGGGGCTATCGCGTCGTGGCGGCGGAAAACCCGGACGTCGCGCTGGCGGTGTTCGAGAAGGACCAGGCGTTCGACCTTCTGTTCACCGATGTGGTGATGCCGGGGACCATGACGGCCATCGAGCTTGCCGAGCTGGTGCAAAGACAGCGGCCCGGCGTCGCCGTCCTGCTGACCTCTGGATTTGCCCGCGACCTCGTCCCCGACTTCGGCCGTACCGGCTATCCATTGATCGCCAAGCCCTACAGCAGTGATGCGTTGGCCGCCCGGATAAGGGCGGTTCTGGCGGCGCGCCGGCCGCGGACTGTCAGCCAGCCGGAGGCGGCACCGGCTCCCCCCGCAAGCGTTTCACCGGGCGCCGGGCGATCGAAGCGAGTGCTGCTGGTGGAGGACGAGATCGTCCTGCGGATGTCGACCACGGACATGCTGGAGCAGATGGGCTGCGTCGTCTCGGGCGTCGGGACAGGCGAGCAGGCGCTGGATCTCCTGGCCAGCGACGGGAAGTTTGATCTCATGCTGACCGATCTCGGGTTGCCCGGCATGAGCGGCGAGGAACTGGCGAGCCTGGTTCGCGATCGATTTCCGGGGCTTTCGGTGGTGATTGCCAGCGGCTATGGCCCTTCGGCGCCCCTGGTCGACGGCACGCAGTTCATTTCCAAGCCGTATTCGGCGGTCGACCTGCAACAGGCCCTGGACCATGCCCTCCGGAAGGCTGCGATGTGACGCAGCGTACGGACTGCAACCCAAGTAGCCCCTTTGGCGTTGTTGGATTGGTGGGGAACGACCAGATCTGGAGGGGCCAGATGAAGTCAACGCGCGTTCCAGACGCCCAGCAGGCGGCTCACCTGTCGTCCGACGACGCATCTCGCAGTCCGCTTGCGGGCGAATTGATGGATCTCTACATCGCGGCACTCATCGTCATTCCGCTGGCTTTTCTCTTGAAATCACTGTGGCCCTCCTGAGACAGCAACCTCGGGTCTGAGCACTCGTTGTCCTGCACGACAATTGCAAAGGAGGACCCGATGCGTTCAATCGCCATTCTCGCCGCATGCTTGGGCCTTGGCGCCGGCGTTCTGCCGGCCGTCGTTCACGCCCAAGCGTCGGGCCAGACGACGACCCAGAACGACGTGAAGACGATCTGGGAGAAGTTCAAGGGTAGCTGGAACCAGACCAAGGGTGCCGTGAAGGAGCAATGGGCCAAGCTTACCGACGATGATCTTCTCGCCATCGAGGGACGTCGTGATCAGCTGGTCGGCAAGATCCAGACGCGCTACGGCATCAGCAAGGAAGAGGCTGAAGCGCAGGTCAGCAGCTGGGAGCAGCGTCGCTTTCGCGACATGTAGGCTATGTTAGGGTCGTCGCCTATGTCGGCCAGGATCGAGGAGAGTGTTGCCATGACGCGTCGGATTTCGCCTACCGTGCTTGTGGGTGTGGTAGGTCTGGTGACGATCGTATCCGCCGCTGATTCCGGCTTCGCTCAGGTGCCGCAGTTTCGCGATGAAAAGACGGGCAAAGTCTGGACACCGGAGAATGTCAGCAAGGACAATCAGGCGCCGTCACAGCAGACGATGCCGATGACGCAAGCGGACAAGGCGTTCGATCCGAATCGACAGAACATTACGCTACCGCCCATGACCCAGCGGCCACGGGGCAATCTGATGGGGACCGTTCCTGTCACCGCCGGTCCCAGCGTGCCGATTGCCACGCTCGACAGTGCTTCGCTGCAGGCCGTGCCGCAGCAGAATTGGGTGACGGTGATCTACGTCACCAACAACAGCGGCGGCGTCATCGACGCCGTCGTCAACTGCCAGTTCACGAACGGCGGTCGGCCGGTCCAGGACGTGACCGTGACGGCGCCTCCCTCGGGCCCAGGGGAGCGCTGGGGGCTGCCTGTGTACGGCCCGCGTGTGGACATCTTCGTCGATCGCGTGACCTGTCGGTTGATATCGCCGCCGTAGCGCGACAGCGTTCCGATCTGCGAGGAATCGGAATCGTTTTGTTTTCAGTCGAAGCCCGCTACTTTCGAAAGATCGGGGAGTAGGGGTTATCGTATGCAGAATATCGGTATCGGACGCAGGACGGCTCTTGCCGGGGGCGCAGCTCTGGCAGGCGTGTCGCTGATCAGGCCACGCGAGGCGCGTGCGGCAAAGGCACTTACCGTCGTCCTCGAATCCGAAGTCACCATTCTCGATCCGCACGTCATCACGGCGACGATCACGCGCACCTTCGGCCTGCATGTCTTCGACATGCTGTTCGCGATGAACGAGAAGGGCGAGATCAAGCCGCAGATGGTCGACACGTACGAGGTGAGCCCGGACAAGCTCTCCTGGAGCTTCGTGCTGCGTGATGGCTTGAAGTGGCACGACGGCGCGGCCGTGACCGCCGAGGATTGCGTGGCATCGCTCAAGCGATGGTCGGTGCGCGATCCGCTCGGCAAGATGCTGATGGCCGACACGGAGACGCTGGAGGCCAAGGATCCAAAGACGATCCGCCTGGTCTTGAAACAGCCGTTTCCATTGCTGCTGGACGTGCTGGGCAAGCCGAACGCGCCTCTGCCGGTGATGATGCCGGCGCGGCTTGCGGCGACGCCGGCCGATCAGCGCATTGGTGAGCCCATTGGATCGGGCCCGTTCCGTTTCCTCAAGTCGGAGTGGCGGCCGGGCAACGCCATGGTGCTGGAGCGCAATCCGGACTACGTGCCGCGCAAGGAAGCACCGGACTTTCTGGCCGGCGGCAAGGATGTGAAGATCGACCAGCTCGTGCTGCGCGTCATGCCGGACCAGTCGACCGGTGCGAATGCCTTGATCGCCGGCGAAATCGACTACATGCAGTATCTGCCCTTCGACATGCTGCCGATCCTGGAGGCTGAAAAGAAAGTGAAGCTGATGGGGCTGGGCGGTATTCACCAGTTCCAGGGCAACTTCCGCCTGAACCATGCTTTCCCGCCGTTCGACAATCCGGCGGTGCGCAAGGTGCTGTGGAAGCTGGTCGATCAGGATGCGACCCTGACGGCGATCGGCGTGCCCGAAAACTATCGGGCCAAGAACTGCCCGTCGTTCTGGATGTGCGGTACGCCCTTCACGACCGATGCCGGTGCAGGTGTTGCCAAGGTCGACCTGGCCGCAGCCAAGGCAGAGCTCGCCGCCTCGGGATACAAGGGCGAGCCCGTCGTCATCCTCGAAGTCGCCGGATCGATCAGCCAAACCGCGTCGCGCGTGCTCGTCCAGAACATGCGCGATGTCGGTTTCGTCGTCGAACAGCAGCCGCGCGATTGGCCAACCGTGCTGGCGCGACGCGCGAAGAAGGAAGGCTGGTCGATGTTCCCGGTCTACTCCAACGGCACCGACATGTACTCGCCGCTGACGCACTTCTACGTGGCGGCGACCTGCAACGATTTTCCCGGGTGGTCCTGCGACAACCGCATTCCCGAATTGCTGAAGGCCTTCACACGGGCCGCCACGCTCGAGGAACGCAAGAAAATTGCCGCCGACATCCAGGTCATCTCGTACGAAATGGTTCCGGCGTTGATGTGGGGGCAATTCACCATCCCGGCCGGCTACCGAACCGAGCTGAAAGGCCTGATCCAGTCGTCCTATCCGATGTTCTGGCAGGTCGATCGCTAGCGATATGGCGGAACTGCCGATACCTCCCTCCGTTGATCACAAAGGGTGGCAATGCCACCCCAAGGAGGTATCGAATGGTGAACCGCTTGGTGCCGCTCCTCGTCGTGGCGGCTGCTCTCGGCGCCTGCGCCACGGAAACACGCGTATCCGTGGCGACAGACGATGCGTGCGCCTCATATGGCTTCAGGGTGGGCAGCGCGGCTTATGAGCAGTGCCGCGCCCGCGAATTTGCCGCGCGTCAGCAGGGCAGGGTTGCGCTGCCTTACGCCGACACCCAAATCTATGCGGACGCCCAGGCGATGTGCCGCTCCTATGGCCTGACGCCCTATCAGAGCGGATATGAACTGTGCGTGCGACGCGAGTATGCCGCCAGGCGCCCAGCCTGACGTATCAACGAGGAAACGGGAGATAAATGTCCGTTACGCATAATGCCGCCCGCAGCCGATACGAGCTGCCGACGGAACATGGACTTGCGGTCGCCGAGTATCGAAGCCAAGGCGACCGTCTCATTTTTACGCATACCGAAGTGCCGCCCGCGGACGAGGGCAAAGGCCTCGGCGCAAAGCTCGTTCGTGCGGCTCTGGAAGATACGCATCGGCGCGGCCTGAAGATCGTGCCCGCCTGCAGCTTCGTCGTCGCGTATGTACGACGCCATCCCGAGTTCGACGATAGCGGGCGCTAGTCTGTCGGGGCTCCGCTTCGTCTACCTGCCCGCGAACAGAAAGTACCAGGCCGCGGCCAAAGCAAGGACGGCGCCGAACGACGACAGCAACAGGACAAGGAGGACGCGGCCGCTGATAATGCCGCTTCGCGCCTCCGTCGGCGTGAGTTCGCGCTTCATGTCGTCTCCCACGTAGATAATGAACAAGATTCGCTAGGTCTTGTCGAAGCAACGTCTCCCGTGTCGAGGGGGTTGCTGACGGAGCCGTTTGTGCAATTGGCCGGACGCAGGAACCCACCGGATTCATGCAGCGTTACAGCTTCCAGAACCCATTCGAGGAGGCGGTAATGCTCTATTGGGCGCTCATGTTTCTCATTGTCGCGGTAGTTGCCGGTGTCTTCGGCTTCGGCGGCGTGGCTTCCGCTGCCACAGGTATGGCGCAGATCCTCTTCATCATTGCGCTGGTGCTGTTCGTCGTCAGCCTGCTCGCGAGCTTCGTCAGGCGCAGCAACCTCTAGGCCGAGGCATTTGCCAGAAAGTGGTCGCGAAGGACGGCGCGCACCGCGTTGCCGGCTTCTCGCCGCCAGCAATTGACGATTGCCACCCGGAATCCGCCGGGCGGCATGGCGTGACGGTCCGGCGGCAGATTCTCGTGGAAGGTGATCTGAAGGCTGGAGATATCGGCTCGTGCCTCGAGGTCGCGCAGGAGGTCGGACGGAGGATGGCGGTAGCGCCTGCCGTGCGGCAGGAAGAGCACGACGCTGTAGCTCCGGCGCCGGACGTGGTCGTCGTAACGCCAGGTCTTCTCCGTGTAGAGCCTGATCAACGCTTCAACCCATGGGTCGCCGCCATAGAGGTCGGGCCATTGATCGGCGAATCGCAGATGCACCTCGATGATGCGGCCCGCGATCGTTTCGAGATTGACCATGCCCGTGTAGCCGGCGAGGTGTCGGCGGCACCAATCGCCGCCCCAACCCTCGACCGCCGGTTCATGCTCTGCGGTGATCTCCCAATAGTCGAACGTACCATCGCCCGAGGCGCAGCCCCGCGCATGGCGCCACCACTGTGGCACACCGTCGATCAACGCGACGTCGCTGCTGACGTGATCGCCTTCGAGCAGGGGCATCCACATATGACCAGGTTGATAGGCGGCATCGTAGTCGGCCCGTGAGCGCAGGACCCGGCTGCCCACGCCCATACCCTTCAGGTTGTAGAGCGGTTTTGAGAACACCGGATAGGTTTGCGGCGCCACGCCATGGGGGGCTGCTTCCAGCCCTTGTCGCAGGGCAACTTCGAGCTTGTCGTAGACCCATCTGTGTTGTGGATTCCAGAGCCAGGCATCGCTGTCCTCAGTCGGTATGAGGGTGTCAGCGGGGCAGGGGACCCTCGCGAAATATTGAGTGCGCCAGGGATCGATCTCACAAATCGGCACTTGCTTCCCTCGGAGGGGCATATCGAATGTAAGCAGCGTGACCGCCCCTTCATGCACTTGCAACTCCGCCGCGCGCCACCACGTTAGCCCACGGGAGGACCCGTGCCCCATCAGACAATGCATGCATTGCAAGCTCACGGCCTTGGCGGGCTCGATCGCTTGAGGGCGATCCGTGCGCGCACCGAAGCCCTTGCAGCGCCTCTGTCACCCGAGGACCAGACAGTCCAGTCGATGCCCGATGCCAGTCCCACCAAGTGGCACCTCGCACATACGACGTGGTTTTTCGAGACGTTCGTCCTGCGGCCCCATGCTGCCGGGTACGCGGTTTTCGATCCCGCCTACGAATACCTGTTCAATTCGTATTACGAAGCCGTTGGCCCTCGGCATCCCCGCCCGCAGCGCGGCCTGATCACGCGGCCTGGGGTGGAGGAGGTGATGGCCTATCGCCGCCATGTCACCGATGCCATGGCGACGCTCCTTTCCACTGCAGGCACTGCAAGCACTCTCGGCGACATCGTCGAACTCGGTTTGCAGCACGAGCAGCAGCATCAGGAACTGATCCTGATGGATATCAAGCACGCTTTGTCGCTCAATCCCCTGAGGCCCGCCTATCGTCTTCCGTCGGGCAAGGCTCCAAAGGCGTGTCCGCTCGCCTGGCGGGAGTTCGAGGCCGCGTTGGTCGAGATCGGTCACGAGGGGGGCGGCTTCGTCTTCGATAATGAGGGGCCGCGTCATCGCGTCTGGCTCGATGCCTTTGCCCTGGCGATGCGACCCGTGACCTGCGGCGAGTATCTCGAATTCATCGAAGACGGCGGCTATCGCCGTCCCGAGTTCTGGTTGTCGGCTGGCTGGGATTGCGTAAACCAGCGGGGCTGGCAGGCTCCCCTCTACTGGGAACAATGCGACGGGCGCTGGAAGATTTTTACGCTGTCGGGTCTGGAGTCGGTCGATCCTGCTCGGCCAGTCTGCCATGTCAGCGCCTACGAAGCGAACGCCTTCGCGAAGTGGAAAGGCAAGCGACTGCCGCGCGAAGCGGAGTGGGAGTTGGCCGCGTCGGCGATCGACGATTCCGGTGAGGTCTGGGAATGGACGGCCAGTCCCTACGTCGCCTATCCCGGCTATCGCGAACCGCCGGGTGCGATCGGCGAATACAACGGCAAGTTCATGGCCAACCAGACGGTGCTGCGAGGGGGCTGCGCAGCGACGCCGCGCGGCCATGTCCGTTCGACCTATCGCAATTTCTTCCCCCCCGATGCTCGCTGGATGTTCGGCGGTATCCGGCTTGCAGAGGATCTTCGATGAATCTTCCCATCCAGCAGCTCGATGCGGCGGATGTCGCTGATCGCGAGCAATTCAGAAACGCCGTCCTGGCCGGTCTCGGGACGAGGCCGAAAGCCATCCCGGCGCGCTTTCTCTACGATGCGCGTGGCTCGGCCTTGTTCGATGCGATCTGCGAACTACCGGAATATTATCTCACGCGGACCGAAACGGCGATCCTGGCTGCGAACGCTGCGGAAATCTCTCGGAACGCTGGTCCGCACTGCACCCTGATCGAATTCGGCAGCGGATCGAGCGTGAAGTCTCGGCTTCTGCTCGATGCCATGCCGACCCTCAATGCCTACGTGCCGATCGACATCTCGCGCGAGCATCTCGACGGGACGGTGGCTCGTCTGCGCAGCGACTACCCCGCCCTACGAGTCGAAGCGGTGTGCGCCGACTACATGACGCTGGAGCATCTGCCTGACACGATCAACGGTGCTCGGCGCATTGGCTTCTTTCCCGGCTCGACCATCGGCAACCTTACGCCTGAGGAGGCAACCAGCTTCCTGCGTCGCGTGCGCCGGCTGCTCGGCGACGGCGGGGCCTTGATCCTCGGTGTCGACCTCAAGAAGGACTCGCGCCGGCTGCATGACGCCTACAACGATGCTGCCGGCATCACCGCGCAGTTCACGCTCAACCTCCTGCGGCGGATGAACCGCGAACTCGACGGCAGCTTTGACCTCGCCGCATTCGCCCACGAGGCCTTCTACAATCCTTCTGAAAGCCGTATCGAGATCTACCTGCGCAGCCTACTGAACCAGACGGTGTCTGTCTCAGGCCGCCGCCTCGCCTTCGAAAAAGGGGAGCTGGTTCACACCGAATATTCCTACAAATATGACTCTGCCAGCCTTGCCGCTCTGGCGGCACGGGGCGGTTTTGCCGTCGACAGGACTTGGACCGATGCGGAAGGCCTGTTCGCTGTCGCGTGGTTGAAAGCGTCAGCCTGAAAGGGGCGTTCAACGGACGGCTGAAACAGGCAGCCCGCCCCCGAGGCGTCCCGGAGGCGGGCTTTTGAGACTGGATGGGGAGAAAGGCGCCGCCGAAGCGGGGGCAGAGGCGACGCGAGAAGTCCAGTCACATCTGATCAACGATGCCGCCTGCTGCAAGTTGCCAAAGAAGTTGCAGTGGTCGCTATCGGAAGGATTGTTGGCGTGTAAGTGGCTGATTCGGCGTCACAATCAGGCTGTGACTAAATTGGGTGCCACCATTTGCCGGCGAGGACGACACCGGCAGACAGCATTCGCCTGTCGCCGATCATCTGTTCGCCGATCGAGTCGGCATAGTCGAATTTGCCACTGGCAATGTCGATCACCGTGGCCTCTCCGACGCTGCCGACCTTGAGCGTGCCGAGTTCGGGCCGGCCGATCGCTGCCGCCGCGTTCACGGTCGCGAGCTTGATGACCGTCGGCAGGTCGAGCCCCAGGCAGAGGAACTTGGACATGGTGGTCAGGAGATCGAAGGCCGGGCCTTCGATCGAGATTGCATGAACGTCGGAGGAGATCACATCGGGCAGGAAACCGGCGGCGAGCATCTTTCGCGTCGTGCCGAAACCGAACGACCCACCGCCATGCCCGATATCGAAGATCACGCCGCGCTGGCGAGCGGCCAGGATCTCGTCCCGCACCCTGCCGTCGGCATGGACCGGCGCGTTGGGGAAGGGGCGGAAGCAGTGCGTGAGGATGTCGCCCGGCCGCAGGCGGCTGACCACCTCGTGACGCGCCGGTGGGGGCGAATCGAGATGCGCCATCAATGGCAGGCCGACTTCGTCGGCGACCTCCAGGGCGATGTCGAGTGGCATGATGCCGGAATCGCCGCTGGCCGATTTCCCGACCCGTACCTTGACGCCCAGCACCAGGTCCTTGTGCTCACGGGCGACGCGTGCGGCTTCGCGGGCGTCGAGCAGGCGCATGTCGGCGCTTTCGCCTACCATCACCGTCTTGGAGAAAGCGAAGATGCCGGCGAAGGACACGTTCAGGAACGGCAGGATGCGCACCGGCGACGGCTCGATCACGTGCTTGCGAAAGCCCGGGAAATTGCCGGGCCCGGCGCTGCCAGCGTCGATGAAGGTCGTGACGCCGCCGGAGCGCGCCACCAGCTCGGCCTCGACGCCGAGCGAGGTGCCGCCCCAGTAGACATGCGTGTGCAGGTCGATCAGGCCGGGCGAGACGATCTTACCCGCGACATTCCGGGTATCCTTGCCGGTGAGGCCGTCGCCGATCGCGGCGACCTTGCCGCCCGCGAAGGCGATGTCCGTTACCTTGTCGATTCCCTGCGAGGGGTCGACGACGCGACCCCCTTTGAGTACGAGATCGTTCATCTCAGCCTCCGACCTGGTCGACGTCGCGCACGGCGCCGTGCGCCGCCGATGTTGCCAGGGCCGCATAGGCGCGCAGCGCCGCCGAGACCTTGCGGTCGCGCTTGGGCTTCCACGCCGCGCGGCCGAGAGCCTTCATCTCCGAGCGCCGCTTCTCGATTTCCGCTTCGGGAAGCGCAAGGGCAATGGTGCGGGCAGGCACGTCGATCTCGATCGGATCGCCGTCCTGAACCAGACCAATCGTGCCGCCCGACGCCGCTTCAGGCGACATGTGGCCGATCGACAAGCCCGACGAACCGCCCGAGAAACGGCCATCGGTGATCAAGGCGCATTGGGCGCCCAGCCCACGCGCCTTGATGGCGCTGGTCGCCGCCAGCATCTCCTGCATACCCGGGCCGCCTTTGGGCCCTTCGTAGCGGATCACCACGACATCCCCGGCGGTAACCTTGCCGGCGTGGATGGCGGCCGTCGCGTCGTTCTCGCTGTCGAACACGATCGCCTTGCCCTTGAACTTGAGCACGCTCGGGTCGATGCCGGCCGTCTTCACGATGCAGCCGTCGAGCGCCAGGTTGCCGTAGAGCACCGCGAGACCGCCATCCTGGCTGTAGGCGTGCTCGAAGTCGCGGATACAGCCGTTGGCCCGGTCGAGGTCAAGCTCGGGGTAACGCTTGTTCTGCGAGAATGCCTGCGTGGTGCGTACGCCGCCGGGAGCGGCGCGATAGAAGGTCTTCACGCCCTCGTCAGCGCCGTTGCCGATGTCCCAGCGCTTCAGCGCGTCGCCCATGGTTGCGGTGTGCACCGTGGCCACGTCGCGATGGATCATGCCCTTGCCGTCGAGGATGCCGAGCAGCGCCATGACGCCGCCGGCGCGATGCACATCTTCGATGTGCCAGAGCTGCGAGGAAGGGGCGAGCTTGGACAGGTGCGGCGTGATGCGCGAGAGCCGGTCGATGTCCTTCATGGTGAAGGGGATCTCGCCCTCGAAGGCGGCGGCCAGCAGATGCAGCACCGTATTGGTCGAGCCACCCATGGCGATGTCGAGTCGCATGGCATTCTCGAACGCCTTGAAGTTGGCGACCGAACGCGGCAGCACCGAGGCGTCGTCTTCGATGTAGTGGCGCTTGGTCAGTTCGACGATGCGCCGGCCGGCTTCGAGGAACAGTTCGCGGCGGTCGGCATGCGTGGCGAGGACGGTGCCATTCCCCGGCAGCGACAGGCCGAGCGCCTCGGTGAGGCAGTTCATCGAGTTGGCGGTGAACATGCCGGAGCAGGAGCCGCAGGTCGGGCAGGCCGAACGCTCGTAGACCTCGACGTCCTCCTTGCTCACGCCCGGCTTGTAGGCCGTCAGCATGGCGTCGATCAGGTCGAGCTTGAGGTCCTGGCCCTTCCAATGGACCTTGCCGGCTTCCATCGGACCACCGGACACGAAGATCGCCGGCACGTTGAGGCGCATCGCCGCCATCAGCATGCCGGGGGTGATCTTGTCGCAATTGGAGATGCAGACCATCGCGTCGGCGCAATGGGCGTTCACCATATACTCGATGGAATCGGCAATCAGATCGCGCGACGGCAGGGAATAGAGCATCCCCTCGTGGCCCATCGCGATACCGTCGTCGACGGCGATGGTGTTGAATTCCTTGGCGACGCCGCCCGCCCGCTCGATCTCGCGCGCAACCATCTGGCCCAGGTCCTTGAGGTGGACGTGGCCGGGGACGAACTCCACGAAGGAATTGACGACCGCAATGATGGGCTTTTCGAAATCCGCATCGGTCATGCCGGTGGCGCGCCACAGGGCGCGGGCGCCGGCAGCATGCTGGCCGCTGGTGGTCTTGGACGAACGATAGACACCCATGATCAGGCTTCCTTCGGACTAAGGGCGTTCTGAGGACCGAGTCATTTGCCGGGGCTGGAGCCGGAAGCCAAGGGCTGTATTTCGCAGCGAAGCGCTATTTTGCCGCAATCCCTAGCGTTTGCTGCTCCACGCCCGTCCCAGGGCGCCCGCGCGGGGCAAAACGAGGCCTTCCAGGCCGAGCCAATCGGCCATCAACCTCAGCTCCTCCCGCAGCGGCTCCGCAACCGCCTTGGCCTCGATGCCCGGTTCGAGATGGGCTGCGGGAACCAGCAGCTTCGAATTGGCCCGGTCGGCCTTGAGGTCGACCCGGCCGACCAGCCGGTCGCCCAGCAGGAAGGGCAGCACGTAGTAGCCGTGCTTGCGCTTGGCGACGGGCGTGTAGATCTCGATGCGGTAGAAGAAATCGAAGATGCGCTCGGTGCGGTCGCGCTCCCAGACCAGGGGATCGAAGGGCGCCAGCAGGGCGCGGGCCTCGATCCGGCGTGGCTGGCGCGCCTGCGGGTCGAGGTAGGCCTGGTGCTTCCAGCCTTCGACCGAAACGGGCAGGAGGTCGCCGGCCTCGACCAGTTCGGCGAGCCGGGCCTTCGTGTCGGCGACGGGAAGGCGGAAATAGTCGCGCAGGTCGAATTCGGTCGCCACGCCCAGAGCCCGGGAAGAGATGCGCAGGAGTTCGCGCTGGGCTTCTTCGGGCGAAGGGGTGGGCAGGGCCCGCACCTGGGGCGGCAGCACGCGCTCGGTGAGGTCGTAGACCCGCTCGAAGGTGCCGCGCCGCGTCGCCGTCGTGACGACGCCGGCAAAGAACAGCCATTCCAGAGCAAGCTTGCCGTCGCTCCAGCCCCACCAGGGGCCACGGCGCTCGCCACCATTGGCGAGGTCGGAGGCCGCCAGCGGCCCCTGCCGTTCGAGCTCGCGGCGCACCTCTTCGACGTAGGTCTTCTTGTCGCGGTAAAACTTGGGCAGCCAACCTTTGCCGGTGCCCGCCGCAGCGCGGGCCATGCTCCACCGCAGCAGGGGCTGCGAGGCGAGCGGCAGCAGCGAGGCCTCGTGCGCCCAGAACTCGAACAGGCCGCGCCGGCTCTTGCGCCCCCAGGCGAGGCCGTCGAGGTGGGCGCTGTCGTAGTTGCCGAGGCGAGAGAAGAGCGGCAGGTAGTGCGCGCGCGTGAGGACGTTCACGGAATCGATCTGCAGCAAGCCCAGCCGATCGATGGCGCGCTTCACATGGCCGAGGTTCGACGCCCCATCGGGGCGTGGGCTGGCGAAGCCTTGAGCGGCGAGAGCAATACGGCGCGCCGACGGCGCCGACAGCTTTTCACGGGAACGGGACACGGCGCGATACTAGACTGTTTGTTGGAAAAAGAGAGCGGGTATGGCGATCCGGCGAGACGACCCGACGGGACCTACGGCGCGATGGCCTTGAGCGCCCGTTCGTCGATGAAATCGGCAAGCAGGCCGGCACCGAGGTCGGACCAGTGGACTCCGCTGTCGGAAAAGAGGTCGTGCTTGTTGCCCTTGTAGGCTGCGACGACTTCATTGGAATCGATCACGGGCACCCCCATCTGGCGTGCCACCTCGGCCCCCTGACGCGAGTAGCGCAGGAGCTGCGTGTTGTGCCCCACCTCGGAAAGCCCACCCACGATGACGTAGATCGGCTTGGCGCCGTTCTTGCGGATCAGCTCGATGAACTCGCGCAAGGTGCGGTCGAAATTCTCCGCGACGACAGGGTTGATGCCAGGATCGGCAACGGGTGTCGCGGCGGGGGCGTGTGTGTCGGTTGGACCGCCGCCGAAGATCTTTTCAGCGATGCCGGTGTATTCGAGGAGGCGAACGATCGTCGAATTGCGCTTCAGCCAGCGGCCCTGATCGAGGTGGCGCGAGAACAGGCCGTGCTTGCCCTCCTGCAGGGCACGCTCGAGGCTGATGCCTTCGGCGCGCAGCAGCTGCTCGTTGGCCTCCTCGTTGATCCCCGAATAGATGATAACGACGTCCGGCTTGAGGCGCGGCAGGTCGTGCCTGGCACGCGCGACTTCCTGGCCGATCGACCACATGATGGCACCGGCATTCATGACCTGGGACTGTTGCTTGGTGCGGCTGCGCAGGCGTTCCTGCAATTGGAGCGGCCAGGCGCGATCGGTTTCGAGGTTGTAGCAGAAGGTCGTGGACCCACCGTAGGCGATGACCAGGTAACTGCCCGGCGGTCTGGGCTCGATGACGTCTTCCTTGTTGCGGAAGCCGAGGCTGTTGGTCTCGGAGTTCGAGTTGTAGGCGTTGGCGGCGTGGATCGCGCCGAACTCCTCGTCATAGGTCCAGAGGCCGTAGGTCTTGCCCGGTACGCCGTACTTGAAGTGAAGGTAGGCGTAGCCTGCGCCTTCGATCGCGAGAAGCAGGGCCACTGGGAAACCGACGACGAGGATCAGGCTGAACAGGATCTTCTTCCAAAGCGGAAGATCCAAGCTTCTGGTCGTCTGCGGCATTCGATACGTCACGTCCTCGTACTGTCGGCGGACTATCGATCAACCCGCCGGGCCGTTCAAGCACGGCCCTGCCGGCCTTGCTGGCTCCGCTTCTCGGCGCGTGCGATCGCTTCAGAGACCGCTTCGGCCTGGCGATTCGAGATATGGCCATTGGCCTCATATTCGCGACAGACCTTGCGCAGAAACGGGCTGGCGTCGGCATGGGCTTGGGCACGCTTCATCAGGGCATCGTGGATGTGTGGCGGTCCCTTGCTTCGGGCTGCATTGCGGGCAAGAAACAGCCTGATGCCGATGGCGACCACGACCGCCACGACGACGACGATCAGGATCTCGGACGGCACGCTGGTCAACGAAGCACCGTCTCGGCGCGTTGCGCCATGGCCAGCAGCGGCCGGTCGTGGAGGCGTGGCGCTACGATCTGCAGCCCGACCGGCAGGCCGTCGCGGCCGGTGCCGCAGGGAACCGAAATGCCCGGGACCAGGGCAAGATTGAACAGCGGTGTGAAGACCGCATGGCCGCGCGGCCCTGCGGGCTTGTTTTCGATGGTCCCGGGATAGACCTGCTCGACCGGCCAGGAGACACAGGCCGTGGTCGGCGTAAGCAGGTAGTCGTACTCGGTGAAGAATTGCGCGACCGAGCGCGCGCAGGCATCGGCGAAGCGAAAGGCGGCGACGACGTCGGTGCCGGGGACTTGTCGGCCGGTCTCGATCAGGCTGGCGATGTTGTCGCCGAACAGAGCACCGTCGGCGGCATGACGTTCACCGTAGAGCAGGGTCGAGGCGGCTGCATTCACGGCGCCGAACGCTCGTTCGGTCGTGCTCTCGGGCCAGGCGACGTCGGCTTCCTCGATGCGCCAGCCGGCGGCGCGCAGCTTGCCGATCGCCGCCTCGAAGGCCGTCATCACGTCGGGATCGACGGCGACGCCGAGGCCGAGCCGCGGGCTGACGGCGATGCGCGGTTCGGCCGGCGGTGGCACGTCGAGCAGGGCGACCGAATGGGGATCGCGGCGGTCCGGGCCGGCCATGACCTCGAAGGCGGCGCGGGCGTCGGCAACCGTCCGGCCCATGGGGGCGGTCACGCCGTAGAGCGGCCCGTAGGCACCTCCGAAGCCGAACGGCGAGGGGATCGCGCCGGCCGACGTCTTTAGCCCGACCACACCGCAATGGGACGCCGGCCGGCGGCCAGAGCCGCCGCCGTCGGTGCCGAGCGCGATCGGCGTGAATCCGGCCGCCAACGCGGCCGCGGCCCCGCCGGACGAACCGCCCGGCGTCAAGGCTGTGTTCGATGGATGCCGCGTCGGACCATAGACCTTGTTCTCCGTGTGGCCCTTGGCGGCCATTTCCGGCGTGTTGGTCATGCCGAGAAAGATGCCGCCGGCATTCTTCAACCGTTCGACGGCTACGGCGTCACGCGGCGGCTTGAAGTCCTTATAGAGCAGCGAGCCGTTGGTAACGCGGCGGCCCTGCACCCAGGTCGTGTCCTTCACCGTGTAGGGTACGCCCAGGATCGGTCCATCGAAGCCTTGCTTGCGGCGGGCATCGACCGCATCGGCCGATGCGCGTGCTTCGGCAGGGGCGAAGTCGACGATGGCGGTGAGCTTGCCGTTAGTCGCCTCCACGCGCGCGATCGCCATCTCAGCGACATCGCGTGCCTTGACCTTGCCCGTGCGCACGGCCTGCGCGATGGCGGCAACACCCTGATCCAACAACTCGCTCATCCAGTTTTCCCCCGAAGCGTTTGCGGCGGCATGTTACGGTACGAAGCCATGTCATTGGAGAGTGATCTCTATGCGCCGGTGAAGGCGCTGCTCGAAGGCCAAGGTTACGTCGTCAAGGGCGAGGTGCGTGGCTGCGATGTCGTCGCGGTACGCGGTGCGGAACCGCCGGTCATCGTCGAGCTCAAGCGCGTCTTCGGACTCGGGCTGGTCCTTCAGGGTGTGGATCGTCTGGCGCTCACCGACCTCGTCTACCTTGCCGTTGGGCAATGGCCCAAGCAGATCAAGAACGTCCGCAGGCTCTGCCGCCGATTGGGGCTGGGCCTGATCGTGGTGAGTGGCGAAAAGGCCGACGTGGTCCTCGACCCCGTGCCTTACATGCCGCGCAAGAACAAGCGCAAAGCCGGCCGGATGCTGGGAGAGCATGCGCGTCGGGTCGGCGATCCCAATGTCGGCGGCCAGGCGATGCGGGCGCCGCTGATGACGGCCTATCGACAGCAGGCGCTGCGCTGCGCCGAGCTGTTGGCTGCGAACGGGCCGATGAAGCTGGCGACAATGCGGTCGATGGCCGATGTGCCGAACGTGGCAAGCATCTTGCAGAGCGACATCTATGGCTGGTTCGAGCGGATTGAGCGTGGCGTCTATACCATCACGCCGAAGGGGCGGCAGGGATTGCAGCAATTCGATCGACAGGTGTCGTAAGTGCTGATTGCCCAGCTATCCGATCCGCACGTACGCCCTCGGGGCCGGCTCTACCAGGACGTGGTCGACTCCAATGCGCAGTTTGCCGCGGCGATTTCGGCGGTGAACAAGCTCGATCCACGGCCCGACCTCGTCCTTCTGAGCGGCGACCTGGTGGATCACGGGCGAGACGAAGAATACGAAATGCTGAGTGAGTTGCTGGCCGCCCTCGAAGTGCCGCTGCTGGCGATTCCCGGCAACCACGACGATCGCGAGGCTTTCCGTCGGGCGTTCGCCGGCCGGCCATGGCTGCCCGCGTCGGGGCCGATCGACTATGTGGTCGGCGACGGCGGCACCGTACGGATCGTCGCCGTCGATGTTACCCTGCCAGGACTGCATCACGGACTCGTCGGGGTCGAGAAGGCGGCCTGGCTGGACAGCGTGCTGTCCTCCGATCCGAGGCGTCCGACCGTCGTGATGATGCATCAGCCGCCATTCGATACCGGGATCCCGTACCTCGACCTCTATTCCTGCCGGGAAGGGCAACGGCTGGCCGACGTGGTCCGCCGGCACCCCCAAGTCGAAAGGATCGTGTGCGGCCATGTCCACCGGTTCATGCAGATGCGGTTCGGGGGCACGATGCTTTGCACCGCACCGTCGACGACGACAGCGATCGCTCTGCAGCTTCGACCGGAGGCGCTACCGGCCTCGCATGTCGAGCCACCGGCATTCCTGCTGCATCACTGGCGGCCGGAGACCGGGCTGGTGACGCACTATTTGCCCATCGGCGTCTTCCCGGGACCCTATCCATTCGCCTGAGCGGAAACGCAGCGCCTGAGCGGAGACGTACGGCATGCCGGCGGCCGGGCCCCGCGCCCGGAGATTTCATGGGCGCCGAAAGGCTGCCAGCATGCTTTTTGCGAGGATAGGCAGGCGACCTGCACGCTCGAACGTCACCTGCACGAAACCCGCTCTGTCGAGTGCCCGAGCGAGGGTTTTCTCGGAATAGAACTTGATGTGGCCGCCCTCCCAGAGCGGACCATGGTGGTCGTCCCATTTGTCGGCGAGCGACAGAGCCAGGTTCTTCCAGTAGCCGTGAAATGGCGTCGAGATGATGCCGAGACCCCCCGGTTCGAGCAGGTCGAAGGTGGTCCTCAGGAAGGCTTCCGGCGAGTAGCAATGCTCGATCACTTCGAGGCTGATCACGACCGGGAAGCGGCCATACGTAGCCGCCAGATCGTCATATCCCGTGCCGAGATGGAAGCTCGGCCCGGAGAAGCTGCGTCGGGCCAGGTCGATACCCTCGCGCGAAGGATCGATTGCCGTCACGTCGTAGCCGAGGCCCGCCAGCAGGTTGGCGGTTGCCCCGTTGCCCGATCCGATCTCGAAAATCCGTCGGTCTTCTGCCTTGTGCCGGTCCAGCAGCTTCAGGAGGACCGGCCAGATGTATCTATTGGGCCAACTCGGCTCGCTGCTCGGATAATCCGTCTGGGGAATGTCCGGCGCTGCGCCGCGCGTGGCAGTGGTTTCGTCCAGCATGACGCCGGATTAGACCGTTTTCGCGCGGCGCTCTCAAGTTATTGCCGGTAGGTGCGGCGGTGGTTCCTCAGAAGATGTTGAGAAACAGCATGTAGAGGCTGGCCGAGAGAGCGATGGCGCAGGGCAGGGTGAGCACCCAGGCCATCAGCAGATTGCGTACCGTGGCCATCTGCAGTCCCGACCCGTTGGCGGCCATTGTGCCGGCCACACCTGACGAGAGGACGTGTGTGGTCGAGACCGGCAGGCCGTAGACGTCGGCGGCGGCGATGGTGCCGGCGGCTACCAGCTCGGCCGAGGCACCCTGGGCGTAGGTCAGGTGGCTCTTGCCGATCTTCTCGCCCACCGTGACCACAATCCGCTTCCAGCCGATCATGGTACCGAGGCCCAGCGCGATCGCCACGGCGACTTTCACCCAGGTCGGGATGAAGCGCGTGGCGTTGTCGAGCTCCTTCTTGTAGGCGTTGAGAACCGCCACCTCCTGCTTGGAAAGCGAGTTCTCCTTGTCCTTCATCAGGAAGCGCAGCGCCTCCGAGGCAAGGTACATGTCGTTACGCGTGTTGCTGACGGCATCGGCCGGAATGCTGGCCAACGAACCGTAGCGATCGACCTGGGTGGCGATCTCCTTCACCAAAGCGGCGAGGGAGACGTAGGTGCCCTCGTCGATCTTGCGCGCCGAGACGAATTGCGTCACGGCGGGGCGCGGATTGCCGAGCAGGTTGTAGCCGGCCGCCTGCTTTTCGATCACCACGGCCGCTGCCGCCGAGGCTGTCCGGAAGGATTCGACGTGGCTCGGCGCCGGCGTGCGATTGAGCGCATAGGCCGTCGGCACGGTGCCGATCAGGATCAGCATGATGAGGCCCATGCCCTTCTGGCCGTCGTTGGAGCCGTGCGCGAAGCTGACGCCGGTGCAAGTCAGGATCAGGATGCCGCGGATCCACCACGGCGGCGGCTGCTGGCCCTTGGGCTCGGCATAGAGCGAGGGGTTGCGGACGAGCAGCTTGAGCGACAGCAGGACCAGGGCCGCGGCGCAGAAACCGAAGAGCGGCGAGAGCAGCAGGGCGTAGCCGATCTCGGTCGCCTTGCTCCAATCGACACCCGACGTGCCGTCCATGCCGCGGGCCAGGGCGTTGGCGATGCCGACGCCGATGATCGATCCGATCAGGGTATGGGAGCTCGAGGCGGGAAGGCCCAGCCACCAGGTTCCCAGGTTCCAGATGATCGCCGCGATCAGGAGCGCGAAGACCATGGCGAAGCCCGCACTGCTGCCGACCTGCAGGATCAATTCGACGGGCAGCAGGGAGACGATGCCGAAGGCGACGGCACCGGTCGATGTCAAGACGCCCAGGAAGTTGAACACACCCGACCAGACGACGGCCAGCTCGGCCGGCAACGAATGGGTGTAGATCACCGTGGCGACCGCGTTGGCCGTGTCGTGGAAGCCGTTCACGAATTCGAAGCCCAGCGCGATCAGCAGGGCCACGAGCAGCATCAGGTAGGGCAGGAAGGTGGTGATCTTCGTGCCCGTGGCATTCACGTCGGAGTAGACGCTGTAGACGACGTAGAGGAAGCCGGCTGCCAGCACACCGAAGAAGATGATGGCAGTCAGCGGATTGAAGCCCTTGTCGAGGTCGGGTCGCGAGCTGTGGGCCGCCGGCTCGATCGGCGGCGCCTGCATGGCAATCTCGGTCATTGATGTCCCCCGGAGAAGCAGAGCAGGGGCAATCATCGCCGCTGCCCTTGACGCTCAGATGACAACTGCGTTCAGTGGGACTGCAACGCCACGCGAGTTCAGGCAGTATAGTCAGGTATGCGCAAACTCGAAATCGTTCATCGGACTCGCTACGATTATTCCGAGCCGGTCACGCTCGGTGACCATCGCCTGATGTTCCGTCCGCGCGACAGCCATGATCTTCGGCTGTTGCACACCGGTCTCGTGATCGAGCCGGCGGCGCAGGTGCGGTGGATCCACGATCCATTCGGCAATTCGATTGCCATCGCTTCGTTCGAAGACACGACCCAGATGCTTGAACTGTCGAGCACGATCCAGGTCGAGCGCTACGGCACGTCTCCGGAGCTGTCGCCGATCGAAGACTATGCGCGGACCTTGCCGTTCTCCTATCTCGCCGAGGAAGCGCCCGATCTGTCGCGGTACGTCGAACGACATTACCCGGATCCCAACGCCGAGGTTACGACCTGGACCAAGCAGTTTCTCGACGGCGAGAACGGTGTGGACACTTTTGCGACGCTGACGCGACTGTGCACGGGCATCAAAGAGACATTGAAGTATGCGATGCGATTCGAGATCGGCACCCAGCCGCCGGCGGTGACGCTCGAAAGCGGTGGCGGAACCTGTCGCGATTACGCGCTGCTGATGATGGAGGGCGCGCGCTCGCTCGGCATCGCGGCGCGCTTCATCACCGGCTACCTCTACGATCCGGTGCTCGATACGGCATCGGCCGATGGGACGGCGCATGCCTATCCGCATGCCTGGCTCGAGGTCTACCTACCGGGGGCCGGCTGGGTTGAATTCGACCCGACCAACGGCATCATCGGCAGCGAGCGGCTGATCCGTGTCGCGGTCGGCCGGGATCCGGAGCAGGCCATGCCCATCAAGGGTACGTTCACCGGCTCGAGCGACGTCGTCGTGACCGCCGCAGTCGATGTCCAGGTGCGAACCTTGCCGGAGCAGCAGGAAGGTGAATCGGCATCGCCGATGCAAGACCTTTGACATCGCGTACCGACGGCGGTTGAGTGCGCCAAACGGCCGGCTTATCCAGGCCCAACTCGTCCAGCCCCAAGGGGAATGGCTTCTGTTGACTATCTTCGAGTGGCTGCTGCGTGGCCTCATGGGCATCGGTGGCGCGATCCTGGTGTGGATCGCCTGGCCGGTTTCCAAAGGGGCATGGCAGGCGCAGCAGGCCGATCTGGTCGTGACCAATCTGCGATTGGGATACAGGACCGATCTGGGCGATGTGCGCCTGGCAATCGAGGCTCTGGACCGGGCGATCGCCCTCGATCCCACGGCAACCCGCCACCTGCAGCGGTCTGAATTGTTCGTCGCGGCGGCCCTGGTGCCGACCTTCGAGCCGACACCGGAGCAGCGTGTCGACTGGCTGAAGCGCGCCGAAGCCGATCTCGAATTCGGCCTGGGCAGGGATCCTGGACGCGGCATCCAGTGGTTGCGGTTGGCCGCCGTGCGATTGGGGCTGGAAGGGCCGTCGCAACGCTCGGTGGCGCCGCTCCTGATGTCGATCGACACCTCGTCGATGATGCAGCCGCTCTGGCCGACGCGGCTTCAAATCATCCTCGACAATGGGCAGGTTCTGACGCCCGAGCAACGCGATCTCGTCGGCGCTTATGTCCTGCGAACCTGGCGACTGAGCTCCGACAGGCGATGGTTTGTCGACACGATACGCACGCCGATTGACGAACTTTTCGTTCGCTACTTCATGCGTGATGAACCGGGTGCCCAGGAGCAGCTTACGCAGCTGCTCTCGGAGAGGAAGAAATGAGCAGCAGCTGGTCGACCGAGGCCTGGGAAGAGGAGGGCGGTGAGCCGGGTGTCGTCCCCGACCGGCGATGGCCCTGGTACTTGCGCCGTGCCGTCGACGTGGCGATGGTGGCATTTTTCCTTGCGGTTGTGATGCTGGCTGCCGTGCCGATGGGAGCCAATCGTGATTGGGCCTGGGCACCGCTCTGTACCCTGTTCGGCCTGATGGCGATCGCGGTCGCGTGCGGTATCGGCGGGCGGGGCGGTCTCGCCGTGGCCGAGATCGAACGCCGGCCGCTGCTGGCATTGACGTGCCTCTTTCTCTTCATGCTCGCCTTCGCTCTGTGGCAGATGTCGGCCTTGGCACCTCTGGCGGGCGACGCATGGCTCTTTCGGCGAGCCGCCGAAATCCTCGGCAGTGCCCACGCGCCGATCCCGGCGGTTGCGGCAGACCTTGCGCGCAACTCGCTCCTGCGCTGCATCGCCTGCGGGCTGGTCTTTCTGATTGCACGCGCGCTTTGTCGTGACCGCAACCAGGCGCGCTGGCTGCTGATTGCCCTGGCGGCGAGCGGCGTGCTGGTCGTGGCGTATGGGCTGGCCATGCAGGTATCGACGAACGCCTGCTACGTCGGCACCTATCTCAAGATGCATCACGAGTTCAGCGAGAAGCAGTATTGCCTGATGAGCGGCACCTTCGTGAACTCGAACTCCTTCGCCTGCTACGCAGGTATGTCCGTCATCGCGGTGATCGCGCTTCTGCTGAGTGGTGAGCGCAAGCGGAGCCAGACGTCTTATTCGTACGGCTATGGAGAGGACGACGACCGCCGATTCATCGACTGGCTGACCGGCGCGCGAGTGGCCCAGCTCGCAGCGTTGCCGCTGTTGCTGGGCGGATTGCTGTTCTCGGCGTCGCGGGCCGGTCTTGCCGCCACGGCCATTGGCGTGTGCGCGTTCGGCTTCTTGATCACGCGCGGCCGATGGAAGTCGCAATCCTATTTCGCTCGAGCGTTGTTTGTCGGCCTTGCGATCAGCGTCGTCGTCGGGCTGATCGCGGGCGAGGCATTGATTGCCAAGTTCGCGGGAGCGGACGACACCTGGGCTCGCCTGCGGATCTGGCAGACAAGTCTCCAGATGATTGCTCTCTCCCCCTGGCTGGGGTGGGGGCTTGGCGGATTCGCCGACGCCTATGCGATCCTGCAGCCGGGCAGCATCCTGCAGCCCAACGACCTCGCTCACTCCACCCCCCTCGAGGTGGTCGTGGAACTGGGCGTGCTTGCCGCCCTGCCAGCCTTTGCCGTCGTCCTCATTCCATGGAGCGTATGCCTGCGTGGCGCCTTGAAGCGCCGGTTCGCGCAACGCTACCTTCCGGCGGCGGCTTTCGCGATTGCCGGGGTGCCCATCCTGCATTCCACGGTCGATTTCAGCCTGCAGATGCCGGCCATCGGCTTCGTTGTCAGCGCTTCTCTCGGCATGGGATGGGCACAGGCATTCGGTCGCAGGGACAGGGGCCAAGAACACTTTGTCGCAGAGCGAGAAATCGGATAAACCACATTTGGGATGCAAGTATGCGTTGGGGCATACCTGCTTGTGTGGTGAAAATAGGGTAGGGTGTGTGGGTGGTCGCGGGCGAAGGTTCGCGGGCGTCGACGTGCACCCAGGTGGGAATGAAAGTGCGTAGAGCATATCCAGCCGGCCTCGAGGCGGTGGGCACTGACGCGCTGCCGATGCAAGTGCCGCTCATGAGATCGGCACCGCAGCGTTTTATCGAGACCTGGGTCGATGCCGTTCTGGGCTTCTTGTTCTGCGTCGTCTTGCCGATCCCCATCTATGCGACGGCCGAGCCGTTCGCCAAGGAGTTCGGCGCTGCGGAGATCACGATCTCCGTCACCGCGCTCGCCTATGCCATCGTCTGGTATTGTGGCCGTCGGCTGGACGCCTATCCGAGCGCGCGGTTGCGCGGCAATGTCGGCTACATGGCGCCCGTCGCGGTCGTCACCTATGCGCTGATCGCCGCCATCCTGCTGCTGCTGCGTCTCGACTATTCCCGCTTCCAGCTCTTCGGCAGCGGCCTGCTGGCCTTGCTCTGGGTGACCACGATCGCCCAGCTGCGCTCCCGCTATCTCGTCCGAAACTATGCCGTAATGCCGCGCCGCACGATCGCGGCCATGCCCATGCTTCCGACCTGCCGCTGGCTCGATTTCGCCGATGTCCGCCGCGACGGGTTGCGTGTCGATGCGATCGTGGCCGACCTCAATACCGAGTTGGAGGAGGGCCAAATCGAGGAGTTGGCCGATGCCGCCATCGCAGGTATTCCCGTTCTCGATCGGCGCCACATCGTCGAGATGCTGACCGGCCGTACCCCGCTCGGCGGCCTGACGCCCAACGAGTTCGGAGCGTTGTTGCCGTCGCGCCAGTATCTTGTTGTCCGGCGTTTGGTCGAACTCGGTCTCACGGTTCTGGCCCTGCCATTGCTGCTGCCGGTGCTTCTGGTCGTCGGAGTGCTGGTGCGTTTGGATAGTCCAGGGCCGGTCTTCTTCCTGCAGGAGCGCGTCGGCCGTCGAGGCCAGCCCTTCCGCATGATCAAGTTCCGCACCATGTTTCATGGCGCCGGCGGCCCGAGCTTCACGACCACTTCGGACGCCCGCATCACGCGGATTGGGCGCCATCTCCGGCGATACCGGCTCGACGAGCTGCCGCAGCTCTTCAATATCCTGCGGGGCGACATGAGCTGGGTGGGCCCGCGCCCCGAGGCGGCATCGCTCGAGCAGCGGTATGTGCGGGATATCGAGTATTTCGCGTTGCGTAGCATCGTTCGACCGGGGGTGACGGGTTGGGCGCAGATCAATCAAGGCTATGCCCATGATGCCGACGAAATGCGCGCAAAGCTCGAGTACGACCTCTATTACCTCAAGCATTGCTCGCTGTGGCTCGATCTGGTGATCGTGCTGCGAACGTTCGCGGTGGTGTTCCAAGGCACCGGCGCCCGCTAGACTGTGCCTGACGACCATGTGCGGCATAGCGGGGATCCACGCCTATCTCGACGTCGCACCGCCGGTCGACCACGGCGAACTGGTGCGCGTCACCGAGCGCATGACGGCGCGTGGACCCGACGGTAGCGGTCTATGGCTGGCCGACGACCATCGGACGGGGTTCGGCCACCGGCGGCTTGCGATCATCGACCTGTCCAATGGCGGCGCGCAGCCCATGCAGGGCGAGAACGGCCGTCTCACCATCACTTTCAACGGCGAGATCTACAACTATCGGGAATTGCGTGCCGAGCTGCAGGCCAAGGGACGGGTCTTCCGCAGCGAGTCCGACACCGAGGTGCTGCTGCACCTCTATGCCGAGTACGGCGCCGATATGGTCCGGCGCCTGCGAGGCATGTTTGCTTTCGGTTTGTGGGATGCCGCCCGGCGGACGCTGTTGCTGGCCCGCGACCCTCTGGGAGTAAAGCCGCTCTATTGGTCGGATGACGGCTGGACCGTTCGCTTCGCCTCGCAGGCGAAAGCGCTGCTGGCGGGGGGCGCTGTGTCGCGCGATCCCGACCCGGCGGGCATTGTGGGGTTCCACCTGCTGGGCAGTGTGCCCGAGCCTTTCACGATTTGGCGCGGCGTGCATGCTCTGCCGGCCGGGACGACACTTACCGTCGATGCAACCGGGCCGCATGAGCCCGTGCGCTACTATGATGTGGCGGCAGCGCTCGCCGCGCGCTCGGCGTCGAGGGCACACGATCTGGACGGTGCTCGCGGCCGGCTGGCCGGGGCATTGCACGATTCGGTTCGGCACCATCTGGTGGCCGATGTGCCGGTTGCGGTGTTCCTGTCGGCCGGAATCGATTCGGGAGCGCTGCTCGGCACGATGGCCGATCTCGGCGCCCGCGACGTCTCCGCTGTCACCCTGGCGTTCGACGAATTCAAGGGCCTGGCGCTCGACGAGGCGCCGCTGGCCGCAGAGGTCGCCGCACGCTACGGCGCCCGCCACATCGTGCGCACCGTTGATCGGCCTGAGTTCGAGCGCGATTTGCCGATGCTGCTCGACGCCATGGACATGCCGACGATCGACGGCATCAACACCTGGTTCGTCGCCAAGGCGGCCCGCGAGGCCGGGATCAAGGTGGCATTGAGCGGTCTCGGCGCCGACGAGTGCTTCGGTGGATATCCGTCCTTCGTCGACGTGCCGCGCAGCGTTCGCTGGCTGCGGCCGATATCCTGGGTGCCGGGTCTCGGCGCTCTCGCGCGGCGGGGACTATCTGGTGTCATTGCGGCGGGGCTCGGCTTGCATCCCAAGTCGGCAGGTGTGCTGCAGTACGGGGGCAGTTGGGCGGGGGCCTACCTGCTTCGCCGCAGCGTCTACATGCCGTGGGAACTCGAGACCCTGCTGGCCCCCGACCTGGTGGAAGAGGGGCTGCGGCGGCTCGCGCCGCTCAGCCGCATTGCCGCCGCGCTCGAGGCCGGCAAGCCACTTGGCGATTTCGACCGCGTCGCGGCACTCGAGACCTCGCTCTACATGCGCAACCAGCTTCTGCGCGATGCCGACTGGGCCGGCATGGCGCATTCGGTCGAGATTCGCGTGCCCTACGTCGATCCGTTCTTTCTCGCGGCACTTCCCCCGGGAGATGTGCTGGCGAACGTCCGTGCCAAGGATGTCGTCGCAGAAGTGCCGTCGAAGCCGCTGCCGGACAGCGTTCGACATCGCCGCAAGACGGGCTTTTCGACACCGGTCGGTCGCTGGTTGACCGAGGCCGCCGGCAGAGGCGTGAGTGAGGCGTTGGCCGAGCCGGCACCGGCAGGCATCGACTTTTCCGCGGCGTCCCGCTCCTGGGCGCAGCGTGTCTGGCGGTCCGGCTGGCTCGAACCGGCAACGGCCTGACGAGACGATGGCTTCTCGCATCCTGGCGCTGGTCGGCGACTGTTACGGCGCCCGCGGTGGCATCGCGCGGTATAATCAGGACCTGTTCGAGGCACTGGCGGACGGCGACGTCGAAATCCTGATCCTGCCGCGCCTCGGCGATGCGACGGGCATCGACCTGCCGCCGGGGATCCGGCAGGCGGCCGCAATCTTCAACCGCGTTACCTTCTCCGCGGCCGCGCTCGTCGCGGCCTGGCGATTTCGGCCGGTCGACGTGGTGTTTTGCGGCCACGTGTTCATGGCGCCGCTCGCCTTCGTCCTGGCGCGGCTTCTCGGTGCGCGCTACTGGCTGCAGACGCATGGCACGGATGTCTGGAACGACCGGACGGCCGTCTCGCGTCGTCTGATCGAAGCAGCTGACCTGGTGAGCACGGTGAGCCGCGAGACACGCCGCATCCTGTTGACCTGGGTCAACCTGCCGCCAGATCGGGTGCGGGTACTGCCCGACACGGTGCGGGACGTCTTTACGCCAGGATCCTCTCGGTCGGACCGGGGGGATGAGGCAACGTATGGCCCGGGGCCGGTCCTGCTGACGGTTGCACGGCTCGCCGCAAGCGAACGCTACAAGGGCCACGAGGCGATCTTTTCGGTCCTTCCCGCGCTGCGACGGAAGTTCCCGGACCTGGTCCATCTCGTTGCCGGCGACGGCGATGACCGGGGACGCCTCGAAGCGGCCGCCGCCGAGAAGGCGCCTGGTGCCGTGCACTTTCTGGGATATGTCCCCGACGCCGATCTTCCCGATCTCTATCGCCGGGCCGACTTGTATGTAATGCCCAGCACGGAGGAGGGCTTCGGCATTGTCTATCTCGAAGCCGCTGCCTGTGGACTGCGTGTCCTCGGTGGGAAGGGCGGCGGCACGGCCGACGCCATTCCCGACGAGCGCGTCGGCGCGATCGTCGATCCTGCCGACCGCGACGCACTCGTGACGGCGATCGTGCGGCAACTCGAGTTGGGCAGGGCCGATCCGTCGGCGGTCGAGCCCTATCGGCGCCCGCATTTTGCCGCTGCTGCCCGCGCACTCTATGCTCGCCTTGTCGCCCAGCCGCGTCGTAAGAAGTCCGGCCTATGAACAATCCCTCGGAACGGCTCATCCTCGAGGCCGGACGCGCCGACCGGCAGTACTGGCTGGACCTTTGGCGCTACCGGGAGCTCTTCTTCATCCTTGCCTGGCGCGATGTGGCGATCCGCTACAAGCAGACGGTGATCGGGCTGGCCTGGGCCTTTGTCCGACCGTTCATGACGATGGTCGTCTTCACCGTCGTGTTCGGGAAGATCGCCAGGCTGCCGACCGAGGGAACGGCTCCCTATGCCGTCCTGGTCTTTGCCGGGCTGTTGCCGTGGACCCTTGCATCGTCGATTCTCAACGATGCGTCCGGCAGCGTTACGGGCAACGGACAACTCGTCAGCAAGGTCTATTTCCCCCGTCTCATCATTCCCCTTGCCACTGTCCTGGTCGGCCTGATCGACTTCGGCGTGAGCCTTATCATTCTGGCCGGGGTCATGGCCTGGTATGGGGTGATGCCGGATTGGCACATTCTGCTGCTGCCTGCGTTCGTGCTCCTGGCGGTCCTGGTGGCGATCGGACCGGCACTCTGGGCCGCGGCGATGATCGTCAAGTATCGCGACTTTCGCTTCGTCATTCCCTTTGCCGTCCAGGTCGGGCTCTATGTCTCGCCGGTCGGCTTTTCGGCCAAGATCGTGCCGTCCGAATGGCTGCTTCTTTATAGCCTCAACCCGATGGTCGGCGTGATCGACGGTTTCCGCTGGGCCATTCTGGGCGGCGAGAGCCCGCTTTACCTGCCGGGCTTCGCCTTGAGCCTGCTCGTCACCGCCGGCATGCTGTGGCTGGGCATCCACACCTTCCGCAGCACCGAACGCCGCTTCGCGGATCTGATCTGACCATGTCCGATACGGTCATCCGCGCCGACAAGCTCGGCAAGAGCTTCATCATCGGCCACAACAAGTTCGAGCACAGCGCCATCCTGGGCGAAGCGCTGATCCGCCGGGCCCGCAGCATCCTGCGCAAGGGCGGTGACATGTTTCGTGGCCGCGCCGTCATCGAGGGCGACGAACTCGAGGAATTCTGGGCGCTGCGTGACGTCGATTTCGAGATCAAGCGCGGCGAGCTGGTGAGCATCATCGGACGCAACGGCGCCGGCAAGACGACCCTGCTGAAGATACTGTCGCGCATCCTGGAGCCGACGATGGGGCGGGTGGAGATCGACGGTCGCGTCGCAAGTCTGCTCGAAGTGGGAACCGGCTTTCACCCCGAACTGACCGGCCGCGAGAACGTCTTCCTGAACGGCGCGATTCTCGGCATGACCCGTCGAGAGGTGCAGTCCAAGTTCGATCAGATCGTCGACTTTTCCGGGGTCGAGAAGTTCCTCGACACGCCGGTGAAGCGCTACTCGGTCGGCATGTACGCCCGGCTGGCCTTCGCGGTGGCGGCCCATCTGGAGACGGACATCCTGTTCGTCGACGAAGTGTTGGCGGTCGGCGACAGCGAGTTCCAGAAACGCTGCCTGGACCGCATGTCGGAGGTGGCGAATGCGGGCCGCACCGTTCTTTTCGTCAGTCACAATCTCGCTGCCGTGACGGCGTTGACCCGACGTGGCATCGTGCTGAAAGAAGGGCGGCTTATTTTCGACGGTCCGGTCGAGGCAGCGGTTGCCCAGTATTCGGCGTCGCTCAGCAAGGGCAAGGTGGGTCGAGACTGGGGACGGGGACGTCATTCGGCGATCGTCGCCGCCGACCTGCTGGATGCGCACGGTACGCCGACCGATATCTACGAACCGGGGACACTCTTCCAGCTCCGCGTGGAGATCGAGACGACGGACACGCTTGGCGTCGCCGTCGAGGTGCAGTTGCGTGACGCCAACAACCTGCCTGTGGGCTACTACTCCTCCGGTATTTTTTCCGGCATGACATTGCCGGCCAAGCCGGGCAGGCAGACCTGTACTTTCAGTCTGCGGCCTCTGTTCCTCGCATCGGGCAGCTACAGTTTCGATCTCGGTACGGTCTCGATAGCGTCCATCGCCGATCACCACGTGCCGAATGCGATCACCTTTCGCGTCGCCGCCTGCAATCCTGGGGGCGGCACCATCGATTTTCATCAGGATTACGGTGAAGGCGTCATCGCGCTGCAGCTCGACGGTTCCATGTCCATCGATTCCAAGCCGTTGGCCGCGGGGTGACCGCGTCGATGCCGCGCGCGGTCTGCATTGTCAGTCCCGGCAGCCTCGCCTCGGACCCGCGTGTCGTCAAAGAGGCCCGCGCCCTGCACGACGCAGGTTATGAGGTAACCACCGTCACCTGCGACTACAGCGAAGCGCTCCGGGCGGAGGACGACGAGATTGCGGCGACCGCGCCCTGGAAAGTCGTTCGCGTGAGGCGCGCGCCGGAGGAAGGCGTGTCGGCCAGGGTCGCCAGCACCATCGCGAAGGCTCTGGAGACGGCCGGCATGACTGTACCGGCCGGGGTCGCGGCGTGCAGCGCCCGCGCACCGGTCGGGCCGCTGATGAGGACACTCCGCGGAGTCCGTGCGGAGCTCTACATCGCGCACTATGTGGCGGCATTGCCGGCTGCCGCCGGGGCGGCCCGCCGTCATGGTGCGCTGCTCGGTTTCGATGCCGAGGATTTTCATTCGGGTGAAGGAACGAAGGATCCCGGCGAGGACTTTCGCATGCGCATGGTCGAGGCGGTCGAAGGGGCCTTTCTGCCGGACTGCGCCTACATGACAGCGGCCTCGCCGATGATCGGTGCCGCCTACACCCAGCGTTATGGTCTGGCGTCGACGACCGTGCTCAATGTCTTTCCGCTGGCGATGGCACCGGAGCGTCCGCGGCAGCGGCAGGGGCAGGGCCTCAAGGCGTACTGGTTCTCCCAGACCATCGGTCTCGACCGCGGCCTGCAGGCCTTCATCCAGGCGATGGGGCATGCCCGGACCCCGATCACTCTGGATATCCGGGGCAGCAACCGTTGGGGCCATGGCGATGCGCTGCTGGCTGTGGCCGGCCAGGTGGGTGCTGAAGGTCGAGTGCGGTTGCTGCCGATGGCGCCGCCGGGCGAGATGGTCAGGCTGGCGGCCGAGTACGATATCGGCCTGTCGCTCGAAACCGATGTCAGCGAGAACCGCCGGATCTGCCTCACCAACAAGATCTTCACCTACCTTCTGGCCGGCATTCCCGTCGTCATGAGCCGGACGCCGGCGCAAGTGAAGCTGGCCCCCGACCTCGGCATGGCGGCACGGCTCTGCTCCCTCGACGACCCTGCCGAATTGGCGTCGATCCTGGATTCCCTGGCGTCGCCGGGCGCACGGGCTGCTGCGGCGGCAGAGGCGTGGCGGCTCGGCCGAGAGCGCTACAACTGGGAGAAGGAACAGGCCGAGCTGCTGACGGCGGTCGCCGCTGCATTCGATCGCTCGGTGCCGGCCGCCGGAAAGGCTGGTCACTGATGCGTCTGCTGCTGACCGCTGATCCGGAAATCGAAGTGCCGCCGCGCCTCTATGGCGGTATCGAGCGGATCGTCGATGTCCTGGTCCGACGGCTGCGAGCAGCTGGGCATATCGTTGGCCTGGTGGCGCGACCAGGGTCGAGCTGTCCGGCCGATGCTGTCTTCGCCTGGCCCGGTCAGAGTTCGCTTTCCCGCCGCGACACCGTCGCCAATACGCACTTCCTCTGGAAGACCACACGGGCATTCGAGCCTGACCTCGTTCACAGCTTCTCGCGCGTCGCCTATCTGCTGCCGTTGCTGCGCGGGCGCATTCCTTTGGTGATGTCCTATCAGCGCGAGCCCACGCGGCGGACATCCGGCCTCGCGGTGAAGCTCGCCAGGCGCGGCGTGATCACCTTCACCGGCTGCAGCGAGTACATCGCCCGCCGCGGCCGGCCGGCCGGGGGCGAGTGGTACGGCATTCCCAATTTCGCCGATACCGAAGCACTTTCATTCGTCCCGTCAGTGGCGGCCGACGCACCGCTGGTCTTCCTCAGCCGGGTCGAGGAAATCAAGGGGGCCCATTGGGCGATCGAGATTGCGCGCCGGACCGGGCGGCGGCTCGTCATTGCCGGCAACCATTCGAAAGGCAACGATCCGGAGGGCGAATTCTGGCGCCGCCGGATCGCCCCGGAGATCGGTAAGGGCGGCATCGAGTATGTCGGACCGGTCGACGACGTGCAGAAGAACGCGCTGCTGGGCCAGGCGCGGGCGATGCTGGTCCCGATCCAGTGGAACGAGCCGTTCGGGATCGTCTTTGCCGAGGCCCTGGCCTGCGGTACGCCGGTGATCTCCTGTCCGCGCGGTGCGTTGCCGGAGATCGTGCGGCCAGGCATCGACGGCTTCCTGATCGGCTCGATCGAGGAGGGGTGTGACGCGGTGGAGCGGGTTGCTGCACTGGATCGCGCGGCGTGCCGCCGGCAGGCCGAGGAGCATTTCTCGCCCGGCGCAGTCGTGGCGCGCTATCTCGACCTCTACGCCAAGGTTTCAGCGCGGCTCGCGGCACGATGACAAGGCGCATCGCCCTGGTCAGCGGCCACTTCGCCCCTAGCAACCTCGTCGGCGCCCACAGAGCGCGGTTGTGGTCGCGCTACTTGCCGGAATTCGGCTGGCAGCCTGTGGTCGTCACCGGCGATCCGGCCCAATACGAGGAACGTCCCGATCCCGATCTCGAGCGGCTTGTCCCGGCCGGCCTGGAGGTGGTGCACGCCGCCACGTTTCCAACAAAGCCGCTGCGCCTGGTCGGGGATATCGGCGTCCGCGCCTTCTGGGGCTGCTACCGCGCGCTTTCCGAAATGGCCAAGGCAGGGCGGCTGGACTTCGTCCTTGTCACCATCCCGTCGAATTTTCTGGCGCCGCTCGGGCGACTTCTTCATCGCCGCTACGGCGTGCCCTTCGGCATCGACTATCAGGATCCATGGGTCAATCGCTGGCCGGGCATCGACGTCCCGTTGAGCCGCGCATGGGCGTCCTATCGTCTTGCCGGCCTTCTCGAGCCATGGTCGGTGCGCGACGCGGCGCTGATCACCGGCATGGCCGAGGGGTACGTCGCCGGCATGCTCGAGCGCAATCCCGACGTCGCGCGGCGATCGACCCTTGCCTACATGCCGATGGGAAGTGCGCCCGAGGACTATGCCCTGGTGCGCGATCTGCGCCGGCAGCCGTTTCTGTTCCGACCGGGCGACGGCCACTTTCATCTGATCTATGCCGGGGCGCTGCTGCCCGCCGGCATGGTCGTTCTTGACGCCTTCCTGGCCGGCCTGCGCGAGCTGCGAGCGCGCTCGCCCGGGATCGCGGCGAAGCTGTGCGTGCATTTCGTCGGAACGGGCTCCTCGCCGGACGATCCGCAGGGGTATCGCGTTCTGCCACGCGCCGAAGCGGCAGGCGTTGCCGATCTGGTGAGCGAGCATCCGCATCGGATCGGCTATGTCGACACGCTCAGCCATCTGATCCGGAGCGACGCCATTCTCGTTCTCGGCTCGACCGAGCGTCACTACACACCCTCCAAGGTCTTCCAGGCGATTCTGTCGGAGCGACCGGTCTTCGCCATGCTGCACGAGGCGAGTACCGCCGTGTCCATGATCCGAGACGCGGGGGCAGGCGAGGTCCTGACGCTCACCGAGGAAGCGCTGCCGACGCCGCAGGCAGTGGCGTCGGCGTTGCGGTTGCTCGTGGAGCAGCCGGTCACGGTCGCCGGGTCTGCCAGCCGTCTCGCTTTCGATGCCTATTCGGCACGCGAGTCGACCAGGCTCCTGGCCGATGCACTCGACCGAGCTGTCGGCGTAAAGGCCGCGCGATGAGGCAGCGTATCGGCTTTCTGATCAGCCATCCGATCCAGTACTACACGCCGATTTTTCGCGAGCTCGCGAAGCATTGCGACCTGGCGGTTTTTTTTGCACATCGGCAGACAGCCTCCCAGCAGGCCGAAGGCGGTTACGGTGTCGCCTTCGATTGGGACGTGGATCTCCTCTCCGGTTACGAAAACCGGTTCCTGACGAACGTCGCGCCGAGGCCGTCGACCTCGCACTTCGGCGGCTGCAACACGCCCGAGATCGCCGCGAGGATCGCCGAAGGCCGGTTCGACGCCTTTGTCGTGCCGGGCTGGTCGTTGCGGTCCTACTGGCAAGCGGTGCGCGCCTGTCGCCAGCTCGGCGTGCCGGTCATGGTGCGGGGCGATTCGCAGCTCGCCAGTCCGCGTCGCGCGATGCTGCGCCTCGCCAAGGAACTGGTGTTTCCGCGGATGATGAAGCTGTTCGACGGCTACCTCTATGTCGGCGAGCGTAATCGCCGCTATCTCGAGCACTATGGCGCGCCGGCCGACCGCCTGTTCTTCTCGCCTCACTGCGTGGACAACAGCGCCTTCAGCAACGCCAGCTCGAAAGCAACGAAAGCCGCACGCCGCAGCGTCCTGTTCGCCGGCCGGCTCGTTCCCTACAAGCGGCCGCTTGACGTGGTGAATGCGTTGGCGCGACTGGCGACGGGCGGCCGGTCTGTCGGATTGGTGGTCGCCGGGGCAGGCGAGCTCGAGGCTGACCTGAAGGCCGCAGCGCAGGCGAGCGGGGTCGACGCGACTTTCCTCGGGTTCGTCAATCAGAGCCGATTGCCCGAGGTCTATGCCGCCGCGGATGCTCTGGTCCTGCCGTCGGGCGCCGAGGAGACGTGGGGGCTGGTGGTCAACGAGGCGATGGCATGCGGCATTCCCGCGGTCGTATCGGATGCCGTCGGCTGCGGCCCCGACCTGGTTCGACCGGGGGCCACGGGAGAGGTCGCCCCCTGGGGCGACGTCGCAGAATTGGCGGCCGCGATCGATCGCGTTCTCGACTTCGACCCGGTAGCCACCCGTCGCAGCTTAGCGGAGCGGATGGCGGTCTATTCTCCCGAGCGTGCAGCGCTTGGCATCGTGGCGGCGGGGGCTGCTCTTGCCGGCCGGACTCGACTAGGATAAGGCCGTGTCGCCCAGCCAATCCCCGGTCGAGAGATGACGACTACCACAGCGATGCCGGCGTCGGCCGACACCAGGCTCGATTTTGCGCTTCTGCGGCGCATCTCGTTCTATTTCGCCGTCCTCAACCTGTTCGTCGCGCCCTTCGTGTCGGATCCGTTCTCCTACGCTGCGGGCGCCGCCACTGCCTTCGCTCTTCTGTCGCTCGTCGGCACGCCGACAATGCCCAAGGGCGTCGCCTTCTTCCTGCTGTGGCAATGGGCACAAACGTTCACGAGGGCGCTCCAGTCGGTTTTCGACGGAGAATCGATGGCAGCCGGCATAGCAGGGCCGGACGTGCTGCTCGCCTATTGGTACGCGCTGGCCAGCCTGATCGTCATGGCGCTCGCCTTCCGGCTTGTCCTCGGGAACATCAAATCGCCGACCGTTCGGGACTACTATGCACATGAACGCTGGCGCGCGCAGGACCTGATCCTGGTCTACGTCGCGGCGATCGTCGCATCCGTTTTTTTCAACCTTGCCTCACGGCAGGTATCGGCGCTCGAGCAACCTCTCTACGCGGCATCGCAGGTCAAGGTCGTGGCGCTGTTCCTGCTCTGCACCTATGTGTTTACCACGGGTCGTGGTGCCGGCACGCTTGTGGCCGCTATCTTCATCGAGATTGTGGTGGGCTTCACCGGCTTTCTCTCGGACTTCAGGGCGGTTTTCATCTATGTCGCGGTAGCCGCCCTCGCAGCGCGCGTCAGGTGGACCTTCACGTTCAGCATAGCGGCGACCTTGTGGCTTTCGGCGCTTCTTCTGCTCGCGCTGTTCTGGACCTCCGTGAAGGCCGACTATCGCGACTACCTGACGGGCTACGACGAGAACAGCCAGGCGATCCGCATCCCGCTCGAGGAGCGCATGGCCTATCTCGGTGACAAGGCCCTGAATATCGGAGACACGAAGTGGGGCGAGACGGCTTATATGCTGATCGCCCGCTTTGCCTATATCGACGTCTTCGGTCAGGTCATCAGCGTCGCCGACAATACGCCCGAGGCGACGTCGATGCGGCAATGGAAGGACGGGCTGTCCCATGTCTTCCAGCCACGCATTCTTTTTCCCGGCAAAGCCGCGCTCTCGGACACCGAAGTGTATATGCGTCTGACGCGCGCCGATCCGACGGAGCAGGTGCGGCTGGGGACTTCGATCAGCGTCGGCTACATGGGCGAGAACTACGTCGATCTCGGATTTCCGGGAATGCTGGCCGGCGTGTTCGTCATCGGCGTCGCGCTCGCCCTGATCATGAAATACTTCATGTCCAGACCGCTGCCCTGGATGCTGCGTGAGGGCATCGTCATGGGGTTTGCCTTCAGCGCCGGAGGCGTCGGCATGGAAATGTCGCTGCCCAAGATACTGGGGGCCATGGTGATGTTCTTCGTGGTCTGGGCCCTGATCGCGAAGATCGCCTTGCCGATCGTCATGCGCTGGCTCGACCATCGCGCGGGCGTGCCACGGACTGCGGCCTCCTGACCGGACCGCCGGCTGCATGAGCGACATCTCTGTCGTCATCCCGACCTACAATCGGCTGTGGTCATTGCCGCAAGCCGTCGAGTCCTGTCGCTCCGAAGGTTGCGACGTCGAAATCATCGTGGTCGACGACGGCAGCACCGACGGAACCTGGGAATGGCTTCGGGCGCAGACCGGCATCGTCGCCATCCGTACGGAGAACTGGGGCAAGGACTGGGCCGTCCAGACGGCCATGGCGGCGGCGCGTGGAAACTACGTGCGCTTCCTCGATTCCGACGACTGGCTCGCGCCGACGGCCAATGGCGAGCAACTGGCCCTGGCCCGCCGGACCGGCGCCGATATCGTTGTGGCAGGCTACGAGGACCACGACGACGCTACGGGGGCACGTCAGGTCCACGAATGGGTCGATTGCGACGATTTCATCGCCCAGCAACTGGGCGAGGTGTGGTCGTCGCACTATTCTGCCTTCCTGTTTCGCCGTGACTTCATTCGCGATATTCCGCATCGGCAGGAATTCGGCCTTCGCGACGACAGGCTTTTCATTCTCGAGGTTGCCCTGCGCAACCCCCGTATCGAGGTCTATCGCCGACCGGGCTTCGTCCATCGCCAGCATGGCGCGGAACGGCTGCAACGCACGGCTGGGTTCAGACGCGATCTTGGCCATTGGACCTACATCGCGATATTCCGCAAGGTGCTGGGCATGCTGGAGGTGAGGGGAGAGCTCACGCTTCGCCGCAAGCGGGCGGCGATCGCCGTGATGTGGCCAAACGTGCGCACCTTCGCCAAGACCTACCCGTCCGAAGCGGCAGAAATCGTCGATTGGATCCATCGCCTCGATCCCGACTTCAAGCCGCCGGTGCGGCCCGTTCTGGCCGGTGCCTACAAGCTGCTGGGATTTGCCGCGACCGAGAAACTGTTGCGCCTGCGGACACTCTGGCGATGACGTCGGCCGCAGGACGGCTGCGCATCGTTCATTGCGTCGGCTTCTACTTTCCCGATTCGACCGGCGGCACGGAGGTCTATGTCCGGGATCTCGTGGCGGCGCTGTCGGAGCACGGGATCGACGGAACGATCATCGCAGCGACCGACCAGGGCTACGATCGCTACAAGTGGCACGGCGTCGACGTCGTGCGCTATCCGATCGGCGCGACGGCAGCGCCGGTTGCGCCCGTGCCGGGCGAGCGTTTGTCGGCGCAGCTGTCGCCGTTCCAGAAGATCGTGGAAGAGGTGAAACCCGATATCTTCCACCTGCACTCGTGGACCAGCGGCGCCGGCCTCGGTCATCTGCGGCAGGTGGCGCGGATGGGGATTCCGTCGATCGTCACCATGCATGTTCCATCGGCGCTTTGCATGCGCGGGACGATGCTGCTCTACGGCAGGCAGGCGTGCGACGGGCGCATCGATTCGAGACGCTGCGCGCATTGCTGGGCGCTGTATCGCGGATTTCCCGAGCCGGCCGCGCGGCTGGCGTCGCTGCTGCCGAAATGGGATGTGACGGACAGTGAGATATCGCGCCTCTCCTCGCGGATGGCGGCGCTGCTCTCGATTACGGCGAGCGCCGAGACCAAGGCACGGCAGCTACGCTCGATGGCGACGCTCAGTAAGCGCATCGTGGCTCCCAGCCAATGGGTACGGTCGGCGCTGCTCGCCAATGCGATTCCGCCGGAGAAGGTCGTGGTGTCCGCGCAGGCCGCCAGCGACGCATTTGGCGGCCGCAGCCCCCGCATGCGCACGCGCGACGATGGCCGCGAGGTCGTCATCGGCTTTCTCGGGCGTCTCGAGGCCTACAAGGGCGCCGATCTTGTCGTCAAAGCCCTGGCGCAGGTGCCCAGGAACCTGCCGGTGCGCCTGCGCATCGCCGGTACCGGCACCGAGCCTGCCTATGTGCGCTCGATCGAGCAGGCTGCGGGGCGCGACCCAAGGATTGAAATGGTCGGCCTGGTCGAACACGAGCAGGTGCCGGCGTTCCTCGAGACCATCGACGTGCTCGCGGTGCCATCGCGCTACATGGAAACAGGCCCGATCGTCGTTCAGGAGGCCCAGGCGCTCGGCATTCCGGTCATGGGCGCCGATCTCGGCGGTATCGCCGAACGCGTGCGGCCCGGTGTCGACGGCTGGCTGTTGCCTTTCGACAATCCGCGGCCATGGACAGCCGCCATTGTCGAGGCGGTCACGGACCGCGACGAGCTTGCACGCTTGTCCAGCAACATGCGGCGCAGCCGCAGCATCGCCGACGTCGCGGCCGACATGGAGGCGCTCTACCGCGACGTCTTGATCGCCCCGACGGTGGGGTAGTGGCATTTACTTGTCTTCAGTGTCAGTGCAGTTTAAGTTCAGATCGGCTGTCATGCATACCCGTCCGCCCCTCAATTTGTTCTACGGAGAACCCGACGCGGACCGGTGGACACGTTTCGATCGCTACCCCCGCCGCATGGCGCGCTGGATGCTGCGCGGCCCCAAGCAGCCGGGCGGAACGATGCTCGTCTACCTCAATCTGCGCGCCGGACTCGATCGGCTGGGGGTGCGCTACCGGGCCAATGATTATCGTCATATCCACGCCCATCCCGACGAACTCGCCTGCGTGATCGGCCAGCCTGCGGTGCTCGATAAGCTGCCGCAGCGCACGCCCATCCTGTTCGGCACGGCGATCTACAATCACCCGATCGACAATCCCGACTTGCCGAAGCAGCGGCCGGTCCGCCGCGTGCTCGTGCCGTGCGCCTGGACGGCAAGCATGTTTTCCACCGTCTGGCCGGGGCTGGTCAGTTCATGGCCGGTGGGTGTCGACACCCATCGGTGGTCGCCGTCGATGCGTGCCAACAAGAACGTCGACGTCCTGATCTACGACAAGATACGCAGACATCGCGATCGGTATCTGCGGACCATCGTCGAGCCTTTGATTGCCGAGTTGAAGCGGCGCAATTTGAGTTTCCATGTCCTTCGTTACGGCTTCTACCGTGAGGAGCAGCTCCTCAAGCTCAGCCGGCGCACGAGATCCATGGTCTATCTCAGCCATCACGAGACGCAGGGCCTGGCGGCGCAGCAGATGCTGGCGTCCGGTATTCCGCTTTTCGCCTGGGATGCGGGTGGTCTCTGGAAGGATCCGACCTTTGCGCCAGGCGTCGTTCGCTTTGCGCCGGTGTCGTCGGTTCCCTATTGGGACGAGCGTTGCGGCGTGAAGTTCAAGAATGGGGGAGATCTCCTGCCGGCCTTCGACAAATTCTGGTTCGGCGTGGAAGCCGGACTCTTTGCGCCTCGCGAGATGATCATGGAGGATTTCACGCTCGAGCAGCGTGCGAAGGCCTACCTCGCCTTGGTCGACGAATATGGTGGAGCTTCCTGATGCTCGGTTTCATGAAGTCATCGTTGAGCAGGCTGGCCTACTGGGTGAACGACCGCTTTCCAGGCATCAAGGGGCTGGTGCCGAAAAAACTGCATCGGTTCGTTCTGCTGCGAGTCGTCGGGATGAACGATCAGTACGAGCAGATGTTGCGGCAGAATCCGGAACGGCTCTTCCTGCAGAACGAGGCGCTGCCCTGGGTGAGCGCCAGCTACCGGCAGGTGCTGTTCGTCGGCACGGCCTCCTATACCTACCAGTACGAGAAGCTGTTCGCCGACGACCCCGACCGCTACACGACGATCGACCGCAATCCGACGACCAAGGTATGGGGGAGCAAGCATCACATCGTCGCTCCTATCGAGCAGATCGATCGCCATCGCGCTCCCGGCTTCTTCGACTGCATCGTGTTGAGCGGCGTCCTGGCCTACCGGATTCCCGCCCATGGCGATTACGGACTGGCCGCACCCGACGAGCTTCGCGCGATGCTCAAGGTATTGCATGGCGTCATGCGCCCCGGCGGGCTGCTGCTGGTCGGGTGGAACCTGCGGGACATGGCGCAATCGCTTGCTCAGCTTGGACTGCTCGAGCCGTATTTCGTGCCGACCGACAAGACGCCGTGGGGAACCCGCAAGGAATTCCCCGGAGATCCGCACGTCTTCGAGTTCTACGAGCGCCGGTGACATTCTTCAGCGGCGTTCGGCATCCCAGTCGGTGATCGTGCCGGGGCGGCCGATCGTGCCGAGTTGCACCGGCAACAGCCGGTCGACCAGCGATGCCGGCAGGTGTCGGCGCAGGGTGAGGGCCAGGCGCAGATAGGAGAACGCGAAGCTGAACGGATGGCGGCGGGGCGGCCGATGCTCATGCCTCACGAGCCGGTCGGGGTAGCTGCGGGTCGCCACCAGAGAGGGGGCGTTCTGGCTCACGAAGGCCGCCAGCATCCGCCGCTTGGCGGCCAGTTCTTCGGAGGCCAGCCGTACCTTGAGGACATGCCGGCCGTCGACCGCATCGGGCTCGCCGAAATAGACGATGACGAACAGCCAGCGCGCGGCGAGCGACAGGATGCGATGCGGCGTGTGGATCAGCGACACGTAGGGGCTGTATTCCGGGGCCTCGAACAGGTCGAATCGGTCCTGCGGCGTGACGATCGATCCGATCAGCGCCGCCACCATGTCGTGATGGATGTGGCCGCCCTCGAAGGCCGGCATCACGATGGCGGTCGGACGGAACTCGTCGATCAGCGCGCGCAACGCGACACCGGCATGCCGAAGCTTCTCGGGATCGCGCTTTTCCAACGCCGGCATGAGGTCGAGGAACTGGAGGTCGTTCTCGCCGAGGCCGGCGACGCGCCAGGCTGCGCGCGCTTCGGCGGCGCGTCGTTCCGGCAGGCCGGGGTTTTCATCGCGCGCCAGGTAGACGATTTGTACGGCGCCTCCCAGGCGGGCATTCCTGAAGCCGAGGCCGCCGGCGGAGATCACGCAGTCGTCCTCATGGGGCGCCAGGATCAGCAGGCGGCCTGGCGCATTCCAGTCCATCGGCCGCTCGATCGCGGCGATCCGCGCGACGGCGAAGGCGGCGAGGCCCAGCAGGAGCGTGTAGAAGACGGCGACCGGCAGGGCTATCCAGCAAACACCGCCCTGGCTCGCAATGGCCCAGAAAGCGGTCGCAACGATCGCCAGCGCTGCAACCACG